>RCUH01000337.1_pt1 | contig 54132 bp, 52 predicted proteins | sample 2166191 | NCBI WGS metagenome assembly RCUH01 (sample SAMN09932848, study PRJNA488358) | compost metagenome | feature: garden; material: soil; isolation source: compost soil in an enriched community after 214 h of incubation | place: Germany: Experimental Botanical Garden Goettingen | collected... | reverse complement strand
AGCACCCCCCTTTGTTACTCTTCCTAAATCTGCTGCTCCGTAAGATGCTGGTAAAACTTCAGAAGCTTCTGTCAGATCCTTAGCGATGAATGCATAAACTTCTGCCGCTGTATTACGAGGTTGTATGTAATTGCTTTGTAATCCATCAAAAATGGGAACACCACCATAGATTCTTACCAAATTAAAGTAAAAATATGCTCTCAACATTTTAGCTTCTGCAACTAATCTAGCTTTTAGGGTTGCGTCCATTTCGATGTTTGGAACGTTCGTAATAACTTGATTGGCTCTTTGAACCGCCTGCCATTGACCGGTCCAATAACCATTCACCCCATCATCACTAATTGTGAATGAGAAATTATCATAAGCATTGATAAAAGATGCATCACCAGGATTAGATCCTTTTTCTACATCATCACCCGTTACACCAAAAACAAACTGTGCAGGAAATCCTGTGTTATCCCAACTTCTTAGAAAACTGTAAACAGCATTTGTAGCTCGCATTGCATCGTCTTCTGTTTTGAAGAAATCTTCTGCCGATACAACACCTTCTTGCTTGATATCAACGAAATCATCGCTACAACTAACAATTAAAGAAAATAAAGAGAGTGTTAAAAATATTTTTTTCATGATGTTCTAATTAAAATGTTAAGTTCATACCCATTGTATAAATCGCAGAGATTGGATAGATATTATTATCAATACCCATTTGTACTCTGTCTGTGTTCATAATCTCTGGAGAGAAACCATTATACTTGAAACTTGTCCAAGGATTTTGTGCGCTTAAGTAGATTCTTAACTTGTTGACTGACAAAGATTCTGCTATATTTCTTGGTAAACTGTATCCTACTTGGATATTTCTGATTCGGAAATAACTTCCATCTTCTACAAAGAAGCTGTTTGGTAAAATGATAGACTGATTAGAAGTAATCATAGAGTTGGTATTGGATGTTCCAGCTCCTGTCCATCTATTGTTGTACATATCAAGATCCCAATTCTCGTTACCGAATCTTTGCTCACGGTTGTAGTTATAAATCTTGTTACCAAATACACCTTGGAAATCTACAGCAATGTCTATCGCATGGATATTCATATTAACTCCGAAACCATAAGTTCCTTTTGGTATTGGACTTCCTAAGAACGTTTTATCTCTAGTATCAACTACGCCATTACCATCTAAATCTGCAAATTTGAACCATCCTGCTTTTGCTCCAGTCTGACCAGAAGCTGCTGCTTCTGCATCAGTTTGGAAAACGCCTGCAACTTCATATCCATAGTAAGAACCCACAGCTTGACCTGTTTGTAATCTTACGATGGAATTTCCGAATAAACTAGCACCTGTTTCTAGGAATGAACCTCCAAAAACATCTGTGATTTTGTTATTAAGTGTTGTAAAGTTACCATAGAATCCAAGTTTTACACTTTCGCTGATGTCTGTATTATAATTGGCAGAAACTTCAAAACCTTTGTTTCTAAAAGAATATGCATTGGTTACGAAATCTCTTGGATTACTTGCACCAGAAATAGTTCCCTGGAAAATACCATAAACTACATCTTTTGATTCTTTATCATAATAGGTACCTTCAATTTTCAGCTTGTTGTTTAAGAAAGCCATCTCAACTCCAAAATCCGAACCAGTTGTTGTTTCCCAACCGATGCTTGGATCAATTACTCTATCAACGGTTGCAGCAGGATATCCATTGTTACCGTAGTATGCTCCACCGCCAATGATTGTTACGTTCTGAGTAAAATCTCTTCTTACATTCGGATTACCCAGCTTACCCCAACTCGCTCTAAATTTCAATAAATCAAAAACAGTCTGTTCGCTCATGAACCCTTCTTTGGACACTACCCAACCAACACTTACGGCAGGGAAAGTTTTGTATCTGTCTGTCGACACTTGCGAAGTCGCATCTCTACGAATAGAGGCATTCAAAAGGTATTTACCCGCATAATCATAGTTGATTCTTCCAAAGAAAGATTCTATTCTTCGTTGATCTTGGGTAACATCTGGCGCTGTTCTAGTATTGTTAAAGTTTAGGATATTGGTTCCATTAGCAATATTCAAAGATTCATTCGTCCCATCGTATGCAACATTCTGTGCAGACCAATAGTCTTCTGATCTAGAATCTCTAATTCTAGTGAAACCTCCTAATAAATCTAAATTATGATCACCAAAGGACTTCTTCCAATTAATGGTATTATCCCAAACATAATTTCTGTATCTGTTATTTCTAGTTACCAAATTAGAGATGGAAGGTTGCGGCGTGTAAGTAATTGCCGGCGTATACTCATATTGACTTGGACTGTAATTATCCGTTGTGTAACTACTTCTAAAAGTGAAATCTTTTAAGAACTTAATTTCAGCAAAAACATTGTTTAGCATTCTTTCCTGTCTCACTTGAGATCTGTAAAGATCAAGCTGTGCTCTTGGATTTGCAATAGAATAACCATTGAAGAACTGATAGCTTCCTGTCGTAGGATTCATAGGAGAAAACAATGGCGGTGCATTACGTGCATTCAACAATGGGTTTTGTGCAACATCCGTACGTGTTTTGGAAAATGAAAAATTATTTCCAATGGTAATATTATCAGTTATTTTATAACTAAGATTCAATTTTGTGTTAAATCTGTTAAAACCACTTCCAGAATTAATACCTTGACCCGCAGCTAGATTTCCTTCATCTTGAAGATAACCTACACTACCGTAATAATTTAGTTTCCCCAAACTTCCAGAAGCAGAAAAGTCATTTGAATTAATAATGCTCGTACGCAAAATTTCTTTGAACCATTCTGTATCTGCAGGAAAATCTGCTCTGCTAATTGAACCTACCGTCGAACCATTATTATCATTAATCAGCTTCTCATTATATAGTTCAATATACTGATCGGAGTTAACCATTTTAGGTACATTCGTCACAGTTTTGATTCCTAGATAAGAATTAAGATTGAAAACCGGTTTTCCACGTCCTGTTTTAGTTTTGATGATTACTGCTCCATTCGCTGCTTTAGCTCCAAAAATCGCCAAACTAGAAGGATCTTTCAAAACACTCATCGATTCGATATCTTGAGGATTAAGGAAAGAAATATCCTCAGTCAACATTCCATCTACGATGAAAACTGTATTACCAGAAAGAGATCCAACTCCCCTGATGTCAACTCTTGGTGAACCTCCTGGCGTTCCGGATGTAACAACGTTTACCCCGGCTAATCTACCTTGAACAGAGTTTAAAGGATTCGCATTAGGTTTATCCGCAAGATCTTTCGCAGTTACGATTCCAATACTTCCTGTTACATTCTCTTTCTTCTGTGATCCATACCCGATCACAACTACTTCTTCGATTTTATTTTCTTGTGCAGTTGTGTCTTGTGTGGATTGTGCATGCAAGTTGCCTCCAAAATAGATCGCGGCAATGAGCAATGGTAATTTCACATAATTTTTTTTCATAATATTCTTAAGTATTATTTTCTAATTCGAATATAAATAAATTTTTAACAGAATGTTAATTTGTACTAAAAAATTCATAAAACGTTAATATTCAATTCATTAAACACTAAATATAACACAACTGATAGAAATTTTGATTAAAATAAATCACTGTTTTGGCTTGGTATTTGTCTATTTTGACTGAATTGCTCTTTTAATTACTCAAAATGAGTTAATAATAAGTAGCCAATTTTCATTGATTTTTATGATAAGTCATCAAAATCACAATAAAAAGAACCTAATTACACATAACAATATGAATACCAACAGATTATCGCCTCAAATGCAAGAGGCACTGATAAAACAAATGACAAAAGAAGCACACGCTTCACAAATTTTCCTTTCTTATGGCTGTTGGGCAGACGTAAAGGGCTATGGCGGGATCGCCAATTTCCTTTACAGACACTCACAGGAAGAGAGAAATCATATGATCAAGTTTATGCGCTACATTCTTGACAGAGGTGGCGAAGCAAAAGTTGAAGCAATTCCTGCGCCACCAGAAAATCCACAGAACTTAACAGACGCTTTCAACAAGGTTTTCGAACACGAAGTAGACAATACAACCGCTATTTATGAAATCGTAAATCTATCGTTCGAGGAGAAAGATTGGGCAACGTGGAACTTTATGCAATGGTTTGTAAAAGAACAAATCGAGGAAGAAAAATTAGCTTTGGAATTGATTGATAAACTGAAGATTGCAGGTGGAGATAGCGCTTCTGACGAATCTCTTTTCAACTTGGACAAAGCTTTGGAATCTGCGCCAGATGGTGTTTCATTACCTGAAGAAGCAACTGCCGAAAATCCTTCCTAACAACAAATTAAATATCACTAACTTTGATCTCCGTTTTTTAGCGGAGATTTTTTATTAATTTAATATTCAAAAAATAAAATGGCAGATATCATAGAAACCAACCACGATAATCAAGAGGAATTTTACAAATCACTAAAAGAAAAACTGGAGAGTCAACATAATTTTCCTGAAGAATATCTCTTCAAATTTATTGTGCCCGGAGATTCGGAAAAAATCACAGAAATATTAAGAGTTTTCGATGGTCTTAAATATACGTTATCCAACAGAGAAAGTTCCAAAGGAAAATACACATCCGTCTCTTTGCAGTGTTTTGTGATGGATGCAGATCAAGTAATAGACATTTATCAAAAAGTAGCGAAAATAGAAAACGTGATGATGCTTTAATTATAAATGATGAGTGATAAGTTATGAATGATTTTTGGAGTGGCTTAAAACTTGTATTTTAAGCATTAGTATTTTAAAATTTCAAGTTATGAAAAAAGCATTTTTCAGAGTTCTGAACAACATTAATAAAGCAATTTTACCGAAATACAGCAAACGAGATTTTACAAAACTGAACAAGTTTCAGAAACTCATTTTCGCTTACCGATATAAGGTTTTAGTGAATTCTTTAGACTAAATCATCAAAAATTTAAACATAAATAAAGCGTTCAAATAATTTGAACGCTTTATTTTTATCTTCAAGCTTCGGACTTCCGTCTTCCAACTTTTATGAATTCTCAAGAATATAACTGAACATCAATGGTGCACAAATCGTTGCATCACTTTCCACTATGAATTTCGGTGTATTGATATCCAATTTCCCCCAAGTGATTTTCTCATTCGGAACTGCTCCGGAATATGATCCATAAGAAGTTGTAGAATCTGAGATCTGACAGAAATAACTCCAGAACGGAATATCGTGCATTTCCATATCCTGGTACAACATCGGCACCACACAGATTGGGAAATCACCAGCAATTCCACCTCCAACTTGGAAGAATCCAACGCCTTTTCCACCGGAATTTTTCGGATACCAATCAGCCAAGTAAGCCATATATTCGATTCCGGATTTCATTGTAGAGAATTTTAGATCGCCTTTGATACAATACGATGTGAAAATATTTCCCATTGTAGAATCTTCCCAACCTGGAACCACGATTGGCAAGTTTTTCTCAGCCGCTGCAATCATCCAGGAATTTTCTCTCGGGATTTCGTAATACTGCTCAAGAACGCCTGACAAGATCATTTTGTACATATATTCGTGCGGGAAATATCTTTCTCCTTTTTCGTCCGCATCTTTCCAAATCTCGTAGATATGTTTCTGCAATCTTCGGAACGCTTCTTCTTCTGGGATACAAGTATCAGTCACTCTATTAAGGCCTCTTTCCAAAAGTCCCCACTCTTCCTGAGGTGTCAGATCTCTGTAGTTTGGAACTCTCTCGTAATGCGTGTGCGCCACAAGATTCATCAAGTCTTCTTCAAGGTTTGCACCAGTACAAGAAATGAAATCCACTTTCCCTTGGCGAATCATCTCAGCAAGAATTTTCCCTAATTCAGCCGTTGACATTGCGCCTGCAAGCGTAATCATCATTTTCCCGCCATCTTTCAGGTGGGCAACATAGCCTTTGGACGCATCCACCAACGCCGCAGCATTGAAATGCAGATAATATTTTTCTATGAACTCAGTAATCGGTTTGCTCATTTTGTTTAAGATTTTTGCAAAGATAAGGATTTGTTTGGATGATGGAAGTTGGATGTTGAAAGCAGGAAGATTTCAGCAATAGAATTGTCAGTCTGAGGCTCTCGAAGACATATAAAAACTCAAAAATCGTCAGATTTTTACCATCTAAAATTTCTTGATTAGAAAGCCTAAAATTAATTTGGGCAGCTTTATCCGCCTTCCGTTCCCAATCTTTTTTGCCTTCGCTTTTCCTGCCACAAAAAAGGATTTCCACTCAAGTCGGGCTGCGGATTTCAGCACTGATTCACGTTTTGTCATTAAAACAGATTGGGGTCATTCTTCAACTATTTAGGATGAAGCTCTCAAAAATTCAATGTTAGAATGAGCATAATTTTAAAATTAAAGTCTTCATTATTAAGTAAATATAAACTTCCTACATCCAGCTTCCATCTTCCATCATATTTCACTACTTTTGCAAATTCAAATAAAATATAGAATACAATGCTTTCGGTTCAGGGATTAGGCTTACATCACGCAGGAAATTATCTTTTCAAAGACACCAATTTTACCATCAAAAAAGGGGACAAAATTGGATTGGTCGGAAAAAACGGAGCTGGAAAATCCACGCTTCTCAAAATACTTTCCGGAGAAATCAATTACTTTGAAGGCAATGTGGTCACTGAAGGTAAGATCACCATTGGTTTCCTAAAACAAGATCTTGATTTCGTCAAAGGAAGAACCGTTTGGGACGAGACCATGCAGGCTTTTGAGCAGATCAACGCTTTGAAAGACGAATTGGAAGAAGTCAATCACCAATTGGCTATCAGAACCGATTACGAAAGTGATGCTTACACAGATCTCATCAACAGAATGACGGATCTGAATGATATGCTGATGAATTTCGATGCTTATAATTTGGAAGGTGATGTGGAGAAGATCCTATTTGGATTAGGTTTCAAAGCGGATGATTTCCAAAAGATCACCGACGAATTTTCCGGCGGTTGGAGAATGAGAATCGAGTTGGCAAAATTGCTTCTTCAACAAAACGATTTGATGCTACTCGATGAGCCTACGAATCACTTGGATATGGAATCTATCATCTGGCTGGAGGATTTTTTGACGAATTATCAAGGATCAATGTTACTCGTAAGTCACGACAAGCAATTTATGACCTCCACTTGTAACCGGACTTTTGATGTTAATAACAGAAAAGTTGACGATTATAAAGCCAATTATTCCAAATATCTAGAATTAAGAAAAGACAGAAAAGAAAAGCTCATCCAGGCGAAGAAAAACCAGGATGCAGAAGTAAAACATACCGAGGAATTGATTAATAAATTCCGTGCGAGTGCTTCCAAAGCATCTTTTGCGCAGTCATTGATCAAGAAACTCGACAAACTGGAACGTATCGAAGTTGAGAATGATGACGTTTCAAAATTCAATATCCGCTTCCAACCAAGTGTACAACCTGGAAAAGTAATTTTCGAAGCACAGAATCTGGGAAAAGCTTACGGCAAAAAACAGATTTTTGATAAGGTAGATTTCATCGTAGAAAGAGGCGCTAGAATCGCATTGCTTGGACAAAACGGACAGGGAAAAACAACTTTGGCAAAAATTCTTGCCGGCGATATTACAGATTATTCTGGAGAATGGAATCTTGGACACAATGTGAACATCGGCTATTTTGCTCAGAATCAGGAAGAAGTTTTGACGCCGGATAAAACGGTTCTACAGGAAGCGGAAGACTCTGCAACTGAGGAAACCAGACCTAGAGTTCGTGATCTTTTGGGATCTTTCCTTTTCCAGGGCGAAGATGTGACCAAGAAAACGAAAGTCCTTTCCGGAGGTGAGAGAAACCGTCTGGCACTTTGTAAACTGTTGCTTCGTCCGTTCAACACTTTGATTATGGATGAGCCTACGAATCACTTGGATATCCAGTCTAAGGAAATCATCAAGTTGGCGCTTCAGAAGTTTGAAGGCACATTGATCGTCATTTCTCACGACCGTGAATTCCTGCAAGGTTTGTCTGACAAGATCTTCGAATTCCGTGATGGAAGTATGAAGGAATTCCTTGGTGACATCAATGAGTATTTGGAATTTAGACAGAAAGAAAGCATCCGCGAAATCTCTGCTGAGAAAGCAAAACTTCATCAGGAAGAAGAAATCCCGGAAGTGAAAATAAAGATTCAAGAGCCTGTGAAAGAATCTAATATTATCGTTAGCAAAGAACAAAAGAACATCCAGAATAAAATCAAAAAAGTAGAAGAAAAAATCTCTGAACTCGAATTGAAGATCGAGGAATTTGAAAGTTCATTTACCAAAGAAAATCCTTCTGAAGAAACTTTGGAAACTTACAACAAAATCAAAGAAGAGTTAGATTTGACTTTGCAAGAATGGGAATTCTTAGGAACTCAGTTGGAAAGTTAAGATTTGAACTTTAAAATAAAACATCAACTGCATTGGATATTCTGATGCAGTTTTTTTGTTTGCTAATTTTCAGTTTGTTTTTAGTAATTTCACATTAAATAAAAACCTCAATCACAAAAGTTATACAATGATCAACAATCTCAAAAAATACCTCAACGAAGAACAAGACCCAAAATCCGTAGAGAAAATCATAGAAAAAGTCAATGACCTTTTGACCAATGGCGAAACTCTGGAATACATCGCTGTACAGAATAAACCCGCAATCAACATTTCTCCTGATTCTATTGTCCTTACTAATAAAAGAATCATCTTTTTCCGCTCCAAATCGTTTGGTTTGGTGACGGATTTTCAGGATTATCTTTGGAAAGATGTTGGCGAAAGTCATATCAGCGAGGCGATTCTTGGTTCAACTTTTAAGATGACAGCTGTCAGCGGATTTGTGGAAACGATTGATTATATTCCAAAATCTCAAGCGAGAAAATTGTATCAATACGCACAAGCCAAAGAGGAAGAAATGATAGAATTTCGCCGACAGAAAGAGCTCGAGGACAAGCGAGCAACCGCTGGAGGAATTACCCTAAATACGCAACCTGAAAAGACAGAAGAACCAAAATCAGAAACTCCAACTGAGAATCCAATGGAAACATTGATGAAACTAAAGGCTTTTCTTGACAATGACTTAATTTCTGCCGAAGATTACGAAGCCAAAAAGAAAGAAATATTAAGTAGAATGTAAATCTGGTCGATTGTCATTTTTAGATTATGAGATTAATTATTGCCATCTTCATTTTAAGTAACACCTTTGTTTTCGGTCAGGAAAAATCGATTACGAAGCATATAGAATTCGACCATTTGTACTTTGTGGTTCCAGATTCTGTGTTTCAAAAAGTGGTTTCTGATTCTCATTTTTTAAAAACATTTACCACAGGCGACAAAGGTTGGCCGAAGTTTGAAGCGATAGATTCTGCGGAAAAGAAAGAAGTTTATTTCAGATTGAAGAACAGCTATTTCGAATTATTAAGCGACCAAAACAAATGGAAAGAACCGCTTAATAAAATCGGAATTGGCTGGGCAAGCAATAAACCAAATTCTCAGGAAGAATTATCTGAACTTCTCAAATCTAAATATCCGGAAGTAGAATCCTACGACGAAAAAGACAGTCAGAAACAGAAGTTACACACCACTTTTTACATCAAACCAGAAACTAAATCTCCATCAAATCTTGACGTTTGGGTGCAACAGTTTTATCCTCTGTTCATCGAAAATAATTTTGGAAAACAAACTTCACCTTTTGATATCACGGGTAAAAAACAACGCGCCGAAAAGTATTATTCCAAAAACAGAATCGCTAAAGAAATTACGGACATTGGATTGATGTTGGACAGTTCTGAATTTGAAAAAATGTCCAAATGGTTGCAGACGATTGGCTACAAAAGTCAACCTAACAAAAAAGCTTCTATTTTCCGAAAAGGAAAAATGACCTTCTCGCTTGTTCAAGGAAAGGAAAATAGATTATGGTATCTTCAATTCAAGAATAATTTTCCTGTTGAGAAAAGTGAAATAAAATTCTCGTCCGATTCTAAAATTGAGATCGAGAAAGACCGAAGCACTTGGTGGTTTTATTCTAAAGATTAATAAAATATAAAAATCAGCATTAGTCAAACAAATTAGATTAAAAAGTAATAAAGCAATGTCCCAAATCTTCCGAAATCATTTAGAAAAATTCATCAAAATCAACGATGAAAATTTTGAGGAAATCTTGTCTTATTTTGAAGTCAGAACTTTTGCTAAAAAAGCAAATCTGTTGGAGGAAGGACAGATTTGCAAATCAAACTATTTCGTTTTGAAAGGTATTCTGCGCAAGTTTTTCATTAATGAAAAAGGGACGGAACAAACCACAGAATTTGCGATTGAAACTTGGTGGATGACGGACAATATTTCCTACGAACACAAATTGCCTTCTGAGTTCTACATTCAGACCGTGGAAAAATCTGAAATACTCGTGATTTCAAATGACGCTCAGGAAAAACTGCTGGAGAAATTTCCTGTTATGGAAAAATATTTTCGAATCATTTATCAGAGAGCTTACGCTTCGTCTCAAAACAGAGTGAAGTATATCTTTTCACTTTCCAAAGAAGCGTTTTATTTCAGTTTAATGAAGAAACAACCAGCTTTCGTTCAGCGTGTTCCGCAATATCTCATTGCATCTTTCCTCGGATTCACGCCGGAATATCTGAGTGAAATAAGGAAAAGAATTATTTCTTAAACCAGCTTAAGTTTTTCTTATTTTCGATTTCCCAACTTTGTCTCAGCAAATTAAAACAATCAACAATGGAAAAACGCATCAACATCAACACAGTTCAGCCAAACGGTTACAAAGCAATGTTCGCATTGGAAACTTATCTTGCTCAGGCAGAGATTTCTAAAACCATCAAAGAACTCATCAAAATCCGAGCTTCGCAAATCAATAGTTGCGCCTACTGTTTGGATATGCACACAAAAGACGCCATCAAATACGGCGAAACTGCAGAACGAATCTTTCTAATCAGTGCTTGGCACGAAGCTGAAAAATTCTTTACCGAAGAAGAAAAAGTTGCCTTGAAAATGACGGAAGAAATCACTTTAATTTCACAATCTGGACTGAGCGACGAAACGTATCAAAAAGCAACAAAAGTATTTTCTGAAAAGCAAATCGCAGAAATCATTATGGCAATTGTAACCATCAATGCGTGGAACAGAATTGCCATCAGTACAAAATTGGAAATTGGTGAAGTTTAATTTTCATTAATATTTTTCCACAATAATGAGAATGTTTTTATTTAAATATTCTCATTGTTTTTTTAGTCAATACATCATAATTTTTTTAAAAAAAATCCCAATCAGGAGCCGACTGGGATTTAGAAAATAACAAATCGAAAAGCTAACCTATAACAACAAATTACACTGCACTCTTTTCGATAAAAAATCCGGAATCCTGCCATCAGCCTATGAAAATTGAAAGCCGAATTCCGGAAAAAATAAACTATGAAACTATTATTGTTATAAGTAGTTACGATATTTTTTGGTATCTGGATTTAGTTATTTGAAAATATATTTTTAATCAGTAACAAAAAAAAACGTTCCCAAAATTGGAAACGTTTTTAATACTTTGTCAAAATTCTAATTCTTTGCCAAAGTTTATTTAATAAAACCTCTACTTCTAAGCAATGGCTTGATGTCCGCTTTGTGACCTGTAAAACCTTCGAAAGCTTTGTTCAGATCTACGCTATTTCCAACAGAAAGAATGTATTTTCTGAATCTGTCACCATTTTCTCTAGTCAATCCACCATTCGCTTTTATCCATTCCCAAGCATCAGAATCCAAAGTTTCTGACCATAGATAAGCGTAATATCCCGCCGAATAACCTCCGCCCCAAATGTGCGCAAAATATGGCGTGTGGTATCTCGTTGGAACTTGCGGAACCAACAATCCGTATTTGTTCAAAGCTTGTTTTTCGAAATCTAAAACTGGAATCAGCTGGCTGTCAGAAGTCACCGTATGCCAATTCATATCCAAAGTTGCGGCGGCTACCAATTCTGTAGTTGCATAACCTTGGTTGAAGTTTGACGCTTTTTTAATTTTATCAATCAACGTTTGAGGCATCGGTTTTTTTGTCTCATAATGCAAGGCATAATTTTTCAAAACCTCAGCTTCCAAGGCAAAATGCTCATTGATTTGCGAAGGGAATTCTACAAAATCTCTCGGTGTATTTGCTCCAGAAATTGAGGCATATTTTTGATCTGCAAACAAACCGTGCAAGGTGTGACCAAACTCGTGGAACATGGTTTCTACATCGTCATAGGAAATCAAAGATGGCTTTCCTGGCGCAGGTTTTTGATAATTGAAGACATTCACAATCACGGGTTTTTGACCTAACAAATGCGACTGAGGAACAAAATTATTCATCCACGCACCTCCACTTTTGTTGCTTCTTGTGTAGAAATCCAGATAATATAAAGCTAAAGATTTTCCTTCTCTGTCATACACTTCGTACGCCACAACATCTGGGTGATAAGTCGGCAAATCCCTTCTCTCTTTGAAGGTAATGCCGTAGAATTTCTCCGCCGCGTAGAAAACACCTTTTTCCAAAACCGTTGTCACTTCGAAATAAGGTTTGATCTCGTTTTCATCCAAATCATATTTCGCTTTTCTCACTTGCTCAGAATAGAAATTCCAGTCCCAAGGTTCAACTTTGAAGTTTCCTTTCTGTGCATCTATCACTTCCTGAATTTCTTTTGTTTCGCGGTTTGCGGTTTCCACTGCTGGTTTTGCCAACTGAGCCAAAAGTCCCATTGCCGCTTCCGGCGTTTTTGCCATTTGGTCTTGCAAGCTCCATTCAGCGAAGTTTTTCATTCCGAAAAGTTGGGCTTTTTGCAATCTCAGTTTTGCCAGTTTCTCAATCGTTTCTCTTGTGTCATTTGCATCACCTTTCTCGGCGCGAGTCCAAGATGCTTTGAAGAGTTTTTCTCTTGTTGCTCTGTTTTTCAAGTTTTGCAACATTGGTTGTTGTGTGGTGTTTTGCAAAGCCAAAAGATATTTTCCTTTTTGTCCGGCTTGTTCTGCGTCCGTTGCAGCAGCGGCAATTTCGTCAGCTGAAAGCCCGTCCAATTCTTTGACATCAGAAATCAATACACCTCCATTTTTTCTGGCTTCCAACAATTTGTTGCTGAATTGCGTGGATAATGTTGCCAATTGTTGATTGATCTGTTTCAGTTTTTCTTTGTTCTCAGAAGAAAGATTGGCGCCGGCCAATTCGAAGTTGGTAAGATAAAACTCTGTTAATCTTTTGCTTTCTGCATCCAATTTATCAGTTTTCACCGCTTTCATTCTTTTGTATAATTTCTCATTCAAAGAGATCTTATCCGAATGTGCGGCGAAAATTGGTGCGTATTCTTCTTCCAATTTTTGAAGAACATCATTGGTGTTGGAACTTGTCAGATTATAAAAAATAATCGTTGCTCGTCCCAAAGTTTGTCCACTGTTTTCCAAAGCTAAAACCGTATTTTCAAATGTTGGAGCAGATTTATCATTAATGATTTTATCGATGTTTGCCAATTGCTCTTTGAGTCCAACTTCGAAAGCTGGTTTGAAATGTTCGTCTTTGATTTTATCGAATTCTGGAGCTTGGTATTGCAACGGACTTTTTTTGAGAAAAGGATTGTTTTTGGTCGATTGTTCTGTGCTCACAGCTGTTTTTTTGACTTGAGAATTTATCATAATATTTCCTGCGTTGAAGGCAATAAATGTTATAAATAATGATGTTTTAATTTTCTTCATAATATTAATTTTCGAAAAGTGCAGGTCTTTGTGTAATCTCGTGATAACAAACAGAATTCTCATCAAAAAAATGAAAAACCATACTTTTTCTTGTTTTATCTTTGTTTGTGTGTGGCTCTCCGCCATGTAAAATGTTGGCATGCCAAATAAGCATATCACCTTTTTTGCAATCGAAAATTTCCTTTTGAAGGTTCAATTCTTTCACTTTTTCTTCCAGCATCACCTCATAACCTTTATAGCCTTTATTCCCAAGCATTAACAAATTCCCGTCATTATCGTAATCAGAATTCATATAATAAGGTAATTTGTGACTGCCTGGATAATAGTGAAGTGCTCCTTGATCTAAGCTTACATCTTCCAAAGCCACCCAAACGCCAATTAGCCCACCTACAGGAAATGTAGTCATGTGAATACTGTCTGAATGGGTTTTTTGCTGGCTTCCATTGATGAAATTGATACTTTGAAACAACTTTGTATTCCCATCCATCAGGACATCCAAAAGTTTTAAAAGAGAAGGTTCCAAGCCAATTTTTTTGATCAAGGCCGACTTATGAATGGCAAACATCAATTTGTTGCCGTACTTGAATTCTATCTGTTTGCTATCCAGCATTGTTTGGATTTCAGAATTGATTTGATCCGCTTGTTCTGTAGTGATGAAATTTCTAATCACACTGTAGCCATTATCAAAAAAATGAATTAAACTTTCTTGGTTTTCAGTAGTTTGATTTTTAAAAAAGTCAGTCTGGGATATAGCTTCAGGATTTTCTTTTCTCGTAAATTGATTTTCTACACCTTTAAAATCTTTACTGGAAATTGGAGAAAAATAACTTTTACTAATTTTATACTTTTTGTAAAGTGGAATGTTGTGTTTTAATTTTTTCTTGTTGAAAATATTAAAAAAAGCGTAACTCAGCTTACTGTTTTTTATCAAAGAAATCATTGGTCGATTATTTTACCAAATTTAAAAATAATTATTTATAAACATTAAAAATAATTATTTTTCCTCGTCCTCGTCGCCACTCCAATGGTTTTCCTCGAAGGAAATACTGTCCAATGCGAGCAATTCGGCTTCTCGTTCCAGGGTTTCGCGGAGTGTGAATGTGATCAAGTTTTTGTCTTTTTCTTTGGCAAGTCGTCTGGTCATCGCTTTATCGATAATCATAAATCGTTTGCCCATTCTTCTGGCGGTGTACTTTCGCATTCCGTTTTCCTGTAGGATATCAACGGCCATATCCACAGCGGTTCCTAAGGTTTCACGGTAAATATTGTCTACTTTTTTATTGAGAAATTCGTAGGCGTCCAAACGGTTTTTGGCTCTGACGAAGATTTTTAGGTTTGGATAATTTTCTTTCGCGTAATCTACTAGCAATTTATTTTTCTCTGGATCATCCAAGCAAACAACGAGCAATTCTGCATCCTCGATTCCGGCAGAACGCAATAATGCAGGTTTTGTGGCATCACCGTAATAAACATTGAAACCATTTGAGCGCAACAACGCCACTCTGTCTGGATCATTGTCCAAAACAGTGGAACGAATTCCGTTCGCTTTCAATAATCGTCCAACCGTACTTCCGAAATAGCCAAATCCGACGATGATAATTTTTCTTTGTTTGATGATGCCGAGTTCTACATTTTCTTCAGTTTTCTGCTTGATAAATCGGCTGTCTAAAACCTTTTCTTTGAAGATCAAAAGCAATGGCGAAATACACATCGTAATCGCTACGATTGCCATCAATTCTGAGTTGGCCTGATAATCAATTAAAAATAAGCTGGCGGAAAAATTAATCAAAACAAATGCAAATTCACCAACTTGCGACAAGGCAAATGCGAGAAAAAAGCTCTGCTCATTATTCATCTTGTAATACTTTCCAATCCCGAACAAAACAGAAGCTTTGATTGCTAAAACTATAAACGCAGCAGAAAAAATGAAAACTGGTTTCGAAGCAATAATATCAAAGTTGATTGTCGCACCAACGCTCACAAAAAACACAGCCAAAAGCAAACCTTTGAACGGATCTATATTACTTTCCAACTCGTGGCGGAACTCGCTGTTTGCCAACATCACACCTGCGATGAACGCACCCAAAGCGGGACTCAAACCAATGGAAATCATCAATTCTGAAACGCCAATCACGAGAAATAATGACGCGGCGGTCAAAAGTTCATTAAGTCCTGATTTTGAAACAAATCTTAGAAACGGGATGAAGATGTATCGACCTAATAAAATCAAAGCCAAGACAGCTCCAATTACGGTAAATGGCTGTAACCATTCGGGAATGTAATGAAGCAAAACTTTTTCGTGATCTGCCTGAGCAATGGCTTTTTGAGACTTTGCAAGAAATGGCAAAAGCGCCAAAATCGGAATCACCGCAATATCTTGAAATAGCAAAATCGAAAAGGAAGATTCTCCGCTGACTGTCCGAAAGAGGTTTTTTTCCTTCAAGGTTTGCAACACAATCGCCGTGGACGACATTGCGAAACAAAGCGAAATGATAAACGATTTTTGAAGCCCAAAACCTGCGATGTAAAACACAACGAAAATCCCGACAATACTGAGTAACATCTGACTCAATCCCAAACCAAGAATTCTTTTCCTGATTTGCCAAAGTTTCTGCGGTTCCAATTCCAAACCGACTAAAAACAAAAGCATAATCACGCCCAATTCTGAAGCGTGCATAATGTCTTCGGCATTTTTCCCCGTCAATTGCAGACAAAAAGGACCAATAATGATTCCGCCGAGAAGATAGCCAATCACGGAACTCAAACCCAGTTTTTTCCCTAACGGCACCATAATAATGGCAACGCCCAGAAAAATTAGAATCGTCATTGCAATTGAGTTTTCCATCATTCTACCTTCAATATTTGTGATAATTGCTTACAGGAAATGTCCAATTGCAGATCGTCCAGATTGTCTGCATTGTAAACGATATGTGTTTTTTTAAGTTCGATATTATTGATGTCCAGCGAAACGCGAAGTCCTGTGAGAAGTTCTTCTGCGCTGGTCTTATATTTTCCTTCTTTGGAATAGTTGCCCTCGCTTCCGCCAACGCTTGTGATAATGAGCGCATCTTTGCCCGAGAGAATATTGAGTCCGCCTTCGGAAATCCAACGCATATCGAAAACCTCATCTATCCAAAGTTTCAACAATGGTGGCAAGCCAAACCAAATGATCGGAAAGTGAAAAATAATCCTTTCGTACTCCACAATTCTCTTACGCTCGCGAAAAGGCTGAATATGAAAATCAGGATAATCCTCGTACAAATCGCGCAAAGTTACATTTGGCATATCTTCATAGCATTGTACCAATCTAACATTGGTTGTAGAATGTTCAAAATAAGGATGTGCAAATAGAACGAGTGTTTTCTTCAAGTGAAAATGCGGTTTTCGTAAATATAATCAAAAAATTACTTCAAATCAAATTCCAATGTATTACGAAATTGAAAATTATTTGGGGAATGGATTTTATTTTGGGATATTTGGGAATATTAATTTATTTAAATGAAAGTAAAAGCAGTTCTATTTTTGGCAATATCATTCTTGATTAGCTGCAACGAGATAAATTCAAAAACCGATAACAATATTTCAGATGAATTCAAAACTAATTATGGAAAGATAGACGACAAAGATTTAAAGCTAAAATTTGGAGATATTGTAGAATTTAATATTGAAAATCAAAAAGTAAAAGCAATTATTCTTGACATTAAACAAGAAAATTATGAAAATTGGTTTGGCCTGTGTTTTATAAATGGAGATAAACTTTTTGGAAGAAGAATCCCACATGGTTTTGGAGGTAATTGTGTTGATACTTTTGATTTTACTTATCTAAATGAAAAAGGATTGAAAAATTACACCATTCTAAAAAAAGAAAAAATAAATTTTGACAAAGTAATCCTGGGTAGTTATAGTCCTGTATATAAATTAGAGGATATCTTAAGAGATTACAATGCTGGCATCAAAAAGAGAAAAATTGCAGAAATACCTTGTGATAAAAAACTAAGAATGCTAGACCCTATAAACGAATGTTACTATAATTTCAATAAAATTTTAAAATAATAAAACCCAGACAAAAAATCTGGGTTTCATTATAATATATTCAATTTTCACCTTACCATCCGCCAGAAGCGCCACCGCCTCCGAAACTTCCGCCACCACCAAAGCCTCCGAAACCTCCGCCTCCACTGCTTCCTCCTCCAAATCCACCACCAAAAGTGCCTGGGAAAGGGAACGGGAAAAATCCGCCTCGGTATCGTCGGTTTCCTTTTCGGGAAAGTGTGTAATCATCGTCGTCATCGTCTCCACGGTTGTTCTTGTTGATGATACTCATTAGAATGATAATGATCAAAACAATCAGAATGACGCTTCCAATATTAATCCCATCTTCTTTTTTCTGTTTCTTTACAATCGGTTTGAATTTCCCTTGGACGGCTTCCATAATGGCCGAAGTTCCTCGGTCTATTCCGGTGTACCATTCTCCTTTTTTGAAACTTGGCGTCACCAGATAATCCAAAATCTGACCAGCCACGGAAGCTGTCAAATATTGCTCAACTGCACGACCTGGCTGTATGGAAAACTTTCTGTCTTCCGTCGCAATCAGGAAAACAACGCCATTATCAATACCTTTCTGTCCAATTTCCCACTTTTGACCATACATTGTCGCGAGATAATTCACATCTTCACCACCTGTGTTAGGAATGATTACAACCAAAATCTCAGTGGACGAGGAATCCGACAATTTGATTAATTTTTGATTGAGCGCATCCTTTTCATTCTCCGTCAACAATCCTACTTTATCGTAAATAGGATAAATTATGGCTGGTTTTTCCGGCACAAGCTGAGCTTTGATAAACAAACCAAATATCAGGAATAATGCGAAAGTAAATCGTTTAAGAGAAGCTGAGATCATTGGGTAGTTCATTGATATTTTCCCCTTCGAAAGGGAAATATTTTTTCAGTTCGAAGCCTGTTTTCAGGATGGCTTCTTTCAGTCCGTTGTGGTAATTTTCTTTAGCAAATTCAGCTGTGATCTCATCGTGAAGCGTGTCCCAAAAAGATTGTTTCACTTTTTTGTGAATGCCTTCGTCTCCAATGATGGTGAGATAATGCTGTTCAAAATTCACATAGAACAACACTGCGTTTCTTTCTTTGGTATTGTGCATTTCCAAAGATTGGAAAATACTGAAAGCTTTCTTGGCAAAATTGTCCAAACCGGTGGAATCTATATGCACACGAATCTCTCCCGAAGAGTGGTCTTCAGCTATTTTGATGGCCTCCACGAGGGAAGCCATCTCTGTATTTGTAAGAAAATGATTCATTATTCTGAGAAAACATCAGGTGCATTTTGCGCGCCTTCTGCTGCTTTGAAAGTTGGTTTAGCTTTAAATTTAGGGAAGAATGCTGCAACAATATTTCCTGGAAGAGTTTCCACAAGATTATTGAAACCTTTTACAGATCCGTTGTAATAAACCGTTTCTGAGCGGATGCTGTTTTCAATGGCTGTATATTCTCTTTGGAAGTTGATGTACTGCTGATCTGCTTTCAAATCGGGATATTTTTCTACAACCATCAATAGTTTGCCCAACGCACCACTCAATTGTCCTTGCGCTTGTTGGAATTTTGCCATATCCGCTTCTGTCATATTTGTAGGATCTACATTCACAGAAGTTGCTTTTGCTCTTGCCTCAACCACTTGTGTCAAAGTTTCCTGCTCAAATTTTGCGTAAGATTTCACTGTTCTTTCAAGATTTGGAATCAAGTTCGCACGTTTTTGATAAACAGTTTCTACGTTTGCCCATTTTTCAAGAACATCGTTATTCGCTTGAACCATAGAATTGTATCTTCCTGATCCCCAAAAGAAAACTATTGCTGCTAATGCCAAAAGTGCGACACCAACAATCAGGCAACCTTTACCTCTCATATTTTATGTTTTTTATAAATGTTAATTAACCAAATATACAAATTAAATAAAACCGTGATGTTTTATTTTTCAAAAACCTTAGCCTCTTCCCAAAGTTCATCCATTTTTTCAAGATTCAAATCGGAAAGATTCAGATTTCTCAATTTCGCAATTTCCTCCATTTTCTGAAATCTGGAAATGAATTTCGAGTTCGTTCGTTCCAAAGCCGTGTCTGCATTCAAGCCAGAAATTCTTGCATAATTAATCAAAGAAAAAAAGACATCACCCAACTCCTGCTCTTTTTTGTCAGCCTCAGTTTCCGCGTGAAATTCCTCCAGTTCCTCTTCCACTTTCGCCCAGGCATCTTCCGAAGAATCAAACTCAAAACCAATTCCCTTCACTTTATCCTGAATTCTGTAAGCTTTGATAATCGGTGGCAAACTCTTTGGAACGCCTTCTAGAACGGACTTATTTCCTTCCTTCAATTTCAGTTTTTCCCAATTTTGCTTCACCGCTTCTTCATCTTCCGCCACAGCATCGCCGTAAATATGTGGATGCCGGAAAATCAATTTTTCGTTCAAAGAATTAATCACATCAGCAATATCAAAACTCTCTTTCTCAGACCCGATTTTTGCATAAAAAACCAAATGCAGAAGCACATCGCCAATCTCTTTTTTGATTTCCAAAAGATCATTATTCAGGATTGCGTCAGACAATTCGTAAGTTTCCTCAAGCGTCAGATGGCGCAAACTTTCCAAAGTCTGCTTCCTGTCCCACGGGCATTTTTCCCGCAAATCATCCATTATATCGAGAAGCCTTCCAAAAGCCTCCATTTTTTCCTCTCGTGTATTCATAAATGATGAATGATAATTGATTAATGATTATTAATTTTATTCTTAATTATTTGGGCGCCTATTTCCGTCCTCCGTTCCCAATTTGTCACTCTGAGGCTGTCGAAGAGTCCACTCAAGCCGGGGCGCGCTTCGCAAAGTTCAATATTTGTCATCCAAAGTCAATTTCTATCAACTTTCAACCGACACCATCAACTATTTCCTCACATCTTCAATGATAATATGACTGTTGATTTTCAGCAATTCCTCCAAAAATTCATCTTGATTTTCTGGTGTGATATAAAGGTCGTTTTTATTTTTAAAAAAGATAATCAGTCCGCCCGTCGCAGTTCCACATTTATGAAAACCGCTCCACATCGTCTCGCCAATTCTGATTTTCGTGATTTTAAAAATATTAATCCTGAAAACATCGAAAATAATATTCACAATCAACTCCTCGTCTTTGATTTTAATTTTAATCAAGAAAAAACTGATAGACAAAACCACTACCACAGCCAAAAGAATCGCCGTCAAAATGCTCCATCCAAGCGCATTCAAATCTTCATCAAAGTAAGAAACTCCAACAATTCCCAAAAGGAAAATCGTAATTATAATATACATTGTGGCGTAAATGCCATCCAATCGGCTGGTAAAAATTTTCATTTAATGTGATTTATTTTGCAACATCGGAACAAATTTGTAAACCCCAAATTCCTCCTTCTCAAACTGCGTATCAGAAATCTTCGTAAATCGGTAAAGAATCTGTTCATCGGTTTTCCCGAGGGGAATAATCATTTTGCCACCGACTTTCAATTGTTTCAATAATTCAGTGGGCAAAATTTCTGCACCACAAGTCACCAAGACTTTGTCGAAAGGAGCAAACGTAGGCAAACCCGCAAATCCATCACCAAAACTTTGAAATTTCGGACGCATATCCAATTCTCTAAAAAGTTTATGCGAAAAATCGAACAAATCTTTTTGACGTTCAACCGTATAAACCAAAGCTTTCATTTTGATGAGAACTGCAGTCTGATAACCACAACCAGTACCGATTTCAAGAACTTTTTCACCTTCCTCAACTTCCAACAATTCGGTTTGTTCCGCAACGGTTGAAGGATGAGAAATCGTCTGCTTCGCTAAAATAGGGAATGCGCGGTCTTCGTAGGCATAATCCTCGAAAACACTTTCAATGAAAAGATGCCTTGGAACCTCGTTCATCGCAGACAAAACAAAACCGTCAGTGATTCCAATCTTCTGATGAAGATAATCCATTAATTGTTTTCTTTTTCCTTTGTGAACGTAAGTATCTCTCATTATTGCTATTAGTTCTTTGTATTATAACTTGCAATTTCCGAAGGATAAATTTAAAATCCAAACAAGAATCATAATTTTCAACATTTATTAAAAATTTCTATCTCAATCAGATTAAACTTTATAAATTTGATTGTTTTTTTACCAAATATTTAAATAAACTTTTAATTAATTGAATGAACGAATGGATGTTATGCAGAAAATAAGAGCTTACATTAAAGGAACTGGCTCATACGTTCCACCCAAAATTTTAAAAAATGACTTTTTCGAAAAAGTAGGTTCTTCCGATGAATGGATTTTCAAGAATCTCGGAATCAGAGAACGCCGAATTGCGGAAGGTGAAGTGACCAGCGATTTGGCCTACAAAGCCGGACTGAAAGCTTTGGAAAATACAGATGTAAAACCTGAAAATATCGATTTAATCATCGTTGCAACTTCTACGCCTGACCGTCAAGCACCATCCACAGCTTGTTTCGTTCAGGAAAAAATGAATGCACCACAAGCCGTAGCTTTTGACATTTCTGCAGTTTGCTCAGGCGGACTTTACGGAATTGCGATTGGTTGTCAATTTATAGAAACCGGAATGTACAAAAATGTTTTGGTCATCGGCGCCGATACTTTTTCGACAATTACAGATTGGGAAAGAAAAGATTCGGTTTTCTTTGGAGACGGCGCAGGCGCAATTTTGTTATCCGCAACAACTGAAGATAAAGGCTTTTTCGATTTTAAATTGCACGCAGACGGAACTGGAAAATATCATTTTAATATCCCCGCAGGTGGTTCAGAAATGCCGGCTTCGGAAGAAACTTTGAAGCAAAAACTTCATTATTTCCAGATGAACGGAAAAGAAGTTTTCGAAACGGCAACCAGAGTTTTACCGGAAACAATCGACGAAATCTTAGAAGCCAACAAAATGACTTCCGACAATGTAGATTGGGTAATTCCGCATCAACCAAGCATCAGAATTCTACAGGAAACGGCAAGAAAAACCAATATTCCTTTTGAAAAAGTGATGACGAATATGGACAAATATGCCAATACTTCCGGCGGAACAATCCCAATCGTCCTCGATGAAACTTACAAAAGTGGAAAAGTAAAACCTGGAAACATCTTGCTTTTTGCAGCCGTTGGTTCAGGCTGGACGTGGGGAACTGCACTTTACAAGGCGTAATCGATAAATGACGATTGATAAATGATAATTTGATTATTAAAATAAAATCAGACAAGATTATAAGGTCTATAATCTATTCGTCTATAATCTTAAAGTCTCAACAAAAATGTTAGAAAATCAAACTTTCCTTATCACAGGAATTGCAGATGAAAACTCTCTGGCGATGAAAACCGCTGAGAAAATATTAGAAAACAACGGAAAAGTCGTTTGCACAGGTTTGGGCGTGACACCTTTTCACAACAATCTTTCTGAAAAAGCGGCAGGATTTCTCAATAAAAACTATGAGGATTTTGAATCGGCTTGTAAAAAAGTTTTGGGCAATGACGTTTACACCGCACCTTTGGATGTGACGCTTCCAGATAGTTTAAAATTCCTTGCTGAGGATTTGAAAAGTAAAGACATTCATCTAAATGGATTTCTACACGCCATCGCAATGGACAAAACCATTCGAAACAAATCTGTAAAACCAATGCTGGAAGTAACGGCTGAGGAATTCAATGACACGATGAATGTTTCGGCGTTTTCCTTGATTTCGTTGTGTCACGCTTTGTTGTCGAATGGTGTTTTGCAAAGAGGTTCTTCTATTGTTTCGTTGAGTTATATTGCGGCGGAAAAAGTTTCGTTTTTTCCTTATATTAATATGAGTATTGCAAAAGCAGCGCTCGAAAGATTGACGATTGAAATGGCTTACGAATTGGGGAAAGAATACGGAATCCGCGCAAACGCCATCAGATTTTCGCCTTATATGGGAAGCAAAGCCGGAAACGCAACTTTGAAGGTTGAAGACGTTGAAAGAGCCGACAGAATCAGCCCGCTCGGAAATGCTTTGCCTGAAGATTTGGCGCACGAGATTGTTCATCTTTTCAGAAAAGAAACGAGAATTACGGGAGAAATTCGTCACGTGGATGGTGGGTTTCATATTATGGGATAGCATTTATAATTTTAAATTAAAGATTCTAAATTTTAAATTTTCTAGAATATCAAAATAGATTTAAGCCACAGATTTTGTGGCTTAAATTTTTTATTTAGTTAAATTGCATCATCAAAATTATTTAAAAATTTATGAGACAGATAAAGACTGCTTTGTTGGCTTATGGCGGTTCCGGGAAACTTTTCCACGCACCATTTTTTGAAGTTCACGATGGTTATGAATTATTAGGCGCTTACGAACGAAGCAAAAAATTAATCCAACAAGATTATCCAGAAGTCACAAGCTTTGATTCTTTGGAAGCCGTTTTGGAAAGCGATGCAGAATTAATTGTTGTAAATACGCCAATCGACACGCATTTCGAACTCACAAAGAAAGTTTTGGAAGCTGGTAAAAATGCTTTGGTGGAGAAAGCTTTTACGACGACTTCTGAGGAAGCTGAAGAATTAGACAAGCTTGCGAAAGAGAAAAAACTGAAACTCTGCGTTTATCAAAACCGAAGATATGACAGCGATTTCAAGACTGTGAAAAAGGTTTTGGATGAGGATTATCTTGGCGAAATTGTGGAAGCTGAAATCCGTTTTGAAAGATACAATCCCGAATTGAGTCCGAAAGCGTGGAAAGAAAATGGAAATCCTGGCGCAAGTATTTTGATGGATCTGGGTTCGCATATTATCGACCAGGCTTTGACTTTATTTGGTTATCCTGAGAAAGTTTTTGCGGACATCAGAAGGACGAGAGAGAATACGCAGATTGATGATTACTTTGATATTTTGCTTTATTATCCCGACAAACGCGTGAGATTGAAATCCAGTTATTTCGTGAAAGAACCAACGCCAGCTTATGTTTTGCACGGCAAAAAAGGGAGTTTCTTAAAACATCGTGGCGACGTGCAGGAAGATGAATTGAAATTGGGAAAAGTTCCGAATCGTGATAATTGGGGAACAGAATCGGAAGAAAAAACCGGACTTTTGGTTTACAACGACAGAGTTGTCCACTTCCCCACTTTTCAAGGGAATTATCTTAATTTTTGTGATGACCTCTATGATGCGATTGTAAATGATAAAAAAGTTCCTGTTACTGCGAAACAGGCTTATCATACAATGAAAGTGATTGAAGCAGCGAAGGAAAGTTCGGAGAAGGGAGAAGTTGTTGTTTTATAATAAATTTGTTTAGTGGATAAAAAAGATTTGAAAAGAATCTACGATGGAAATTTTTCGCAATTAAGAAAAATTATCAATTCTTGGAATCTGATTTCTGGAAGTCCAGTTGACGAGTTTGATTCTCTTAATAATAAAATCTTGAGTCATCTTTATAAAAATGGAGACGCACAAAAAATTGACAGAATATTACAATTAGAATTAATTTCGACTTATGGTCTGTTTAGCAATGAGTTTGATTCAGAAATTTTTGTGAATCAAATAATGAATTGGTGGAATTCAAGATAGTATTTCATCCGTTAAAATTGTAGAGATTCTTTCAGAATGACAAACATTGTATTTTATGACAAATCTTGTTTTATGTAGAATCTGCAGCCCGACTTGAGTGGAAATCCTTTTTGTGGCTGGATAAGCAAGGCAAAAAGATTGGGAACGGAAGGCGGAAATAGCTGCCATAAAAAAATAAAATCAGTTTTCGATAAATTTCAAATTAGCTGCCCAAATAAAAATATTTAAAATGATAAGACTCAGAAAATTTAAAAATTCTGGGTCTTTTTTTATATTGGTTGGCGATAATTCTTAAATTTACGTCTTTAAGAAAATTAAGCTATGATAAAAGCCGGACTTGTGGGCGCGGGACATTTGGGGAAAATCCATTTGCGATTGTTGAATCAATCTGAGAAGTACGAACTCGTTGGTTTCCATGACAAAGACGCAGAAAACGGTCGAAAACTGGAAGCGGAATTCGGTTATAAATATTTTGAAAGTTTGGAGGAGCTTTTGAACGAAATCGAAATGTTGGATATTGTGACGCCAACGCTTTACCACTACGATTATGCCATAAAAGCAATTGAAAAAGGGATTCATTTTTTCATTGAAAAACCTGTGACACAAACTTTGGAACAGGCGGAAGAAATTCTTCAAAAATGCAATGAATTTGGAATCAAGGCTCAAGTTGGTCACGTGGAAAGATACAATCCAGCTTTTATTGGTGCGAAAGATTATATTAAAAATCCAATGTTCATCGAGATTCACAGACTGGCGGAATTCAATCCGAGAGGGACGGATGTTTCTGTGGTTTTGGATTTGATGATTCACGATTTGGATATTTTGTTGAGTTTGGTGAAGTCGAAAGTGAAGTTGATTCACGCGAGTGGCGTTTCAGTTGTGAGCAAAACGCCGGACATTTGCAACGCCAGAATCGAATTTGAAAATGGTTGTGTGGCAAATTTGACGACTTCAAGAATATCAATGAAAGCGATGAGAAAATCGAGGTTTTTCCAACAAGATGCTTATGTTTCTGTTGATTTCTTAGAAAAAAAATCTGAGGTGATCAGAATGAAACCAGCACCAGAAAATCCGTCTGGCTTTGATATGATTATCGAAAATGCAGAAGGTGAAAAAAACCAAATCCTTTTTGAATATCCAAACATTCAGCCGAATAATGCAATTCTTGATGAATTGGAAAGTTTCGCAAATGCGATTGAATATGATGTTCCTGTACAGGTTTCTTTGGAAGATGGAACGGAAGCTTTGAAAGTGGCGTTGGAGATTATGAGGTTGATTCATAAATAATTACCATAAAAAAACACCGATGAAAACTAATAACAAAAGCATTTATTTTTTTCTACTATTAATTTTTGTTCTGAGCTGTGAGAAGGATAGAGATGAAAATTCTGAAACCATCGAAGAGCCTTCATTATATTCATACCATTATAAGAATATGGATACCCCAGGAATTGATCTTCCGACAAATACAGACGGAATTATCAGTATAGAACATGACAGTCAAGGAAGACCAACAAAGAGAAACGGAGGATTTGTAGGAGTTCCACTATCTTCAGGTTTTGAATGCATGTTTTCAAAGGACATATACGATGAGATTGATTATAGAAATAATGATATCATTATTACGCAAAAATCAGTTTCTCAGCCAGAACAATTATATATCTATCAAAAACATTTCTCATTATTAAACGGAAAAATCGTCCAAAAAGCGACCACGGATATTTTTGCTGATACAATAAATGACACTATTCAGTATTATTATTCAGGAAACAAACTAACTCGGTCTTTGAAAAAACAACAGAGACCAATTTCGGAAACAAAATACCATTACAATGCTCAAGGAAATCTTGATAGCATAGTGACACGCCGTCTTGTTTACAATCCAGTTAATCAGCAATATGAACCGTACTCACAGTATCCTAAAATGAGAACATTAGAGATATTCAAAAACTACGACAATTATGCAAATCCGACGAAAAAACTGATGCTTTTTGACGAGATTTTCAATCGCTCTTTATCAGAAAATAATTACTCTCGCTACGAAAAAAAAGTATTTGATATAGATGGAAATTTAACTTTGACATTAACAAAAACTTGGACTTTTTCATACACCAACGGGAAAATAGATTTTACAAGATAAATGATGATTGATTATAAAGAATTTGCAAAAGCAGAAGTTAATCGCGTCATTTCAATTCAAGATAGACTCAAGGAAGAATTTGACATTGATTCTTACGGCAATTGGTTTTATGATGATGAGTCGGCGATTTTAAGATTATACAACAATGACGATGATGAAATATTTTTCAAATATATTCCCATTGGAACTTTTTCTTTAAGTCAAAAAACTTGGATGTGGAGCTGGTTCAATAATTATTTGAATGAGAAAAATAAAATTGACACATTAAAAATCAAACAATTTGGCGAAGAAAATCAGTTTGAAAAATTAACAACTGGAACTTTTCCAAGTGATGAGTTTGATGGCTGGGAATTTCTTGCAATAGCTCAAAAATTACTCTACGGAATTGGCGTTTATAATATCAATTGTGACAATTTGAATTATTATGTCTTATTAACAGAAATAGTAAATCCAGAAAATAATCTTGAAGTTAGAAAACTAAAACAAAAGACTATCGATTGTGGAAATCATGGTTTCAAAAGACCAGCTTTTGTTTGCCAGCATTTAGAACTTAATTCGCAAAATGGTTTTGAAGAAGCATTTGAAACTTTCAAAGGAATGGACTTAGATGAAGATGAGGATTTCGGAGCTTGGTGCGATGAATGCGAAAAGAAGAGAATAGAGTGCGATGGCTGGAACGACGTATCAGAAGCATTTGCAAAAATAAAATTAGTTTGTGAAGATTGTTATTTTGAAATGAAAGAATTCAATCAAAACAATCATAATTAAAAAACATCGAAATGAAATTCCTACAACTTTTCCTTTTCTTCTTCACCTTTTCATTATTTCATTCTCAAGAAGATCTAAACATCACGATTGAAAAAGAAAAAGTGGATGGTGACTACATTTTGTATATTTCTAACAATGAGTTGGCGCCAGTCAGTATTGAGTTTACTTTTGAAACAAAAAATATGGACGTTTCAATTCCCAACTCCACTATCAAAGTCATTCCGGCAAATACGAGAAGAGAGATTTTTGCTAAATTTTCTCCGAAAGAAAAGTTTGAGCCGTACAGTTTCAAGTATAAAAATTATTATGTTCTTGGAGACGTCAATGTTTCGAAGGCTGATGACACGACTTATTGGTTGCCTTTAGAAAAAGATAAAACCGAAAGTATCTATCAAGGTTACAATGGGAATTTTTCACATCAAAAGGCTTATTCGTTGGATTTCAGTCATAAGCTTAATTCAAAAGTGACTGCGAGCAGAGGCGGAAAAGTTGTTTTTGTAAAATCCGATTCTGATAAATTTTGCAGTACCAAAGATTGCGCGCAATACAATAATAAAATAATCATTCTTCACTCCGACCAGACATTAGGGGAATATGTGCATCTGAAAAAAAATGGTTCTGTAGTTAAAAAAGGAGATATCGTGGAGCAAGGACAACTCATAGGTTACAGTGGAAATACGGGCTGGAGCAAAGGTCCGCATCTTCATTTTTCAGTTTTCACCAATAAAATCAACGGCGAGCGAACTTACTATAAAACTAAGTTTCGAGTAATGGAAAGTCCCAATCCAATCTACTTACAAGAAAAAGGAAAATATACACGAAATTATTAATCAAGATAGATTTATGTCAGATCTTTTATTTTTTGAACATTTAGTTCCAACTTCTCTCTATTTTTAATCTCGCATTCCCAAATCGTAATAACTTTCCAATTCATTTCTTTTAGCCGATCAAAGGCTTTGAGATCTCTGGCAATGTTTGTCTCGAATTTATTTTTCCAATAATCACGATTGGTTTTTGGCAATTTGTATTGACAATGTGGGCATCTATGCCAAAAACAACCATTGACAAAAACCGCAATCTTTTTTGAAATGAATGCCAAATCTGGTTTTCCCGGCAAATCCTTTCTATGAAGCCTGTAACCTCTTATTCCGTTTTTCCAAAGTTCTTTTCTCAGCAGTAATTCCGGCTGTGTATTTTTGCTCTTGTTCTTTCGCATGACTCTGGAAACACTTTCATTCAAAGGAATTGGTGAACGTTTGTCTCTCACAAAAATATCTGGTTCCTTCATTGTTAGAATCCTTCACAAAATATATTATGTTAAATTCAAAAGCGAGACCAAATAGAATTCAAGACATTTTGTGAGGCTAATATGAATAACATCACTTTCGGGAATCAGAAAATATGATATATTTACAAATACTAATATTTGAGAATTTACAATTAACGAAAATGCTGTTGGATTCTAGATAAAATCAAAATATAATGAAACCGAAAGGTTTGTGAATTCCCTACAAAATTAAAATAAATATGAAAAATATCGTTGTAATAGGCGCAGGAACTATGGGAAATGGAATTGCCCATACTTTTGCCCAAAGTGGATTCCAAGTAAGTTTGGTGGACGTGAAACAGGAAAATCTGGACAGAGCACTCAAAACCATCACTACAAATCTGGATCGAATCATCGCCAAAGGAAATCTGACAGAAGCCGAAAAAAACGAAACACTTAGCAATATCAACACTTTCACAGAACTGAAAAATGCAGTTTCAAATGCTGACCTCATCGTAGAAGCGGCGACTGAAAACTTGGATTTGAAACTAAAGATATTCGCTGAGATGGACGCACTTTCTCCAGAGAACTGTATTCTGGCAACCAATACTTCCTCTATTTCGATTACTAAAATTGCATCGGTAACAAAACGTCCGGAAAAAGTCATCGGAATGCACTTTATGAATCCAGTTCCGATTATGAAATTGGTAGAAATCATCAAAGGTTATTCGACTTCGAAAGAGACTTTTGATATGATTTTCGAAATGTCAAAAACTTTGGGTAAAGTTCCTGTAGAAGTGAATGATTATCCAGGATTTGTTGCCAACAGAATCTTGATGCCGATGATTAACGAATCGATTGAAACATTGTACAATGGCGTGGCTGGCGTAGAAGAAATCGATACCGTTATGAAGCTGGGAATGGCACATCCAATGGGACCTTTGCAATTGGCAGATTTCATTGGTCTTGATGTTTGTCTTGCTATTTTAAATGTAATGTACGACGGTTTCAAAAATCCGAAATATGCACCAAATCCACTTCTTGTAAATATGGTGATGGCAGGCAAAAAAGGTGTAAAATCTGGTGAAGGTTTCTATGATTATTCCGAAAGTAAAAAAGCGGAAAAAGTTGCTAAACAGTTTTTAAAATAATTTTTATAATCACGTAGAAACATAAATCTTTAAGATAAATTAGCTGAAAACTTAATTCTATTTCATCTTTTTAATTTATAAAAACTATCTTTTCTATGTGCCTATGTGGTTTAGAAATTCAAATAAATTCAAAATGTTTACAAAAAAGTTTCTCTTTCTTCTGTTATTCCCAAGTTTGATTTTTGCACAAGACAAACGTCTTTCTACAGATTTTGATGGTGATAATATTCCTGATAAACTCTATTTAGATTCCAAAATAGGAGCGGTGGTTTACGAACTTTCTTCTCAGAAATTCAAAAAAGTGGTCTCGAATGGATTTGAAGATGTGGGAGAAATATTTTTTGATAAAAAGAAAAATGGTTTCAGAGTCAGTCTCAATCAAATGCGAGCGTCTTATGCGTATCAATTTCGCTACGAAAAAGAAACAGGAAAGATGCGATTGATTGGAATGGAACGGTATGAGTTCGGACCAGCAAACAACGATGGAAGCGGAGAATCCAGTGTGAATCTTCTTACAAATACTTACATCGGTGAATGGAATTATTTTGATAATGAAAGAGTGAAACTTGTCAAAATCCCGACCATCAAAAAGAAAATAGTTTTCCCAAAAACTTACTTTGACACTTTGAAAAATGAATTTTCAACGTACATGGAAAAAGATTCCAATTATTATTTGGCCGAAAGGAAGCGTCTTTATAAAGATTAAAATAAAATTATAGTTCTGAAATTACAAATTAGTAATTTCGGATTACGATTTATAACTTTGTCAGAATCAGATTTGGTTCTGACATTTTTTATTAAAAAAACTATGATTGCTATAAAATTAAACGAAAAGTACGAGAAAACCCTTCAGTTCCTTTTGATAATCACAACTTACGTGATGATTGTCCTGAGATTTCTCTTGAATGAAAAAGGGCGTACAAATCCAGATTCCATCAGGTATATGAGACAATCGGAAATATTTCCGATTATTGACAATACGACCGCTCCATTGGGTTACCCGCTTTTCATCAAGTTTTTCACCTATTTCGGGATTGATGATTTTTGGAGTAGCAAATTGATCGGGATTTTAGCTTACACTTTTCTGCTATTTTTCGCTTACAAAAAACGATTTTTCTTCAAAGAACTGTTAATTGTATCAGCACTTTTCAGCTTTGTGAGTATCTTTTCCTTTACGATGAGTGAAGCTTTGACACTTCCTTTTGTGATTCTACTTTTCTACTTTGCCAATCAGATTTTACATAATAAAATCTCAATCAAAACTGGGATATTTTATCTGAGTTTAATTTTAATTTTATTAATCAATATTCGCTACAGCACACTTTTTCTATGTTTTGGAACTGTGTTTTTTGGTTTGATTAATTATAAAAAATTCTACTGGAAAAGTTTTGTGATTTCTGGAATTATCGGCGTTGGATTTTATGGTTTGTACAAGATTTTGTTCATCGATTATTTTAATGAAAACTATATTAATACATTCCTCGAAATTGGTTTGAAATCTACGCCTACTCTACTTTTGGAATTGTATCAAGGTTTGGCTACGACTTTTAATCCATTTGTTCACATTGCTGATCCAAACGGCGGAATCATCAATTATGGAATCTACGGAATCGGCGTTTTGACAATCATCGCGATGGCATTTTTATTCATCAAAACAAAACTTTCTGAAACGGAGAAATTCATCTTAATCATATCGCTTGTTTCTATTGCTTGTTCGTATTTCATTCAATATTTTTATTCTGTGAATCCTATAGATTACAGATTGTTGGCACCATTTTCTATTGGAATTTGGCTGGTGTTTTTCAGAAAATTATTTCAAATATTTGATAATTTGACATATTCCATCGCTTTTATGAGTTTGATGACAGGATTTGCTTTCACTTGGTTGTCAAAAGGTTCCTATCTGGAAAACAGAACAGAGATCACCAATTTTCTGGAAAAAGAAAACATGAAAGAGGAAACCCTGAAGTTTTATATCAAAGACGATGCGAGCGAGGAGATCCAAACCGCAGAACTCATCAGCACTGTGAATCCTAAAATCTACATCACGTTTCAGCCAAAAGATACGTTGCAGAAGAGCGTTCTGACCAGACATAAAGTGGAAAGTAAAATGAAGATCAAAAAAAATAATTATCAATAATAGTTTTCGGGAATTTTTCTATCTTTGAACCATAGAGTGACAGTCACAAAATGCTCTGATTTATTTTAAAATTTTATATTATGAAATTACCTAAGTTTTTATTAGCCGACAATTCTGAATTTCCAGAAGACCTTTTTGTAGTTCACACAGAGTATCCACGTTTCATCCTAAACGTAGAAGAAGAGGATGTAGAATGGTTGGACGACTTGGAAGGAGACGACGAAGAAACTGTAGCAAACGAGGCTACGAAAGTTGTTGAAGAAGCCTTCAAATGGTGTGATGAAGAACTAGCAAAATACGACGACGAGGAAGAAGACGAAGAATAATAAAAAAGGAACTCAGTTTTGAGTTCCTTTTTTTATGCTTTAAATTTTGGATTATTGTTGCTTATTGAATTTCAAAAGTAACAGATTGTCTTTGTAAAGTTCCAAAGTGGTTTCTGTCGCCACATATTTATTAACTTCTTGAAGAACGCTGATATAGCTGGTTTCGGAAGTCATATTGTTGCACATTTTTCTGGTAGAACCAATGTTTTTTGCAGAGAAATTCCCGGCAGAAGTATCGATTACAGCATCAGAAAAATAGTTGTTGCAACCAGCGTTTCCGGAGATTCTGTTTTGTTCTATGATGAGCGTTGGCTTGTTTGTAATGTCATCTGCCAAAACCCATTGCGTTCCTGTAACAGGCGCCTGAGCCTTCCCAACTTTTGAAGCATTTCCTAATCTGGTGGAACAAGAAACTATCGTCAAAGATAATATAGATGTTAAAAGGAGTTTTTTCATTTTTATAAAATTACATTTCAAAGATAAGATTTTCTTTTTAACATAATTATTTTATCATTCAATTTTAAGATTTATAATCTGGATTCATTATTAAATCAACATTGTAATTAGCATCAACACCAATTCCCTTTTTACGATTTTATTTATATTTGAAAAAGATTTGACCGCGATGAGTCATCAAGGTTAAAACTAATTCAAAAACAAACATCAAATGAAAGAAGAAAATATAGATAAACTGAATTCCCTGTTTTCAAATCTAAAATCGGAAGAACAAAAACTGAAGGAAAGCCAAGAAAAACAAAAAAGCGAAGAAGACTTGTTTGTAGAAGGTTTCAAAACGCTTTGCAAGAATTTGATCGACCCAAAAATGCAAGAATTCAGAAGAATGCTGAGACAGAATGGATTTGGTTGCAAAATCACCATCAACGAAGAAAGCAAAAGTGGAACCGGCATCAATGCGCAACCGAATATCAAACTTCAGATCTCCAGAAACGTAGACTCAAATTTCTACACCAACAACAAGTTTCCGCACATTATGTTCACGGCCGATAAATATTACAAGAAAATTGGAATTCACCTTGATACGATTTTTCAAAACGGCGAAGGAACTGCTGTGATGAAGGAACAAAGCTACACGCTAGAAACGCTGAATGAGGAAATTGTAGAAAAAGAAATTGTAGAATCCATAGAAAAAATTCTGACCAATAAATAAAATTTCTACTTTTAAAATTAAGTTTTATTCATCAAATAAATTAATAATGAATAAGTTATGATTTTTAAAATTTAAAAGCTTAATTTTGCACCCCGAAAATAGGCATCTAGTAAGCCTTGACAAATCACTAAAATCTACTTATGAAAAGAATAGGCGAACACAGAAAGCTTCTTGGCGTTGACAAAACTGCAACTCTGAAGGATTTAAAAACCATTTACAGAAACACAATGAAGGACACGCATCCTGACAAATTTGTAAATGACGAAGCTGGAAAACTGGAAGCTGAAGAAAAAAGCAAATCCATAATTGAGGCGTATCACTTTTTGGTAAGCATCAACGAGGAAACTCAAGAAAAATATAAAGAAGAATACACAGACACAATTACAACATCCATCATCACTGACTTTTATCTTGAGAAACAAATCTTGAAAGTTCAGCATTTGAATGGGAAAATGTTTGAATATATTGGCGTTCCAAGAAACATTTATATCAAAATGGTGAACTCCGATTCTCCTAGTCGTTTTGCAAGAAGACATATCTACGGGAATTTCATCTACAGAAAATCCGGTGAAGTAATGGCGGATTAATTTTCGAAATTTAAAAAAATATATGGACTCTCAGATTTTTCTGGGAGTTTTTTTGTTTTTGATTCTGACATTAATCTTAAAAACAGAAAAGCGCCTCGTAATAATACAAGACGCTTTTCCAGGTTAAATAATTGATATATTAATCTACGTGTTTAGGCGTATAACCGTCTTCACTTAGTTCTTTTTCTTCATATTCAGCTTTCATTTCAGCATCATAATCAACAGTTTCATGTTTGCCCATTCTTCTCAACAAAGAGTCGAATAGTGAATAAACCGTAGGAACAATAATCAGGGTCAGGAATAATGACGATGTCAAACCACCGATGATTACCCAAGCCAAACCGTTGTTCATTTCCGCTCCTGCTCCTTTTGCAATTGCAATCGGGATCATACCGAAGATCATCGCAATCGTTGTCATCAAAATCGGACGAAGACGTGCATGGTTGGCTTGAATCAGAGCGTCGTGCGTGTTGGCTCCCGCCGCTTTTCTCATATTGGCAAAATCGACAATCATAATAGCATTTTTCGCCACCAAACCAATCAACATAATCATACCCAACATGGTAAAGATATTAATCGTATTTCCTGTTATTGCAAGGATTACCATTACTCCGATCAATGCCAAAGGAATTGAGAACAATACCACAAACGGATAAACAAATGAGTCATAAAGCGATACCATTACCAGATAAACCAATACGATAGCCGCCAATAAAGCAATCCCTAATGTACCCATACCTTCTGTCTGGTTTTCCATATCACCACTCCAAATGTAATTTACGCCGGCTGGTTTTGTTTTTTCATTTGTCATAAACTGATCTGCCCATTCGTTGGCAACATCAGCCATCGCACGACCAACAACTTTAGATTTCACTTTTACGGAAGCTGTTTTATCTCTACGCTCCAACAAACTTGGTCCAGAACCCATTCTTACATCAGCAAACTGGCTCAATCTGATTTGTTCGCCTGATGGATTGGTGAACATCAAGTTCCTTACGTCATCAATTGATTGTCTGTTGGCATCACCAAAACGGATGTTGATGTCGTATTCGTATTCGCCAGCTCTGAATTTCCCATCTGTATTTCCATTGAATGCGGTTTGCATCGTTTGTCCAACGCTTGAAAGATTTAAACCTAAAGAAGACATTTTATCTCTGTCGATATTCACCTGAACTTCAGGATTTCCTGAGTCTGAGGATAATTCTGCATCTACAGCTCCCGGAACTTTCTTAAGCAAAGCCAGAATTCTGTTGGCTTCTTTGTTTGCAGTTGCGTTGTCTGGAGCGGTAACTACCATTTCGATTGGTGCAGCATCTGCTCCCATCAATCCGATTGGTGCTGTTTTGAACTCAACGCCAGTGAATTTCTCTTCTAAAGCTCTTTTAATTTTAGCTGATTTAATATCTGTACTTTCGTTACGTTCAGATTTATCAACCAAAATTACCTGAATTTCTGACTGATACAAAGTTGCCTGCGCACCACCAAAACCTGATGACTGCTGACCCACTGTCGTGATCATATCGACAACATCTTTATCGTCTCTCAGATATTTTTCAACCTGTAAAGTCAATTGGTTGGTTTTCTCAACGGAAGCATCTTTTGGTAATTCCATTTGAACAAGGAACTGGCCTCTGTCCATTTTCGGGAAGAATTCTCCACCGATGAATCCACCACCCATTAATCCCATTGTCACTACAATTAGAAGCACAAATGTAAGAACAACGGTCATAATTCTTCTTAAACCGGATTTTAAAACCCATTCAAGAATTCCTGTAATCCAATGTGTGAATTTATCTAATTGCTTTTCAAACCAAAGGATAAATTTCTCGAAAGGATTTTTCCCTGTCAAATGAACCAATTTTCCAAACCTTGAAGATAACCAAGGAATAATGGTAAATGAAGCCAATAATGAGAACAATGTTGCAATAACTACCGTGACACAAAACTGTGCTAAGATGTCTGAAACCAGACCTGAACTCATCGCAATTGGTAAGAATACCACTACAATTACCATTGTAATTGCTGTTACGGTAAATCCAATCTCTGAAGCTCCATCATACGCTGCACGGATTCTGCTTTTCCCCATTTCCATGTGACGATAAACGTTCTCCAGTACCACAATCGCATCATCTACAAGAATACCTACAACTAGTGAAAGTCCTAGTAAACTCATTAAGTTTAAGGTATATCCCATCAAATACATTCCTATTACCGTCGCAATCAACGATACTGGAATAGAAACCATTACGATAAATGCGTTTCTGATGTTGTGAAGGAATAATAACATCACGACTGCCACCAAAATAATGGCTAAGAACAAATCGAAAATTACGTGGTCTGCCGCCTCCAATGTAAATTCTGTATTATCATCTACAATTGTTACTTTGACCGCCTGTACTTTATAATTGTCTTGAACCTGAGCAATTGTTTTCTGAACTGCTTCGGAAACCGATACTGCATTGGCATCAGATTGTTTTTTTACCTGAAGTAAAATGGTAGGATTTTGATTAAATCTCGCCACTTTCTCTACATCTTTTTGTGTATCGAAAACAGTTGCCACATCAGACAAACGTACTTGCGCTCCATCTTTATTTGAAACCACAAGGCTGTTCATCTCCGCGACATCTCTGTATTTTCCAGAAAGTCTGATGGTAGATCTAGAAGTTCTGGTTTTCAAAGCTCCTGTTGGGAAGTCTAAGTTTGATGAAAGAATGGCTTGTTGTACATCACCGATTGAAAGACCGTAACCCTGCAATTTTCTTTCGTCCAAATTCACCTGAATTTCTCTTTCCTGTCCACCAACAAGATCTACCTGAGCAACACCATTTACACGAGAAAAGATTGGTTCTATTTTTTTATCTAAAAGGTCATAGAGATCTTTATTATTCAGCTTATCACTGGTGATACTCAATGTCATAATTGGTAAATCATCCAAAGAGAATTTTTGAAGTGACGGTGGATCTGCATCTTCCGGAAGGTCTGCCAAAATTGCGTTTACCTTTCTCTGCGCATCATTCAAAGCGTAGTTCACATCAGCACCTGTATTCAGCTGAACCATAATTACCGATAAACTTTCGTAAGAAGAAGATTCTACTTTCTTTACATTTTCCAAAGAACCAACGGCGTCCTCGATCTTTCTGGTTACCGACGTTTCCACCTCACTTGGCGAAGCTCCTGGATAAACCGTAGAAATCGTTACCATATTGGTTTCAAACTTCGGAATCAATTCGTACCCCATCATGGAGTAGCTTAACAAACCTCCCAACGTCAGAATCGTAAACAATACGATAACGAGGGACGGTCTTTTAATGGATATTTCTGCTAACTTCATCTTCTACTACTTTACGATATTGATTTTAGAACCATTATCAAGGTTGATTTGTCCACTTGTGATGACTTGCTCACCACCGTTTAATCCGCTGATGATTTGTACTTTGTCACCATAAACTTTACCAGTTTTAACAGTGATCATTTTTGCAGTTCCATTTTTTTCAACGACGAAAATCTGACCAGAGCTTACGCCATTTGCAAAAGCTTCGGCAGGAACAGTCAACATATTTTGAGTCTCCGCACCGTGGTTGGTTTTGAACAAAGCAGTTGCGTACATACCAGCTTTTAAGTTTCCTCTGTTTTGAACTTCTATCTCGACTGGGAAATTAAGAGAAGCGTCACTTTTTGGTGCAATGAAAGTAATTCTACCTGTGAAAGAATCTTCTGGTAAAACATTGACGTTGATTGCCACTTCTTGTCCCAATTGGATTCTGCCAACTTGACTTTCATCAACCAAAACAGAAAGTTTAAGTGAGTTGATATTCACGATTTCGAACAAGGCCGTTCCTGGTGCAACTACTGCTCCTGGCTCAACCATTTTTTTATTGATAGTTCCGCTGATTCCAGCTCTGATGCTCGTGTCATTCACTCTTACACCTTGAGCTCTCACTGCCGCTTTCATATTTTGAAGTTGCAATCTGGAGTTGTCCAATTGTTGTTTTGTAACACCACCAGTTTTGAAAGCATTCTCGTAACGTTGGTTATCGATGATTGCGTTTTGCAAATTATTTTGAGCTTGAGTCACGTCAACTTCAATTGCATCTCTTTTGATGGTTGCCAAAACTTGTCCTGCACCAACTCTAGATCCTTCTTTTACAAAAACACTTACCACACGGCCAGAAATGTCAGCCGACTGATTGGTTTCTTGTTTCGGGATAAAGGTTCCGTTTGCAGAATAATCTGTATTGATGTCTTCTCTTCCAACAGTGATAACGTTCACATTGATTTTATCTACCTGTCTTGCCACTTCCTTCACTTCAGTTTCCTGCTTCTTCTTATTGTCGGAAATTTTCCATGCGGCCAAGCCTATAAGTACTGCGGCTACGATGATATATATTAAAGTCTTTTTCATAGTTTTATTATGGATTTTGTAAAGTATTAAGTTCTCCTTTTGCTTTGATTAGTTTGATTTCAGCTTGTTTGTAATCTAATAGTGAAGTGGTGTAATTCTGTTTTGCATCTGTCAGCGCATTTTCAGAATCAAGAACCTCTGTCAAAGTTGCCAATCCGTATTGATAGTTGGACTGTGTATCTTTCTGTACTTTTTCAGCCAGTTCCACGTTGCCTTTCATATTATCAATAGTGATGATTGAATTTTCCATATTCTCGATGGCATTTTTGTATTCCAAATTCAAGCTCAACTGGGTGTTTTCGATATCAAGATCCAAATCCTGAATATCGATTTCAGCCTGTTGAATTTTTGATTTTGTAGCGCCACCTGTGAAAATCGGAATATTGATATTCAATCCAATCGCTGAATAATCACTCCAAAGAACACCGTTGTTCAAACCATTTGATAGTGGGAATTTTTTACCCATTCCTGCCCATCCGTAGTTCGCTGTCAAGCCAACAGTTGGATATAGATATGCTTCTGTTGCTTTCAAATTATATTGAAGAAGTTCTCTGTTTTTGTTCAAAACTCTCACCTCCGTTCTCTCGTCAAGATTGACAGTTCCGGCAATCAGTTCAGGTCTTGGTTCGATGGATTTTTCTTCCAGTTCAATTTGTTTATCAATTGGAACACCCATATAAAACTTCAAAGAATTTTTAGAAAGTTCAACCGCGTTTACCAATTGTTGTCTGGTTGCGCTGATGTTTGTCAGCTGAACGTTGGTTCTGTCCAAATCGATTCCTTTTGCCAAACCATTTTCCACCAAACTTTTGATAACGTTTCTTACTTTTTCAGTATTGGTGTAACTTACGTTGAGCGTTTTAAGATTCTCTTCCTGCACAAAAACTTGATAATAAGCCGTTGCGACATTCTCAATGATTTGCTCATTTGAAAGTTGAGCATTCAAAACGTAAAATTCTCTTGTAGACTTTGCCGCTTTCAAACCTGTGAAAACCCTTTGGTCAAAAATAGCTTGGTTCAAAGTTACCACAGCTTGGGAAGACCAAGGTTGTCCCAATTGTGCTCGGATTCTCTCTCCACCAAACTCCAAAAGTGACTCTTGGATAATTGGATTGTAAGTCAAACCTGCAGTAGCACTTATTTGTGGCAATGCGCCAGCTCTTGCTTCAGCAATTTTGTACTCTGCTTTTTTCACCTGCAAAGCCGCTTTCTTAGCTTCTGCCTTATTTTGCAACGCCTGTTTTATGGCTTCCTGCAAAGACACCTGTTGCTGTGCAAAAGCAGATGTAGAGCCGAAAATCATAAATGCTGCCGCTATTCCTAATTTTAGCTTTTGCGCAGGCACTAATTTTCTATTCATAATTTATTAATCTATATTTTTAATTTTTTCGTAACTTTCTTTATTCCCTACGGACGTTTCATCTTTATTAATACCTTAATATTTGTTAAATATTTTTATTAATTTTTAAATAGCAGTTTTAGGATGATATCTTTTCGGTCAGAAATTAGCCTGTCAAATTCCTTGTCATCGATCATCATATTCTCCATAAACAATGGTCTAATAGCACTCGGAAATATCAAAAGTGAAATCATATTAATGATGAATTGGATAGGTTCCATTTTTTCTATGTTGCCTAACTCCATCTCTATTTTTATGTCTTTATAAAACATCTCCAGATCCTCCTTTTCCACATCTCTTTTGTGGCAAGTTCCCTTGTTGATTTGTGAGACAATGTAAGTTTCCAAATAAGGATATTGCAAACTGGTCTGCAAACTACCTTCGATAAAATGAGTTATTTTTTCTTTGAAAGGAAGTTCGGATCTCATTATAATCTCAGACTTCTCTTTTTCAACTTTATGAGCTTCATCGAAAACAATCTGTACCAAGTTATCTCTCGAACGGAAATAATAATTGATGAGCGTTCTGTTGACTCCAGCTTCATCCGCAATCTCTTGTGTAGTCGCACCAAATCTACCTTGAACGAAGAATAAATTCTTCGCAGTTTCTTTGATTAACTCTTGTGTTTGGTCTTTTTTTTCTTGTTTTGACATTTTTGTTAAACAATTTTGTGCAAATTTAAATCAAACTTTTGTTTTGACAAAATTGTTAAACAATGATATTAAACATATTTGATAAAATTAATGCTAAATTAATATGAGCATCAAAATGCATCGCTATTCTTATGACAAGAAATCCACCTTCCAATTAATTTAAAAATCAGTAACTTTGCAGATTGAATTACAGTAATTTCAAGTCAAAAACAATCAGCAGATTTATACTGTAAGACTCAGATTCTCAATTATTAAATCATAACATTTTATCATATTTAATGGAACTTATACACCGCAATCTTTTAATCGGAATTCACGATTGTCTTCAGGAAACGTTTTTCGAAGACAGAAAATACGCCGACAAAGTCATAGAAAGACTCCTGAAAGCCCATAGAAAATGGGGAAGCGAAGACCGAAGAGTAGTTTCCGAGATTTTTTACAACATCATCCGTTGGAAAAAACGCTTGGAATACTATATGGGAGAAAGCGCAAAGCCTACGAATGTTTACAAAATGATCATCGCGTACTTGCTTTGGAGCAAAACGCATTACAAGAAATTTGAAGAATTCGACGGAATCAAAGTTGCTGATATTCTTACAAAACTGAAAAAAGGAACGGTTCCTACAAAAGCTATCGAACATTCAATCCCAGATTGGTTGGCAGAAACGCTTGAAAAAGAATTGGGGAAAAACTGGGAAAAAGAGATGGTTGCACTCAATGAGCAAGCACCAACAGTTTTGCGCGCCAACACTTTGAAAACGACACCAAGAGAATTGATCGCAGATTTGAATGATGAAAATGTAGAAGCATTTACCATCAAAAATTATCCGGACGCAATCCAATTAGCAGAAAAGAAGAACGTTTTCTTGACCTCGGCTTTCAAAGATGGGTTTTTCGAAGTTCAAGATGCGAGTTCTCAAAAAATCGGAGAATTGCTGGACGTGCAGGAAGGAATGCGTGTTGTAGATGCTTGCGCTGGTGCAGGTGGAAAAACGTTGCACTTAGCGGCATTGATGAAAAATAAAGGTCAAATCATCGCGCTTGATATCTACGGCTGGAAACTGACAGAACTGAAAAGACGTGCAAAAAGGGCAGGAGCTCACAACATAGAAGCCAGATTGATTGAGGACAACAAAGTGATCAAAAGACTTCACGAAAAAGCAGACAGATTGCTGATTGATTCGCCTTGTTCAGGTCTTGGAGTTTTGAAAAGAAATCCAGATTCCAAATGGAAAATAGATCAGGCATTCATCGACAGGATTAAGGGAGAACAACAGCAGATTTTGCAAGATTATTCTAAAATTCTTAAAAAAGGAGGACAGATGATCTACGCAACTTGTTCTATTTTACCTTCTGAAAATAATGAGCAAGTGGAGAAGTTCCTTCAAAACAATCCGGATTTTACGCTTTTGAAAGATCAAAAGATAATGCCAAGCGAAGGCTACGACGGTTTTTATATGGCTCTTATCAAACGTAACGCATAAAAAAAATCCTGACCAATTACAAGAATTGATCAGGATTTAAAAAACACAAATGATGAAAGGACAAAATTAGAACAAAACATACAATAAAATCTTATCATTTGGTAAGATTTTATTTTAAATGAGTTTTTTGCTAATCATTATCATATTTTAGAATCATTCTAAAAATAATTTTTATCATTAAATTTGCTTTTCCAAAATTTATATCAATGTTTGAAACAGATATCATTATAATAGGTGCTGGTCCAACTGGACTTTTCACTGTTTTCGAAGCCGGATTATTGAAGCTGAGATGTCATTTGATTGACGCACTTCCTCAGCCTGGCGGACAATTGACCGAACTTTATCCTAAAAAACCAATCTTCGATATTCCTGGATTTCCAAGTGTGGACGCAGGTGTGTTGGTGGATAATTTGATGGAGCAGATCAAACAATTCGAACCTCAATTTTCATTGGCTCAAAAGGCAGTGAGCTATGAGAAAACCGAAGATGGACAATTCATCGTGACCACAAGTCGTGACGTTAAAGTAAAAGGAAAAGCAATTGCCATTGCTGGCGGATTGGGAAGTTTTGACCCGAGAAAACCTGAGTTGGAAAACATCGGAAAATTCGAAGAAAAAGGTGTTGAATATTTTGTAAGAGATCCTGAAATGTTCCGTGATAAGAAAATCGTAATTGCTGGCGGTGGAGATTCTGCATTGGACTGGTCAGTTTTCTTGGCAGATGTTGCCTCGGATGTGACTTTGATTCACAGAAGAAACGAATTCCGTGGCGCATTGGATTCTGTAGAAAAAGTATCAGAGTTAAAGCATCAGGGAAAAATTAACTTGATTACGCCTGCAGAAGTAACAGGTTTGATTGGCGAAGATAAAATCACAGCCATCGAAATTGAAAAAGACGGCGAAAAATCTATCATCGAAACAGATTACCTGATTCCGCTTTTCGGATTGACGCCTAAGTTGGGACCTTTAGCAGATTGGGGATTGGAAATTGAGAAAAATGCCATCAAAGTGAACAACGCTTTGGATTATCAAACCAACATCGAAGGCATCTATGCAATCGGCGACATCAACACTTATCCAGGGAAATTAAAATTAATCCTATGTGGTTTCCACGAGGCAACCTTGATGGTTCAAAGTGTTTACAACAGAATGAATCCAGGCAAGAAATTTGTACTGAAATACACAACTGTAAGTGGCGTTGACGGTTTCGACGGAACCAGAAAAGAAGCTGAAAAAGCGGTTGTGAAATCTATTGATTAGACCAAGAGATAATAGACGGATAGATGATAGACAATGAATTTTTTAAATCCAATTTTTCGTCTATTATCTATCATCTAAAAATCTATTCTCTATATTTGCAAAATGTCAGACGTTAATATTACAATCATAGACAGAGAAGGCGTTTCTCACACCATTCCAGCTCCAACCGATATGGCGATGAGCCTGATGGAAATCGTTCGTGCCTACGAATTGGCGGAAGAAGGAACCATCGGCATCTGTGGCGGAATGGCAATGTGCGCCTCTTGCCAATGTTATATTTTGAGTGAGAATGTACCACTTCCTGAATTGTTGCCAGATGAAGAAGCAATGCTGGATGAAGCTTACAATGTAAAACCAAACAGCAGGTTGGGTTGCCAAATTCCTGTAACCGAAGAATTGGAAGGACTTATCGTAGAACTTGCACCCGAAGCTTAACTAATATTAGAAACACCGTTTTGTTTCCCAAAACTAAAGAGCAAATAGATTTCTATTTGCTCTTTTTATTTATTTAAACTATGTGCCTATGTGGTTTTTATATTATTAATCCAAAATAAATTTCTTTGTAATCACTTTTCCAGATTTCGTTTTGAAAACGGCTAAGTAAAATCCTTTTGTCAATTTATTTAGGTCAAGTTTCCCGATGGATAAAAGATTTTTAGATTCCAGCAATTGTCTTCCGCTGGTATCAATAATGGTTAGATTTTCCAAATTTTCCTTTCCTAATCTATAGTTCAGCGATTTATCTTTAACATAGATTTCCACAGAAGCATTCGAAACTTCGGAAGTAGCCAAAGCAGAACCTTTCGCCGTTTCGATAATGAATTCCAAACCTAATTTTGCAAACTTCGCCGCATGAGTCGCTGTATTGTTACTTCTTGCTAACGTGTCATTTGGGCTATGAATGTAAGGATTGGATTGTGAAAAAGAAGCTTCAAACGGGAAAGCCGCATCAAAACCATTCTGTGCCCAACTGAAATGGTCAGAACATCCGTAATTACAACGGGTTTCCCCATAAGTGAATGCGTGATTTCCGGTTTTGTTGTAGTACTCCATCAATTCGATCAAAAACAAATTGAGATCATTGCTATTATAAGTATCTGTTGAAATATAAACATCTCTGCTGGAACCTTTGTAATTGGTCATATCAAACTGAACGTAAGAAATCACATTTTTTCCTTCCGCAGAATAGTCTTGAGCAATCTCCGAAGAACCAACCAAACCAATTTCTTCCGCTGCATAAGCCATAAATTCAACTGTTCTGGCAGGTTTGTAATTAAGATCCAACAAAACACGAATCATCTCGGTTACCGTCGCAATTCCGGACGCATCATCATCCGCTCCTGGTGCCACAGCAGTGTTGGAAATAGAATCCATATGACCACCAACAATGATGTATTCACTCGGCGTTGCGTTTCCATTAATTGTGAAAATCAAAGAAGGCATCGGTGTTCCAACGTGATTTACAATTCTGACTGATAGATCTGTTCTTCCTGTCGCCGCAATTAAACTCTCCCACTTGGCTTTCAAATCCTGCACAGAGGTTTGTGCTTGAGCCGTGTTATGACGTCTCGTTCCATAGGCTTCCAAAATTTGGATGTGGCTTTTGATATTCTCAGCATTCACTTTTGCAATCGCGGCGTTTACTACAACATCTTGATTGATTGTGAAATCAAGAACTCGGTTGGATTTTTTTGATTTGCTTAATGAGCTTAAAGCTTCCTGCTCAGAAGATTTGTAGATATATCCTGGTCCGTGCGTAATGACATTGTGATGAAGAAATTCTGCCGCTTTTGGAGACAAGAAAACTACGGATTCTTTGTCATTGGAATTTAGAATATCAACTTCATCTGGCATTAATGCTTTTAATTCTACTGCATTTTTCGCATCTGTCGTCGCATAAAATTTTTCGGATTGCGCAAAAGCCTGATTGAAAAGCGCAAGAGAAAGTATAGGAAGTAATTTTAATTTCATTGTTTTATTATCATTAATAATGCGTAAAATTAACCAAATAATTTAATTATTATTAATAATAACAAATATTAAATACGCATCTGACATTTAATCTCAATTGGAATTGTTTTTGAATGGATTGCAGAAATATGCTACAATGAGAAACACATTCATAAAAATTGCAATCCCAGTGTCTTTAGGAATTTTAGGATTAATGATTTTAAATTCCTGTTCAGCCGGAATCCCGGAAGGCGCCAACGCTGTCCAAAACTTCGAATCCGAAAAATATCTTGGAAAATGGTATGAGATTGCAAGATTCGATTACCGATTTGAGAAAAATATGAACCAAGTCACCGCCACATATTCCACCAATCCTGACGGAACCATCAAAGTTGAAAACCAAGGTTACGATTACGTGGAAAAAGAATGGAAGCAAAGTACGGGCGAAGCAAAATTCGTAAATGCTGAAAATGAGGCCCGATTGAAAGTCTCTTTCTTCAAACCATTTTGGTCCGGTTATAACGTCATCGATTTGGATGAGGATTACAAATACGCTTTAGTCGCTGGGAAAGATTTAGATTATCTTTGGATTCTTTCACGCGAAAAAACAATTCCGGAAAACTTTAAGACCAGATTTTTGGAAAAAGCAAAATCCGTCGGCTACGACACTTCGAAATTAATTTGGGTCGAGCAATAATTTAATCTAAACCGTCCATTGATTATTCGCAATCGCAACCAAATAATATTGATTATCAATCTTTTCGAAAATAAAAATTAGACTATTCCAATCCATATAGGAATATTCCACAGTCCCAGCCAGATAATTTTCAACCGTTTCTGAGTGGGGATATTTTTCTTTGATATTGTTGAGGCTATTTCCTTTTCCATCAAAATTATCATAATTGATTTTCGCAGTGCTAAAGTCTTTTTTGAAAACCCAATCCTTCAAATAATCTTTCAAAGTAACGATGTAGATAGCGCCAGAACCATCCTTGTGACCGAATGTGAATTTCTCATCGGCAACCAAATACTTTTCAAAGTCAGATTTCGAGAAACTTTTGTCCTTATCAGAAACAAAACTGTACATCGAAAATTTGATTCCTTTTTCAGGATGGATGTGAGTTGAGAGTTTATCGTACTGCTTATTTTTCAGCAGGTTTACAATTTCTTTATTAAGATTGATGGCAGTTTTTTCTTCAGAATCTGCTTTTTTAGCTGGAAGTTCCGTTGTACTTTTTGGAAGAATCGCTTGATTTGGATCCACTTTGTTGCAAGCCGTCAGCATCACAAGAACCATTAATAGATTGATTTTCATAATTAATTTGTCAAAATAATTGTCGTAAAGATAACAATCAAAATTTAATCTTTGTAAATTTGGGTTATGGAATTATACGATATTCTCATTGTTGGTGGCGGTCCCATCGGATTGGCTTGCGCTTTGGAAGCGAAAAAAAATCAACTCAAATATATTATTATTGAGAAAGGAACGGTAGCAAATAGTCTCTACAATTACCCTTTGTATATGACGTTTTTTTCTACAGCAGACCGTCTGGAAATAGACGAAATACCTTTTATCACGACCAAAGCAAAACCCGGCAGACAAGAAGCTTTGGAATATTACCAAGGCATCGCGCGTCAAAAAGAAATCAACATCAGACCTTACGAGAAGGTTGTAAAAATTGAGAAATCAACCTTTTTCCAAGTTGAAACCAGCAAACAAATTTACTTTGCAAAAAATGTTATTATTGCAACAGGTTTCTACGATATTCCAAACTTGATGAATATTCCAGGAGAAGACTTACCAAAAGTAAAACATTATTACACAGAACCTTATCCTTATGCTTTTCAAAATGTTGTGGTTGTAGGCTCGAGTAATTCTGCAGTCGATTGTGCGTTGGAAATCTACAGAAAAGGCGGAAACGTAACGATGATTGTTCGAAACCGAGAAATCTCTAAAAGCGTCAAATATTGGGTGAAACCAGACGTAGAAAACCGAATCAAAGAGGGAAGCATCAAAGCGCATTTCGGAGCAGAACTTCTGGAAATCAAACCAAATTCTGTCATCTTCAAAACTGAAAAAGGTGAAAACCAAGAAATCGAAAATGACTTTGTTCTCGCAATGACAGGCTATCTGCCAGACTTCGAATTCCTAAAAAGCATCGGACTCGATTTGAAAGGCGAGTGTCTCAATCCCAATTACAATCCCGAAACTATGGAAAGCAATATCTCGGGAATCTATCTTGCAGGCGTAGTTTGTGGTGGAAAAGACACACATCTTTGGTTTATCGAGAATTCCAGAATCCACGCCAAACAAATCGTTAATGATATTCTGAATAAGCCATAAATTATTATGAATATTAATAAATGAAATTTTCCCGAATACTTTTCCTAGAAGCGTTTTTTACAATCAAATGGTATTCTTTTTGTTATCTTAGGCTTGATAAAAAAACACTACGAAAAACTATGAAAATTAAAAGCTTACTACCTTTATTACTCGCCTCAAGTTTATTTTTAATTCAATGTAAAAAGGATGAAAATGTCTCTTCATCCGAGAAAAATGACAATCCAATAACGGACATTTTAGGTTCCGATGAAAAAAAGGAAGAGGAGAAAAAAGAAGAAGAAAGACCCAATGTTCCCGATGTTGTGATTCCGAGAAAAGATTTCGGATTTTTCCCGTGGGTTTACAAAAGCACAGACTCCGTTTCTCAGCAAAATAAAAAAGAATTCACAGGCAAAGCACTCTACACCATTTTGGCAATCAACAGATTGGACAGAGCCAACATCGGCGCCGCTGACACGCTTGTAGTTCCAGCAAAAATCGAAGAAAATTTCCTAATATATTCTCCATTTCCAGGTCACGTTACGAGTTTGGAAAATGTGAAGAAGTTCGTATTTTTCTCTTATCCTATTCAAGCCTTTGGCGTTTATGAGTACGGAAATCTCGTAAAATGGGGACCAACAAGTATGGGTAAAAAAGCCACCAAAACCAAAACTGGTTTGATGTTCGCCAACTGGAAAAAAGAAGTCGCTATCTCCACCGTCAGCGACGAGTGGAAACTGAGATGGAATGTCAACATCGCCAATTTCGACGGCATCGGCTGGCACCAGTACGCAATGCCCGGCTATCCTGCATCGCACGCGTGTTTGAGAATGCTGGAAGAAGATGCCAAATGGATGTACAGTTGGGTGGACAACTGGGTTCTGAACAAAGGCGGACAAACCGAAAGAGCCAAAGGAACACCCGTGATCGTCTACGGCGATTACCCGTGGGGCAAAAGACGACCTTGGAAAAAACTGCTGGATTCGCCCGAAGCCAACAACATTCCGGAGGAAGAGATGAACAAAATCATAGAGCCTCACATCGCCAAAATAATGCAGGAGCAGGAAAACCGAGAAGCCGTCATCCTCCAAGTGGAACAGGAGAAAAAAGCGAAAGCAGATTCCCTACTTGCCAACAAAACCGAGGCGCAAACGAATATGAATTAAATTTTTTAGGAGCTTAATCCCGCTATCCGCTATATCTTTTTTGTTTTTCACGTTTTGTCATCCAAAAGAAAGTGACCGACAAAACAAAAAAGGATGCCGCTTCTATCGGGGCTATGGGATTTCTAAACAATTTCAACATTTGTCAATCCATACAACAAACCCCTTAAGAGCAACAGACTCTGAAGGAGTTTTACAATCAATATCTTTACATTTTGTATCAAAAAAAATGCTCCGTAGATGCAATATGTTTGTAGAAAACAAAAACACAAAAGAACGCCGTAGGAGTTCAATATTTTACAATAATCTTTACACCGAAATCTAACGATACAATTTCTAACATTGAATGCTCCGTAGGTGCAATATGTTTGTAGAAAACAACCGCAAGAACACAAAAGAGCTCCGTAGGAGTTCAACATCTTTCAGCAACCTTGTTCCCGAAATTGAACAATACAATTTCACCATTAAAAGCTACAATAATATACCACTCCTATGGAGCGGAAATTTCTTAATTAAAATTGACTTTCTACAAACATATTGCTCCTACAGAGCATTTTAATATACCAATTTAAAATTGAGTGGTCTTATACAACAAGCTTAAAAATTAAATTAAGTGAATCTTCAGGAACTTTATCCTTAAAAAAAAATCAATTGCGAAAAATTCAAAAAATTGATTCTAAATATTTCCGACCACCGTTTTGATTTGCGTAAATTCCTTAATCGCGTGCAAAGACAATTCCACACCATAACCAGAAGATTTTGCACCACCGAAAGGCAATCGCACATCAGAGCTCGTCACTTTATTGATAGAAACCGTTCCAGATTCCAGATTTTTTATAAAGAAGTCGGCTCTCTTTTTATCTTTTGTCCAGACAGAATTTCCCAATCCAAAAGGAATATCATTCGCTATTCTCAGAATTTCTTCGTCGTCTTTTCCAACCATCAAAATCGCCAAAGGACCAAATAATTCTTCTTGCAAAATCGGGTTTCCTTCTTTCACCAAGATGATTCCGGGACGAAATGCACTTTCAGAAATTCTCTCAAGATTAAGAACAACCTCAGCGCCGTTTTTCAAAGCTTTTTTATATTGATTTTCCAATTCGTCTGCCAAATCTGGTCTTGCCATTTTGCTCAGCTTCGTCTCCTCATTGAAAGGATCAGCAGGCTGAAAAGCATTGTATTCTTCGATAAACTTCGGGACAAAATCTTTCTCCACTTTCTGATGAACGATGAAACGTTTTGCTGCATTACAAATTTGTCCAGTATTTTGAAGTTTTGCCATCGGTGCTTCTTTGGCTGCTTCTTCAAAATCAGCGTCGTCCAAGACAATATAAGCATCACTTCCGCCTAATTCCAAAATTGATTTTTTGATGTTTTTTCCTGCCAAAGAGGCAACTTCGGCTCCGGCTTTTTCGCTTCCTGTAAGACTAACGCCACGAACTAAAGGATTTTCCAAAATTTCCTTGATTTCATCGTGACCAATTCTCAGATTCTGAAAAATATGTTTTGGAAAACCGGCATCCTGAAAAGCTTTTTCTATCGCATCGCCACTTTCAAAACAAATGGAGGCGTGTTTAAGAACAATTACATTTCCTGCTAATATTGCCGGAACTGCAAATCTCAAAACTTGCCAAAATGGAAAATTCCAAGGCATCACGCCGAGGATGATTCCCAATGCATCGTGGTGAACTTCGGAAATACTGAATTCTGTTTCTATTTTTTCGGGTTTGAGGACATTTTCTACTTTGGCGTAAAACCTTATCATCCCTGCACTTTTTTCAATCTCAGCAATGGATTGCGTGATTGGTTTATGCATTTCTGTGGTGATGAGTTTCGCAAATTTTTCTTTGTCTTTCTCCAGAACATCAGCCAATTTTAGAAGTAATGTTTGTCTGTCTGTGAAAGGAACTTTTTTCCAATCTAGGAAAGTTTCGTGGGCAGAATTTATATTTTTTGATAGATTCATTTTGAATTATTTTTGGTTTTTTGGTTGCAGTAATTGTACCAATTCGGGTTGTTGAATACTTTGATTTCTTTAAAGTGACTTAGCTCAGCCAAGATTTTTAAAGCCACGGAGTGACGACCTGTTGGTAGAAACAAGACAATAGAACAAGCAAAGCTCCGGAGGAGCGACCTGTAATATTGTAGTATGTTAATATTATTGATGTTGTTTTTAATAGTTCGTAAGGTTATACGAATGACAAAATTTTGTTTGATGCTGAATGGTTAAACTTTGCGAAGCGCAGCCCGACTTGAGTGGAGCTCTTTTTTGTGGCTGGAAATGCTAAGGCAAAAAAAGCGGGAACGGAAGGCGGAAAAGCTGCCCAAAATTAATTCCGGCGCCTGAAAAGCAAAACAGAGTTGAGGAAAATCAATAGCAAATCTAATGTCACCCAAATGCTGAGCTTGATGTTTTCGTATTTCAAATCTTCGACTTTTTGTGAGGCAATCGCGGAGAGTTTTTGGCTGTGGTTGATGTAATTTCGAACCTCGATGATTTTGTCTTCGTTGATATTTGGAACGGCGACTTGCGAGAAATAGACGAGATTTCCCTTGCCAATGTAACCTACAACCCAAAACTCATTGGATTTCTGCATATTGAGATATTCTATCCGGAAATGCTCCGGACGAACTTGCCCAACGTGTTTGGAGCTAAATTTCTGATTTTCCGGAACTCGGTCTTGAATTCTAATAACATAAAAATCAATTGGTTGTGGTAAATAATTGATAACCTGAATCGCCAAAGAATTTTCCAAAAACTGTGAAACACTTTTCTCCACGAACCAAAATGTAAAATACGTGGCGGCAGAAATGGTGATAATGCTTCGGGAAACCTTGTTCCAGAAATTCCATTTTTCACCTCGAATCGCCGAGAGAAAAAGCGCAAAAATGAGTAAAAGGAAAAATAGAAATATAATCATCTAAGCAAAGATAACAGTTTCTCGCCAATTAAAAACTGACATTCCACTCGCGGTAAAACTGATCCAAAAAATGAAGCATCACTTGATGCCTTTCTTCTCCGATTTCTTTTGCGGTTTTGGTGTTCAAAAGGTCTTTTAGCAACAATAATTTTTCGTAGAAATGGTTGATGGTTGTTCCGTTTGATTTTTTGTAATCTTCTTTGGATTGATTGAGTTTTGGCTCGATGTCCGGATGGTACATCAGATTGTTTTTGTAACCGCCGAAGTTGAAAGTTCTGGCGATTCCGATGGCGCCAATTGCGTCTAATCTGTCGGCATCTTGCACAATTTTGAGTTCCAAAGGCAAATCTTTTGGTGCATCATTTCGGTTTTTGAAAGACATATTTTCTATAATGAAAATGACTTTTTCAATGATTTCCGAATCGACCTTTTGTTCAGTTAGAAATTCGGTTACGATTTTTGTTGCCAAGGTTTCGTCGCCGTTGTGGAATTTTGGATCAGCAATGTCGTGTAGAAGTGCGGCCAATTCGATGACCAATTTGTCGCCACCTTCTTTCTCGTGGATGTGCAAACTCAGCTTCCAGACGCGTTCTATGTGAAACCAGTCGTGACCGGATTCTGTGCCTTCTAATTTTTCTTTTACTAATTCTATTGTTTTGTTGATCAGTTCCATTAATTCAATTCTTTTAAAATAATACTCCAAAGCTTCCTGTTGTAACTTCGGAAAAAGTTGATGTGACCTATTTCGTTTTTTTCAGATTCTGAAGTTTTGATTAATCTGTAAGTTGGTTTCAGATTTGGATACGTATTTTCTAGGAGAGATTTCACTCCTTTTTCTGTGAGCCAAACGTCGTCTTCTGCTCTTATGACAAATACTTTTTGATTCAAATCTTTTGAAAAATCCTGAACTTTCTCCAACAATTTGTTCGTTGATTTTTTATTAAGGATCAAAGTTCGCCAATCGAAAGCACTTCCCGCGGGTAAACTTTCGCCTAAACCAAACCAATTTCCAGGAAAATAGCCCAAAATTTTTGTCGATAACGGCTGTGCAATTCCAAAGCCAAGATAAGCTTCAATTTTAGTTTTAAGCTTCAAATTCCCTACGAAAGCATTCTGAGTTCCGACAAAAATAAATTCCTCAAACATTTTCGAATCTTCATTCATTCCCAAAATCAATGCGCCAAGCGAATGTCCAAGGCAAAACTTCTGATGATTCGGAAAATTACTTTTAATATAATTTGTTACAGCTTTGTAATCATCAGTTCCCCAAATTCTCATCGAAGCTTCAAAACCTTTCATCTTTTTCGGTTTGGAAAGTCCAATGCCACGATAATCGTAAGTAACAACGGTAAAACCTTGTTCAGAAAAATATTGCGCAAACGAAAAATAAATCTGCTGTTTTACACCTGTCGCAGAGTTGATGAGCAACAATTTATTATTGGAAGTTTCTGGCTCGAAAAGATTTGCAGACAATGTATAATCATCGTCTGTCATTAGATCAATACTTTTCATAAAAGTGATTAGACTCTAGTAAAAGTAGAAAATTATGGTTGAGTATTCTTCGTTATTAATATGCGTGGGATATCAATTCTTGCATCTCTTTCAAATAGGGCAAACCTTTTTGAGAACCTCGGTAATCGGCAGCTTTCAAAGCCACTTCATTTCCAAATTTCACACAATCCTCGATAGAATTTTTGTGAAGCAATGCAATAGAAAATCCGGATGTAAACGCGTCGCCCAATCCCATAC
>RCUH01000333.1_pt1 | contig 54574 bp, 53 predicted proteins | sample 2166191 | NCBI WGS metagenome assembly RCUH01 (sample SAMN09932848, study PRJNA488358) | compost metagenome | feature: garden; material: soil; isolation source: compost soil in an enriched community after 214 h of incubation | place: Germany: Experimental Botanical Garden Goettingen | collected... | reverse complement strand
TCCTTTCCGATCTTGGAATGGCGATCAATTTACTGGCGGATATTCGGATCACTTCCCGGCCTTCGTGATTTTGCAGAAGGATCCAACTCCTTAAGAATCTTGACAATATACAAACCGTTTCAAATTTTTGGAACGGTTTTTTGTTTAATTAAGTTTATAATTAATCAAAATGAAAAACTTAATTGCAATCGCTATAATTTCAGCTTTCATCTGGTCTTGTTCCACAAGTTCAAAACCATTAGCAGAAGACCATAAGCCATCTCTTGCAACGCAGAAGAAAACCGATTCTGCAGATGAGTGGGAAATCACCGTTTTCGATGCAGAATATGAAAACTTTGTTGCATCAAGAGCACAACCAAAGTCAATGTTTACGGAAAGTAGTTTGAAATCCAGAAATACACTTTTGGTCACCGAATGGAATAATCGATTCTATTCCGGCGTGAATCCAAATTTTTATGAAGTCGCTATAGATTACGATCCGAAAGAAAATTACGGATTAGATTTTGAATATCGAATGTACCAATTCTTCGCCTATTGCAATTGGAAATACGGAATTAGGTTTAATGGATTGAGAGGAATCGATAAAGTGAAATAGAAAAAGACTGCAAATTTGCAGTCTTTTGTTTTATATAAAGTAAGAATCTTAAGAAATTCCTTCCTCTTCTCCTTTTAATTTCTCAGCGTTTTCTGCCATTATTACAGCATCGATCATTTCAGAAATATCGCCGTTCATATAAGCATCCAGATTGTACATCGATTTGTTGATCCTGTGATCTGTCACTCTACCTTGCGGATAGTTATAAGTTTTGATTTTTGCCGAACGGTCACCGGTCGAAACCATAGATTTACGTTGTGCTGCAATGTCACCCACAGATTTCTGAACCTCGATATCGTACAATTTGGTACGAAGCATTTCCATAGCCAATTCACGGTTAGCAAGCTGAGAACGGGCTTGCTGACAAACCACGACCATTCCAGACGGCTTGTGTGTCAACTGAACTTTCGTTTCAACTTTGTTTACGTTCTGTCCACCAGCTCCACCAGAACGGGAAGTTTGCATCTCGATGTCGGCTGGATTCAATTCAAAATCGATCTCTTCTGCTTCTGGCAAAACTGCGATTGTAATCGCAGAGGTGTGAACACGACCCTGAGATTCTGTCTCTGGAACACGTTGTACACGGTGAACACCGGATTCAAATTTCATAATTCCATAAACGCCGTCACCTTCGATTTTAAGAATTAATTCTTTATAACCTTTGGTAGATTCGCTGGATTCTGTGATCTCGTGCTTCCAACCTTTTGTTTTGAAATACATCGCGTAAGCTCTATAAACATCTTCTACGAAAATCGCCGCCTCATCGCCACCAGTTCCTGCACGAAGTTCTACGATTACGTTTTTGTCATCGGTTGGATCTTTCGGGATCAGAAGGAATTTCAGTTGCTCTTCAAATTCAGGAAGCTTATCCATTGCTTCATACTTCTCCTGCTTTGCCATTTCTACGAATTCTTTGTCAGAACCGTCGGCAATGATTTCGTCGGATTCTGCAATCGTATCAAGCGCGCCTTTATATTCATCAAATACTTTTACAATCTTTCCAAGATCGCTGTATTCTTTGTTGAGTGTGGAATATCTTTTTTGGTCAGTGATCACATCTGGTTGGATGATAAGATCTGCGACCTCATTATATCGTTGTTTTATCGCTTCCAGTTTTGGAATTAATGACTTGGACATATTAAATTTTTAAAGTGCAAAGATACGGAATTAAGAATCAAGAAAAAAGAGGCAAGAATCAAGACTTTAGATTGAAGAAAAAAGTTTTGTCAAAAGAAAATCCACTCTTAAAAAGAATGGATTTAAATATATAATGTTTCGCTTTGAGTGCAATCTCTCACGAAAAGAAAATTGCCAAATTAATGGTGGTGACCGTGGCTTACTGGTTTTTCGCCAGCTGGTCTTTGGTAGATTACCTCTACACCTTCTTGCTCATAAAGCTTTTTGTATCTCACTTGCTCTGGATCAAAATTCTTATTGATCTTCCCGAAATATTCCGCTACACCCTCTGTTAACCAAAGTGGTACTATAAATCCGAAGAACATAAAAATACACCAAAATCCACACAAAAACATTGTGAAGAAATAAACTGTCCATAAAAATTGGTAAAAAGGCCAAAATGCTGATAACATCATAATGCTATTTATTTTGAGCAAAAATAGACGTTTTTATTCTATTTGACAAAATTTCTGGATTGATTTTTTTCATTTTGCTAAACTTTTAGTTTTTAGTATTTTCGTAAGGTTGTAAAAATCAGTGAAAGTTATTGGGAAAAGTTGGATTGAAAAGACCAAACCCATAGCCCCGATTGTAGTGGTTACCCCACAACAAGCGCTGGGAAAAGCCTTGGCGTGAGGAGTAATAGCGGAAAGCGGGAAACAGCTCCAAATAAAATAACTGTTCAACAAAGTCAATAAACTTCTAAAAAATAAATAAATATAATATAATGAGTTTCAGAATCGAAAAAGACACAATGGGCGACGTGCAAGTGCCTGCAGAGAAATTTTGGGGTGCACAGACGGAGCGTTCCAGAAATAATTTCAAAATCGGGCCGGAAGGAAGTATGCCGCGCGAGATCATCGATGCGTTTGCTTACCTTAAGAAAGCTGCTGCTTTTACAAATGCAGAATTAGGCGTTCTTGATAATGAAAAAAGAGACCTGATCGGGAAAGTTTGCGATGAGATCCTGGAAGGGAAATTGTACGAAGAGTTTCCTCTTGTAATCTGGCAAACGGGTTCTGGAACACAATCTAATATGAATGTAAATGAAGTGGTTGCAAACAGATCTCACGTTTTGAACGGCGGCAATCTTGGTGAGAAAACGTTGGTTCATCCGAATGATGATGTGAACAAATCTCAGTCTTCCAACGACACTTATCCAACGGCCATGCACATCGCAGCTTACACGAAAGTGGTGAAAGATACTTTGCCAGCTTTGGAAAAATTGAGAAATACACTTGATGAGAAAGCGAAAAAGTTCCAGAACATTGTGAAAATCGGAAGAACGCACCTGATGGATGCGACGCCTTTGACTTTGGGTCAGGAGTTTTCTGGTTACGTTGCTCAGTTGGATTATGCGAAAAAAGCGATCAATAATACTTTGGATCATTTGAAGGAATTGGCTTTGGGTGGAACTGCAGTTGGAACTGGGCTTAATACACCGAAAGGTTATGATGTTTTGGTTGCAAAATATATCGCTGACTTCACTGGACTTCCTTTCGTAACGGCTCCGAATAAATTCGAGGCTTTGGCAGCGCACGACGGAATTGTTGAATCGCACGGTGCGTTGAAGCAGTTGGCGGTTTCGCTTTATAAAATTGCCCAGGACATCAGATTATTGGCTTCTGGACCAAGATCGGGAATTGGTGAAATCCACATTCCGGAGAACGAACCAGGTTCTTCTATTATGCCAGGAAAAGTAAATCCTACTCAGAACGAAGCTATTACAATGGTTTGCGCGCAAGTTCTTGGAAACGATACGACAATTTCTTTCGCAGGAACACAAGGAAATTACGAACTGAATGTTTTCAAACCTGTAATGGCGTACAATTTCTTGCAATCAGCTCAATTATTGGCAGATTCTATGATTTCATTTAATGACCACTGTGCAGTTGGAATCGAGCCGAATGAACCGAGAATTAAAGAATTGGTTGACAAATCTTTGATGTTGGTGACAGCACTTAACACGCATATCGGTTACGAAAATGCAGCGAAAATTGCTAAAACTGCTCACAAAAACGGAACAACTTTGAAAGAAGAAGCCGTGAATCTTGGCCTTTTGACAGCAGAACAATTTGACGAATGGGTGAAACCAGAAGATATGGTTGGAAGTCTTAAATAGAAAATAGACTGTTAGAAAAAAAAATAGACAAACTCCGAGACATTTTTCTCGGAGTTTTATTTTTATTAAATTTCACTTATGAATATTAATACAATTCTTGACCAAATATTTCCACTTCCAGAACATTCGAAATCAGTTTTGAAAAATCTAATTTCTGAGGTTGAGTTTCCGAAAGACACTATAATTATCAAAGCTGGAAAGGTGGAAAAGACGATTTACTTTATTAAAAAAGGAATTGTGAGAGCTTTTGTTCCGCAAGAAAATCAAGATGTTACATTTTGGTTTGGCAAAGAAAGCGACGTGGTTTTGCCAATGAAGAGTTATGTTGATAATGATCAGAATTACGAGAATATCCATCTTTTGGAAGATTCGATTTTGTATCAATTGGAAATCTCAGCACTTCGGGAACTTTTCGAAACCGATATTCACATTGCCAATTGGGGAAGAAAATTAGCCGAGAAAGAATTGGTGAAAACTGAGGAACTATTCATTTCCAGACAATTCCGAACAGCTTCTCAACGTTATTTGGAACTTTTGAGGGTGCAACCAGAGATTTTGCAAAGAGTTCAGTTGGGTTACATTGCTTCCTTTCTTGGGATCACGCAAGTGAGTTTGAGTAGAATCCGGGCAGAAATTTAATTTCTTTTTTATCATTTGTATAAAACTTTTCGAGTTTCAAAAGTGAACTTTGCAGTCTTGAATTAATAAAATGAATTGGATTATTTTGATCATAGCGGGACTTTTTGAAGTCGGATTTACGTCTTGCCTGGGAAAAGCGAAAGAAACCAGCGGAACAGAATCTTATCTTTGGTACGGCGGATTCTTGGTTTCTCTCATCCTCAGTATGGTTTTGCTGATGAAAGCGACGCAAAATCTTCCGCTTGGAACGGCTTATGCAGTGTGGACGGGAATTGGCGCCGTGGGAACTGTATTGGTTGGGATTTTTATTTTCAAAGAGCCGGCGACATTTTGGCGAATCTTTTTTATTTTTACTTTAATAGGTTCTATCATTGGACTGAAAGCGGTTTCTTCCCATTAATAAAAAAATGCCTCAGTATTTTGAGGCATTTAAATGTTATTATTTTTAAACTTAAATAACTGAAACTTGATCTGCAAAATACTGCTCCAAATCTCGCAAAGTTTCTGGAGAAGTTTGAATATCTCTTACCAATTCGCCTTTGTTGATGACTACGATTCTTTCGCAAACTTCTGTTGTGTGTGCCAAATCGTGGCTGGAAATCAAGAACGTGGAATCTAAATTTTTTGACCAATCGCGAATCAGATTTTTCAATTTGATTTGGGTTGAAGGATCCAAATTTGCAAACGGCTCATCCAGAATAATAATCGGAGGCGTTCCTATCAAAGCGCCAATGATTCCGACTTTTTTCATATTTCCTTTTGAGAGGTCGCGGATGTATTTTTTGGCATTCAGGATTTCGCCGTTGAAGAAATCGTTGAAGTTTTTCAGGAACTCATCTACGTTTGCTTTGCTTTGTCCTCGCAGTTCACCAAGGAAATAGAAATATTCTTCGGGCGTCAAATAGCCAATCAAAAATGTTTCGTCGATGAATGCGCCGACTTTGTTTTTCCAGTTTTCGGACTCACTGACTTTTTCTTCATTTATGGAAACAAAACCGGAAGTTGGCTCGATCAAATCCAGAATCAAACTGAACAAGGTGGTTTTCCCAGCACCGTTGTTTCCTACCAAGCCAATGGTTTTACCTTTTTGGAAATCAAGGGATTCTATACTTAGAACTTTTTTGTTTTCGTAAACTTTGGAAAGGTTGTTTATTGTGATCATTATATTTAGATATTAGAAGTGAGAGTTTAGATTTTTTAAAAACATAGAATGGCTCGCAGCCCGACTTGAGTGGAAATCCTTTTTGCGGTTGGAAGAGCCTTGGCAAAAAGATTGGGAACGGAAGGCGGAAAAGCTGCCCTAATTTTAATTTCCTTTGAAGGCTTTGATGGTGGAATATTTTTCTTTCTTGTAAAGTTTGACAATGAAATCGAAGAATTTTTCTCTAAATAAAAAGCCAATCAATCCCAAAACACCCAAACTTGCTACGGCTGCAGTGGTTCCGAAAAAATATTTGGTTCCAGCGAAAACCGCCATCGGCAAAACCATTTGAGGAAGCATCAACAATATACTTTTGAAACTGAAATTGTTGCTCTTTCCCATCGATTTGTTTCTGGAATTGAGGTCGATCGGATTTTTGTTGTACGCTCCAGATAACAAAACAATCTGTGAATTAACACCAATATTGTAAAGTCCGCCAGCGATAAAAGTGAAATACAATTCCCAACTTACAAATGCATAAGCAACCGCCAAAATCATACTCACGCCAACTGCGCTCACGATGAGCCACCATTTTGCCTTCAGATATTCTTTGTAGGGAACGTTCAAAGTCATCATTAGTGGATAATAAGAACTATCAAAAGACGGCACTCTTTGACCGAACATAAAAAGAAATCCACCCGTTACGAACAAGCCCATAAACAACTGCATATAAGGCGTTTGGTAAATCGGAGAACTGAACATAAGCAATCCGTAAAACAAAAATAGGAAACTTCCCAAAGCAATTGATTTTGCCGCTTTGCTTCGTTTTATCATTCGAATATCGTTGTTGATGAAAGTGCCGAGAACGCCGTATCTATTAAGAAATTCGATGTTTTCTGTTTCGCCGACTTCTTTTTTCATTTCCAAACTTTTGTCCAGATAGAAATTTTCTTTGATGAATTTTTTAACGATCAAAAATCCGATGGTCATTAATGTGATTGGAACTAAAATAAGCCACCAATGGTTGTAAAAAGCCATAAAGACAACTTCGGAAAGTGACGACAAAGAGATGATCTTGTAATAATCCAAACCGCCCAATGCGACCAAAAGAATACCAATAATCCAGACTACAATATCTTTTCCATTCAAAAGAATATTAAGAAAATTGCTACAACAACTTAGAATGATAATTGTAAAAACCCAAGCGAAACTTCCTAAAATTGAATAATCATTGTAAAGTAAAATAATCAAAAGTGGAATGTAGATAAAAAGACCGCTCCAACTGAAAAACGACGTGAAAGTCTTGCTAATCATATAATTGACCAAAGTGCTTTTCTTAATGTTCATCGTCAGAAAAGGTTTGATGTTCTGAGTCGGCATCTGTTGGAAGAAATATCTTAAAAATAAATCTGCAACCAACCAATACACCATAAACTTGCTAATGAACGGCAATGGATCAATGTGCATCTCTTTTTTAGGAAAATAAAAAGCACCAATAGCCAAGAACACAAAAACCGCAAGCATGTATATTATTCCCAAAATCTGGAAGATCTTCATCACAATATTGGCTGCCAAAGCGCTGGATCTGATAAAACCTTTGAATTCTAATTTGATAAATCGTTGCATCATAGAAATATAATTTTGTTAAATTTAATGAATTTAGAATTTGTGAATGTTTCTATCTATTAAGTTCACTTTTTCGTGGAATTGTTACAGAAAATTTGGAATAATTTAATTTACTAACAATTTTACACCTTTGAATAAAGGATTTCTTTCAATTGTGAATAATTTTGTTAGCATCTTGATCACAGAAAAATTCTAAAAAAACTATCTTTGTACAATGGCACAGAAGGATACATTATCGAGTTTGATTCACGGTAATTTTGCAAAGGAACTCTCTATTTCGGATGGCAAAATGCCACCCAACGCATTGGATTTTGAAAAAATTGTGATCGGAACTTTTCTAATTGACAGAAAAGGTCTCGATCATTCCATAGATTTATTAACCGCGGACGTTTTCTACGATCCAAGGCATCAGACGATCTTCGCTGCAATCTTGAAACTATACGAAAGCAACTCACCGATTGACTTAATGACTGTCATTCAAGAACTTAAAAGAACTGAAAAACTAAGTCTTGGTGGTGGTGATCATTATATAATCGATTTAACAATGGGCGTAAGTTCATCTGCCCACATCGAATATCACGTGCGTGTGATCTTGGAAAAATTCATTCTAAGATCATTGATTAATGTTTCCGCCAATGTGATCGACAGCTCTTACAAAGAAACCACAGATGTTTTCGAATTGTTGGATAAAGCTGAACAATCATTCTTCGAAATCACCAACGGAACCATCAAAAAAGGTTTCGACACAGCCAATTCATTAGTAAAAGAAGCGATTGAAAAAATCAAATCGTTAAAAGATAAAGAAGGATTGTCCGGAGTTCCATCTGGATTTACTGCTTTGGACAAAGAAACCGGAGGTTGGCAAAATTCCGATCTTATCATCATCGCGGCAAGACCGGCGATGGGAAAAACGGCCTTCATTCTTTCGATGGCGAGAAATATCTGCGTGGATCATAACATTCCCATGGCTCTATTCTCTCTGGAGATGGCTTCGGTTCAGTTGATCACAAGGATGATCTCTTCCGAAACTGGAATCTCTTCTGAAAAATTGAGAAAAGGACAAATGGCGGACGAAGAATGGCAAAGATTGTTCACGAACGTTTCTGCATTGGAAAATGCGCCACTTTATATTGACGAAACGCCATCACTTTCCATCTTCGATTTTCGTGCAAAATGCCGAAGATTGGTAATGCAACACGGTGTGAAAATCATTATGGTCGATTATCTCCAGCTAATGACCGCAAGTTCCGGAAAAGGCGCAGGAAACCGTGAGCAGGAAATAGCAATGATTTCCCGATCTCTAAAAGCAATTGCAAAAGAGCTTAACGTTCCAGTAATTGCACTTTCCCAGCTATCCAGAAGTGTGGAAACGCGCCCAGGAAAACGACCGATGCTTTCCGACCTCCGTGAATCTGGAGCAATTGAACAGGATGCAGATATTGTTTCATTCATCTTCCGACCAGAATATTACAAAATCGGCGTTTGGGATAATGACGAAGAAGGCGCAGAATCCAGCACAGAAAATCAAGCTGAGATCATCATTGCAAAACACAGAAATGGTGCGACTGCAGACGTTCGATTAGCCTTCCACAAGAACATTGGTAAGTTTGCCGACCTTGGGACCAATTACGAATACACGCCATCAAACTTCGGACAGAAAGACGAGCCTTCAGGTTTTGATAGAATCACAATTACAAGCGATCCACATTCTGCTTTTGGACTGCCAGGTAATAATAAAAATCAGGTTTCTGGTTCTGCGATGAATGATGATGACGATGATTTTGCTTTTTAATTTTCTGGTGTGAGTTTAAGAATCGAAATCTACACAGACGGCGCTTGCAGTGGAAATCCTGGACCAGGCGGTTACGGAATATTGATGCGCGTTCCTGAAAAAAAATATCAGAAAACCTACTCCAAAGGTTTCCGGAAAACCACCAACAATCGAATGGAATTGATGGCTGTAATCGTTGCGCTTGGAAAATTGAAAAGTCCAGACAACGATGTTCACGTCTTTACCGACAGTAAATATGTTGCAGACGCCATCAATCAAAAATGGATCTACGGCTGGATCAAACGTGGTTGGAAGAATGTAAAAAACCCGGATCTTTGGAAAGAGTTCTACACCTTATACCAACTTCACGAACCCAAATTTCATTGGATCAAAGGTCACGCCGGACATCCGGAAAATGAGATTTGTGATCAATTAGCTGTTGCCGCAACAAAGTCTGGCAAGTTAGAAATCGATGCTTATTTTGAGAATCAAAGTGAAGGTGGATTGTTTTAAATTTTAAACATTCCAAAAATCCCGATCCAGACTTCTGTATTGGATGGCTTCCGAAATGTGGTCACCTTCGATATTTTCACAATTTTCTAAGTCTGCGATGGTTCTTGCGACTTTCAAGATACGGCTGTAAGCTCTCGCCGAAAGATTTAGTTTTAGCATGGCGGCTTTTATTAATAATTGAGAATATTCGTCCAACTCGCAATGTTTTTCCATTTCTTTTGATCCCATTTGCGCATTGTAGCTGATGTCAGAATCTTTGTATCTCTCATTTTGAATATCTCTGGCTTTGTTGACACGAGCTCTGATACTTGCACTGCTTTCACCTTTTCTTTTTTCAGTCAATTGTTCATATTCCACCTTCGAAACTTCGATATGAATGTCGATTCTGTCGAGAAGCGGTCCAGACAATTTGTTCATATATCTTTGCATTTCTATAGTTGATGAAGTATTATTCGGATCATCTGGAAAGTAACCACTTGGGCTTGGATTCATACTGGCAACGAGCATAAAACTAGCCGGATATTCGATTGTAAATTTGGCTCGTGAAATCGTAACGACTCTGTCTTCTAGCGGTTGCCGCATTACTTCCAAAACTGTTCGTTTGAATTCCGGCATTTCATCAAGAAACAAAACGCCATTGTGAGCCAAGGAAATTTCGCCTGGCTGAGGATAACTTCCGCCACCGACCAAAGCGACGTCCGAAATTGTATGATGCGGCGAGCGAAACGGACGAATGGTTATTAATGAAGTTTCTGCGCCCATTTTCCCAGCGACCGAATGGATCTTCGTAGTTTCAAGAGATTCTTTGAGGCTTAAGGTTGGTAAAATACTTGGCAATCTTTTTGCAATCATTGTTTTTCCACTTCCCGGCGAGCCTATCAAAATAATGTTGTGACCTCCTGCTGCCGCAACTTCCATCGCACGTTTTGCGGCTTCTTGTCCTTTAACTTCATCAAAATCAAATGGGAAATGATCAATTTTATCTTGGAACTCTTTTCTAGTATCGATCTCAAATTTTTCTAACGCAATGTCATCATTAAAAAAGTCAATGACTTCCTTGATGTTATCGATTCCGTAAACATCCAATTGATTGACGATGGCGGCTTCTCTCGCATTTTTCTTCGGAAGAATGATTCCTTTGAAACCGTCTTCTCGAGCTTTTATAGCAATTGGCAAAACGCCACGAATTGGTTGTAAACTACCATCTAGAGATAATTCACCCATAATGATATAATCGCTAAGCGTTTCATATTTGATCAAATCCGAAGCAGCGAGAATTCCAAGAGCAATGCTCAAATCATAGGATGCACCTTCTTTCCGCAAATCGGCCGGCGCCATATTGATTGTGATTTTTTTTCCAGGAATTTTAAAACCAGAATTCTTGAGCGCTGCAGAAATCCGATAACTACTTTCTTTAATCGCATTATCTGGCAATCCAACTAAGTGATAGCCGACACCTTGGTCAACATTGACTTCAATGGTGATAATTTGTGCAGAAACGCCGTGAATGGCCGCACCGTATATTTTGACAAGCATTTGTGTTTTGTTTTACCAAAAATAAAAAACTCTCTGATGAAAACCAAAGAGTTAAATATATTTTTTGAAATAAAACAGATTACATAAATCTTTCTCCTTTTTTCAGGTTTTTGAGATCAAGGACATAATCTTTTATCAATTGGTCATTATCTCGCGGACAGATGAGCAAAGCTTTCTCTGTATCTACGATGATGTAGTTTTCCAATCCGTCAATGACTGCTGCTTTGTTTTGATTCTTAATTCTGATGACATTACCTTTTGAGTTGTAAGTCAAAACATTTTTGGAGCTTATCGCATTGTTGTCATCGTTTTTATCCGCATTTGTGTAGACAGAAGTCCAAGTTCCAAGATCGCTCCAGCCTAGATTTGCTGGGATGACGTAAACATTATTGGCCTTTTCCAAAATTCCATTGTCGATAGAAATTTTACTTACTGTTGGATAAATAAGATCAATACATTCCTTCTCAGCCTCACAATTGTACTCACAACTGTTGAACTGATTGTTCATTTCGGGCAAGTGCTTTTTGAATGCTTTTAAGATACTTTTTACACTCCAAACAAAAATCCCCGCATTCCACAAAAAATCGCCAGATTCCATGAAACTTTTTGCGAATTCCAGATCTGGTTTTTCCGTAAAAGTTTTTACCTTGGAGTAGTCCTCGTTATTTTCTCTGATAAATTGAATATAACCATAACCAGTATCAGGTCTAGTTGGCGTGATTCCTAATGTGATCAAATAATCATTTTCGGAAGTCAATTTGAAACCTAATTCTACCTTTTCCAAGAAAGCTTTCTCCTTTAAAATCAAATGATCGGCAGGCATTACAATCATATTGGCATTAGGATTCGAAGCTTCAATTTTCTTTGCCATATAAAGATTACAAGCTGATGTATTTTTCATCGCTGGCTCTCCTACAATATTCTCTACAGGAATCTCTGGCAACTGTTGTTGTGTAAGATCTACATATTCCTGATTCGTAATGATGTATATATTTTCTTTAGGAATAAGTTGATTGATTCTGTCAAAAGTCTGCTGAATCATCGTTCTGCCAGTTCCTAGTATATCGTGAAATTGCTTTGGGAATTTTTGAGTGCTCATTGGCCAGAATCGGCTTCCGATGCCTCCTGCCATTATCACACAGTAATTATTTTTGTTCATCTATTTTTAATTTTTCGACCTTTGCTAAAGGCCGGAATAAATATTTTTTTGAGTTTTCTAAGTTAACGCAAAGATATAACTTTTTCTTTTTTTCCAATATCTTGTATTCATCACCTTTATAACGGAATTCATCATTAATTAATAAATTCTCAACGAAAATAGATTGATCTTCAGAATCCTCGATATGAAAGTATCGAACTAATTCTGGAGTTGCCATAAAATTAGCTTTCGGATTTTTAGAAAATCTTAAAATAATTGGTTTTAAATCTTCAGAATAAATTTCAATGCTTTCCAAAAGCATTTCCCGAAAAGTATCTTTCCATTCTTTTCCGTGTGCGCTGATTCGGAATTTGAATTTTTCAAATGCTAGCAGATGCGCCAATTCGTGCGTCAATACAAAGAAAAACAACTGTTTGTCCAAGGTAGAATTTACAGTTATCTGATGCGATTTATCTGGCAATCTTCTGTAATCTCCTAGCTTGCTGTTTCTGTTTTTTGTGATTTTGATATGAATAAAGTAATCTGCAAACCACTTCTTGAGAAAAGGATGTGTATTGGAAGGAAGATATTGATCTAAAACGTTGATAGACATTAAGAATAATCGAGTGTTCAACAAAATTAATCATTCAAATGATTTAATACCAAATAATTGGAACTTAATTCGGTTTTTCTTACATTTCGCTTTAATTGTAGAATTTGCAAAAAGCTATTTTTTGTTTCTTGATGTTGGTTCTGTTTTCGTGCTCAGAAAAAGAGATTATAGAAAGCAAGAAAACAACAAAAAAGCAACCGAACCCTTATTATGAAAAGGCCTTCGTTTTTCTGGACAAGAACGAGTCGGACAGCGCTTTTTTTTATTTGAACAAAGGAAGAGAGCTGTTTCTTAAGAGAAATGACAGTTTCGGATTGGGGAAAAGTTTTGTGAATATGGCAATCATCCAAGAGAGCGAAGGCGATAATTTTGGAAGTATAGAAACCAGTTTGCAGGCAAGAGAATTCTTCAATGAAAAAGACACTGCACATTACGATATTCTATTTTGCAATTACAACAATTTGGGCGTTGCTTCCAACAATCTGAAAAATTACGATGACGCCAAACGTTTCTACGACAAAGCATTTCTCTTTACAAAAGATCCGATTGATAAAATGGCGTTGGCAAACAATATCGCTATCGTTTATCATAATGAAAAGCTTTATGACAAAGCGGTCTCCATCTACGAAAAACTAATTGACAGCGTTGGTTCCAAGAGTGAATTTTATCCCAAATTATTACTGAATTACACAAGATCAAAATGGTTTGAAAATCCAAATTACAATCCGGTCAACAATTATCTTCTCGCTGAAAAACTAAGTGAAAGCTTAAAAGATGATTGGACAAGAGATGCTTCCTATGCTTATTTGTCAGCTTATTATTTAGATAAAAACATTGATTCTGCAAAGTCTTATGCAGAAAAAATGTTGTGGCTTGCAAAAGATTTGAAATATCCGATGGATCAGCTGGAAGCGCTTCAAAATTTGATTAGACTTTCCGATGGTGCACATTCTCAAAGATATTTTGACGAATATTCTAGGATTCAAGATAGTTTGATGAATGCGCAAAATAAGGCGAAAAATCAGTTTGCACTCATCCGTTTCGAAAGTGAAGAAGCAAAAGCTGAAAATCTCCTTTGGCAAAAAGAACACGAGGCACACGAACATCAGGTTGAAAGACAAAAATTCACCATTTGGGCAATCATTTTTTCTACGAGTGGTTTGAGTTTTTTTATCTTTATTTGGATCAGAAGACGACGACGAAGATTGATTACAGAAGCCAATAATAAACTGCAGGAACAACGTTTGGACTTTTCCAAAAAAGTACACGATGTAGTTGCTAACGGAATCTATGAAGTGATGTCAACCATTGAAAATCAAAATGATATTCCTAAAGAAAAAATATTGGACAAACTGGAACTGATGTACGAAAAATCAAGAAACCTTTCTTACGACAAAACTCTTCAACAAGAATTTAATGAGAAAATTTCTGGTTTGATCAGTTCTTTTGATAATGAAAAAACCAAAATTATCATCATCGGAAATGATCCCGATTTTTGGACTGGAATCAATCAATTTTCTCAAGACGAACTTTTTCAAATCATCAGAGAATTATTAGTGAATATGAAAAAGCACAGCCAAGCGACGAATGTTATCTTGAGATTTATTAAAGCTAATAATTATTACGAAATCAAATATATAGATAATGGAATTGGACTTTCAGAAGATTTTGTGGAGAAAAATGGATTCAATAATATGAAATCACGATTGAAGGAAATCAATGCAAAATTTGAGATTGAAGAAAGTTTGAATGGTTTAAAATTATCAATAAAACTGTAGAAAATGTTTAACAAAATATTAATCGCAGAAGATCACGAGAGCAGTAATTTCTCCGTGCAAAAAATTCTAGAGGAATTACAAGTTGCGACTGTAGATCACGTATATTACTGCGATGACGCATTGTCTTATCTCAAAAAATCTCTGGATTCCAAACCTTTTCAATTGCTGATCACGGATCTTTCTTTCGAGGAAGATCACAGAAAACAATTGATAAAAAACGGAAGAGAATTAATAAAATCTTGCAAAGATCTTGATCCAGAACTCAAAATAATTGTGTTTTCTGGTGAACATAGATTGGGCGTTATTGATATGTTATTCAACGAATTAGGAATTGATGCCTTCGTTCGAAAAGCAAGATTGGATTCCAAGGAATTGAAAAAAGCGGTGGAAGCTGTTTACAATGATGAAACTTATATCTCACACGATTTGAAACTTCCTGTGAAAAGCATGAACACATTGGAGTTCAGCAACTACGATATTGTTCTGCTAAAATTACTTTCCGACGGAATTTTGCAGAAAAATATTCCCCAGATTCTACAAGAAAAAGATATTCACCCCAATAGTTTGAGTAGTGTAGAAAAAAGAATGAATGCAATGAAGCTAGCATTGACGGTAAAAAACAACGAACAATTGATTGCTTATTGCAAAGATTTGGGAATAATTTGAAATTATTTTCAATTATTTTTCCATTTTACGGTTTCCCGTAAGGAAATGCGAAATTATGTATCTAATTTTGCTTCAGATTAATAACCGTAAAAACACAAAGACAAAATAACATTCAATTTTCAAACTAAAGCCCCGAAGTGAATCTTCAGGGCTTTTTTATTTTCTAAACATCTCTGTGTGAGGAATATTGTCTTCAAGATATTTTTTTCCAGTGTCTTGAAATCCGAAGTCCGAATAGAATTTTAGGAGATAATCCTGAGCCGAAATTCGAACTTCTGAGGTTCGTAATCTGTTTTCGATAATATCAATCGCGTAAGAAATTAATTGCTTTCCAAGTCCAGTTCCTCTACCATTTTCTGTTGTTACAACTCTGCCGATCGAGGTTTCGGGATATTTTATGCCTTTGTCAAAAATCCTGCAATAGGCTAAAACTTCACCTTCCTTTTCTGCCCAAAGATGAATGGCTTTCTGATCATTATCGTCCAAATCTGGATAAGGACAATCCTGTTCTACTACGAAAACGTTGACTCTCGCTTTGATGATTTCGTACAGTTCAGTCGTGGTGAGTTCAGAAAACGTTTTGATTTTCCAATCTATATTAGTCATCGAATCTTACTTTATTTTTAATCAAAAACTGATTGGTTTCCGAGATGAATTTCAGAATATTATCCGTTCCAGTCTTCTTTTCCGCCGATGTGACGTAGATATCTGGCAAATCTTCCCAAGTATTCAGCAATTCTTTTTTGTACGCTTCCACATTTCTGTCGGCTGCGCCAGGTTTCAACTTATCTACTTTTGTAAAAACGATGGAAAATGGAACATTACTTTCGCCACACCATTGCATAAACTCGAGATCGATTTTCTGAGGCGCGAGACGTGAATCTATCAAAACAAAAAGGTTGACGAGATTTTGTCTGTTCAAAATATAATTCGTGATCAGTTTTTCAAAATCTTTTCTCAGACTTTTTGAAACTTTCGCATAACCATATCCTGGAAGATCTGTAAGAAACCAAGTTTCATTCACCAAGAAATGATTGATCAATTGGGTTTTCCCTGGTGTTTGAGATGTTTTAGCCAAATCTTTGTGATTCATCATCGCGTTGATGAGCGATGATTTTCCAACGTTGGAACGCCCGATGAAAGCATATTCTGCCATCGTTGGTTCGGGACAATCCTGCCATTTCTGACTGCTTTTTACAAATTCTGCGGTTTTGATTACCATATTTTTATAATTTAAAAACCATTAAGAATTCAATTTATTTAAAATTAAAATAACTCAAATTCTTAATGGTCTGAAAAGTTTTTTATTGATTTTAAAGGCTTACATCACTTTTTGTAGCCATTTATAGAGAATCTCATTGAACTCATCTGGTTTTTCCATCATTGCGGCGTGGCCACATTCGTCTATCCAGTGTAGCTCTGAGTTCGGGATCAGTTTGTGCATATCTTCTGCCACTTCTGGTGGCGTCACATTATCCTGTTTTCCCCAGATGATGCAGGTTGGGCAAGTGATTTTCGGAAGATCGTTCAACATATTGTGTTTGATGGCGCTTCTTGCAAGCATGACAGTTTTTATACCTTTCATTCTATCATTCACCACTGCAAAAACTTCATCCACCAATTCGTCTGTCGCTACAATCGGGTCGTAGAAAACGTCCTGGGTCTTTTTCTTGATATAATCTTTATCACTTTTTCTTGGGAAACTATCTCCAAATGTTCTCTCATATAAACCAGAACTTCCTGTCAAAACAAGGTTTTTGACCAATTCTGGACGAGATGTTGTCAAAATCAAACCGATATGTCCACCCATAGAATTACCAACGATCGTAACCGGCTTTCCAATAATATCTGTGATAAATTTGGCAACAAACTTTGAGATGGAAGTCAGATTGGTATTCAGGATTGGTAAATCGTAGATAGGCAATTGCGGTACGAAGACCTGATAGCCTTTGCCCGAATAATATTTGATCATCTTATCGAAGTTGCTCAAACCACCCATTAATCCATGCAAAAGCACCATTGGATGACCTTCACCCGCTTCTACATAACTATATTTCGTGTCTTTTTTAGTTTTAAAAATCATAATGCTCTCTCGATAGCTCACAAAAATACAAATAAAAGAATAATTTTCATTTTAATCCTACTAATGTGGTCAAATTTAATTTATTTTAACACTGCGTTCAACTCAGCTATTCTGTTTATAATCGGCATTGCGAAGATTCCGCTGGTATTGAGATAAAGTTCGTAAAAAATTTTCGCTTTCTCGGCAAAATCCAATTTATTTTCTGTTCGGAAATGAAACATAAAAACATTGCCCAGCATCTCATAATAATCCACGTGATCTTTGGACTCTCGCAGTTTTACCAACTCAATAATTTCTTGTTTTGATTTTAATGAAAGTTCCGCAAAATCTATTTTGAAAATATCCTTCATCAAAGAATCGAAATCCAATTCTTTCTGCATCAAACTTTCTTCTGGTTTTCCGAGAAGCAATTTTTCTAACGCCTGAGACAGTTGCCTTATTAATCTTAATGTAAAATCTTTATCTTGAATCATTGAATTAGGTCTTAGGTTTCAGAATTAAGTTGTTAGCTTATCAAATAATTATCCAAAAAATAAATAAGCCAAAATTACCGAAACCGTAACGCCAACTAAATCTGCCAACAACATCGATCCGACTGTATATCGAGTATTCTTAATTCCAACTGAACCAAAATAAACAGCAATCACATAAAAAGTTGTATCAGAACTTCCCTGAAGAATTGCAGATAATTTCCCAGGGAAACTGTCTGCCCCAAAGGTTTTCATCGTGTCCACCATCATTCCTCTTGCGCCGGAACCTGATAATGGTTTTATTAATGCAGTCGGCAATCCGTCCACAAACCTGGTGTCGAGATGAGATGCACTGGCAATCCACTTCATCCCATCAATAATGACTTCAAAAACGCCACTTGTTCTGAGTAGAGAAATTGCAATCAACATCCCTACCAAATAAGGAATAATCTTCACGCAGACATTAAATCCTTCTTTTGCACCATCAATAAAAGCATCAAAAACATTGATCTTTTTATAAACTGCACCCAGAACAATCGCCAAGAAAATGAACAAAATAATTCCGTTGCTCATCACCTTGCTGAAGGAATCCAACTCATCTTTGCTGAGTTGAACCAAGTAAATTACGAGCAAAGCAATAATTGCAGAAATCCCACCAACATAAGCCAAAACTATTGGCTGAAAAAGATTAATTTTTTGTTTGATGGAGACAATCGTCATCGCAGCCAAAGTTGCACAAAATGTGGCAATCATACAAGGTAGAAAAATGTCCGTTGGCGTCACAGAACCCATAGATGAACGGATTGCGATGATGGAAACAGGAATCAAAGTCAGTCCACTGGCATGAAGACATAAAAACATTATTTGGGCGTTGCTGGCTCGGTCTTTATCTGGATTCAAAGTTTGGAGACTTTCCATTGCTTTGAGTCCGAATGGCGTTGCAGCATTGTCGAGCCCTAAAAGATTAGCGCTGAAATTTAGCATCATATGTCCGAACGCTGGATGGTTTTTTGGAATATCAGGAAACAGTTTTGAGAAAAATGGTTGAATAAGTCGACTGAGAAAATTGATACCGCCCGCTCGTTCAGCAATGCCCATAAAACCCATAAAAAGTGCCATAATCCCAATTAATTTCAAGCAGATATTAACCGCTGTTTCGCTGGTTCCAATTACACCGTCTGTAGATTGAACTCTGTACGTGGAAACATTTTGAAGAGAATCCATTTCATAATGAATGTGATTGTCTTCAATCTCTAGATTCGCCTGCAGAGATTTCTGAATATCGGGAGAAAACTGAGCCAAGGGTTTTTGCGAAATCTGAATCGTGTCGCCACCTTTCCCAACCACCATATCGTTGAAAATCTGTGTGTAGCTTTCTGAACTGACATATTTGATGCACGCAACCGCAATTGCAATGATGATGAAGGCCGACCAAATCCTGCTTAGAACCATTCTGGAAAATTAATTTCAGTAAATGTAAGAAAAAAGGGAATAGATTTTCGAAACCGGGATTTAGAAAGTAAAATAAAAATGAAACACAGGATCTCCGCAACCCGGCCTGAGTGGAGCTCATTTTTTGTGGCTAGAATAGCTAAGGCAAAAATAGCGGGAACGGAGGACGGATAAGTTGCCCTAATAAAAACTGATTTTTGTCATAAATCTAAATTATACTTGTTTGGTATGAATTGATTTATTTAAATTTGCAAAGACTTTTTAGAACACTATTGATGTTGAAAATTTGTGTTGTTTGTTGCAGTGATTTTTCGATGATAATAATGAAGTAGAGAATAGTGTGTTTATTTTGAAAACCTTTCATAATCTCATTTGAAAGGTTTTTTATTTTAATTAATTGATAAAAATGATTGAACTTTTAAACCTTAGCAAAAGTTTTAAAACCAAAAATAAAACGATCCACGCATTGTCCGACGTTTCTTTGAAGGTGGAAAAAGGCGAGATCTTTGGCGTCATCGGAACTTCCGGCGCCGGAAAAAGTACGCTGATCCGTTGCGTGAACCTTCTCGAAAAACCAAACGACGGCAAAGTGATTGTCGATAATATCGAACTCACGAAACTTTCTGATGCTCAACTGACATTGGAACGACGAAAGATTGCGATGATCTTTCAGCATTTTAATCTGTTGTCTTCGCGAACGGTTTTTGACAATATTGCATTTCCTTTGGAATTGGAAGGAAAATCAAAATCTGCAATTAAGGAGAAAGTCAATAGTTTGCTGGATCTTGTTGGTTTAAATGATAAAGCTAAAGATTATCCCGCGAATCTCTCCGGCGGACAAAAACAAAGAGTCGCGATTGCGAGAGCCTTGGCAAACGATCCGAAAGTTTTGCTTTGTGACGAGGCGACAAGCGCTTTGGATCCTGCAACTACAAAATCAATTTTGAAATTGCTGAAATCCATCAATCAAAAATTGAACTTGACGATTCTTCTCATCACCCACGAAATGGAAGTCATCAAAACCATTTGTGATAAAGTGGCGGTTATAGATCACGGAAAATTAGCTGAACAAGGCAATGTGGAACAGATTTTCACCAATCCAAAACAGGAAATTACAAAAGGATTTATCCAGTCTTCGCTTAATATAGAATTGCCTTTGGTTTATCAAAATTCATTAAGCAAAATCGATAGTGAGAATAATAATAATCCGCTGGTGAAATTTTTTATTAATGGTAATGATGATCAGAGTTTTGTCATCAGTAATTTGTTTGAGAAATTCCAAGTTAAGGCGAAGGTGATCAGCGCGCAATTGGAATATGTTGGCAATCTGAGTTTTGGGGTTTTGCTGGTGGAATTGCAAGGCGAAAAAATAAACGAGGCTTTGGCTTATTTGGAAAATGAATATTCTAACACAGAAATTTTAGGTTATGTCGGATAGTATGATCAATTTGTTATTTCAAGGGACATTAGAAACGATTGTGATGACTTTGGTTTCTGGATTTTTCGGATTTCTTTTGGGATTGCCGATGGGAATTTTCTTATTTCTGACGAGAAAAGGACAATTGCTGGAGAATAAAGTTTCTCATCAAATTGTCTCCGTCATTGTCAATATTTTCCGTTCCATTCCATTTATTATTTTGATTGTTTGGATGATTCCATTCACGAGAACGATTGTCGGAACATCGATTGGTGTTGCGGCGGCTTTGGTTCCATTGAGTGTTGGTTCAGCGCCATTTATTGCACGATTGGTGGAAAATAGCTTGCTGGAAATTCCTTCTGGACTAATCGAAGCGGCAAGATCGATGGGCGCGAAACCGTTGCAAATCATCAGAAAGGTACTTCTGCCGGAAGCTTTGCCTTCGTTGATTAATAATATCAGCATTACATTGATTACGCTTGTCGGCTATTCTGCAATGGGTGGCGCAGTCGGTGCTGGTGGATTGGGACAAGTTGGTTATCAATACGGTTATATCGGTTATGATTTCACAGTGATGAATTCCGTTTTGATCTTATTGATTGTCTTGGTTTTCATCATTCAGATCTCGGGAGATTTCCTTTCGAAAAAATTTAATCACAGATAAAAATTTAAAAATGAACTTAAAAAAAATAGCATTGGCTTTCGCGATTATTTCATTAATGGCTTGTGGCAAAAAAGAATCAAACCCGAATGTGTTAAAAGTCGGAATCGCTTCTGGACCGGAGCAAAGCTTAGCAGAAACTGCAAAAAAAGTGGCCAAGGAAAAATATAATTTGGATGTGGAATTGGTAACTTTCAATGATTATGTTGTCCCAAATGAAGCTTTGAGTCAAGGCGACGTGGATGCGAATGCTTTCCAACATTTGCCTTATTTGGAGGAGCAATCCAGACAACGAGGTTACAAATTGGCGGTTGTGGGAAAGACTTTTGTTTATCCTATCGTCGCTTATTCAAAAAAAATCAAATCAATTTCAGAATTGAAACCTGGGCAAACCATTGTGATTCCGAACGATCCAACCAATGGTGGAAGATCACTTTTATTATTACAAAAACAAGGCTTGATCAAACTAAAAGACGGCATTGGACTGCTTCCAAAAGTGACAGACATTACAGAAAATCCTAAGAATTTCAGAATTCTTGAATTAGAAGCGCCACAAATCCCGAGAGTTCTTGAGGATAAAGAAGTGGTGTTAGCAATCATTAATAATAATTTTGCAGCGCAGGCAGGATTGAATCCAGAAAAAGAAGGTTTGTTTACGGAAGACAAAGATTCTCCTTATGCAAATCTGATTGTTTCCAGAGAAGACAACAAAAATGACGAAAAGATCAAAAAATTCGTCAAAGCTTATCAATCTCCGGAAGTAGAAGCCGTGGCGAAACAGACCTTCAAAGGAGGCGCTGTGAAAGCGTGGTAAAACTTCTTTTTTATATCTACTTTTTAAGTTGGCGATTCGTTTTTGAATCGCCAATTTTGCTTTATTGAATAAAAATTAATTATGGTTAAATATTTTGCACTTTAATAATTCTATAATAAATAGCTATAAATCAATTTAATAAACACAATCAACGTTACTTGTTTTGATTTATCAAATTATGACATTAGTCATTTTATAATTTTTATTGATTCTAAATAAATATGTTTGCAAAAAATTAAACTTATGATAAACAAATATTTTTGTTTAGGACTTTTTGCAATTGTGCTTAATGTCAAAGCGCAAAATTGTACACCTCAACCGACAGGAACCAATGTTGGCGACAACGGCTGTGTGAGCCTGACTTATCAAAACCAAACTGTTTCCTACAAAACCGTAAGAGCTGCAGACGGAAACGAATGGCTTCAGCAAAACCTAGGAAGCTCAAATGTAGCAACAAGTATTGCTGACGAAGGCGCTCGTGGCGATTACTTCCAATACGGACGTTGGGATGACGGCCATCAATTGAAAACTTCTCAAACGACAGAAGATTATCCAACTCCTAACAATCCTGTAGGTTTGGGAGCTGGAACGGCTTTATTTTACATCGGTGGTGGAACACCTTGGTCTGGAAATTACACTGGCTGGTTCGAAAATCCAAATCAGAATGATACTTGGTCTGCAAAAAATCTTTCGGAAGTTACAGAACACAACGGAATTGACCCTTGTAAAGCAATTGGTGACGATTGGGAAATGCCTTCAGAAGCAGATTGGGACAATGTAATGGCGAAAGAAAATATCTTCCCAAAACCAGCTGGCGCTACAACTGGCGGAATTGTAAGAGGATTTGAAAGCAATCTTAAAATCGCTGGAGCAGGTTCTCGTAAGGATGCAGGCTGGGCTTTCGAAGGAGCGCGTGCTTATATCTGGACTAAATCTGCAAGTACAAACCCAAATTTTTACCGTTTCGTTTATTTAGGTGCTGCGGCATCTAGCACAACTGGTTTTGGAGGTGACGCAAAAAGCTTTGGATATTCTGTAAGATGCGTGAACAAAACTAATAACAGCTTGGCAGTTAATGACTTTAGCAAATCTGATTTCTCTTTTGGTCCAAATCCTGCGAGCAAAACCATCACAATAAATACAGAAAACGCATTGAAATCTGTAGAGATTTTATCTTTCACTGGACAGAAAATCTCTGAAACCAAAGAAAAAAATGTTGATGTCTCTAAACTAGTAAAAGGAAATTATTTTATCAAAATCACTTTTGAAAATGGAAAAACGACGACTAAGAAATTTATTAAGAATTAATTACTTCTGACTTATTAAATTAAAAGAGCGCTCAATTGAACGCTCTTTTTTTTATTCCAAATAAATCATAATATCTTCACCAACTTCCTCATCAACAGAAGTTATCAAAACAGCATCTTTTGTCTTTCCCTGAAGCTCCTTAATGAAGAAACTACTTTCAAAAAACTGTCGGTGAATGCCTGGCAAAAGACTCATAAAATAATCCATTCCGAGTTGATTGTTATGCAGATCCATTTTGGTTTCCAAAGGTTTGTTGGGAAAGAGATCTTCGTGCATATTTGTCAATCTTTTGCACCATTTCAAGGATTTCTCTGGTGATGAAACTTTGCAGAAGTACATCATTATGATACAACACCAATAAGCGTGGCGGAAAGCGTTTCCTATGCCACTGTTAGAATTGGTCTTGGGATATAGTTCTTTGGCTTTTTGAAACGCTTTCAGACTTGCATAAGTGTAAAGAAAAGCGAACAATGGATGCATTATTCCAATGGAAAAAACCTTCAATAATTTACTGAAGGTCAAGGTTTTTAAAGCTCTGAAAATAATTCCTATAAATCTCATAAATAAAAAACTCTCCCAGATTTTGAGAGAGTATATTTTAGTTCAATAATTTGATTAATGATATTCGTGGATCAAAAGTTTTACCGCTCTTGAAACTGAATGTTTGATTTCCGTTCTCTTAACGATGAAATCAACAAAACCTTTTTCTTGCAAGAATTCCGAAGTTTGGAAACCTTCCGGCAAATCTTTACCAATGGTTTCACGAATAACTCTTGGTCCTGCGAATCCGATCAAAGCGCTTGGTTCTGCGATGATCAAATCAGCAGTCATCGCAAAAGAAGCCGTAATTCCACCAAAAGTTGGATCGGTCAAATAAGCGATGTAAGGCAGACCAGCATCCGAAAGTTGAACCAATTTCGCCTGAACTTTTGCCAATTGCATCAAGGAGTAAGCCGCCTCCTGCATTCTCGCTCCACCAGATTGGCAGATGATCATATAAGGCAATTTGTTTTTGATACAATAATCAATCGCTCTACGGATTTTTTCTCCCATTACAGAACCCAAAGATCCACCAATGAAAGCAAAATCCATACAAGAAATTACCATTTCCACACCATTCACTTTTCCAGTCGCATTACGGATAGAGTCAGTCAATTTGGTTTTGGCTTTCACTTCTTTCAGACGATCTGTGTAAGTTTTTGTATCCTTAAATTTAAGAATATCAACACTTTCCACATCAGCATCCAATTCTTTGAATTTCTGATCATCAAAAAGCATATCGAAGTATTCTCTACTTCCGATTCTTACGTGGAAACCATCCTCCGGAGAAACAAAATTATTAGATTTTAATTCCTCAAATTCTATGATTTTTCCCGTTGGTGTTTTATGCCAAAGTCCTTTCGGAACGTCCTTTTTGTCTTCCGTTGAAGTGGTAATATTTTGCCCTTTCCTTTTAAACCAATCAAATGCCATATAATCTATAATTGATGAATGATAATTGATAATTGATGAAAAAACAACTTAGAAAAATCGTTTATCGCTCATCAATTATCATTTATAAATTTTATTAAAGTGTATTAATATTGTTCAGATCTTCAAAAGCCTGAGTCAATCTTTTAATATAAGTTTCTTCTCCTTTTCTTACCCAAACTCTTGGATCGTAGAATTTCTTGTTTGGTGAATCAGCTCCTTCTGGATTTCCGATTTGATGACGTAGATATTCAATTTTCTCTGTCATGTAATCTCTGATTCCTTCTGTGTAACCAAATTGAAGATCTGTATCGATGTTCATTTTCACAACACCGTAACCGATTGCTTCTCTGATTTCTTCCAAAGTAGAACCCGATCCACCGTGGAATACGAAGTTTACCGGTTTGTCAGAAGTTCCAAATTTCTCTTGAACATATTTTTGAGAATTGTCAAGAATTTTCGGAGTCAATTTCACGTTTCCTGGTTTGTAAACACCGTGTACGTTTCCGAAAGCGGCTGCAATTGTGAAATTATCAGAAATGTTTTTCAAAACTTCGTAAGCGTGCGCTACTTCTTCTGGTTGCGTGTAAAGTTTTGAGCTGTCAACGTCAGAGTTGTCAACGCCGTCTTCTTCACCTCCAGTTACACCCAATTCGATTTCGAGAGTCATTCCCATTTTGTTCATTCTCTCGAAATATTTTGCAGAAAGCTCTAAGTTCTCTTCAATTGGCTCCTCAGAGAAATCCAACATATGGGAAGAATAAAGCGATTTTCCGTTTTGCTTGTAAAACTCTTCACTTGCGTCCAAAAGTCCGTCGATCCAAGGCAACAATTTTTTAGCGCAATGATCTGTGTGCAAAATTACAGTTGCTCCATAAGCTTCTGCCAAAGTGTGGATATGTTTTGCTCCAGCAATAGCTCCAAGAACTGCTGCTTTTTGGTTATCATTATTCAAGCTTTTTCCAGCGTTGAAGATAGATCCTCCGTTTGAAAACTGGATGATTACAGGTGCGTTTAGTTTCGCAGCAGTTTCCAATGTTGCGTTTACGTTACTTGATCCAATTACATTAGCTGCCGGAAGTGCAAATTGCTTCTCTTTTGCATAATCGAATATTTCTGTTACTAAAGAACCAGTGGCAACTCCTGCCGGAAATTTTCTGCTCATTTTGATTATATTTTTAAGATTTTTTTTGAACGGTAAAGTTACAAAATTATTAATTATTTAAAGTTTCGAATTTTCAGTCTTATGTTATGACTAATATTTTTCATTAATTCCTCTTATCATTCCCCCAAAGCAATTTCTGGCGAATGGTCTCATAGAAACTGAAATTTTTTGGCTTAATGAGAAAAAGAGAGAAATCAGCTTTTTCAATAGCAATTTCGCTTCCGATTTCCATATGATAAAGTCTGGAATCCAAAGCTAAGGTATATTGCTCTACTCGACTTTTCACAATCAGTTTTATTTTTGCATCATCTTTTACAATGAGTGGACGTACATTCAGATTGTGAGGTGCGATTGGTGTTATGACGAAATTGTCGTTCGCCGGCGAAATAATTGGTCCGCCACAACTTAATGAATAAGCTGTAGAACCGGTTGGCGTAGAAACAATCAATCCGTCGCCCCAAAAAACGTTCAGGAATTCTTCGTTAATGTAAGATTCCACTGTGATCATTGAAGTCGTTTCTTTTCTGGAGAGACTCACATCATTCAATGCAAAAGGGAAATCTATCGAATTTGGATTGTCCGTCGTGATTTTAATAACAGAACGTTCGCTGATATTATAATTTTTATCAAGAATAATTGAATCTAATTCATCAAAGATCTGGTCTTTTCTAAAGTTAGCCAAAAATCCCAATCGACCAGTATTAACACCAATAATTGGAATTTCTAAATCTTGAATGAAAGTCAAAGCGTTAAGAATCGTCCCATCACCTCCAAAACTGAAAACGATATTGACGTTTTTGCTTTTGAGTTCGTCTTTCCCAGAAAACGTATCGAATTCCTTAGAAAAATTAAGATTCTCCGCCATTTCGGAATGCAGAACGACCGAAACATCTCTGAGCGCTAATTCAGAAATGAACTTGTTGAGATACAAAAAGGTATCAAGGTCTTTTTTTTGAGAGTAGATAGCTGCCTTCATAAATTATATCTCCAAAAATTTCTGAAAAAACCCAAATCGGTCTTTCAACAGTTCTTCTTTCTCGTCGTCGTAATGTTTCGTAACCACTGTGTAACCGTATCTTTCGAAGGTTTCATCAATTGAACTTAGATTTTCATTACTTATTTTCAACGTAATTTCTATGCTGTCTTCTTTGATGGCGCTGATGAAAGTGCCGTAGATTTTCGCATTGTTGCTTTCAACAATCTGAGAAATCTCCGTCATAGAATAATGCAAACCTGTTGTTTGAATCGTCAAAATCGCGCCGTTCTCAGAAAATAATGGATATTTGGAAAACTCATTGAAGATGTCATCGCAAGAAATGTAACCCAAATATTTTTCCTCTTTGGAAATAACAGGAATCACATTCGCATTGAAAGTATGGAAAAGCTTGATGCTGTCAAGAATACTGCTATCTTCTATGATGGCAAATCGCTCGTAATGAATATTAAGACTGTCCAATTTTCCCTCCGGGCTGTCTTCTAGAAAAGACTGACTGAGTCCGCCCAAGAAAACGCCTTTGCTTACAATGAAAACGTGGGAATACCCGAATTCTTTTGCAACCTCAGAAGCTTCTTCGATAGAGTCCTTTCTACTGAACGCAGGATAATCTTTGGAAATGTAGTCTTTTATAAACATTATGCTAATTTACAAAAAATCCTTACCGAGAAAAGGTTTTAAAAAAAATTATGAAATTTTGTAAAAAGTATTGCGTCGTATTAAACAAAAATTATATCTTTGTCGCCTTTCATTTTTACTTTTTATTAGATTTATTTCAAACTGCAACACTTCATTGTGTCTGCAGTTTTTTTATTTTAAAGAACTTAGGTTTTTCGCAAACTCCCAGATTACGATTCCACCACAGACACTTACATTCAAAGAATGCTTGGTTCCCAACTGAGGAATTTCCAAGAAAATATCAATATTTGGCAAAGCTTCATCGCTGATTCCATCGACTTCATTCCCTAAGATCAAAGCGTATTTCTCATCAGATTTAATTTCAAAATTAGAAATCAATTGACTGTCGGAAGTTTGTTCGATCCCGATAATATTAAAGTTTTCTTTCTTAAGATTTTCAATAGCGACATTAATATCTTGCTCATAAATCCAATCCACACTTTCCGTTGCGCCAAGCGCCGCTTTGTGAATTTCTCTGTGAGGCGGTTGAGGCGTAATACCACAAAGCACCACTTTATCAATCAGAAACGCATCGCCAGTTCGGAAAATCGCGCCTACATTGTGCATACTTCTTACGCTGTCTAGAATAATAACAAGCGGAATCTTCGCTGTGTTTTTAAAGGTTTCAACATCTATTCTTCCAAGTTCTTCGAGTTTCAGTTTCTTTGTCACAGCTAGGCTTTGTTTATAATTAAATCAATATTTCTTTGAATATTTTGTGCGATAGATTCCATTGGAATGTCGTTCTCATCGTTGTTGAAAGGGTCTTCAATCTCTTCCGCAATCAGTTCCAAACTCATCAAAACGTAATAGACAAACATCGTGATCGGGATCATAAAAATGCCAAGATTCACAACATTGGCAACAGGCAAAGCCAAAACGTAGAAAACCACAAATTTTTTGATGAATGATGAATAGGAATATGGAATCGGTGTATTCTTGATTCTCTCGCAACCACCACAAACATCCAGAAAACCAGATAATTGTGCATCAAGAAATAACAGTTCTGTATCAGAAATCTTTCCTGCTCTTTTGAGTTGATACAATTTTTTGGTCAATAAGAAAATCAATTCAGCTGGCGGATGGTGTTTGAGTTCCTCAGCAAGCTCTGCGAAATCTTTGTCCAAGACCAATCGAGTAGATTCTTTGGAAAGATGGCTTGACAAAAAGTGAGGAAAAAACTTGATATATTTTGCAATCTGGTTTTTGGTTTTCACATCCTTTTCATCAAGAATGCTACAAACTTTAATCATAAAATTCCGACTGTCATTCACCAATTTCCCCCATAGTTTACGACCTTCCCACCAGCGGTCATAGGCTGTATTGGTCCTGAAAACCAACAACAAAGACAGGACAAAACCAAGCAGAGAATGCAACATTCCAATATGGCTGACTGTGGATTTTTCCGTGAGATGCAGATATTCAATTTCTACATAATACATTCCGTAAGAGTAAATTCCTACCAGAAGCATTGTTGGGAACAGGATTTTCAAAGTGTCAGTTTTATGGAGACTGACGAGGATTTTGAGGAAATTCTTGGTGTTATAAGCGCGCATAAATGGCATTTGAATGCAAAGATAATTTTTATCCCATTAAAATTTACGATTGCTATGTAATTACTTCAAGTTTTAAAACCATTTCTGAAAATTATTTTTAAATTTAAGGATTGAAAAACCAAACGATGGCTGATAAAGAAAAATTCATAACCGACCTCAATTCAAAATACAACCCAAAAGGCGACCACATCATCCTAGGAAAAGGAATACTGGACGGCGAAATCGTCACCGAAGTCAATGTTTCGATTCCTCTAAAAACCGTCAACAGACACGGCTTGATCGCAGGAGCAACAGGAACCGGAAAAACCAAAACGCTTCAGGTTTTCGTAGAGCAATTGTCTCACGCCGGAATCCCGACTTTGGTAATGGACATAAAAGGTGACCTTTCCGGAATCGCTGAATCTGGTGTTGAAAATGATAATATTAAAGAAAGATATTCTAAAACTGGATTGCCATATTCTCCACAGAATTTTCCAGTGGAACTAATGACAATTTCCGGCGCAAAAGGTGTGAAACTGAGAGCGACGGTTTTGGAATTTGGACCGATTTTATTAAGTAAAATTCTTGGTCTTAATGATACACAACAAAGCATTATGTCCATCGTTTTCAAATATTCTGACGACAAAGCTTTGCCTTTGGTGGATTTGAATGATTTGAAAAAAGTCCTTCAATATGTGACAGACAATCCGATTGGCAAAAAAGAATTGGCAGACAATTACGGCTCGATTGCTCCAGCATCTTTGGGCGCGATTCTTCGTTCAATCGTTGCGATGGAACAACAAGGTGCAACCGCTTTCTTCGGCGAACCAAGTTTTGATGTAGAAGACCTTTTGCAGACGAGAGACGGAAAAGGCGTTGTTAATATTTTCCGTGTGGATGATATTCAAAGCAAGCCTAATCTCTTTTCAACCTTTATTTTATCATTGTTTGCAGAGATTTATATGACATTTCCTGAGGAAGGCGACAGCGGAAAACCGAAGTTGGTTTTGTTCATCGACGAAGCGCATTTGCTTTTCAAAGAAGCGTCAAAAACTTTACTTTCTCAGATTGAAACAATGGTGAAATTGATTCGTTCAAAAGGCATCGGGATTTATTTTATTACTCAAATTCCAGGTGATGTTCCAGAAAATATTTTAAGTCAATTAGGTTTGAAAATTCAGCACGCTTTGAGAGGTTTCACTGGGAAAGACAAAAAAGAAATTGATAAAGCAGTTGAAAATTATCCAACGACAGAATTTTACAACGCCAGCGAACTTATCCAAAATCTTGGAATTGGAGAAGCTTTTGTGACAGCACTTAACGAAAAAGGAATTCCGACACCATTGGTTCACACATATTTGATTTCGCCCGAAAGTAGAATGGATATTTTGACCTCATCAGAAATTGATGATTTGACAAGAAACTCAGCATTAGCAAGAAAATACGAGGAAAACATAGATAAAGAAAGTGCTTACGAAATCCTCAACAAAAGAATCGAAGAACATACACAAACCGTAATCCCAACAGCAACAAGAGGAAGAACAGCACAACCGAAAGAAGAAGCCGGAATGTTTGAGCAAGTCATCCAAAGTCGCGCCGGAAAAACTTTTATGACCACGCTTGCGAGAGAAGGTGCGAAGTTTATTTTGGGAATGTTTAGTTTGAAGAAAAGAAGATAACTTATGAATGCCAAGTCAATAGAAAAATTACAGACGCTTCTTCCTTTGGGATATTTCTATCTCATCGTTTTAGGAACATTGAAAGATGGTGTGTTTTTCTTTATGCTAGGAATTAATTTTATCAAATTTTCTTCAATTACGGATGTTTTGATGAGTCCAATTTCAGATGTCACGAGGTACCCAGTCCTCCTTGTAGCAGTTGCCATTCTCATTTGTTTTTTATACTTCTATAATAATTTCCAAGTTAAAAACAGACATAAACAATGGGTTCGAAACTCTTTAGCAATAAAGCAATTTCTAGTAAAAAATGAAAATGCAACCGATAAAGATTTGATAATTTTTATTAAAAATCAATTTATCAATTCGGTTCTTGTAATGATTGCTTGTTTTTTCTTAGGTGGCGGATTGGGTTTTGGTATTTCTGCCAGAGATAGAATTAAAAATAACAATATGAGATTCAATCACAGAATCACTTATGATTCAGGAAAAGACGTTGATGTGTATATGATTGATTCTAATAGCGTCTATTATTTTTATGTTGAAAAAGGTCAAAAAAACATCACGATAACTCCAGCCGGATCTATTGAAAAAATCGAAATCATAAAAAACAAAATGCTGGAATGAAGTTCTTGCAAAATCATAACAGCAAAAAAAATGTAGATGTACTCAGTAATAGATATAGAAAGTAACGGCGCACCATTTCGGAAGGAAAGCATCATTGAGATTGCAATCTACCGCTATGACGGTCACGAAATTACAGACCAATTTATCTCACTCGTGAATCCCGAAAGTGAGATTTCTTCTTTTGTTCAAAAGTTGACAGGAATTTCTGCCAAAATGGTTTTGACGGCTCCAAAATTCCACGAAATTGCAAAGCGTGTGGTAGAAATCACGCAGGATTCAACTTTGGTTGGTCACAACATCGATTTTGATTATCGGATGCTTCGCCAATCGTTCAAACGGCTTGGTTACGAATTTAATATCAATACTTTAGATACGATTCCATTAGCTAAAAAATTGATTCCGGAAGAGAAAAGTTATTCCTTGAGTAAACTTTGCAAATCCATCGGAATTCCTTTGACAGAAGCGCACAGAGCAAGTGGGGATGCGAGAGCGACTTTGGATCTTTTCAAATTGTTGATGATAAAGGATAAATCCAATGAAATCATCCAATCCCAACAGGAAGAAAATCACGCCAAAGGTTATCTCAACAAAATCCAATTGTTGACAGAAGACCTTCCAAACGAACGCGGAATTTTATATTTCCAAAATTCTGACGGGAAGATCATTCATTCAGATGTTGTAGAAGATTTATATAAATCCGCCAAAAAAATCCTCGAATCAGATTCTAGAAAATACAAAAATATTCAGGAAGATGCGGTTCTGACTTCTTATGAATTGACAGGAACCGACCCGATTGCCAAACTGATGATGAAGAATAAAGGCATCAGCAAAACGCAACCTTTGCCTTTTGGATTGTTTCACAGAAAGAACAAATTCATTCTTGAGAAAATCAAAAAAGAACAAGAAGAGAAACCTTATTTGAGATTCAAAAGTTTTACACAAGGTTTGAAAGCTATTAATTATATCAAATCAAAACCTGAGCTTAAGGAAAATCTGGATGAATTCACACAGAAAATAAACCTTAAAAAAAGAAACGAGATTTGGACTTCATCCGGAAGAACTTTGGGTGAAAAATCTTTCCTCATCTTAGAAAACGGCAAACTGACTGGTTTTGGGTTCTACGATTTGTATCATCAAATCCAGTCTTTGGAAAAAATCAAAAAACTGATGTTGCCTGTTTCCAGATTCTCTCAGGATTTGCAGAATGATTTGCAGTTGGCGCTTTTGAGGAATGAGTTTGAGGTAAAAGAACTTCCAAAAGAATAATTTGAAAAATTATGGGATTATCAATTCATTACAGCGGTTTTCTTAAAGAAGCTACATTATTGCCATATTTGATTGATGAAATTAAAAATATAGCAGAAGTCTACAGTTGGAAATATAGCGTATACGATACTCAATTACCAGACAATAAGTTCAGTGAAGAAAAAGATTTTGAAAAAATTTTCGGAATAAGTTTTACGCCTTCTGATTGTGAAACCATTTCTCTAACATTCCTTTCAAATGGTGCTATAATTTGCCCTGTAAGAGTAAAATTCACTACAGATTTTTCCGATGACAAACAATCTTGGATTTATACCAACTCTGTAAAAACGCAATATGCAGGTGTAAAAATTCATCAGCTTATTATTCATTTGTTCAGACATTTGGACAATGAATACTTTCGAGATTTTAAAATGATTGATGAAAGCTATTACTGGGAAACAAACGATGAAAAAAGAATGATAGAGCAGTTCAAGGTTTATGATAGATTAACAGACAATTTTGTGCTAGCAACTGAAACATTTCCCTTGCATAAAAGCGAAGATATTACAGCCTATTTTAAACGACTGATGCATCATATTAAAAATTTGGAGAAGTAGATTTTAAAATTATTAAAAGTAATAGATTCTATAAAAAAAATTGCGAGTTCTGCAAATAACTTCTATTCTCGACTAAAAAACAATTGGCGCTTTTGAGGAATGAGTTTGAGGTTTTGGAATTGCCGAAAGCTTGATTTAAAAATAATTTCAAACACAAATATGATTATGAATTTTTTTAAAAAATTATTTGGAAAAGCTGAAAAACCAGTAGCAAAGGAATTTTCTGAAGAAGATTACGAATTGGACTATGAGCAAAAATCACAAGGTCTCGAAAATGTTCTTGGAAAAATGCACAGCTTAGTTGGTCACGCTATCATTCCTTTTTCAGTAGGTGGCGCTGTAGATATGTATTATTTTCCAAATCATATCTCAGGAACAGGTTTCGCGACGATGGAACTTTTGGAACCAGACGGCTCTGGACCTTTGCCTAATAGGTTGGGAACTTACGAATTAGTTGCTTTTACAAAACATAATTATAATGATGATGAAGAAATTCCAACAGCATTTAACTTAATTGAGAGAAATGTTTGTGGCTTTTTTACAACCATTGGATTCTTTTCTCGTCAAGCAGTTTTAAATCCCAATGAAACTTGTGAAGTTCCAAATGGAGAAGGCGAAGAGAATTCTTGTTTGGCTTTTGATTTATACGAGCCTGATGGTGAAAAATTTAAAATCGGTGAGAGACAACATCATTTACTTTTATGCATTCAAGTTTTCCGAAGTGAAATGGAATTTTCGAGAGCAAACGGAAGTGAAAAACTTTTCAAACTGCTAAAAGACGCAGGACATTATCCATACAGTGATTTGGATAGAGAGCCAGTAGCATAATTTCTTATAATTATTATTCCTATTGAAAAGCCAAACCCCGCAGCCCGACTTGAGTGGACTCTTCGAGAACCTCAGAGTGACAGATTGGGAACGGAAGGCGGAAATAGCTGCCCAAATATTTTTTTAAAATAGCTTTCAACAAAGTCAATAGCTGCCCAAAATAAAAATCAATCCAAAAATTGCGAGATTTACAGATAAACTCTAATTTTGCGAAAAATTTTAACAACGAGCAATGCAATATTTTAAACAAAGCAAAATCGGAAAAAAGGGAGCTGTAAGGTTCTCTAAGGTTTGGAATGTATAATGAGTTGCGTGCATAAGATATCTATTGCGGCAGACTCTTTATATAAGAATCTGCCTTTTTATTTTTAAAAATCTACGATTATGACCAATCAGGACTTGCTAAGCATAGCAAAAGAATTCGGGACGCCCGTGTATGTTTATGACGTTAATTCCATCAGCGAGCAGTATAAAAAGCTGACGTCTTCTTTCTCGAAGACCACGCGTTTTTTCTACGCTGCAAAGGCTTTGACCAACATCAATATCCTGAAGTACGTAGAAAAACTGGGCGCATCTTTGGATTGCGTTTCTATCAACGAGGTGAAATTGGGCTTGAAAGCCGGTTTCTCAAACGACAGAATTCTATTCACGCCAAACTGTGTGGACTTGGCTGAGATCGAGGAAGCAATGTCTCATAAAGTGCATATCAACATCGATAACATTTCGATTCTTGAGCAATTTGGAAACAAATTCGGAGGTTCTTATCCGATTTTTGTGAGAATCAATCCACATATTTATGCTGGCGGAAATCACAAGATTTCGACTGGACATATTGATTCTAAATTCGGAATTTCGATTCACCAAATGCGTCACATCGAGCGTGTGATGAAATCTACGAATCTGAATGTGGAAGGTCTTCATATGCACACGGGAAGCGAAATCAAAGACCCAGATGTTTTCATCCAAGGCCTTGAGATTATGTTTGAATTGGCAGAACATTTCCCAAATTTGAAATATCTGGATATGGGAAGCGGTTTCAAAGTGCCTTATCAAGAAGGTGACATCGAAACTGATGTGAAATCTCTTGGGAAAAAAGTAAACGCTTCGATTAAAAAATATGAGGAAGAATCTGGGAAGAAATTCCAGCTTTGGTTTGAGCCAGGGAAATTCCTTGTAAGTGACAGCGGACATTTCTTAGTAAAATCGAATGTCATTAAACAAACTACTGCGACCGTTTTTGTTGGCGTGAATTCTGGCTTTAATCATTTGATTCGTCCGATGTTCTACGATTCTTATCACATTATTGAAAATCTATCGAATCCAAAAGGTGCGGAAAGAATTTATACGGTTGTCGGAAACATCTGCGAGACAGACACTTTTGCTTGGGACAGAAAAATAAATGAGGTGAGAGAAGGCGATGTTTTGGTTTTCAGAAATGCGGGCGCTTATGGTTTTGAGATGAGCTCCAATTTCAATTCGAGATTGAAACCTGCAGAAGTGCTGTTCTTGGACGGAAAAGCGCACCTAATCAGAAAAAGAGACGAGTTTGAAGATTTGTTGAAAAATCAGATTGAGGTTTTGTAAATAATTCTGTATCAGAGTTATTTTGGCATAAATTTTCTTTCATAATTTTTCAAAATCAAAATCTATGAAATCATTATTACTTTCCTTTAGTTTATTAATAAGTTCATTGGCTTTCGCACAAAACAGCGATGTGGAAGATATGATGAACATTGATATTCCGATGAACGACGCATCTTTAAGTTCTGTTGCTTACAATGTGAGAGGTATTTATCAGCTTAAGGATGATAATTGCGACCCAGCAAAATTCAAAAGTTTGAGATATCCGGGAGGTGCAGAAGCGTACATCAAGGAATTGAAAGAAAAATTGGGACAAAATGTGAATTGGAAAACTTACGTCATCAACGGTTTGTTCTTCGTAAAAATGGACATTACAAAAGATGGCGTTTTGTCAAAATTGGAAGCTGGACCAAAAGTAGCAAACAGCGAACCTTTTCTGAACGACTTAAAAGAAGCAACTAAAAAAGTAAGTAAAACCTGGATTCCAGCAAAATGTAACGGAAACCCTGTTGCCTCTCAAGCACTCTTGAAAATTGATTTTTCATCGATGGCTTATGATAATGCTTTTAATTAGACGTTGCATTAACTCTCAATCAATAATATTAAAACCGCCACAGATTGGCGGTTTTTTTTATGCAAAATTTAAGAACCTAAAATTAATTTTCATATTAAATCAAAATAATAATTTATTATATCATTAAAAATAAGTATCATTGCATTCTTTTTTGATAAATTAATTTAACAATCACTAACAATACAATTAGAATGAAGAAACTTTTATTATCTCTTTCCATAATCGGTTCAAGTTTATTTTTTGGACAAATCAATAATACAGAAGGCTTCGAAACTAGCAATGGCAGTTTCACAAACGTTGGCTTTTTTAGAAGTAAAAGTGCGTCGTTCTGCAGTGGCGAATATGCGTTGATCAGAAATCTTTACAGCGGTGCGCTAACTGGATCTACAACATTTTCATCTTCTTCATCTTCTGGAGCTTCGATAGATGTTTCATTCAGCTACAGAACTTTTAATTATCCTTTGGACGCCAGCAAAAAAGTTTCTGGAGAGATGGTGATCGAATATTCTAAAGATGACGGGCTAACTTATTCCCCTATTTCTACGATTGAATTGACATCGATTTTCACTTGCAAAACTTTTTCTTACAAAATACAAGAGGGACTCGTGCCTGCGAATTCTAAATTCAAATTCCGTGTGACAGGAAATCAAAAAACAGATGGTGATTTCTATTTGATCTTGGATGATTTCAAATTTACTCAAGCAACTTTAGCTGTGTCAGAAGTTTCGAATACTAAAATTGGCATTTATCCAAATCCAGTTTCGGACGTTTTGAACTTGAGCGATTACAAAAATTTGAAGTCTATAAGTGTTTCCGACATCACAGGAAGACAATTGAAAACGATTGCCAATCCGGAAAGCGCGATTCAACTAAAAGATTTGAAAGCTGGCAGTTATATTGTGACAATCAACAATGTTGACGGGACTTCGCAAAGTACCAAGATTATTAAAAAATAACTAACTATACTTTTTCCAAAGAAAACGCCTCAAAAATTTTTGAGGCGTTTCTATTTATTTTTTCAGGTTTAATTTTACAAGATATTGGTCATTCTCATCTGTATAAATCAGTTCCGTTTCCCAACCTTCTTCCAATGCGATTTTTTCTAAAGTTTCCCGATCAAGGTACAACCATTTGAACCAATCTGTAACTTGTTTTTGATATTCGTAAAGACAAAAAACTTCGCCGTAATAATGGTCAGTTGGAAAAATATCATCCTCGTACATATAATTAATATCCGAAGAATCGAAAATCAAAATTCCGTTTTCATTAAGCAAACTTTCTGCTTTTTTGAGGAATTTCCTAAAGCCTTCCAAATCGCCACAAAGTCCAATACCGTTCATCAAAAGCAAAAGCGTATCAAACGTTTGATTGTCTAATTTGAAAATATCTTCGCAAAGCACATTTTTCAATCCTCGGTTTGTCATCACTTCACAAGCAGTTGGGGAAATTTCCAATCCCACAACTTCCTGATTTCTTTCCTGAAGAACCAAAGCGTGACTTCCTGCGCCTGCGCCAATATCCAAAGTTTTTCCTTGGCATAGGTTCAGAGCCTTCTTCTCCAGGGTCGGCATCTGTTTTTCATTTCGGAAATAGATTGAGATCGGCATTTCTACTCTTGGTCCAAAAGTGTCGTGAACGTAAAGTTTGCCTCGGCTGGTTTTCTCATGAAAATTTTTGATGGCAATTCCTGGTAAATCGGTCATAGAAAAAAAACTTACCGCAAAGATAATATTAATAAAAAAAGCATTCAGATCTCTCTGAACACTTTTTTTCGTCATTCGGAACTCACATTCTGAATGCTCAGTACAAATGTAAATTTTATTTATTACAAATAAAATGAACCTCGGTTAAGAAATCCGTCTTCTTATTCTGCTCAATGCTTGTGGTGTGACGCCTAAATATGTGGCAATATGCTTAAGTGGCACCAACTGAAAAAGCTCAGGATGTTCCTTCATCAAATTCAGATATCGTTCTTCTGCCGACTCGCTCAGGTAAGAAAATTCCTTATCTGATTTTGCCAAATAAATATGTTCTACGGTCACTCTGCCAATCAGATTCCCTACACTGGATTTTCTGTAAACGTCCTGCAAATCATCATAATGGATTTGCCAAACAACCATATCAGTAAGCGCTTCCACAGTACATCTGGACGGCGATCTTTGCAAAAAAGAATCATAGGAAGTCAAATATTGGTACTTAAAGACAAATCTGGTAGTAAGTTCCCTGTTTTGTTTTATGAAGAATAATCTGGCTGTACCTTCCTCTACAAAAGACAGATAATTTTCTACTTCACCTTCCTCTAGAATCAGATCTTTTTTCTTGTATTCTTTTCGAACGTTCTTCTCGCTATATATTTTCCAATTTTCTTCTGAGATTGGAATATTATTCGCGATCAGAAATTGTTTCATAAACTCCATCCATCATTGTTTTTATTGATAAATCGAATTCAGTTCGTTCATATATTCGTAAGCCGTCATATCAAATTTCACGGGAACAATGCTGATGTAACCGTTTGTCAGAGCTGTTTCGTCTGCATCTTCAGACGCGTCCATATTGTTGAAATAGCCAGAAAGCCAGTAGTATTTTTTTCCGTGCGGATTGGTTCTTTCGTCGAAGCTTTCTTCCCATTTGGCATTCGCTTGCTTGCAAATCTTGATGCCTTTGATTTCTTCTTTTTTAATATTTGGAATATTGACATTTAACACAACACCTTTCGGCATTGGGTTTTCCAAAGTTTTCAGAATAATATCTTTGATGAAATCTTCGGCTTGGTCAAAATCGGCTTCCCATTTCAAATCTCCCAAAGAAAATCCAATCGCTTGCAAACCTTCTACACCAGCTTCCACGGCCGCACTCATTGTTCCAGAATAGATAACATTGATGGAAGAATTTGCTCCGTGATTGATGCCCGAAACAACCAAATCAGGTTTTCTTGGAAGGATTTTGTCTAAGGCCATTTTCACGCAATCAACAGGTGTTCCGGAGCAAGAGAAATCTTTCTGAGGTCCGTCCAGATTCAGTTCTTCGAAGCTTAATGTAGAATTGATGGTGATGGCGTGACCTTTTCCACTTTGAGGTGAATTTGGGGCAACTACGATGACATCTCCAATTTGGTTGACTATGCTGATTAATTTTCTAATTCCTGGTGCTGTGATTCCATCGTCATTGGTTACCAGTATCAATGGTTTACTCATAAATTTTTCTTTAATTTTTTCCGCTTTTTCCGATATTTTCATAATTCTTTCAAAAATAACCAATTTATAATACTTTAATAAAAATAAGGTGTTAAATTTGGTTTCGTTTTTGAATAAGCAAGTAACATTCAAAAGAAAATTTTGACTAATTTAAGTACAGATTAAAAATTTATGTTCAAAAAAATCAAGTTCAGGAAACTACTGATGTTTGCGCCTCTTATGACGCTGATGTTCTGTTTCAACTCCCCTCAAAATGATGACGAAAAAATGCAGACCATAATGGTAAGCGTGAAAAATACACTTTCCTATCTTCATTATAACCCAAAACCTATCAATGATGCCTATTCTCAAGATGTTTATGATAAATATTTTGAAAGCGTAGATGCGTCCAAAAGGTACTTTTTGCAATCTGATATGGATGAGTTCAAAAAGCACAATACAAAGCTGGATGATTACCTCAACAATGGAAATCTCATTTTCTATAAATTGACAATCGACCGTCTTTACCAACGTGTGGATGAGATTGATAAAATGACTCAAGATATTCTTTCCAAGCCAATTAGTTTAGAAGAAAATGATGAATTGATCCTCGAGCCAAAGAAAAGAACCAATCCTGCTGATGCAAAACAACAGCGTGAAGAATGGAAAAAGTACATCAAGTACAACATCCTTCAAGAGATTGAAACCCTTTCCAGCAAGGAGGAAGCTCAGAAAAAGAAAAAGGATTCTGTGGTTAACAACAAACTTCAGGACACTATAAAATATGCGCCAATCTCTATGGAACAGAAGCGTATAAAAGCAACAGCAGAAGTAAAAGATCTGATTACCGATTCTTTCAGAAGATTCAAGAAAAGAAAGAAAATGGACTGGTTCTCTGTTTATATGAATGCTTATACAGAAGTTTTTGACCCTCACACCAATTATTTCTCGCCACAAAACAAGGAGGAATTCGATATGAATTTCACTGGAAAAGTAATTGGCATTGGCGCAATTATCCAAGAAAAAAGAGGATTCTTGTATCTTGGCGCTTTGACGATTGGCGCACCAGCGTGGAAATCCAAACAATTGACAGAAGGCGACAAAATTCTGAAAGTCAAATCCAAACCGAAAGAAGAAGCTGTAAACGTTGTCGGAATGTTGTCTGACGAAGCTGTAAGATTGATCCGCGGAGAAAAAGGAACGCCAGTCACTTTGACGGTTGAAAAAAAAGACAAGAGCATCAAAGAAGTAACAATGATCCGTGAAGAAGTAGCGATTGAAGATACTTTCGCAAGAAGTATCACAGTGAACGCTTCCAATGGAAAAAAATATGGATTCATCTATTTGCCAAGTTTCAATGTTGACTTTGAAAATCCAAAAGGCAGAAATGCTTCTGACGACATCAAAGCAGAGTTAATTAAACTTAAAAAAGAAAATGTAGAAGGAATCATCCTAGACCTTAGAAGCAACGGCGGTGGATCTCTTACCGAAGTTGGTGATATTATGGGCTTGTTTATGAATGCTGGACCTTACGTTCAGGTGAAAGACAGTCGTGGGAAAATTCAGGTTTTGGATAATAAATCTAATGAGCCAATTTGGACCGGACCACTTGTGGTGATGCAAAACGAATTGTCTGCATCGGCGTCAGAAATCCTTGCAGGTGCATTCCAAGATTACGGAAGAGCGGTTGTGATTGGATCTCCAAGTTCATTCGGAAAAGGAACTGTACAAACTTTTGTAGAGCTTAACAGATTCTTGAACACAAACGATGATTTCGGAGCTTTGAAATTGACCATCCAAAAATTCTACAGAGTTACAGGAGAATCCACTCAAAGAAAAGGTGTGGAATCTGACCTTAAAATGAAGGATTTCTTCTCTTACGCAGAAGTTGGAGAACGTTTTGACCAGTTCGCTTTGCCTTGGGATAAAATTGAAACCACTTCTTATAAAAAATTGACAGGACTTAATATCCCTCAATTACAAGCAGAATTAGACAAACAACTTGCCGGCAACAGTAATTATAAAATGTTGCAGGAATCTGCAGAATGGAAGGAAGCCTTGGACAAAGAAGAAACGATTACATTGAATCAAGCCAAATTCAATGAACTGATGAAAACGCGTAAAGCACAGATTGAGAAGTTCAAAGGTTTGGAGAAATTCAATAACGGACTGAAATTCACGCTTCACCCAGATGAAGCAGAAAGAATTAAAAAAGACGAAGTATTCGCTAAGAAGACCGAGAACTGGAGAAAAAATCTTGAACGAGATTTCTATCTGGAAGAGACGGTAGATGTTCTTTCGAAGATCAAATAACAAAAAAGCGGAACTAAAATTTAGTTCCGCTTTTTTTGTGCTTAATGAAATACTCTATTACTTCAAACTCTCAAAACTACGCTTGATAAAGTCTGTCAGTTCTTTTCCTTTCAAAAGATTCTGGGATAATTTCGCAAGATCTAAAGCCTGATTGATCATCGCACTTTTCTCATTAGCATTCTCTTTCTTCAATAATTCGCCAGCAAAATCTGAGTTAGAATTTACAACCAAATTATACATCTCAGGGAAACCGCCCATTGCGAACATTCCACCACCACCAGTTGCCTGCATATCTTTCATTCTTCTGAAAAATTCCGGCTGAGTTAGCGTAAATGGAGCATCTGTAGAATCCAAATCTTCCAGCTGAACAGTGAATTTCTGGTCATTGATAGATTCCTCAATATTTTTCTTCAAAGCTTCTTTGTCAGAATCATTTAATTTAGAAATAACAGGTTCGTCTTTTTTGATCAAATTATTGATGTGGTCCGCATCCACTCTCGCAAAGGAAACATTTTCCTTAGAACCTTCCAATTTCTGGATTAAGTGTGGAACGATTGGAGAATCCAACAACAAAACTTCATAACCTTTATCTATAGCAGACGCAATGTAGCTATGTTGCTCATCAGCATTCGTTGCATAAAGAATAACAGTTTTTCCATCTTTATCAGTTTGAGTCGGTTTGATTTTCTCAACCAATTCATTCCAAAGATAATATTGCCCTTCCGTGGTTGGGTAAAGTGCAAACTTGTCAGATTTTTCATAGAATTTATCCTCAGAGATCATTCCGTACTCGATCACGATTTTGATGTCATTCCATTTCTTTTCGTAATCTTCACGATTTTCATTGAAAAGAGAAACCATCTTGTCCGCTACTTTTTTCGTGATGTAAGAAGAAATCTTCTTCACCGCGCCATCAGCCTGCAAGTAAGAACGCGAAACGTTCAACGGAATATCCGGAGAATCGATGACACCTCTTAATAACATCAAGAAATCCGGAACAATTCCTTTTACCTCATCCGTTACATAGACCTGATTTTGATAAAGCTGAATCTTATCTTTCTCGATATTAAGATTATTCGCCAATTTCGGAAAGAACAAAACACCCGTCAAATTGAACGGATAATCCACGTTCAAATGGATATGGAACAACGGATCCTCAAACTGCATCGGGTACAATTCCCTGTAGAAATTGTTGTAATCCTCAGCTTTCAGCTCACTCGGCGCTTTTGTCCACGCTGGATTTGGATTATTGATGATGTTATCTACCTCAACTGTTTCCGCTTTTGCATCTTCCGCAGAATCTTCTGGCAAAGGCAAAGTCTCGGTCTTCGTTCCAAATTTAATTGGAATTTGATTGAATTTATTATACTTCGTCAAAAGCTCACGAATTTTTGATTCCTCCAAGAACTCCAAAGAATCTTCTGCAATATGAAGCACAATCTCTGTTCCTCTGTCAGATTTTTCAGTTTCTTCCAAAGTATATTCCGGACTGCCGTCGCAAATCCAACGAACCGCTTTACTATCTTCTTTGTAGGACTTCGTGAAAATTTCCACTTTCTCCGCCACCATAAAAGCCGAATAAAATCCAAGACCAAAATGTCCGATAATCCCAGCATCTTTAGCAGAATCCTTATATTTTTCAAGGAATTCCTCAGCACCGGAAAACGCCACTTGGTTGATGTATTTCTCAACTTCCTCGCCCGTCATCCCAAGACCTTGATCCTTGATGGTCAGCGTTTTCGCGTCTTTATCAATCTTCACCTCGATGATCGGATTTCCATAATCCACTTTCGCTTCACCGATCACGGTCAGATGTTTCAACTTCGTCGTTGCATCCGTCGCGTTGGAAATCAATTCACGAAGAAAGATTTCGTGATCACTGTAAAGAAACTTCTTGATCAGCGGAAAAATATTCTCCACCGACACATTAATACTTCCTGTTGACATATTATATTATTTTTTGTTTTATTTAAAATTTCAATTCCATAATCATAATCATTTATCACTCATCGATTATCAATAATGATTTGGGCGACTGCCAAAAGCCAAAACTTTCCCCTCGCTATTTTGTCACCGGGCTAACCGTTGCAATCTTTTGCTTTTCACGATTTGTCATTGATTGAACGATTTCATAAGCAAAAGGATTTCCACTACTATCCCTGTCGCGGGTTTCCACAGTCCATCAAGATTTCACAAAAAAAAGACCATCGAAGAATTAATGACAAATTGTCGCTTGACGAAACCACAAAGACACAAGATTTCACAAAGAACATTAAGACTTTGCTTTCATTGATGAGTTTACGTCTTTGCGGCCTTAAAATGTTTTCAATATTGGAAAAAAAATCTTTGCGGGCTTTGCGTTTAAAACAAAAATTAAGATTTTCACTTTATCAAAATTCCTTACATTTACTTTCCACAACAAGAAATCAAAATGCGCCACAAAATCCAAAACCAAAATCCTGATTTCAAGAACATTACCTTCGATTCCAATTCAGAAAATTACACTTTTGAGAAAGACGGCTTGGAACTGAAATCAAAATACACCAGCGAAGATGTCAAAAACAAAGACATCAAATCTGGCTCCGCAGGAATTGCGCCTTTTCTCCGTGGTCCCTACTCTACAATGTATGTTCAGAAACCTTGGACCATCCGCCAATACGCAGGATTTTCTACAGCCGAAGAATCTAATGCGTTTTACAGGAGAAATCTTCAAGCCGGACAGAAAGGACTTTCTGTAGCTTTCGATTTGGCAACGCATCGCGGTTATGATTCTGACCACGCACGAGTGGTTGGCGACGTTGGAAAAGCAGGCGTTGCGATAGATTCGGTTGAGGATATGAAGATTTTGTTTGACCAAATTCCATTGGATGAAATATCAGTTTCGATGACGATGAACGGCGCGGTTTTGCCGATTTTGTCTTTTTATATTGTCGCTGCGGAAGAACAAGGAATCTCGATGGACAAGCTTTCCGGAACGATTCAGAATGATATTTTGAAGGAATTTATGGTTCGGAACACTTACATCTATCCGCCAACACCATCAATGAAAATTATCGCCGATATTTTCGAATATACTTCCAAGAATATTCCAAAATTTAACTCGATTTCCATTTCAGGTTATCATATGCAGGAAGCTGGCGCAACGCCAGTTTTGGAAATGGCCTACACATTAGCCGACGGTTTAGAATATGTACGAACCGGAATCAAAGCCGGAATGAAAGTCGATGATTTTGCGCCGAGATTATCGTTCTTTTGGGCCATCGGAATGAATCATTTTATGGAAATCGCAAAAATGCGCGCTGCGAGATACATTTGGGCAAATCTTCTAAAACAATTCAATCCTCAGAATCCAAAATCTTTAGCCTTAAGAACACATTCTCAAACGTCTGGATGGAGTTTGACAGAGCAAGAACCTTTCAATAATATCACTCGAACTACTATTGAAGCGTTGTCTTCAGCTTTAGGCGGAACTCAGTCTCTGCATACGAATGCATTGGACGAAGCGATTGCTTTACCAACCGATTATTCAGCGAAAATTGCCAGAAATACACAAATCATTCTTCAACAAGAAAGTGGAATTTGTGACGTTGTGGATCCAATGGGCGGAAGTCATTTGATTGAAACTTTAACCCAACAAATGATTGAGGAAGCAATGAAATTCATCGATGAAGTAGAAAAAGAAGGCGGAATGACCAAAGCCATCGAAGCTGGAATCCCGAAAATGAGAATCGAGGAAGCGTCAGCCATCAAGCAAGCAAAAATTGACAGCGGAGAAGAATTCATCATCGGCATCAATTCCTTCAAATCCGATTTAAAACAAAACGAAATCGAAATCCTTGAAATAGATAATACGGAAGTTAGAAGAAAACAAATCGAAAGATTAAATTCAATAAAATCAAATAGAGATTCTTCAAAAGTTGAAGAAATTCTAAACAAAATCCGAGAAACGGCAAAAACCGGAACTGGAAATCTTCTCGAATTATGCATCGAAGCCGCTCGCAGAAGAGTCACACTTGGTGAAATGAGCGATGCAATGGAAGAAAGTTTCGGGCGTTACAAAGCCAATATCAGAACCATATCAGGAGTTTACGCAATGAATGCAAGCAAAAATGAATACTTTGAAAAAGCGGTTGCTTTAAGCCAAAAATTTGAAGACCAAGAAGGACGACGGCCAAGAATTATGGTCGCAAAAATGGGTCAAGACGGCCACGACCGTGGTGCAAAAGTAGTCGCAACCGCGTTTGCAGATATGGGATTTGATGTTGATGTTGCGCCGCTTTTCCAAACGCCGGAAGAAGTGGCGAAACAAGCCGTGGAAAATGACATTCATATTTTGGGCGTTTCATCTTTGGCCGCTGGACATAAAACTTTGGTTCCGCAAGTGGTGGAAGAATTGAAAAAACTGGGTGCAGATGATATTACCATTGTTGTCGGTGGTGTAATTCCGCAAAAGGATTATGAATTTTTGTATCAAAATGGCGCACATCATATTTTCGGACCTGGAACGAATTTGCCGAAAAGTGCGGTGGAGATTTTGGAAAAGTTTTTAAGTTAAAACCTATTTCTTCGCATTAGCATTTACATACGCCAAAACCCAATTGGTTTCTTCTGCGTTCAGTTTTGCTTTTGGAGCCATTGAGGCCATAATTGGTTTCCAATCTTCCGCCGTGAAATCAGCTGGTTTCGGCAATCCGTGACATCTTCCACAACGTAGATTGAACAGGTCTTCACCCTTTTTCAACATTTCTTCTTTAGATAGATTTGCTGTTACTGTGGAAGTTTCGGTTGCAGTTTTGGTTGTTTGTTGAGTTGTACAAGAATAGACGATTGCGCCAACAAGACATAAACTGTATAAGTATTTTTTCATTATTTTTGAATTTGATTTTCATCAAAAATAATTAATTTGACGACAGTTTTTGACGCTCGTCACTAATTTGTAATAATTCCAAATTCTAAAAATGGCAAAACAATTCGTTTTAGACGATTACATCGCAGGCATCAAAGCGTCTGATAAACGGATTCTTGGCAAAGCCATTACTCTCATCGAAAGCAAAAAACCGGAACACAGAGATCTTGCCGATCAACTTTTGAAAGCGATTTTGCCTCTCACAGGAAAGTCTGTCAGAATCGGAATCACTGGCGTTCCTGGCGCTGGAAAATCTACATTTATTGAGACGTTTGGAAAATTGGCGATTGAAAAAGGAAAAAAAGTTGCGGTTTTGGCTGTAGATCCAAGTTCATCCATTAATAAAGGAAGTATTCTTGGCGATAAAACCAGAATGGAAGAATTGGCAAAAGATCCAAATGCGTTCATCCGTCCGAGTCCGAGTTCCGGATTTCTTGGCGGCATTGCGAATACGACTTATGAAAGTTTATTGATTTGCGAAGCTTCGGGCTATGATTATATTTTGATAGAAACCGTTGGCGTTGGGCAAAGTGAAACCTTGGTGAATGACATTACAGATGTTTTTCTTTTTCTTAAGATTATTGGTGGTGGCGACGAACTTCAAGGCATCAAACGTGGAATTATGGAAATGGCAGATTTGATTTTCATTAATAAAGTCAATCCAGAAAATCTCGCAAAAGCCAAACTCACGAAAACCGAATTATCACGAGCCTTACAATTTATCACAGCAAAAGAAAAAAATTGGAAAGTGCCAATTATATTAGGTTCAGCCTTAGAAAATGAAGGATTAACTGAAACATTCGAAAAGATAGAAAACTTCATTTCACTCAAAAATAAGAATGGAACTTTTCTGGACAACCGTAAAAATCAGGCTGAAAAAAGATTCGAATTTTGGGTTAAGGAATATATTTTGGAAAAAGCCAAACGCGATAATTCATTAGAAAATTCTTACCTAGAACATAAAAAAAATGCTTCCAATCTCAATTCAAATTCGAGTTCAGAAGCAAGAGAATTCGTTAAAAAATTATTCGACAATTAATTACCGCCAACCGAAATATTACCGTCGTAACTTATTGGTTGTCTGTCATTAGAGTTAACAGAAAGAAACGCACTTCCGTTTTTGAAAATCTCCAAATTAAACACATAACTTACCTTATTATCTTTGGGCGTGATGACCAAAAGTGTATTTCCTTTTTTGGTTAGAGATTGCTTGATGGTAAATTCTTTCGATTCAAATCGGATTCCGCCATTGTTGACGTCAGCTGGGCTCAAATTAAATGCTCTTCCAAAATATGGCAAATGAACACTTAACAAATCTGTCTTTAGGTTAAAACCATAGCCAGGATCTAGATTCATAAGTCTTCCCGCACCTCCAGCTCCCGGGAACGAATTTAAAATATTGTTCACACTATTGTTATCCAGAGGAAAGGCTTTGGTCGCGTTATAATTGAATTCTTTTTTTTCGATGGCAGAACTTAAACTCGCTTGATCCAAATAAGTTGTACTTCCGCAACTGATAGTCATTAACGCTATGCTAAATATTAATATTATTGATTTCATTTTCATTGTTTTAGAAAGTTATAGATGCAAGAATGATGCAACTATTAGATGCGAGAAAATCGGAAAGGTTAATGGCTGTGTTCGAAATCTTTTCTGGCATCGCTGAAAAGTTTTAGAATTTTGTCTTCTTCGTTTTCCCAACAAAGCTCATCGGAAGCCACATTTAGGTTATGAAGATAGAAGGCTTTACCGTTTTTCAATACCAAATTTATTTTTTCTGCTAGATGTTCAGGCGAATGATTTCCTATAATTTCTCCCACTCCGAAATTGTTCACGATGTTTGTCATTTCTGGAAAATTAGAAACCACTACAGGAACTCGAGACTGAATATAATCTGAAATTTTGTTCGGTAAAGAATAAAAATAACTAAGTCCATTATTTTCTTCAATGCTCAGTCCCACATCAGCTTTCGGCGTGATTTCACGAAGATCTGAAGGACAAAGTTTTCCCAAGAATTTTACTTTATCTTCAACCTTCGCATCTTCTGCTATTTTCTTAAATTCCGATTCCATTGGTCCACCGCCAGCAATCCAAAGTTCAGCATTGTCAATCGATTGCATTGCGAGAATTGCTTTATCAATTCCTCTGGAATAATTCAACCAGCCTTGATAGAGAATTACTTTTTTTAAATTTTCTTTCGTTCCGGTAAACTCAATTTTCCGAGGTAAATTATTGATAACAATTGGTTTATTGATTTCATATTCCTTTACAAACCAATTAGCGTAGGAATTACTCGCCGTGATCATTCGTTTGATCTTTGGAACAAACGTCTTTTCGATTTTCTTCCAAACGTGCTTTACCCAACGTCCTTGGATTGTTGGCATTTCTGTAAAGATCTCGTGGCTGTCAAAAATAATTGGAATGTTTAGTTTTTTGGAAATCAGATAATTTGGCATAAGAGTTTCCAAATCATTGGCCAATAAAATGGTCTTATTGTCAGCATTTTTCAGGATTTCTTTGTAGAGTTTTCTCTGAAATTCGATGTAGGCAAATCGCAGTTTTTTCGATTTTAATTCAATTCTAAAGAAAGAATATGGGCGTTCCATTTCTGGCGCTCCAAGCCAATTATTCCCTATTAATAAAGGTTCGTAGCCATTATCATAAAGAGTTTTGCATACTTTTTCGACACGCTGGTCGGTATATAAATTATTAAAAACACTTACGATAACTTTCATTTTAATTCTTTTTCAAAATATTATAAATCTGAATCACTGCAAGCACAGCATTCGGGATGATGATTGGCCAAAGCATTCCACTGTAGATTCCATATATCACAAAACAGATACAGCCCAATAAATTGATGGTTCTTATCGTTTTAATATCTTTAAGCAAAAAGCTGGCTACCACGAAAATCGAAGCCAAGTAACCAACATATTCGGACCAATTATTCATCTGGTGTTTTTTGAGGTTTACAAACCTAAACAATTTTATAAAAAAATCAAGTCATAAAGTCCGTTTTTTTCTGATGGCAATCTATTTGCAAACAAATATTTAAATTTTACAATAATTAATTGTAGGATTTATCATAAAAAACATAACTTAGTGTATAATTTTTAATTATGGATTATAAATTTTCAGACGGTTTGAACCGCGTGTTCAAACAAAGCAAAAATGAAGCAAGGCGTTTGCAGAGTGAATTTCTGAATACTGAACATTTCCTTTTAGGAATCATCAAAACTGAAAATTCTGCAAAGGAGATCCTCGAAAGTCTAAGCGCGGACCTTACCCAGATAAAGAGAAAAATAGAAACCCTTAGTTCTGTAAACTCAAATCCGTTTACAGCGAATATGGGAAGCATTTCTTTTACAAAAATGGCCGATCAGGCTGTTAAAAGATCTGAGCTGGAATGTCGCCAATATCAATCTTCCGATATCAATACTGTGCACCTTTTATTAGGTATTCTTTATAAACAAGAAGATCCAACGGCAAACATTCTGCAAGCTTACGACATCGATTATGATGCGGTACAAAAAGCATACAGAACAATGTTGAAAAACACAGATCAGTTACCACAAAACAGTGCGTACGACGACGATGAGGAAAAAGAAGAGCCGTACAGCCAAATGAAAAAGCCTGCGGGAAATCTTGGCGCCCAGAAAAGTAAAACCCCGACCTTGGACAACTTCGGTCGTGATCTGACTTCTCTTGCAAGAGACGGAAAGCTGGATCCCGTGATTGGTCGTGAAAAAGAAATTGAAAGAGTTTCTCAGATTTTATCAAGAAGAAAGAAAAACAATCCGCTATTGATTGGTGAACCAGGAGTTGGTAAATCAGCAATCGCAGAAGGTTTGGCTTTGAGGATTCAACAGAAAAAAGTTTCGAGAGTTCTTTACGGTAAAAGAGTCATTACTTTAGACTTAGCAAGTTTAGTTGCCGGAACTAAATACCGTGGACAATTCGAAGAAAGAATGAAAGCGATAATGACGGAATTGGAGAAAAACCGAGATGTCATTCTTTTCATTGATGAATTGCATACGATTGTTGGCGCAGGAAGTTCTACCGGAAGCTTAGATGCTTCCAATATGTTCAAACCAGCTTTAGCAAGAGGAGAAATCCAATGTATTGGTGCTACAACTCTTGATGAATACAGACAATATATTGAGAAAGATGGAGCTTTGGAACGTCGTTTCCAAAAAGTTATGGTAGAGCCAACTACGGTTGACGAAACCATTCAAATCCTTCATCAAATCAAAGATAAATATGAGGATCACCACAATGTTCATTACACTGATGAGGCTATCAACGCTTGTGTTAATTTGACCGCAAGATATATCACAGACAGATTCCTTCCGGACAAAGCGATTGATGCGATGGATGAAGCTGGATCAAGAGTCTATATCAAAAATATGAAAGTTCCTTCCGAGATTATCGAGCACGAAACTCGCATTGAAGAAGTGAAGGAATTAAAACAACAAGCTGTGAAAGCTCAGGATTATCTTGAAGCCAGAAAGCTAAAAGACGAGGAAGAAAGACTTCAAATCGAATTGAATCTTGCTCAGGAACAATGGGATAAAGACGTCAAAGAGAAAAAAGAAGAAGTGACCGAAGAAAGCGTTGCAGAAGTGGTTTCTATGATGAGTGGCGTTCCTGTAACCAAGGTTGGTAAAAATGAGCTTGATAAACTGGCTCAGATGGACGATAAACTGAATGGAAAAGTTATTGGTCAGGAAGACGCTGTTAAAAAGGTGGTGAAAGCTATCCAAAGAAACAGAGCCGGATTGAAAGACCCGAACCGTCCAATCGGAACATTCATTTTCCTTGGAACGACCGGTGTTGGTAAAACTGAGTTGGCGAAAGTGATGGCGCGCGAATTATTCGAATCTGATGAATCATTAATCAGAATCGATATGAGTGAGTATATGGAGAAATTCGCCGTTTCCAGATTGGTTGGAGCGCCTCCAGGATATGTTGGTTATGAAGAAGGTGGACAATTGACAGAGGCTGTTCGAAGAAAACCTTACGCAGTCGTTCTTCTTGATGAAATTGAGAAAGCGCATCCGGATGTTTTCAATATTTTATTGCAGATTTTGGATGAAGGTTTTGTAACGGATTCTCTTGGAAGAAAAATTGATTTTAGAAATACAATCATCATTCTGACTTCGAATATAGGAACTAGAGATCTTAAAGATTTCGGTGATGGTGTAGGATTCGGAACCAATGCGAAGAAAACCAATACCGATGCAAGAGCAAGGTCAACAATTGAAAACGCTTTGAAGAAAGCATTTGCACCGGAATTCCTTAATAGAATTGATGACATCGTGATTTTCAACTCTCTAGAGCAGAAAGACATCAAAAAAATCATTGATCTGGAGCTTGGAAAACTTTACAGCAGACTTGGAAAATTAGGTTACAGAGTTGAATTGACGGAAGAAGCTAAAGATTTCATCTCGGAAAAAGGATGGGATAAAGACTTCGGAGCCAGACCTCTGAAACGTGCAATTCAGAAATACATCGAAGATCTATTGGCAGAAATGCTTGTGAATAAGCAATTTGGAGAAGGACAAACAGTTGTGTTGAAAGTCAATGAAGCCAAAGATGGTTTGGAAGGCGAAACTGTGAAGGAAGAGCAAATCGTAAAATAAATAATTTCAAATCTACATAAACCACCTTTTGCGAGGTGGTTTTTTTGCCTTAATTATGGACGAATCATCAAAAGAATTTTTGCTAAAAAATATTCCGGGAATTACCAGAGAAGACGTAGAAATCCTGTCGCCTTACACGAATTTGCGGATATTCAAATCTGGGGAAACCTACATCAAAGCAGGCGATAACAATAGGAAGGTCTATTATATCAAAAGCGGAATTGTTCGCGTGTATCATTTGGAAGACAATGGTGAAGAAAAGACGATTCTATTTCACAACAAGAAAAGTTTTTTCGGAAATTATGATGGCATCATTTACAATCAGCCTTCTAGATATTTTTATCAATCCATCGGAGAAACGGAACTTTTTGAACTGACTTATGATGCCATTCACCTTGGTTCTCAAAAAAGTTTGACCATCAATAATCTTCGCGCCAATATGTTTTTACAAATGATTGGCATTCTATTGAAAAATATCGAAGATTTTGTACTCCTCAATCCAGAAGAAAGATATCAGAAACATTTGGAAGAAAATGCAAAAGTTTTACAGAAAGTTCCCTCAAAATATATCGCTTCATTGCTGGGAATCACGCCAGTATCTCTTAGCAGAATAAAAAAGAGACTTTTTAAAGGAAATTAACAAACGTTAATTTTTGTTTGAAAATAACTGATTATTTTTGCAATCTTAATAAAGCCCTCTAAAATTCCAAAAACACAAATGATGGATGATAATAGAGGGTTTTGTTTTTTATAATCCTACCACAAACCCAATGCTGGGAATAAATCCAGTACTGAAAATACTACTTCTCTCTTTCCAAAGAACGTTGTACATAATTCCAAATTGTGCAAACGCATTATTTCCCAAAGGTTGCATATAACCGCCACCAAGATAAAGCGCCGTTTCATCTGTATTAAATTTATAACCATTAAATTTCTCTTCAGAATTAATGAAATATTGCTGAAGATTGGCGCCAACAAAAAACGATCTTGCAAAATAATAATTCGCAAACGGACCAATCCCAAACATCGTCGATTTGTAAAAATCCGAAGTTTGCCAGGATACATTTCCAATCATCCCGCCTTCCAACTGGTCTGTGATTTTGTAACCAACTCTAGGGGAAACCTGAAGATTAAAGTAACTGTTGCTTCCAAAACCTAATCCCAATCCGCCACCAAAAGTCCAGCGATTGGCAGGCATTTCTGGACTTATTGCAATTTGGGAAAAGCTAAGAATTCCAAGAAATAATAAACTTAGTGTGAATTTTTTTTTCATAAGATTGTTTTTATCAATCCTTAAAATTATGGTTTTTTTGCGAAAGTTTTTAATTGTATTTTTGCAATCTCAAACTAAGAACTCCCGTCAAGAGTTTCGTAAAATTGAAATCAAATGAAAATAGTAGTTGGCCTCTCTGGAGGCGTAGATTCTAGCGTGACAGCTTATCTTTTACAGCAACAAGGTCACGAAGTTATCGCACTTTTTATGCGAAACTGGAACGATGCATCGGTAACATTGGAAGATGAATGCCCGTGGATTGAAGACAGCAATGATGCGCTTCTCGTCGCACAAAAATTAGGAATTCCTTATCAGGTTATCGATATGAGCGAGCTCTACAAGGAGCGAATCGTGGATTATATGTTTGAAGAATATCAAAAAGGAAGAACGCCAAATCCCGATGTTCTTTGTAACAGAGAAGTGAAATTTGATGTGTTTATGAAAACGGCTTTATCGCTTGGTGCTGAGAAAGTTGCAACAGGGCATTATGCGCGCGTGACTTCTACTTTTGATAAAAACGGGAAGGAAATTTTCCACTTGCTTGCAGGGAAAGATAATAACAAAGACCAAAGTTATTTCCTTTGTCAATTAAGCCAAGACCAATTATCAAAAGCGTTGTTCCCAATTGGAGAATTGACGAAACCTGAAGTTCGTGAAATCGCTAAAGAAATTGGATTGGTAACGGCGGAAAAGAAAGATTCTCAGGGACTTTGCTTCATTGGAAAAGTGAGTTTGCCAACCTTTCTTCAACAACAGCT
>RCUH01000332.1_pt1 | contig 54594 bp, 56 predicted proteins | sample 2166191 | NCBI WGS metagenome assembly RCUH01 (sample SAMN09932848, study PRJNA488358) | compost metagenome | feature: garden; material: soil; isolation source: compost soil in an enriched community after 214 h of incubation | place: Germany: Experimental Botanical Garden Goettingen | collected... | reverse complement strand
GCCTGCGGCTCGTAGCGCCGACCGTTGGTCGGCTGCACTTCGCGAACAACCGAACGTGCCCTGGTGTACGTCAGCCGACCAACGGTCGGCTCTACCCCGGGGGCGATCCGCCTGCCCTCGTAGCGCCGACCGTTGGTCGGCTGCACTTCGCGAACAACCGAACGTGCCCTGGTGTACGTCAGCCGACCAACGGTCGGCTCTACCCCGGGGGCGATCCGCCTGCCCTCGTAGCGCCGACCGTTGGTCGGCTGCACTTCGCGAACAACCGAACGTGCCCTGGTGTGCGTCAGCCGACCAACGGTCGGCGCTACCGGGGGGGGCGATCCACCTGCGCTCGTAGCGCCGACCGTTGGTCGGCTGCACTTCGCGAACAACCGAACACGCCCTGGTGTGCGTCAGCCGACCAACGGTCGGCGCTACCCGGTGGGGCTCAGCCGGCGGGCAACGTCAGCGTCGCGCGCAGTCCCGGATGGGTGTTGGCCAGGACCAAGGTGCCGCCGTAGCTCTCGGCGATATCGGCCACGATGGCCAGGCCCAGCCCGCTGCCGGATGCGCGCTGGTCCAGCCGTACGCCGCGTTCGAGCACGCGCTGCAACTCCGTGTCGGGCAATCCCGGGCCATCGTCCTGCACGCGGATGTGCAGCTGGTTGCCCTCATGGCGCACGCGGATCTGCACGGTATGCGCCGCCCATTTGCCGGCATTGTCGAGCAGGTTGCCCAGCATCTCTTCCAGGTCTTCGCGCGCACCGGCAAACAGCCCCTGCGCATCGGGGTCCTGTTCGAACACCAGCCCGCGCTCGTTGTGCACGCGCTGCATCAGGCGGCACAGGGCCGCCATGACCGGGGCCACCACCGTGCGCTGCTGGCTGTCGGCACCGATGCCTGCGGCCAGATAGCGCTCGATGCTGGCCTGCATGCGCGCGGTTTCGCTGCGCAGGGTCTGGCGCCAATCGCTGCCATCGCCCTCGGCTTCGGTCATCAGCACCGTCAGCGGCGTCTTCAGGGCATGCGCGAGGTCCTCGGCACTGCGGCGTGCGCGCACCACCATGCGCTGGTGGTGGTCGAGCAGGTCGTTGAGCTGTACCGCCAGCGGTGCCACTTCCCTGACCAGGCCCTGCTGCGGAAAGCGCACGTTCTCGCCGTTGCGGACCTGGCCGGCGATCCGGCTCAGTTCGGCCAGCGGGCGCAGGCCGTAATGCACCTGGGTGACCAGCACCGCGAACCACAGCGCCACCAGCACCGCCAGCGCGATGGCCGTGCGTTGCCGGAACGCGATGACCTGCGCGTCCAGATCGCTGCGATCGGTGGCCACCACCACGCGCAGCGGCACGGGGACGCGTGGCAACGTGACCTGCTGGGCCAGCCCCCGCAACGGGGTGTTGAGCGGACCGGTGGTATCGAAGGCCTGCGCCGGGCCGGTGCGCAACGCGGCCGGGGTGGCCAGGGTTTCATCCCACAACGAGCGCGACTGGCCCAGCGGCTGGCCCCTGGCGTCCTGCACCTGCCAGTAGGTGCCGGAAAACACCCGCTGGTAGCGTTCGTCGAACAGTTCCCGGCGCAGTTGCAGGCGGCCCTGCGCATCGCTCTCGGCCAGGGCCAGCACCGCGATCAGTTCATTGCCCAGGCGCTGGTCGAGCGCGCTGCGTGCCGAGCGCTCGTACATCGCCCCCAGCCACCAGGTGGCCATCGCCGAGACCAGCACCAGTCCCACGCCACCGGCGAGCAGCAGGCGGGTACGCAGCGAGCCGGTGTTCATGGCTGCGCCGACAGGCGGAAGCCCTGCCCGCGATGGGTGTGGATGAGCGCGCTGCCGAGCTTGCGGCGGATCCGCCCGATCAGCACGTCCAGCGTGTTGGAATCGGGGTCGAAGCCAGCCTCGTACACGTGCTCGCCCAGGCGCGAGCGGCTGATCACCACGTCGGGGTGGTGCAGGAAGTAGCTCAGGATGCGCTGCTCCTGCGGGCTGAGGTGCAGCAGTTCGCCATCCAGCTCGAAGCGAACGGCATTGACGTCCAGCAGCAACGGGCCGCACTGCAGGCGCGGGCTGGCATGGCCGGCGCTGCGCCGGATCAGCGCACGCAGGCGCAGCAGCAGTTCTTCGGGCTGGAACGGTTTGGTCAGGTAGTCATCGGCGCCGGCATCGAAGCCGGCCAGCTTGTCGTGCCACCGCGCGCGCGCGGTCAGCACCAGCACCGGGAAGCCGCGCCCGGCCTGGCGCCAGCGCTCGATCACGCTCAGGCCATCGAGCCCGGGCAGGCCGAGGTCGACCACGGCCGCAGCAATGTCCTCGATCTGGCCCAGCTCCTCGGCCTGGCGGCCCTCGGCGCTGTGCAGCACCAGGTAGCCGGCGTCCTCCAGCACCTGCTGCAGGCGGCTGGCCAGCAGCACGTCGTCCTCGGCAAGCAGGATGCGCATCAGTCTTCTTCCATCTTCAACAGGCGGCCGCTGGCAGCATCGTAATCCAGCTCCATCACCACGCCGTTGGCGCCGAGGATCTCGATCTCGTACTTGCCATCATCCAGCTCCACCTCCACCAGCTTGCCCGGATAGCGCCGCAGTGCATCGGCCACCACCTGCTGCAGCGGCACCAGCCGGCCCTGGCGCACCGCCTGGCGCACCGCGTCCTGTTGCCGGCTGTCGCTTTGCTGGGCGTGCGCGGGGGCCGCCGGCGCAAGCACCAGCAGCAGGGGCAACAGCAGGGCAGGGGCGATGGGCATGTGCGACAGGCGGTAGGGGATGCCAACGGTATACGCCGGTTGTCTAAACAGTATCTAACAACCGGGCTCATGGTCCGCTTAAGCGCGCTTGCCAGACTGGCGGTGCCGGACATCCCCGGCCAACCCTGGAGCCCCCGATGAACAAGTTGATCCTCACCGCGACCCTGGCCACCACGCTGCTGGCCGCCCCGGCCTTCGCCGCCGAACTGGGCGCTGCCCAGGTACAGGCCAAGCTGCGCGCCGCCGGCTACACCCAGGTGCACGAACTGGAGCGCGACGATGGCCTGTGGGAAGCGGACGTCAGCCGTGCCGATGGCAGCTTCGAGGAAGTGATCGTGGACCCGGCCACCGGCGAGATCTTCGACCCGCGCAGCAACCGCGCGCTGCTCGACGCCGGCCAGGTCCTGGCGCTGGCCGAGAAGGCCGGCCTGCGCCAGATCGAGTCGTTCGAACGCGATGGCGCCACCTGGAAGCTGGAGGCACGCAATGCACGCAACCAGCGCGTGGAAGTGCGCATGAGCGGCCACGACGGCCGGGTGCTGTCGAGCAAGCGCGAGGGCTGGTGGGACTGAACCCGCGCTACCTGGCCCCGCACATGACAACGGCCGGATGGACCGGCCGTTGCAGGCGTGCCTGACGGGGCGGCTTACCAGCCGGCCGGCGGCGGATAATCCCAGTAGCCCGGACCGCGCCCGTAGTACCCACCATACCCACCATACGGGCCGTAGAAGCCGGGGCCCTTGCCCTCGCTCACCCGGATGTTGAGATTCATGTTGTGGGTCTTGCCCTCGTCGGTGGTGTAGTTCTTGTTGAGGTTGATCTCGGCGGCGTTGTAGTGCGAGTTGCCGCCTTGCTTGGAGTAGCCGATGCCGGTGGTAAGGCTGCCGTTGACCCGCAGCTTGTCGTCGGCGATCTCGGCGATGCCGTTGGCCGCGCCGCGATCGCTGAGGCGGCGCCCGCTCTTGTCGCCGTAGAAGGTGCCGGGCGGATCGCCGCGCAGCGAGGCATCGCCCAGGTACTGCATCGGCGCCTGCGGCACGGCCAGGTTGAGGTCGGTGGCCGACTGCGGACCGGTCGCACCGGCCGCGGACTGGGCCAGGGCGACGCCGGGGGCAAGCAGGCACAGCAGCAGCGATAGCGGGCGGATCATGTGAGGCTCCGGAGCGGGCAGGCGGCAGGCAGGCGGCCGACAGCGCTGACGCTAGCACCGGCTGCTTGAACGATGCCTGTCATGGCACCGGTCCTGCGGGAACTTTACTCCAGGCGCCCGAACCCGAACAGCGCCGCCAGCGGATGGCGGCGGCGCTCGATCTGGGCGCGCAGCAGGCCGGCGCCGATCATCGAGTAGGTGATGCCGTTGCCGCCGTAGGCCATGGCGAACAGCACCCGTGGCCCCCATTGCCGGTGGGCGCCGAAGAACGGCAGGCCGTCCTTGGTCTCGGCAAACGTGCCGGCCCAGGAGAACGCCGGTCGCAGCGGCAGGGCCGGAAACAGCTTGGCCACCTGCTTGAGCAGGGTGCCGGCCTTGGCCTGCACGCGGCGGTCGCGGCGGGCCGGGATGTCGATGGCGTCGTCCTGCCCACCTACCAGCAGCCGATGGTCGCCGGTGGCACGCAGGTACAGGTAGGGCCGCGCCGATTCCCACAGCATGGTCTGCGCCAACGGCCCCAACGCGTCGGGGTCGATCGGGTCGGTGATGAAGGCATAGCTGCTGCGGTTGCGCGCCACGCTCTGCTTGAGCCAGCGCTGGCTGGCGTAGCCGGTGGCCATGATGACGTGCCTGCACTGGATCTGCAGGCCTTCCGGGGTGCGCGCGGTGACCCCGCGGGTGGTGGGGGTCAGGGTGTCCAGCACGGTGCGGTCATATACGCCGCTGCCGTGCTTCTGCAGCCGCATCAGCAGGCGATAGGCCAGCCGGTAAGGGTCCACGCGCGCGGCCAGGGCGCTGAGGATCGCGCCGGGTGCGTCGATGCCGTATTCCTGCTGCACCTGCTCCGCTTCCAGCCAGCGCACATCAAACCCGTGGCGGCGGCGCAGCAGGTATTCCTCGTGCAGCACCGCGTGGTGGCCACGCTTGCTGGCGTAGTACAGGCTCTGCATGCGCTGGCAGTCCACGCCGGAAAAGGCGCCGGCCACCGCGCGCAGCGCCGGGATCGCCTCGGCGCAGGCCTGGTAGGCCATCACTGCGGCGTTCTCGCCGTACTGTTGGGCCAGGTCGATCATGTGGGTGTCGATTTCGTACTGCAGCAGCGCGGTGCTGGCCGCGGTGCTGCCCCAGCCCACGTCGCGCTGCTCGATCACCGCCACGTCGTGGCCATGGGCGGACAGCTCGTTGGCGATCAATGCGCCGCTGATGCCGCCGCCCACCACCAGCACATCGCACTGCAGGTCCTGCTGCAGTGGCGGAAAGGCATGCATCAGTCCATTGCGGACCGCCCAGAACGGATACCCGCTTTTGAGATCCATGCGCTCAGGCCGTGGGCCGGCCGGTATGCGGGGTCTGGATGAGCGGGGTGAGGTCGAATCCCTGCTGGCGCGCCTGGGCCAGGTAATGCTCCTGCACGGTCGCATCCAGCGTGGGCGTGCGCGAGAGCAGCCACAGGAACTTGCGGTCCGGGCTGCCGACCAGGGCCACGCTGTAATCCGGGGCAACCTGGATCACCCAGTAATCGCCCTTGGTGAAGGGGATCCAGCGCAGGCCGCGCGGCAGGAAGCTGACTTCCAGGCGCGCGCTGTCGTTGTCCACCGCGCAGGCTTCGCCTTCGGCTTCCTCGATCTCGTCGCCCAGCCGGCAGCGGTTGAGCACGGCCACGTGGCCGTTGTCCTTCAGGCTGTAGTGCGCCGAGACATCGGTGCAGTCCTCCGGCTCGTGCTTCATGGGCAGGCGGGCGATTTCATACCAGGTGCCCAGGTAGCGCGGCAGCTTGAGGTCGGGGACGGTTTTCAGGTCGGCGTGAGTGTTCATTGAAGGCGGAAAGTGGAGGTCGCCGCCACGATGCCGGGGCCGATGCCACGGGCGGGTGAAGCCCGGGCGAGGGCGGCGTAGAGAACGCTTCGTTGCCGGTGCGACATGCTGGCGGTCCGCTGGCAGGGCTATGCTGTGGATCGGCATACCGCCGGTCTGCAATGCATGGGAGGTGCGGATGTATCAGGTGATCCTGCTCAAGAGCGACTCGGATTTTTCGCGCGCGCGCTGGGAGGCGGTCGAGGAGGTGGTCGACCATGAAGGCGTGGCCTACTCGCTGCGTGCCGGTCCCCGCCAGCCGCTGCCCACCCACCACGCCTGGGACCCGGTGGCGGTGTACGCGCCGGATGAAATCAGCGAGGAGGAGTTCCAGGACTGGTATGCGCGGCTGCAGCCTCAGGTGGAAGAGCTGCGGCTGAAGTACTGAGCGGGGCCGGCCGGCCTGCGCGCCGGGCGCGTGGGCCGTTGTGCACACCCGGTGTGAACAGGCCGCCGGTTTATAGTTCGCGCAGGCGCGGTGGTCCGCGCGAACCCCGTGGTGTGCCGGCTTTGTCTTCCCGTCTTTTTTCCTCCTTCCTGCGGCCGTTGGCCGGAATGATGGTGTGTGCCTGGCTGGGCATGGCACCGGTCGCGCTGGCCCAGGGCGACGATGCGGTCGATGCGGACCCGATCGCGCAGCTGGCGCAGGCCGGCAAGGACCTCAAGCAGATCCAGGCGTCGCTGGACGACGCCGATACCCGCGACACCCTCAAGACCCTATCCGACCGCGCACTGGCGGTGCAGCGCGATGCCGATGCCGCACGCAACGCATTGCAGCCGCAACTGGATCAGATGGACGCACGCGTGGCGCAACTCGGTGATGTGCCCGAGGGCACCGTCGAGGCGCGCGACATCGCGGTCCAGCGCAAGACCCTGAACCAGCAGCGCAGCGACATCGCCTCGGCGATCGCGCGGGCCAAGCTGCTGGCCGGCGATGCCAGGCAGCTGGGCGCGGACATCGAGAAGATGCGGGTCAGCCAGTTCAGCGAGGAACTGGCGCGCAAGGTCAATTCGCCGCTGTCGCCGTCGCTGTGGCGGCAGTTCGCCACCCACGTGCCGGCCGACCTCGGACGGCTGGCATCGCTGTACCGCCAGGGTGAAACCACGGTGCGCAAGGCGATCGCCGAGCATGGCTGGGGTGCGCCGTTGACCGGGCTGGTGCTGGCGCTGCTGATGTTCTTCCCGCTGCGGCTGTGGCTGCGGGCGGCCGGCCGCCGCTACGCCGCCTCCGAGCGCGCGCCGGACGGGCGCCTGCGCCGCTCCGGGCTGGCGGTGTGGCTGCTGGCGGTAGGCACGCTGCTGCCGGGCTTTGCGGCGGTGGTGCTGGTGGCCTCGCTGGATAACATCGGGGCGATTCCGCCGCGGCTGGAACAGCTGGCGCTGCACTTCCAGGTGGCCACCTTCGTGGCCGCCTTCATCACTGCGCTGAGCGCTTGCCTGCTGGTGCCCAAGCGGCCGTCCTGGCGGCTGCTCAGCCTGGATGACAGCGCCGCGTGGCGCCTGCGCAAATACGCCTGGGGCGCGGCCGGGCTGACCTTCCTGAGCTTCCTGCTGGTGGAGATCAACCGCGCCTCGCGCACCAGCGAGATCACCACGGTGGCGGTGGACGGCCTGATCGCGATCACCTACATGGCGCTGATCGTGGCCATCCTGGTCTCACTGGCGCGCCTGCACCGGCGCCAGGCCGACGAGGCCCAGGCCAAGCTCGACGCCCAGGCCGATGCCGGCGCCAAGCAGCCCAAGGCCCCGGTGCGCAAGAGCGGCTGGATCGTGCTGGCGCGGCTGGCCGGGCATGTGGTGGTGGCCGCGGCGGTCATCGCCACGCTGCTGGGCTACCTCAACCTGGCCTTGTTCGTGGCCCAGCAGCTGGTGTGGGGGGCGGTGGTGCTGCTGGCCGCCTCGCTGCTGCTCAAGTTCGCCGACGATCTGTCCTTGTGGGTGCTCTCGCCCACCAGCCGGGTGGGGCAGAGCATCGTGCTGACCACCGGCCTCAACGATGCCAAGGTGGAACAGGCCGGCGTGCTGCTGTCGGCCGTGCTGCGTATCGGCGTGATCCTGTTGGCGGTGCTGGCGTTGACCGCGCCGTTCGGCAACCTCAATGCGTTCTTCGGCGCGGTGGATTCGCTGTCCAACGGGCTCACCATCGGCACCACCACGCTCAGGCCCAGCAGCGTGCTGTACGCGGTGCTGGCCTTCCTGGTGGTGTGGGCGGTGATGCAGGCCTTCCAGAACTGGCTCACCAACACCTACCTGCCCAAGACCGACCTGGATGCCGGCGCCCGCAACTCGATCAGCACCGTCACCCGCTACCTGGGCATCATCGCAGCGGTGCTGTGGGGGCTGACCGCGCTCGGCATCGGGCTGGAAAAGCTGGCGCTGGTGGTGAGCGCGCTGTCGGTGGGTATCGGCTTCGGCCTGCAGGCGATCACCCAGAACTTCGTGTCCGGGCTGATCCTGCTGGCCGAGCGACCGGTGAAGATCGGCGACTGGGTCAAGCTGGGTGACCAGGAAGGGGACATCAAGCGGATCAGCGTGCGCTCCACCGAGATCCAGGTGGGCGACAAGTCCACGCTGATCGTGCCCAACTCCGAGCTGATCACCAAGACCATCCGCAACATGACGATGGGCAATGCGCAGGGCCGCATCCAGATCCAGTTCTCGGTGCCATTGAGCACCGACGTGGCCGCGGTGCGGCAGATCCTGCTGGACAGCTATGCCGAGCACGTAGCGGTGCTGGCCGACCCGGCGCCCTCGGTGTTCATCGATTCGATCGCCAACGGGCAGATCGCGATCAACAGCTTCGCTTACGTCTCCGGCCCCCGCGCGGTGTACGGCGTGCGCAGCGACCTCTACTTCACGATGCTGCAGAAGTTCGCCGCGGCGCATATCGCGCTGTCCTCGCCGACCGACATCCACCTGGTCCGCGACCCCAACGCGCCGCAGGAACCCTGAGTGGATCGGGTCAGGTGCCGACCGTTGCTCGGCACCTGATCCAGGCAGGTACCAACCCTGGGTGGGTACGCCTGCTTACCCGCGGTTGCCGCGGCGCGAGGGCACCAGGGCGAAGTTGTCCACGGCCAGCTTCTCGGCATGGTTCAACCAGGCGCGGATCTCCAGGTCGTCCACTTCATGGTCCAGGCCGAACGGCACGCTGATGCGGCCTTCGGCATCCGGCTGCACCCACTGCTGGGCCACCACGACCTTGCGTTGCGAGGACACCGCCTCGATCCAGAAGCCACGGTCCGGCGACTGCTTGGCCACGAACTGCAGCATGTACTGGCCGGCGCGGGTGCGACGCCCCTTCTGGGTAATCATGTGCGCCTGGCGGATGCTCGGACGCGGGCCGCTGAAGGGCTCCAGTGGCCCATCCACGGCAAAGCCGCTGCGCAGGGCATCGTCGCGGTACAGCTTGATGCCCTTGTCACGGTTGACCAGCATGGCGCACCAGTCGCCGTCGGCCGAGCCGTCCTCGAACGCCGTGCAGCGATCCACGTAGGCCAGGGTGTTGGCCGGGTCGGCCAGGTCGAACTGCTTGGAGGTGTTTTCCAGGTACACCGACTTCAGGTCGAACTGCTTGTCGTACTCCAGCAGCACCGGCGGTTGCACGTGCTGCAGGCCGATCACCACCTGGTTGTCCTCGTCGATGCGCAGCTGGCGGGTCTTGTCGCCCAGCCACAGCGAGCGTGAGAAGGCCAGGTAGCGCGGATAGTCCTTGCCGTTGTCGCGCAGCGCGGCCGCGCTGGCACTGTCGGTACGCTTGGGGTCCAGCAACGAGCGACCGAAGCCGATGGCGTTGATGTCCGGCTGGATCAGGCTCAGCAGGGTGGCACCGGAATCCAGCGTGGAGCCGGCGGTGGTGGCCAACTGGCGTGGTGCGATGTCCTTGCCCAGGAACAGCAGCAGGTTCTCGCGCTTCTGCTTGGCCAGGATGTGGCTCAGATCGTTGGGCATGGCCAGGTGGTCCGAGGCGATCACGATCAGGGTGTCGTCGCCGTACGGGCTGGCCTGGATGCGGTCGACCAGCTTGGAGATCAACCCATCGGTGCACTTGAGCGCGTTGAGCAGGCCGATGTCGCCGTAGTCGCTCTGGTAGCGGGTGCGCTTGCAGGCGACCGGCAGATGGCCGGCCGGATGGTGGGTATCCATGGTGAGCGTGGTCAGCATGAAGGGCTGGCCGGCCTTGGACAGCTGCATGAAGCGGTCATAGGCCTTGTCCAGCAGCACGTCGTCATGCACGCCCCAGGTGGAGAAGTGCGAGCGGCCCACCTTCTGCTGCTTGAACCAGGCCAGGTCGTCGACCGCGTCGAAGCCGTGCGTGGCCAGGAACTGGCCCTTGCCGGCGAACTGCCCGTTGGCCCCGCCCAGATAGTGGTTGGTATAGCCCTGCTGCTTGAGGTAATCGCCCAGGCAGACCGCTTCGGGCAGGAAGCTGCCCATCCGGCCCATGCTGTTCTCATCGTCCTTGGCGGTGGTCAGCGGCACCCCGCACATCGAGGACACCAGCCCGGCGATGGTCCAGCCGCCGCCCTCGGCCGACACCAGCCCGCGCACGTCCAGGGCCTGGCCGGCGAGGCGGTTGAGGTTGGGCATCAGGTCCGGGAAGGTGGACTCATCCAGGTAGGTGCGCTCCAGGCTCTCGCCGTAGATCCACACGATGTTGCGCGGCTTGGCCAGCGCCTGTTGCGGCACGCGGTATTCCGGCGCGATGACGCTGTAATCGACCGGACGGGTCTGCTGGTACAGCCGCTGCCCATCGCTGTACAGCGGGCTCACCAGCACCGCCACCAGCCACATCGCGATGAACCCGCCGAACACCGCCTTGCCGTGCTCGATGCGGCGCCAGCGCTGCACGCGAACAAGTCCCAGCGGCAGCAGCGAGACCAGCAGCAGCGCGATGTAGGCGGCGATGTAGCCCTTGAAGTCGGCTACGCCGGCGCCTTCCATGTCTGCACCCAGGTGGTACAGGGTGGCCGCGTTGAGGCCGTCGCCGGACAGCTTGTTGATCAACCACCACGAACTCAGCAGCACCAGCAGCAATGACATCAGGCTGGCCTTCCACCATATCCACTTGCGCGAAGCGAGCAGCAACCAGGTGAGCAGCAACAGAGACAGCAGCAGGATCCAGAGCATCGGCGGTATCGGTAGCGAAGGACAGTTGGTGATGGACGCCATGACGACGTATTTCCCATCCGACCGGCTGTCCAACCACACCTGCATGACAAGCCGATGACCCGATCATGCATGCACGAACCTGACTGAAATGTTTGTTTTGTCGTGAACGGGATGCGCTACAACGCATCGTGCTTGAAGGTGTAAAACGAGCGTGAAGATGCCTGCGCGATCGTGCAGCGCAGCAGCCATCGATGACGCGTCGGGTGAATGCGCGCAATGCGCTTCAGCGGTGCCCGCGCTCTTCCTTCGAACGTGCGCGACGATCGAAGATCAACGCGCTCAGCACGATGCCGAGGCCAAGGAAGACGCCGATGAACATCAGCATGAAGGCGATGGCCGGATAGCCGAACAAGTGCCAGCCGGTTTCCACCTTCATCATCATCGCCGCGGCCAGGATCAGTGCGGCGGTGACGATGCCGGCCGAGACGCGGTTGGCGATCTTCTGCAGGTTCTCCATCAGGCGCGATTCTTCCAGCCCGGTCACCTTCATCTGCAGGCGGTTCTCGGCCAGCAGCGCGAGGATGTCGGACATCTTGCGCGGGCCTTCGCGCAGCAGCTGCTGCATCTCCATCGCTTCGCTGGCCAGGTTGGCCGCCGACAACGACTTCTTCAGCCGCGCACGCATCACGTGCTGCAGCTGTTTCTCCACGATGCGGCGGGTGTCCAGGTCCGGCGACAGCAGCCGGCACACGGTTTCCAGGTTGAGCAGGGCCTTGCCCAGCAGGCTCAGCTCCGGCGGCGTGCGCAGCCCGCTGGCGGTGGCGATGCGGACCAGGTCGAGCACCACGCGGCCTTCGGAGTAGCTGGTGTTGGCGGCGTAGCGGGCGATCATCTGCCCGGTCTCGCGCAGATAGCGCTCCTCGTCGAAGGATTCCAGCCGCGTGCTGATGCCGATGATCTCATCGGCCACTTCCTCGCCACGCCCATCCACGGCGGCGAAGAGCAGCTTGAGCAGGCGCTCGCGCAGCCGCGGCGGCATGTGCGCGACCATGCCCAGGTCGAAGATCGCCAGGCGCCCCTCGGGGGTGACCCGCAGGTTGCCCGGGTGCGGGTCGGCATGGATCTCGCCATGCACGAAGATCTGGTCGACATAGCCGCGGATCAGCGCGGCCGCCAGCGGTGCCATCGGCTGCTCGGTGCGGCGCACGTCGGGGATCATGTCCACGCGCACGCCGTGGGCCAGCTCCATGGTCAGCACGCGATGGCTGCAGTAGTCCCAGATCGGCTGCGGCACCCACAGCGGCTTGAACGGCTTGAGGTGCTGGCCGAAGCGCTGCAGGTTCTCGGCCTCGGCCTGGTAGTCCAGCTCCTGCATCAGGGTTTTGGCGAACTCGTTGAGCCAGTCGCGCAGGCGCACCCGGCGGCCGACCTGGGTGAGGTGGTCGGCGGCCAGCGCGAAGCTGCGCAACACCTCCAGGTCCGAGCGCAGCTGGGCGGCCACCTCCGGTTTCTGCACCTTGACCGCCACCTCGCGGCCGTCATGCAGCTGCGCGCGGTGCACCTGGGCGATCGAGGCGCAGCCCAGCGGCACCGGGTCGAAGCTGGCAAACAGCTTGGACACCGAGGCGCCCAGTTCCTGCTCGATGATGGTGGAGATACGCTCGACCGGGATTGGTGCGACCTTCTCCTGCATCCGCTCCAGCGCGGTGGCGAACTCCACCGGCACCATGTCCGGGCGGGTGGAGAGCATCTGGCCCAGCTTGACGAAGGTGGGGCCCAGCGACTCCAGGTCGGTGACGAACTGCTCCGGGTTGCCCTCCGGCGGCAGGTCGTGGAGCGCGCGGGCGTCCAGGTTCATGCCCGAGAACACGCCGGAATGGCGATAGCGCAGCAGCAGGCGCAGGATCTGGCTGCGCCGGTTCATGCCTTTGACCAGCGACGGCGTAGCGGGGGCGACGGGCGTGGTGTTCAAGCAGGGCTCCAGCACTAGGGTCACCGGCAGTGTGGCGGGGGCGGGGTGGTGGGGCGGTGAATCCGCCGGCATCTACCGCGAACCGGCCCGGATCGGGCAGAATCCACGCTTCCCGCTCGATCTATTGGATTGCCATGGCCGGTGCCAGCCTGTTTGCGTTGCTCGATGACATTGCCTCGCTGCTGGACGACGTGTCGGTCCTGACCAAGGTGGCAGCCAAGAAGACCGCCGGCGTGCTCGGTGACGACCTGGCGCTCAATGCCCAGCAGGTGACCGGCGTGGACGCCAACCGCGAACTGCCGGTGGTGTGGGCGGTGGCCAAGGGCTCGCTGGTCAACAAGGCGATCCTGGTGCCGGCCGCGCTGGCCATCAGCGCGCTGGAAGCGTGGCTGCGCGGCAAGGGCTACCCGGTGCCGATCGTGGTGCCGCTGATGATGATCGGCGGTGCGTTCCTCTGCTTTGAGGGCGTGGAGAAGCTGGCCCACCGCTTCCTGCACTCCAAGGACGAGGACGAGCAGCACAAGGCCGAGCGGATCAAGGCGCTGGCCGATGAGAAGGTGGACATGGTGGCGTGGGAGAAGGACAAGGTGAAGGGCGCGATCCGCACCGACTTCATCCTCTCGGCCGAAATCATCGTGCTCTCGCTGGGCGTGGTCGCCGCAGAGCCCTTCATCAACCAGGTCAGCGCGCTGGTGGTGATCGCCCTGGCCATGACCGTGTTCGTGTACGGGCTGGTGGCCGGCATCGTGAAGCTCGACGACCTGGGCCTGTACCTGTCGCGCAAGGGGGCTGCGCTGGCCGCCTTCGGCCGCGGCCTGCTGGTGGCCGCGCCGTGGCTGATGAAGTTCCTGTCGGTGGCCGGCACCGCGGCGATGTTCCTGGTCGGTGGTGGCATCCTGGTGCACAACGTACCGGCGCTGCACCACCTGGTACTGGAACTGGGCGGCGAAGGCCGCTGGGGCTGGCTGGTGAATGCGCTGGGCAACATGGTGGTCGGGGTGATCGCCGGCGCGATCGTGCTGGCCGCGGTCACCGCGTTCCAGAAACTGCGCGGCAAGAAGGCCGCGCACTGACGCAACGGCGGCCCTCAGCCGCCGTTCCACTCACGCAGCGCGTCCAGCTCGGCGCGGGCGCGCGCCAGACGGCGCCCTGACAGCGCATCGATCGCGCGCTGCAGGCGCGGCGACTGCGGCTCGCGCCCGTGCCACCGCCGCGCCAGCACCAGCAGCGCGGTCATCAGGGCCAGGCCGGCCACCAGGGCAATCCACAGCACGCGTGCAACATAGGCCGACAGGTCCACGCCCCAGGCCTGCCAGAACACCAGTACCGGCACCGCCAGCCACAGCCAGCACCAGGGCAGGCCGAGCAGCAGCTCGCTAGCGGCGGTCCGGGTGCGCAAGGTGGCCAGCTGTCGTGACTGTTCCAGCACCGGCTGGTCGGCGTGCAGTTGCCGGCGCAGGTGCAGCCGGGCCACGCTGACAATGATCACCGCCACGCTGTAGGCATGCAGTGCCATCGCGCTGGCCATCACCGCCAACGGCGGCCGCGGCCACCAGATGCTGCCGCAGTAGATCGCCAGGCCCAGCCAGAACAACAACTGCATCACCTGCACCGCGCCGAACGCGGACAACTGGCGCTGCGCGGCGTGCTGGTGATGGCGGCGCCAGGCGTCCAGCGCGGCGGCTTCCTCGCTGTCGTTGCCGCCGGCATGCTGCTGCCACAGCTGCTTGAGGGGATCGGTGTGCATGGGCATGGCCTCAGGGCGTGGGGTCGAAGCGCGCGCGCAGCTGCTGGCGCAGGCGGTGCAGGCGGGTGGAGACGTTGGCGCTGCTGATGCCCAGGATCTCGGCGATCTGGCGGTGGTCGTAGTCGTCCAGGTGCAGCAGCATCAGCGCCCGGTCCAGCGGCGGCAGCGCCCGGATCGCCGCGTCCAGCTGGCCCAGCGCGTGGCGTTGCTCGGCCGGTGCGGCCGTATCGGCCGGCAACGCCTCCTCGTCCAGCGGCGCATGGTGGCGCTGGCGCAGCTGCTGGCGGCGCAGCTGCGAGATGGCCACGTTCAGCGCCACCCGGTACAGCCAGGTGGAGAACCGCGCGCGGGCCGGGTCGAAGCCGTCGAAGGCGTCCCAGGCCTGCACGCTGATCTCCTGGATCAGGTCGAGGCGGTCTTCCTGCTGCGCGCAGTAACCGCGCGCGATCTTCAGCACGATGCCACGGTGCTGCGCCAGCAGGCTGGCAAAGCGGGTGCGCGGATCGGCGGGGGGCATCTTCATGGGCATACCGGGATGATTCGCACCGGCGCGGCCGATATCACAGCGCGGCGATCATCACGGCCCCGGGTCGGCGGCCTGCACGCGGTTCTTGCCGACCCGCTTGGCCGCATACAGGGCCGCATCGGCACGGCGCAGCAGCGTGTCGGCGCTCTCGCCGGGCAGCCATTGCGCCACGCCGGCACTGAAATGCACCGGCACGCGCTGCTCATCCAGCTGCAGCGGGCGCTGGGCCAGCGAGCGCTGCAGGCGCAGCAGGGTGGACATGCTGTCCGCGCCCGGGGTTTCCGGCAGCAGCAGCACGAACTCGTCGCCGCCGAGGCGGGCGATCGCATCGGTGCTGCGCAGGTGCAGCTGGCACACCGCGACCAGGTGGCGCAGTACGGCATCGCCGCCGGCATGGCCATGCGCGGTGTTGGTCTGGTGGAAATCGTCCAGGTCGATCAGCGCCAGCGCCAGCGGGTGCCCGTGGCGGCCGGCGCGGGCCAGCTCGCGCTCGACCAGCTCATCGAAACCGCGGCGGTTGAGCGCCCCGGTCAGCGGGTCGGTGCGCACCAGCCCGGATACATCGCGCAGCTCCTGCTCCAGTTCGGCGATGCGCGCCTCGGCCTGTTCCACGTCGCGGCGTGCATTGCCGAGGTGGTCGCGCGCCTGCAGCGCCTGTTCCTGCACCCGGGTGGTGTCCTGCAGCACGTCCTGCAGCAGCTGGTTGAGGTCGGCGATGCTGCGCGCTTCGCGCAGGGCCAGCGCATAGCTGCTGATCCGGTCGTGGTACTCGCCGGTGCTGACCGCCATCCCGTCCAGGCGTTCGATGAAGCCGCCCATCAGGTGCTTCATCGCCGCCTTGGATTCGCTGATGCCCTGCTTGAGCAGGCCCTGCTTGTAGATCACTTCACGCAGGTTGATCCGCGCCTGCTCGACCGAGGCGCGGTCCAGTGGCCCGCCGATCAGTTCGCGCACCGCATGCACCTGGCCGTGCAGCCAGCTGCTGTCGTCGAGCAGCTCGCCGATGTTGTCCAGCAGCAGGTCGAACAGGCTCAACAGCAGCTCCTGCTGTTCCTGCCAGCCATCGCTGCGCACGCCGATCTGGTGGGTCAGCTCGCGCAGGCGCAGTTCCAGCGGCTGCAGCGGCTGGCCGGGGTGCCAATGGCGCAGCTCGGCGGCGATCTGCACCGGTTCGTCCTTCAGCTCGGGCATGTTCTGCAGCAGGCTGGCCACGGTCACGCCCAGCGTATGCCGCAGCAGCTCGCGCAGGCGCACGCTGTCGGGCTGGCCGTCGGGGCTGTCCTGCTCGATGGTGCGGATGTACTTGTCGATCAGCTGGCGCATCGCCCGGCCGTAGCTCACCCAGTCGGCGCTGCGCTGGGCCGACTGCAGGCGCAGGCCCATGTCGCCCAGTTCGCCGGGCAGGGTGGACATGCCGTTGGCGAACGCGGCCAGCAGCGGCTCGGGGCTGTCGATGCCGGCGAACAGGCGCTGCAGCATGGCGCTGGAGCCGCCCTTGGGGCCGGGCGCTTCCGCGCCGGTCGCGTCGATCACCCGGGTATCGGCCTGGCGCCGCGACAGCAGCCGGCCCACGGCGGTGCCGGGGCTGGGAGGAGCGTCGTGCGTGTCGGTCATGCGGCAGGTCCTTGGCGGATGACCGGCGTCGGTCGCCGGGGCGGTAGGGAGGTTGGAACAGTATCGGCGCGGCGCAGGCAGGCTTGAACGCCTCCCCGCCACGGCCGGTATGCCACGATGGTAGGCAATCTGACGGCAGGAGCGTGCGATGAAGGTGATGCTGGTAGGCGCAACCGGGCTGGTCGGTGGGCAGGTGCTGCAGCAGCTGCTGGACGACGCGCGCTGCGATGCGGTGGTGGCCCCGACCCGGCGGCCGCTGGCAGTGACCGACCCGGTCCTGCACAACCCGGTGGTGGACTTCGCCGCGTTGCCGGTGGACGCCGCCTGGTGGGCGGTGGATGCGGTGGTCTGCGCGCTGGGCAGCACGATCAAGCAGGCCGGCAGCCGCGAGGCGTTTGCACGGATCGACCACGACTACCCGCTGCAGGTGGCCACCCTGGCCCAGGCGCATGGCGCGCACGCGTTCGTGCTGAATTCGGCGATGGGCGCCGATGCGCAGTCGCGGATCTTCTACAACCAGGTCAAGGGCCGGCTGGAGCAGGACCTGCGTGGCCTGGGCTACCCTTCGCTGACGCTGGTGCGGCCGGGCCTGATCGGCGGGCAACGCAGCGAACGACGCACCGGCGAACACCTGGCCAGCCTGGTACTGGGAGCGCTGGGCCCGGTGCTGCCGCGCGCCTGGCGGATCAATCCCGCGGCGAACATCGCCGCAGCCATGGTGGAGGCGGCGCTCGCGCCGCGGCCGGGTGTCCAGATCGTGGGCGCAGCAACCCTGGCCGGGTAGAACCGGCCGCCGGTCGGCTCTACCGGGGGCGCAAACAACAACGGCCACCTTGCGGTGGCCGTTGTTGTTGATCCTGTTGCCCGCCGACCACCGGTCAATCACCCCGGCAGCCGCTCGTGGCAATCAGCTTGCCAGCGCCAGGTCATCCAGCATCGCGCGCAGGAAGCGCGCCGCCTCGCCGCCGGTGGCGGCGCGATGGTCGAAGGTGACCGACAACGGGATGACCTTGTGCGCTTCCACCCCACCCATCACCGGGGTCATCTGGTGGCGGGCACGGCCGGCACCGACGATGGCCACGCACGGCGGCACCACGACCGGGGTCGCGTAGCGGCCGGCGAACATGCCGAAGTTGGACAGCGAGATGGTGTAGCCACTCAGCTCGGAGGCGGCGATCGAGCGCGATTCCACCTGCTCGCGCAGGCGGTTCACGCCTTCGCGGATGCCGCGTGCGTCGAGCATGTCGGCATTGCGCAGGGCGGGCACGAACAGGCCGTCGTCGGTGTCCACCGCGATGCCGATGTCCACCTGGTTGTGCAGCGTGCGGGTGAGCGCGTCGCCGTCGAACCAGGCATTCAACGCGGGCACCTTCTGGCAGGCCACCACGATCGAGCGCACCAGGCGCGCGGTGACGTCGTTGCCCGGCACCCAGGCGTGGATGTCGGCGTCGTCATTGAGCGTGGTCGGCACGACCTTGCTATGCGCGTCGGCCATGACCCGGGCCATGTTGCGGCGCACGCCCTTGAGCGGTTCCGGCTGGCCCTTGGCGACCACGCCCGGCGGCTGCGTGCGCATCGGGCGGCCGGCGGCCGACAGCGGCGTACGCGATTCGGACGGGCGTGCGACCGGTGCCGGGGCCGCGGCTGCGGTCGGGGCCGCGGCTGCGGTCGGGGCGGCCTCGGCGGCGCGTGCCGGCGCAGCGCCGACCTTGGCGCTGCCATCGGCGGCGGCCTGCTTGACGTCGGCCATGGTCACCGCGCCGTCGGTGCCGGTGGCACGCACGCGGCTGAGGTCCACGCCCAGCTTGCGCGCGGTGGCGCGTACGGCCGGCACGGCCTTGACCCCGCCGACCGCAACCGCCTGCTCGGCGTGCACGGCATTGGAGCTCTGCATCGCGCCGACCACGGTGCCGGCGTCATCGCGCTCGGCGCCGGGCTTGGCGATCTCGCCACCGTCATCGGAGGCGACCACCTTGTCCGGGTGCGCGGCCGCAGGTTGGCCGGTACTCGGGGTGGGGGCCGGGGCGGCATGCCCGTGGCTATGGCCGGTGTCCTGGCCATCGGCGCGCTGCGGCAGGTTCGGGTCCAGCTCGAACTGGGCCAGCACGCTGCCGGTGGGGATGATGTCACCCTCGCCACCGGCCAGCTTCAGCACCTTGCCCGAGAACGGGGAGGGCACTTCGACCACGGCCTTGGCGGTCTCCATCGAGACCAGCGGCGCGTCGAGCGCGATCACGTCGCCTACCTTGACGAACCACTCCACGATCGTGGCGTCCGGCAGGCCTTCGCCGAGGTCGGGCAGGTGGAAATTCTTGTTCTCACTCATGTGCAGTTCTCTTCCAGCAGTTCGAGATCGCGGGCCGGCAGCCAGCCCGTCGCGCCGTTCGCGCGCTCGGACCACCACCAGCCACCGTGTTCATGATGCAGTTTGACCAGTTCACCGCTGTCCACGTCCAGTTCGCGGGCGTCATAGTCGCGCAGGGCCTCTGCGCGACCATCGTCCAGCAACTGCAACCACGCCACCGGTGCCCACCCGGCACGCCCGTCATCGGTGCGTACCCAGGCAAACGCCGGCCATTCCTCGTCACGAACACCGAGTTCGACGATCTGGCCGGTGCGGAACCGGAGCGGGTTGGAATACTGGCTGCGGTACGGGCCTAGGAGGCGGGCCCGCATGTCAGCCTGCCGCAATGGCGCGTTTGGCCGCGCTCACGATCCGGTCCACGCTGGGCAGGTACTTCATTTCCAGGCGGAACAGCGGAATGTGGGTGTCATAGCCGGTCACGCGCTCGACCGGTGCCAGCAGGTCGTACAGCGATTCCTCGGCCAGGCGTGCGGCGATTTCCGCACCGAAACCGGCGGTCTTCGGCGCTTCCTGCACGATCACGCAGCGGCCGGTCTTGGCCACCGACTCGGCGATGGTGGCAAAGTCCAGCGGGCGCAGCGTGGCCACGTCGATCACTTCGGCACTGATGCCTTCGCCGGCCAGCTTGTCGGCTGCTTCCAGCGCTTCCTTCACCTGCGCGCCCCAGGTCACCAGGGTCACGTCGGTGCCGTCGCGCAGCACGAAGCAGACGTCCAGCGGCAAGGCTTCGCCGTCGTTGACGACCACTTCCTTGTACTGGCGATAGATCCGCTTGGGCTCCATGTAGATCACCGGATCCGGCTCGCGGATCGCGGCCAGCAGCAGGCCGTAGGCGCGCTGCGGCGAGGACGGCAGCACCACGCGCAGGCCCGGCACGTTGGTGAAGATCGCCTCGTTGGCTTCGCTGTGGTGCTCCGGTGCGCGGATGCCGCCGCCCCACGGCACGCGCAGCACCATCGGGCAGTGCAGGCGACCACGGGTACGGTAACGCAGGCGCGCGGCGTGGCAGATGATGTGGTCCACCATCGGGTACATGAAGCCGTCGAACTGGGCTTCGGCCACCGGCTTCATGCCCTGGGCGGCCAGGCCGATGGTCAACCCGGCGATGGTGGTTTCATCCAGCGGGGTGTCCAGGATGCGGTCGGCGCCGAAGCGCTGCTGCAGGCCGGCGGTGGCGCGGAACACGCCGCCGTTGACGCCCACGTCCTCGCCCAGCACCAGCACCGATTTGTCGTGCTCCAGCTCCCAGGCCAGGGCCTGGGTGATGGCTTCGATGAGGGTGATCGGGGTGGTGGTCATGTTCTGTTCTCCGCGCGCGACGGCAGCGCTGTCGGCGGCGTTGGTCTGCGCGCTGGAGGCGCTGTTCTTGATCTCATCCATGGCGCTGCTCCAGGGCGATGGCCTGGGCACGCTGGGCCAGCAGGTCCTGCGGCGGATCGGCATAGAGGAAGTCGAACATCGCCTCGACCGGCTGCACCGGGGTGTTGAGGTACAGGTTCACTTCCTCGTCCACGCGCTTGCCGCACTCGGCGGTCCAGGCGGCTTCTTCTTCCTCGCTCCACACGCCGGCGTTGGTGAGGTACTTGCGCAGGCGCAGCATCGGCTCGCGCTGCCAGGCATCCTTCACCTCGGCGTCGTCGCGGTAGCGGCGCGCGTCATCGGCGGTGGTGTGGTCGGACAGGCGGTAGGTCATCAGTTCCAGCACGGTGCCACCGTCGCCGGCCAGCGCACGCTCGCGCGCCTGCAGCATGGCGGCCATGACCGCGATCAGGTCGTTGCCGTCCACCTGCAGGCAGTGCAGGCCGCCGGCCAGGCCCTTCTGCGCCAGCGTCTCGGCACCGGTCTGGGCCGAACGCGGGACCGAGATGGCCCAGCCGTTGTTGACGATGCACAGGATCAGCGGGAGCTTGTAGGCACCGGCGGAATTGAGCGCGGCGTAGAAGTCGGTCTTGGAACTGCCGCCATCGCCGCACACCGCCACCGCGATCTGCTTTTCGTTGTTGAGCTTGAACTTCAGCGCAGCGCCGGCGGCATGCAGGCACTGGGTGGAGATCGGCACGCAGAACGGGAAATCCTTGGCTGCGTTGCCGCCGTAGTCGTTGCCGCGCTCGTCGCCGCCCCAGTACATCAGCACGTCGTGCGGGCGCACGCCACGCATGAACATCGCGCCGTACTCGCGGTAGGAGGGGGCGAACACGTCGTCCTTCTGCATCGCAGCGCCAATGCCCACGTGCGCCGCTTCATGGCCCAGGCAGGCTGCATAGGTGCCCAGCTTGCCGGTACGCTGCAGCGCGATCGACTTGCCGTCGAACACGCGCACGAACAGCATCTGCTTGAACATCGGCAGCAGCGCGCGCGGGTCGCGCAGGGCGTCGGGCAGGTCATCGCGGACGAGCGTGCCGTCCGTGTCCAGGTACTGCAGGTATTCGATCTTGAACTCAGCGGCAACCGTCATTGCGTACTGCACCTTCGACAGGAAGTTACAAATGATATGAATTGCCATGTTAAGGAAGACGTACGAAAAAGCCGTCCTGCGGCGCAGCAAGGAATTCCCCCATGGCGCCCCCGGTATACCGCATCGGGGCTGCGCAAGGCCAATAACTGCAACGTATTCAGTTGCCGCAACGGCGCATGAGCGGGTTCGGCCGGGCCCTGGCCCGGGGCGACGCCAACAGCGCCGGCGCGCAGATTGGCGATCCCCCGGGGCACCGCACGCCGGCGTAGGGTAGCGGCTGCGCCGGCAGTTCACGCACTGCGCTACCCTTTGTGCCCCTCATTTGGCCCCTGCCATGTCCGTCGAGAAGAACCAACGCGACCTCGAAGCCGGTATCCACACCGATCTGGAGGGACGTCTGACCTACGGCGGCTACCTGCGGCTGGACCAGCTGCTCAGTGCCCAGCAGCCGCTGTCCAACCCGCCGCATCACGATGAGATGCTGTTCATCATCCAGCACCAGACCTCCGAGCTGTGGCTGAAGCTGCTGGCCCACGAGCTGCGCGCGGCGATCGGCTTCCTGCAGCGCGACGAGGTCTGGCAGTGCCGCAAGGTGCTGGCGCGCAGCAAGCAGGTGCTGCGCCAGCTCACCGAGCAGTGGTCGGTGCTGGAAACCCTGACCCCGTCGGAGTACATGGGCTTCCGCGACGTGCTCGGCCCGTCCTCGGGCTTCCAGTCGCTGCAGTACCGCTATATCGAGTTCCTGCTGGGCAACAAGAACGCGCAGATGCTGCAGGTGTTCTCGCATGACCCGGCCGGCCAGGCGCAGCTGCAGGAGGTGCTGGATGCGCCCAGCCTGTACGAGGAGTTCCTGCGCTACCTGGCCCGCTTCGGGCACCCGGTCCCGGCCGCGTACACCGGCCGCGACTGGCGCCAGCCGCACGTGGCCGACGACGCCCTGCACCCGGTGTTCGAGCGCATCTACCAGAACACCGACCGCTTCTGGCGCGAATACGCGCTGTGCGAGGACCTGGTGGACCTGGAGACCGCATTCCAGCTGTGGCGCTTCCGGCACATGCGCACGGTGATGCGGGTGATCGGCTTCAAGCGCGGCACCGGCGGCTCCAGCGGGGTCGGGTTCCTGCGCCAGGCGCTGGAGCTGACCTTCTTCCCCGAGCTGTTCCAGGTGCGCACCACGATCCGCAACGACGACCCGATGCCGCCGGACGCCTGAGCACCCGGGGCCGCCCCAGGCCCTATTCATGATGACGCCGCGATGACATCGGGGCTGGCCGCAGCCCCCGCCGTTGCTGCGCCGGGCCCGGGCGGAGGAAGTTTCAGATGCAAGTTCAGCGAGCACGCCGGCACCTGCACGGATCGGCGTGTATTTGACGTGAACGCGGTTGGTCTGGGATTCTCCCGCGTTGTTTGGCACATCGGACGTGCATGTCTTCCACCGAACCCAGGAATCCCGCATGAGCGTAGACGCCGCCGCGAAATCCGTTCCCGACCCGGCGTTGCCGGAGTTCAAGACCACGCTGGGCCACCCGCGCCCGTTGTGGATGCTGTTCATGACCGAGTTCTGGGAACGCTTCGCGTTCTACGGCATCCGCTGGGCGCTGGTGCTGTACATCGTGTCGCAGTTCTTCGAAGGCGACTCGGCCGGCCAGGCCGCGGCCAGCCGCACCTACGGCGCCTACCTGGCCCTGGTCTACGCGGCGGCCATCTTCGGCGGCTACGTGGCCGACCGGGTGCTGGGCTACCAGCGCTCCATCCTGACCGGCGCGGTGATCATGGCCGCCGGCCTGTTCATGGTGGCCATGCCGAACAAGGAAGTGTTCGAGCTGGGCCTGGCCACGATCATCATCGGCAACGGCCTGTTCAAGCCCAACATCTCCACGATGGTCGGCAAGCTGTACGGGCTGAAGGACGAGCGCCGTGATTCGGGCTTCACGATCTTCTACATGGGCATCAACATCGGCGCGATGATCGCCCCGGTGCTTACCCAGTACCTGGCCGAGCAGGTGTTCGGCACCCAGGCCATGCCGTCCTACAAGATGGTCTTCATCGCCTCGGGCATCGGCATGCTGATCAGCCTGGCGTGGTTCTACGTCGGCCGCGCCGGCCTGAAGGGCATCGGCGCGCCGCCGGTGGGCGCCGAGGGCTTCAGCCGCATCATCATGGTGTTCGTCGGGGCCATCGTGGCCATCCCGGTCGCCTACTTCCTGCTGTCCACCGGCGCCACCGCGCTGGCCTGGATCCTGGGCGTGATGTTCGTCGCCCTGGGCGTGCTGCTGCTGGTCGAGGGCATCCGCGAAGGCAAGGTCCAGCGCGATCGCGTGATCGCGATGCTGATCATCTTCACCTTCAACGTCATGTTCTGGATGTTCTTCGAACAGGCCGGCAGCTCCTTCACCTTCCTGGCCGACAACATCGTCAACCGCAACCTGGGCGGCTGGACCTTCCCGACCGCATGGTTCCAGTCGGTCAACTCGGTGGCCATCATCACCCTGGCCCCGATCATCGCCTGGATCTGGATCAAGCTGGGCCGCGCCAATCCGTCGATTCCGCGCAAGTTCGGCCTGGGCCTGCTGTTCAACGGCGCGGCCTTCGCGCTGCTGATGCTGGCCCTGTCGAGCATGGTCGTGGACGGCAAGATCCCGTTCTGGACGCTGTTCATGGTCTACGTCATCCAGTCGGTCGGCGAGCTGTGCCTGTCCCCGATCGGCCTGTCGATGGTGACCAAGCTGGCCCCGGTGCGCCTGGTCGGTTTCGGCATGGGCGGCTGGTTCCTCTCCACCGGCATCGGCAACAACCTGTCGGGCATCTTCGCGGGTGCGGTCAGCGGCGAAGGCGGCATGACCGTGGAGTCGGCGCTGAAGGGCTACACCTTCGGCTTCTGGGCGTTGATCATCTCCGGCGTGGTGCTGTTCCTGCTCGCCCCGTTGATCAACAAGCTGATGCACGGCGTCAAGTGAGGCCGGGGATGCGCATGAAAACGTGGTGTTCGTCGATGATCGTGGCCGGCCTGCTGTGCGCCTGCTCGCCGTCCCCGGCGCCCGTCGCCGCGCCTGCGCAACCGCTGGATACCCGCGAGCAGAAGCCACCGGTCGCCGATCCCGGCGCGCCGGTGGCCTCGGGCAACACCCCGGCCGCGGCGGATGTGGCCGCGGTCGCCGCGCTCAACGCGCAGTTCGATCCGGGCCGCGATCCGGTCGCCGACCTGGACACGGCCAAGGTCGAAGCCCAGCGCGGTGGCAAGCGGATCGTGCTGGACGTGGGCGGGGAGTGGTGCTCGTGGTGCCACCTGATGGATGCCTTCATCGAAGGCGATGCGGAGATCCGCAGCTTCCGCGACGCCAACTTCGTGTGGATGAAGGTCAACTACAGCGAAGACAACGAGAATGCGGCGTTCCTGTCGCAGTTCCCGGCGATCAAGGGCTATCCGCACCTGTTCGTGCTGGATGCCGAGGGCAAGCTGCTGCATTCGCAGTTCACCGGCGAGCTGGAGGCAGCCAAGGGCCAGCCCAAGGGTTACGACCGCACGCGGTTCTTCGCCTTCATGAAGGACTGGGCGCCGCCCAAGGCGCCGTGATCGAAAAAGGCCGCGGATTCCGCGGCCTTTTTTGTATCTGCAGGGACCACCGCTGGCGGCCCCGCTAGCGCAGTTCGCAGATGCCGAACGTGCCGATCTCCGGGCGCGGCCCCGCTTCATCGGCCAGGTCGCACACCACGTTCAACGGTCGGCCAGGCACTTCGCCCAGGCGGTCGTAGTTGTGCTTGGCCATGAACCAGCCTTTGTGTTCCTTGCCCTGGTAGCGCAGCGTGATGCGCTGGACGATGACCGGCTCATGCGGCAGCAGGCCGGCGGTCCATGACCTGCCGGTCACTTCGGCAAAGTGGAAACGCCCCTGCGCATCGGTGGTCACGGTCGTGGTGCGCTTCTGCCCGCCCCAGCGCCAGTGGTAGTCCTGCTCGACCTCCACGCCCTGCACCGGCTTGCCGTCCAGCAGCACCGTGCCATGCACCTCGGAGAACAGATACAGCGTTTTGAACAGCGCCATCGCACTTCCTGTCGTGGGGATGCCTGCCAGCAACAGGGCGCAGCACGCCCATCGCAACGTTCTGCGGGTCATTGGCGTCCGCTGCCCTTGTCGTGGTCCAGCGCCCATGGTCGCACCATTGGCCGTCGCACCGGAACCCGCGCTCAACTTCCGCACCCGGTTGCCGCTATCTCCAAGGACCTCATGCCGCGCTGTTCGTGGCGCACAACCGACGGATCGATACGCATGCAGCCGGGTACCAGCGACAGCACCTCCGATACCACCCTCCAGGCCCCGGCCGGCGTCAGCCTGCCGCCGGTCGATGTCCTGCTCGACGACCACGGCGCAGGCGAGCCGGTCGATACCGAGGCCGATACCCCGGCACCCGGCGCGATCCGCTACCGCCTGCCGTTGGTGGCGGTGCCGGACAACGTGCTGCTCAAGGCCGCCGTGCAGAAGCTGGTGGAGCAGAAGGCCCAGCTCGACGTGCTGGCGCGCAACCCGGCGTTGGCCGGTGTGTTGCCGGCCGAGTGGCAGGGCAGCGGGCTGCGCGCGGTGGACCTGCAGGGCTTCGTGCTGTCGGTGCTGCCCTTCCTGCACAACGCGGCCAAGGCCGAGACCGCGCCGGCGCGGCTGCCGCTCAAGCACGTGCTGGGCGACAGCGGGCGCTGGGACCGCGACGACGTGGACGAGCCCAAATCGCTGGCCTTTTTCCTGGCCAGCGATGACCGCGCCAGCGCCGGGGCCAAGGATCCGGCCGAGGCCTACCTGATCGGTGCGCTGGGCCTGGCCTGGGCCCACGAGGGCCGCACCCGGCCGGGCTTCCTGCGCCAGATGGGCTACGACAGCATGGCCGCACGCGTGCACCTGCTGCCGTATCCAGACCCGGGCCAACTGGCCCTGTACGGGGTGGTCGCCAACGGCGTGAGCCAGCTCTGGTGCGTACTGGACCGGCGCAAGCTGCGCCCGCTGCTGGCCCCCTGGATCAGCGTGCCGCTGCTGACCGCCTACGGCGTGGGCGCGCCCGGTACCTGGCCGACCTCGTTCCCGCCGGTGGAGGAAGTGGCGCGGATGCTGGCCGTGGCGCGGACCGGCAAGGGGCCGGTGGAAGTGGATCTGACCCAGGTGGCTGCCAAGGTCAAGCACGACGCGTCGGCGGAACACTGGATGCCGGTCAGCCTGCTCCAGGTCGGCACCTGGGCGCCGCGCTGGGGTTACTTCATGGCCACCTTCATCGGCCTGCCGTCGGCGTTGCTGGTGCTGGCCGCGCTGGCCCTGCCCAATGCCATCGAAGCGGCGGCGGTGGCGGCCTCGCTGGGCTTTGCCGGCGGCGCCATCGGGGCGCTGGCCGCGCCGTGGGTACACGCCCGGCGCAAGCATCTGAGCTGACGCGCAACGACCAACGATCGCCGCCTGCCGGCGCAGATCCCCACCGTTGATGGGCAGCCTGTCTGGAGCAAACCCCCTGGGAGTTCAGGGGGGGGCATGCCGAAGGCGCGGGGATGCGGGTGAGGCTGAAGGGCCCCGCGTTTCGCGCAGCAGCGCGTGCCAGCGGACGCGCGAATGCGCTATCGCTACCGTCCGCTCAGCCCTGATCCATCTTCTGCAGGCCTTCGCCGGCCAGGCGCAGGATCAGCGTTTCCAGCATCTGCTCCTCCTCCTCGCTCAGCACCGACATCAGCTTGCGGGTGATCTCGATCACCAGCGGGGCGATGGTCTCGTACACCTCGAAACCGGCCGCCGACAGCGCCAGCACCGAGCGGCGGCGGTCATCGCCGTGGGTTTCACGCTTGATGAAGCCGCGCTCGAGCAGTCTGGCCACGGCCCGGCTGACGGCCACCTTGTCCATCGCGGTGCGATCGGAGACCTCGCTGGCCGACGAGCCCGGGTACAGGGCCAGGATGGTGATGACGCGCCATTCCGGGATCGCCAGACCGTAACGGTCCCCATACAGCTTGGCGATGTTGCCGCTGACCCGGTTGGACAGCACGCTCAGCCGGTACGGCAGGAACTGTTCCAGGTCGAGCAGGGCGTGCGAGGCGCGGATGCTGTGGCTGCTGGGATCGGGCGGATTCATGCTGCGGTGCACCTTGATGGTGGTTTCATGTGAAACTATAAACCTTAGTTCCGGACACCGCATTCTCGCGGGTCTGCCTTCCGCCCGCACCTGGTTTTTTCCGATGCGGACCTGCTTTGGAGCCACATCATGACCAGCCAACTGAGCACCGCGTCCCACGCACCCGATCCGGGCATGCAGGTCACCACCTTCGAAAACCCGATGGGCATCGATGGTTTCGAGTTCGTCGAGTTCGCCGCCCCGGCCGGCCGCGGCGCCGAACTGCACGACTATTTCCGCAGGATGGGCTTCACCGCGGTGCTGCGCCACAAGCGCCGGGCGATCACCGTCTACCGCCAGGGCGACGTCAACTTCCTGGTCAACGAAGAGCCCGATTCGTTCGCCTCGGACTTCGCCGACAAGCACGGTCCGTGCGCGTGCGGCTTTGCGATCCGCTTCAAGAAGCCCGGCGATGAGGTGTACCAGATGGCGCTGGGCAACGGTGCCGAGCCGATCGACTTCAAGCCCGAGTCCAAGGCCGTGCCGGCCCCGGTGATCAAGGGCATCGGCGACTGCATGCTGTACCTGGTGGACCGCTACGGCGCCAACGGCAGCATGTTCGATGCCGACTACGCGCCGATCGAAGGCGTCAACCCGCGCCCGACCGGGTTCGGCCTGACCTTCATCGACCACCTCACCCACAACCTGTACTTCGGCAACATGCAGCAGTGGTCGGACTACTACGAGCGCCTGTTCAACTTCCGCGAGATCCGCTACTTCGACATCAAGGGCCTCAAGACCGGCCTGGTGTCCAAGGCGATGACCGCCCCGGACGGCATCGTGCGCATCCCGCTGAACGAATCCTCCGATCCGAAGAGCCAGATCAACGAGTACCTGGACGCCTACAAGGGCGAGGGCATCCAGCACATCGCCTGCTTCACCGACAACATCTACGACACCGTGGAGGCCATGCGTGCGCAGGGCGTGGAGTTCCTGGATACGCCGGACACGTATTTCGACGTGATCGACATGCGCGTGCCCAACCACGGTGAAGACGTGGCGCGGCTGGCCAGGAACAAGATCCTGATCGACGCCGATCCGGAAACCAAGCAGCGCAAGCTGCTGCAGATCTTCACCACCAACTGCATCGGCCCGATCTTCTTCGAGATCATCCAGCGCAAGGGCAACGAAGGCTTCGGCGAAGGCAACTTCACCGCGCTGTTCGAGAGCATCGAGCGCGACCAGATCAAGCGCGGCGTGCTGTAACGTGGCAGCGGGCGGCCACCGGCCGCCCGATCGGTAGCGCCGGGCCATGCGCGGCGCTACCGTGCATCCAGAACGACTCTTCCAGGCCCGGCCAGGACATCTCCAGATGAGCACCTCCATCACTGCACGCGGTTACCAGACCGGCTTCGGCAACGAGTTCGCCACCGAGGCGGTGCCGGGTGCCCTGCCGGTGGGACGCAACTCGCCGCAGCGCGTGGCCCATGGGCTGTACGCCGAACAGTTGTCGGGCACCGCCTTCACCGCGCCCCGCGGCAGCAACCGGCGCAGCTGGTTGTACCGGATCCGCCCGGCGGTCTCGCACGGGGAGTTCAGCGCGTATGCGCAGCCGCACCTGCACGGCGATTTCGCCCACGGCGCGGTCTCGCCCAACCAGTTGCGCTGGGATCCATTGCCACTGCCGGCCACGCCCACTGATTTCGTGGATGGGCTGTACACGATGGGCGGCAATGGCTCGCCCGATGCGCACCACGGCGTGGGCATCCACCTGTACGCGGCCAACGCCGACATGCAGGGCCGCTATTTCTACAACGCCGACGGCGAGCTGTTGATCGTGCCGCAGCTGGGCCGGTTGCGCCTGCTCACCGAATTCGGCGTGATCGAGATCGAGCCCCAGCAGATCGCGGTGATCCCGCGCGGGGTGCGCTTCAGCGTGGCGCTGCCCGATGGCCAGGCGCGTGGCTATGTGTGCGAGAACTTCGGCGCGCTGTTGAAGCTGCCCGACCTCGGCCCGATCGGCTCCAACGGCCTGGCCAACCCGCGCGATTTTGAAACCCCGCACGCCGCGTTCGAGAGCACCGACGGCGACTTCGAACTGATCGCCAAGTTCGGTGGCCAGCTGTGGCGCGCGCAGATCGACCATTCGCCGCTGGACGTGGTGGCCTGGCATGGCAACTACGCCCCGTACCGCTACGACCTGCGTCGATTCAACACGATCGGCTCGATCAGCCACGACCACCCGGATCCGTCGATCTTCCTGGTGCTGCATTCGCCCAGCGATACGGCGGGTACCAGCAACATGGATTTTGCGATCTTCCCGCCGCGCTGGCTGGTGTCGCAGGACACCTTCCGCCCGCCGTGGTTCCACCGCAACATCGCCAGCGAGTTCATGGGCCTGATCCACGGTGCCTACGATGCCAAGGCGGCCGGTTTCGTGCCCGGCGGCGCGTCGCTGCACAACTGCATGAGTGGCCACGGCCCGGACGCGGCGACCTTCGACAAGGCTTCGGCTGCGGACCTGAGCCGCCCGGACGTGATCAAGGACACCATGGCCTTCATGTTTGAAACCCGCGGGGTGATCCGCCCCACCGCGCAGGCGATGGATGCCGCGCACCGGCAGCGCGATTACCAGCAGTGCTGGACGGGGCTGAAGGCGAACTTCGCGCCGTGACATCGGCCCTGCCCAGGACCGTCCTGGCGACGCTGCACGATGCGGCCGCGTCAGGGGCGCTGCCGCATCGGTCGCGCTTTGTCGACGAACAGATCGAGGATCTGGCGTTGCAGGGCGTGAATCTGGCGGCGCCGGTTTTCGAGAACTGCGTGCTGCGGCGGAGCGTGTTCGCCGCATGCGATTTCTCCGGCGCCCGCTTCTTCCATCGCACCCGCGTGGACGGCTGCCGCTTCACCGGCGTGGACTTCCGCGGCAGCGGGCTCAACGACACCGTGTTCGGTGAGTGCGTGTTCGAACGCTGCGATTTCCGCCAGAGCCGGTTCAACGACTGCGTGCTGGATCGCTGCACCTTCATCCACTGCCGGATCGTGGATACCGATATGCCGGCGCAGGCCACCACCGGGTGCCGCTTCGAAGGCACCCTGAAAGAGGTGAGGTTCGTTGCCGCCGGTGCGCCGGCGCGGCTGGACGCCGATTTCAGCCGCTGCGTGCTGGACTACGTGTCCTTCGAGAACTGCCGCCTGGACGCTGTCATCGCGCCGCGTGATCCCCGCCATGCCTACCTGCCGGATGTCGCCGCACGCGCCCGACGTGCACTGGATGCACTGCCGGCCGCGCCGGAGGACGCGACCGGCAAGGTCCTGATCCGCCGCCTGCGGCGCTATGCGCAGATGCACGGCGACATCCTCAACCGGGACAACCTGCGCCACGTGGAGGCGCCTGGCGTGGCCGCGGCATTGATGGCCGCGCTCGGGGTGGAATGATCCGCTGCCCACGTGGGGCGGGCGAACCGGCTGCTCAGGCCGTGGCGATCCCGGCCGGAGCCAACTGCGCGGCGTGGGCCTCCGGCACTACTTCCAAGGCACGCTGCCACACCCGCTCGGCATAGCCGACCGAGGTCAGCGCGGGCAGCGCGGCCAGGGCGGCATGCAGTGCGGCGATCACCTCCGCGTCGCTGCGCGCGCCCTGCAGCGCATGGAACAGGGCGGCGGCCTGCGGGTGCCGCTGCAGTTCCAGGATGCCCAGCACGTAGATGCGCGCGGCCACCAGCGAGCGTCGACGCTCGGCAGGCCGGGCCGCCGTGGCCGGGGCCGCCTCGACCGGCGCAGGCGTAGGCTCCGGTCGCATCGGAGCGGTGGACACCAGGTACCCGGCCTGGATCAGCTGGATCACCATTGCCGACGCGTCCGGCCCGATCATGCCGGTGAGCTGGGCCAGGTCGCGCTGGCCGTCGCACAGGATCAGCAGGCGGCGCTGGCGCATGTCCAGCGGGGCGCGGTGGGCCTGCAGGGCAGTGCGGGCGAGGTCGGTCTTGCGCGGTTGCATGGGCGTGGGGTCGATGCGGTGCAGGCCGAGCCTGAACGTGGCAGGTGAAACCGCGATGACAATCACGTTCCTGCATGCAACCGCTGCACAACGTTCGCGCTAGGCTGCCGGCCACTGACTGGAGGACACGCACATGAAGCAGCTGGGAAGCGTTCTGGCACTGGCCGTGGTCTTGGCTGTCGGCGGCTGCGACCGCCATCCCGACACCCCCTCCAGGGAGGCCGGGGCGGCGAGCCCGACCGCGGCCGCGTCGGCAACGCCGACGCCCACCGCGCCGGTCGTGCCCGGTGCACCGGCACAGACCGGCCCGGCGCGCCTGGACGGCTACGGGCCGCTGCAGCTGGGCAGCAGCGTGGACGAGGTCCGCGCGGCGTGGAAGACGCCGCTGCAGGGCGAGGTGCCCGATGACTACTGCCATGCGCTGCGGCCGGAAGGCGCGCAGGGCAGGGACGTGGTGCTGATGATCGAGGGTAGGCGCCTGGTCCGCTACGACGTGGACAGCGACCGCATCCTCGCCCCCGGCGGCGGCAAGGTCGGCATGTCGCTGGGCCAGCTGCAGAGCCTGTACCCCGACCGCGGCGATGTCACGCCGCACAAGTACGACGACAAGGGCCACAACCTGCGCGTGCGCCCGGCCACCGAGGGCGGGGCGCTGATCAACTTCGAGATCGATGGCGATGGCAACGTGAGCGCATGGCGGGTCGGCCAGACCCCCCAGGTGGATTACGTCGAAGGCTGCCTGTAGCCCTTGCGCGGCGCGCGCCGGGACCGCTGCGCGCCGCAATCCACCCAACCGCGTGGCCACGCTCTAGAATCGGGCCACGCCTGCCACCGGGGACTGTTCGATGATCGCTGCCACCACGTGGTTCCTGCTGGGATTGCTGCTGCTGGCCCTGGGCGGCGATTCCATCGTCAAGGCCGCCTCCGGCCTGGCCCAGCGCTTTGGCGCCTCGCCGTTCGTTGCCGGGCTGTTGCTGGTGGCCTTCGGCACCTCGCTGCCCGAACTGGTGGTCAATGCGCGCGCCTTTGCCGTCGGTGCCGAGGAACTGGCGCTGGGCAATGCAGTGGGCAGCAACATCGTCAACGTTGGCCTGACCCTGGGCCTGGCGGCGCTGGCCGCACCGCTGCTGGTGCGCGCCCGGCTGCTGTCGCCGCTGCTGGTGCTGGTGGCGGTGGCGAGCCTGGCCCTGATCGTGTTCGGCCTGGACGGGGTGCTGACGCGCTGGGAGGGCGGCCTGCTGCTGCTCGGTTTCGTGGCGTCGCTGGTGTTCGTGCTGCGCCGCGCGCGGCTGGAACCGGACCCCGTGCGCGAGGCCATCGCCGGTTATGCGATGACCCGCACCGGCCTGTTCCTCAACCTCCTGCGGGTGGTCTTCGCGGGGGTGTGCCTGTACTACGGCGCGCGCTGGATCGTGCAGGCTGCGCCGGTGTTCGGTGCGGGGCTGGGCTGGTCGCCGTTGCTGGTGGGCCTGTTGCCGGTGGCCATTGGCACCGCGCTGCCCGAAGTGGCGGCGGCGGTTGCCGCAGCACGGCGCGGCCAGGGCGACATGGTGCTGGGCCATGTCATCGGCTCGAGCCTGTTCAACCTGCTGGTGGTGGTCGGCGGCATGGCCGCGCTGCGCCCGCTGGCCGTGCCGGCCTCGTTCGTGCGACTGGAACTGCCGGCGGCGATCGCCTTCGTGCTGGTGCTGTACCCGATGCTGCGGGGCGATCTCACCATCAGCCGCCGCGAGGGCGGGGTGCTGGTGGTGGCGTTCCTGGGGTGGGTGGCACTGGAGCTGGCGCTGGTCTGGGGCGGCTGAGCGTCGCACCGGTACGCCGGGATTGACGGCAGCCGACCAACGGTCGGCGCTACGCGGGATTGACGGCAGCCGACCAAGGGTCGGCGCTACGGGGCCTGTTCGTCTTCCGGGCGCGGGGGCGGCAGCTGTTCTTCCCTGGCCGTCTCATGGCCGGGCAGGCTGGGGCGCTTTTCCATCATCAGCGACAGCGCCGCCTTGGCCATCATGTGTGCGCTGATCGGTGCGGTGATGAACAGGAACACGGTGATCAGCAGTTCGCGCGGCTGCGGGTCCTGGCCCAGGAAGATGTGGTAGCAGACCGAACCGACCAGCACGCAGCCCACGCCCAGCGTGCTGGCCTTGGTCGGCGCGTGCAGGCGCTTGAAGAACGTGGACAGCTTCACCAGCCCCAGCGCGCCGACCAGGATGAAGAAGCAGCCGAACAGCAGCAGGATCGACAGCACGATCTGGATGAAGGTGATCATTCGACGATATCCCGGCGCAGCACGAACTTGCTCAGCACCACCGTGCTGCCGAAACCGAGCATGGCGATGATCAGGGCCGCCTCGAAGTACACCGCCGAGTTGAGGTACATGCCAAACAGCATCAGCTCGGCGATCGCCGTCACCGACAAGGTGTCCAGCGCCAGGATGCGGTCAGGCACGGTCGGGCCGCGCAGCAGGCGCCAGGTGGCCAGCAGCATGGCCAGCCCGACCACGTGCATGCAGATCACCATGGTGGTCTGGATGAAGGTGTAACCGGTCATGGGAAGATCTCCATCAACGGGGCTTCGTAGCGGTGCTTGATCTGTCGGATCAGCTCTTCGGGGTCATCCAGGTGCAGCACGTGCACCAGCAGGTAGCGGCGGTCGTCGGACAGCGCGGCCGAGACCGTGCCCGGGGTCAGCGTGATCATGCTGGTGAGCGCGGCGATGCCGTGGATGTTGGCGATGTCCAGCGGCAGCCAGATGAAGCCGGGGTGGATGCGGCGCTCCGGGCCCAGCACCTGGATCGCCACGCGGATGTTGGATACCAGGATGTCCCACAGGGTCACGCAGAGCAGCTTGGGCACCGGCCGCAGCGAGCCGATACGGGCGAACTCGCGGTCCAGGCGCGCAGCGAACAACGGCACCACCAGGCCCAGCAGCATGCCCAGCACGAACTGGCCCAGGGTGAAGCTGTCGGACATCAGCAGCCAGAACGCCACCACCATCACGCTCAGCGACGGCGAGGGAATCAGGCGCTTGTACAGCGAAGGTTTGCGCGTCATGGCTGGCGGATCTCCGGCGTGGTGGCGCGCAGCTCGCCCACGTATTCGGCGGGGTGCAGCAGCTGGTGGGCCATCGCATCGGTGTGCTGCATCAGCGGGCCGGCGAACAGGCTCATGGCAATGCCGTATACCAGCAGCAATGCGGCCGCGAACAGCTCCACCGTGCGGGTGGGGGCCTTGCGCGGCGGCGGCACGCCTTCCTCCTGCGCCGGAACGCGCCAGAACAGGCGGATGCCGGCGCGGGTGATGCCCACGATCACCATCAGGCTGCTGCCCAGTACCGCGGTCCACACCACGGCGGTGTACTGCGCCGGCATGCCGGCCAGCAGCGCGGCCTTGGCCAGGAACCCGGACAGCGGCGGCAACCCGGCCACGGCGACCGCGCCGATCAGGAACAGCACCGCCGGGGTCTGCTTGCCGGGCATCGGCGCGATGATCTCCTTCCTGTCACTGGCACCGCCGCGGCGGCGGCGGATCAGGTCGGCAACCAGGAACAGCGCGGCCGCCACGAAGGTGCTGTGCGGCAGGTAATACAGGCCGGCCGAGAGCACCTCGGGCGTGCGCACCGCGAAGGCGATGAACAGTGTCGCCGCCGACACCACCACCAGGTAGGAGATCATCACCCGCAACCGCGCGGCGGCCAGCACCCCCAGCCCGCCCAGCAGCAGCGTGGCCACCCCGGCCCACAGCAGCCAGTCGCTGCCATAGCCGGTCATCGCGCCCGCCTCCTGGCCAAACCACAGCGTGCTGACCCGCAGCACCGCATACAGGCCGACCTTGGTCATGATCGCAAACAGCGCGGCCACCGCGGCCGGCGCACGCGCATAGGCCTCCGGCAGCCACAGATACAGCGGCATCAGCGCGGCCTTGCTGCAGAACACCAGCAGCAACAGCCCCATGGTGGCCTTCACCAGCACCAGGTGCGAGGCCGGCACCTCGGCGATGCGCTGGGACAACTCGGCCATGTTGAGCGAACCCAGCGTGGCGTAGAGCAGGCCCAGCGCGATCAGGAACAGGGTCGAGGCGGTGACGTTGAACACCACGTAGTGCAGGCCGATGCGCATGCGCAGGCCGCGCCCGCCGCTCAGCAGCAGGCCGTAGGAGGCGATCAGCATCACCTCGAAGAACACGAACAGGTTGAAGATGTCGCCGGTGAGGAAGGCGCCGTTGAGGCCCACCAGCTGGAACTGGAACAACGCATGGAAATGCGGCGCGCGCCGGTCCCAGCCCGAGCACGCATGCAGCAGGCACGGGATGGCCAGCAGCAGGGTGGTCACCAGCATCCACGCCGACAGACGGTCGGCCACCAGCGCGATGCCCAGCCGCGCCGGCCAGTCGCCGAGCAGGTACACCGCGATGCTGCCATCGGCGGTCTGTGCAAACAGCAGCGCCACCGCCGCCGCCAGCGCGGCCAGCGTGGTCCAGGCCACCGTGCGCTGCACCTTGGGCCCGTACCGGCGGTGCTCGACGAACAGCGAGCAGGCCGCGCCGAACAACGGGATCAGGATCGGCAGGATCACCGCATGGTTCATGCGCCGCCCTCCCGGCCCGGCGCGGTATCGGCCGGCGCGTCGTCGTGTTCTTCCTCGTGCGCGTCGACGTGGTCGCTATGGTTGTCGCTGCGGCTGCGCATGGCCAGCACGATGCTCACCGCGGTCATCGCAAAGGCGATCACGATGGCGGTCAGCACCAGCGCCTGCGGCAGCGGATCGGTGTAGTTGCCCAGGTCGCTGTCGATGCCCTCGCGCAGCACCGGTGCCTTGCCCGAGACCAGCCGGCCGCCGGCGAAGATCAGCAGGTTGGTGGCATAGGACAGGAAGGTCATGCCGAGAATGACGTCGAAGGTGCGCGCGCGCAGCAGCAGGTAGATGCCGATCGCAGCCAACACACCGATCGCGCTTGCCAGGGCCAGTTCCATCAGTGCATCTCCCCGGTCTTTGCCGAACGGCGGGTGGGATCGATCTCGCCCTTGCGGGCATTGCGGGTACGCGAGGGCTTGATGGTGCCCATCATCGACAGGATCAGCATCGCCCCGCCGAACACCACCAGGTACACGCCGGTATCAAAGCCGATGGCGCTGGCCAGCGGGACCTCGCCGATCAGCGGGATGTGCAGGTCCAGGTGCCCGCTGGTCAGGAACGGCACCCCGAACAGCATCGAGGCACTGCCGCTGACGATGGCGATCAGCAGGCCCGCGCCGATGCAGCGGATGTAATCGAAGCCGAACCGCGACTCCACCGACGTGGTGCCCTGGATCACGTACTGGATCAGCAGCGGCACGGCCAGCACCAGGCCGGCGATGAAGCCGCCGCCGGGCGCGTTGTGCCCGCGCAGGAACAGGAAGATCGATACGGTCAGCGTCAGCGGGAACATGATCTGGGCCAGGTCGGCCGGCACCGGCAGCTTGATCGGCGGGCCGGGCATGATCTGCTCCGGCGCCATCCGCGAGCGCCGCAGCATCGCGTGCACGACCAGCGCGGCGATGCCGAACACGGTGATCTCACCGAAGGTATCAAAGCCGCGGAAGTCGACCAGGATCACGTTGACCACGTTCTGCCCGTAGGCCTCGGGCAGGGCGCGGGCGACCAGTTCACCGGCCATCGTGTTCGGCGGCAGGGTCATGGCGGTGTAGGCCGCCGCGGCCAGGCCGGCGCCGCCGATCACCGCGATCAGCGCATCGCGGCGCTTGCGCCAGCGCGAGTGCTCGGCGGCCGACTGGGTGGGCAGGTAGTTCATGCCCAGCAGCATCAGCACCAGGGTGACCATCTCCACCAGCAGCTGGGTCAGGGCCAGGTCCGGTGCGGACAGGAACACGAAGGTGAGTGACACCATCAGCCCCACGCCGCCCATCACCAGCACCGCCAACAGGCGCTGCCGGTACACGAACAGGGCGCTGACCGCACAGGCCATCATCACCGCCCACAGGGTCCAGCCCAGCAGCGGCAGCGGTTGTGGCGAGGGCCAGTTGGGCGAGCCGGGATCGGCCACGAACGGGGCCAGCGCAACCACGATGGCCACCACCACCAGCGCCATCAGCATGCGCTGCAGGCTGCCGTTGGCCAGTGCCTGGGTGAGCCGGTGGGCCAAGCCGAACACCAGGTCCAGCTGTTTGTGGAACAGGTTGCGCCCGATCGCGTGGGTCACCACCGCATGCAGGTCGATCAGCCGGCGCAACCCGAAGTACAGCGCGATGCCCCCGATGACGCCGGCGATGCTCATCATCAGCGGCGTGTTGAAGCCGTGCCAGATCGACAGGCTGTAGGCGGGCATGGCCGGCCCCAGGATGGAGGAGGCCGCCGCGTGCAGCACCGGCGCCACGGTGATCGCCGGGGCAATGCCCACCGCCACGCACACCACCACCAGGATCTCCACCGGCACCTTCATGAAGCGCGGCGGCTCGTGCGGTACGCGGTCCAGGTCGTGCGGGCCCTTGCCGAAGAAGGTGTCGTGCACGAAGCGCAGGCTGTAAGCCACGCCGAATACGCCGGCCAGCAGGGCGGCGATGGACATCGCCAGGCGCATGGTTTCCGGGCCGCCGGCGTCCAGTGCCTCGGCAAACAGCATTTCCTTGGACAGGAAGCCGTTGAGCAGCGGGATGCCGGCCATCGCCAGCGAGGCGATGATCGCCAGCGCGCTGGTGAAGGGCATCAGCCGGCGCAGGCCACCCAGTTTGCGCATGTCGCGGGTGCCGGTCTCGTGGTCGATGATGCCCGCGGCCATGAACAGCGAGGCCTTGAAGGTGGCGTGGTTGAGGATGTGGAACACGCCGGCCACCACCGCCATCGGCTTGGACAGCCCGAACAGCATGGTGATCAGGCCCAGGTGGGAAATCGTTGAATAGGCCAGCAGGCCCTTCAGGTCATGCTGGAAGATCGCGTTCCAGGCGCCGATCAGCAGGGTGATCGCCCCGATCCCGCTGACCGTATAGAAGAACAGCTCGGTCCCCGACAGCGCCGGGTGCAGCCGCGCCAGCAGGAACACGCCTGCTTTGACCATCGTGGCCGAGTGCAGGTACGCCGACACCGGGGTGGGCGCTGCCATCGCGTGCGGCAGCCAGAAGTGGAACGGGAACTGCGCGCTCTTGGTGAAGATGCCGGCCAGCACCAGGAACAGCGCGTAGGGGTAGAGCGCGCTGGCGCGGATCGCATCGCCGGCGGCCAGCACCGCGTCCAGTTCGAAGCTGCCCACGATGCGGCCGATCAACAGCACGCCGCCGAGCAGGGCCAGGCCACCGCCGCCGGTCACCACCAGCGCCATGCGGGCCCCCTCGCGGGCGTCCTGGCGGTGCGACCAGAAGCCGATGAGCAGGAACGAGCTGATGCTGGTCATCTCCCAGAACACCATCAGCAGCAACAGGTTGCCCGACAGCACCATGCCCAGCATGGCGCCCATGAACAGCAGCAGGTAGCAATAGAAGCGATGGGCGCTGTCGCGCGGGCTCAGGTAGTAGTGGGCATACATCACCACCAGCGCGCCGATGGCCAGCACCATGCCGGCAAACATCCAGGCCAGCCCATCCAGGCGCAGCGAGAAGGCCAGGCCGATCTGCGGCAGCCAGTCGCCAAAACTGCGCACGACCTGGCCGGCCAGGATGTCCGGGGTCATCGTGGCCAACAGCGCCAGTCCACCCAACGGGGCGGCCGCGGCCACCCAGGCGGCCGTGGAGCGGGAGGTACGGCGGAAGGAGGCGACCGCCACGGCCATCAGGAATGGCAGGGCGAGCAGCAGGAGCAGGCTGGGATTCATGCAGGGAATACGCGATTCACGAGCAGGCCGTTCAGTCTAACAGGCTGTCAATTGCTGCCGATACACCCGAATACGCCAGCAATTGCATGTAACGTGCGTGATTCATTTTTTTCGCCCTCGTATCGCGCCCATTCGAGACCGCTGGAGGGCGTATGGAACCGCCCCGCCGACTTTGCCGGATCTGGCCCCTCGACCGGGTCCGGAGCCAACAACCACGGGGGCTGCGCCCCTGCACGAAGATGAACGCCGGATGCATGAAAACGCCCGCCCACGAGGATGCTGGACGCCCCCGCGTCGCGCGCTGGTGAGCATCGATCTCGTTCAGGAAAAAAACCGGGGGCGCCGACCGTTGGTCGGCGCGGGCACGTCAGTAAGGCACGCCCAACCGCTTGTACAGCTTGGCCACCACCCACGCCGGACCGATCAGCAGATAGGTCAGGTCGGTGAGGAAGCTCGGCTTGCGTCCCTCATGCTTGTGGCCGATGAACTGGGCGATCCAGGCCACCACGAACACGCCGATGGCCAGCCAGAACAACGTCTGCAGGCCGATTTCGGCCTCCAGCAGGCGGCACAGGCAGCCGAACACGAACAACAGCACCAGCATGCCGATGCCCAGTGGGCGTGAGAGCTTGTTGTAGAAACACCATGCGGCAAACATGGCAAACCCCGCCCAGATCCCGTTCTGGAACCAGGTGATCAGCGGCGGCAGGCACCACAGCAGGGCAACCACCGACCACAGGATCGCCGGCACCGCCACCACGTGGATGCGCTGGTTGAGCGCATTGCGGTGGTCGTCGGAATAACTGGCGAAGTAGCGGTCGATCGGGCGCGCAACGGTGGTGGTGGTCATGTTCCCTCCCAGGAATCGGCACAGCATACCGCCCCGCCGGGTAGAGCCGACCGTTGGTCGGCTGCTCCTGGCCCAGCCCCCCCCCCTCGCGCTGCACGCGATAGGCGAACAACCTCCGCGGCAGTGGACCATCGGTCGACGCTGCGGCCGGGACCCCCAGCCATCACAGCCGGGGGGGGCGCAGGCGAATCAGTCGACCGAGATGCCGGCCAGGCGCTGCAGCGCCTCGGCGTACTTGGCGCGGGTGCGCTCGATGATCTCGGCCGGGATCGCCGGGCCCGGGGCGGTCTTGCCCCAGTCCAGCGTCTCCAGGTAGTCGCGCACGAACTGCTTGTCGTAGCTGGGCGGACTGGTGCCGACCTGATACTCGTCGGCCGGCCAGTAGCGCGAGGAGTCCGGGGTCAGCATCTCGTCCATGATGTACAGACGGCCATCGGCATCGGTACCGAACTCGAACTTGGTGTCGGCCAGGAGGATGCCGCGCTCGCGGGCGTAGTCGGCGGCGAACTTGTAGATGCGCAGGGTGGCATCACGCACGCGCTCGGCCAGGTCCGCACCCACCGCCTTGACCATCGCATCGAAGTCGATGTTCTCGTCATGGTCGCCCACGGCGGCCTTGGTCGAGGGGGTGAAGATCGGCTCGGGCAGCTGCTCGGCCTGGCGCAGGCCATCGGGAAGGTCGATGCCACTGACCTTGCCGGTGCGCTGGTAGTCCTTCCAGCCGCTGCCGATCAGGTAGCCGCGGGCGATCGCCTCGACCGGCACCGGCTTGAGCTTGCGGGTGACCACCGCGCGCTTGGCGTACAGGGCCGGGTCCACGCCGTCGGGCAACACGCTGGCCACGTCGATGCCGGTCAGGTGGTTGGGCATCAGGTGGGCGGTCTTGGCGAACCAGAAATTGGAGACCTGGCAGAGCATCTCGCCCTTGCCGGGAATCGGGTCGGGCAGCACCACGTCGAAGGCCGACAGACGGTCGGTGGCGACCATCAGCAGGTAGTCCCCCGGCGGAGTGCCGGCGGGGAGCCGGTCGCGCGGAATGTCAAAAACATCACGCACCTTGCCGCGATGGCGCAAGGGCAGGCCGGGGAGATCGGATTGCAACAACGTGGTCGGCACGGGCACTCCTGGGGCTTCGTCATGACAGCTGTCCAGGGGACCCTGAGGGCCCGCACAGACAGCGGGCGGCCTAGTGTAAAGCGGGTTGGGCCCGCTGTGACGTAAAATGGGGCTCCTTTGTTGCCACGGCCGCCCAGACGACCATGCGCTGGTACGGAAAACTGCTCGGATTCATCGCCGGGGCCCTGCTGTTCAGGCCCAATCCGCTGTTTGGGGCCGTGGTCGGGCTGCTGATCGGGCATGCCTTCGATGCCGACTGGTTCCGCCTGAACAAGGAGAACCCCTACCGCGAGCTGGGGCTGACCTCCGAGGCCACCGATGCCGAGGTGGACCTGGCCTACCGCCGGCTGATCTCCCAGTACCACCCCGACAAGGTCATCGGCGCCGCCCCGGAGCTGCGCCAGCAGGCCGAGCGCAAGTCGCGCCAGCTCAACGCCGCCTACGACCGCATCAAGACCCTGCGCAAGCGCTGAGCGCGCGCGGCCCTCCTTTCCAAGTACTGAAGGCCCCGGCCATGTCCAACTGCATCATCGCCCCCTCCATCCTGTCCGCCAATTTCGCCCGCCTTGGCGAGGAAGTGGACAACGTGCTCGCCGCCGGTGCGGACTGGGTGCACTTCGATGTGATGGACAACCACTACGTGCCCAACCTGACCATCGGCCCGATGGTCTGCCAGGCGCTGCGCAAGCACGGCGTCACCGCGCCGATCGACGTGCACCTGATGGTCGAGCCGGTGGACCGCATCATCCCGGACTTCGCCGAAGCCGGTGCCACCTACATCAGCTTCCACCCCGAAGCCTCCCGCCACGTCCACCGCACCATCCAGCTGATCCGTTCGCTGGGCTGCAAGCCGGGCCTGGTGCTCAACCCGGGCACCCCGGTGGACATCCTGGACTGGGTGCTGGACGACCTGGACCTGGTGCTGCTGATGTCGGTCAACCCGGGCTTCGGCGGCCAGGCGTTCATTCCCTCGGCGCTGGACAAGCTGCGCGTGGTCCGCCAGAAGATCGATGCCAGCGGGCGCGACATCCGCCTGGAGATCGACGGCGGCGTGAAGGCCGACAACATCGGCGCGATCGCCGCCGCCGGTGCCGACGCCTTCGTGGCCGGCTCGGCGATCTTCAACGCCAAGTCCAGCTACCAGGACGTGATCGCGCAGATGCGCCACAACGTCGCCCAGGCGAGGGCCTGAGCCATGTCGGTGGCCACTGTGAACATCCGCGTGGCCACCGCCGATGATGCGGCGCTGATCCTGCGCTTCATCCGTGAGCTGGCCATCTACGAGAAGGCCGAATCCTCGGTGCAGACCGACGAGGCCGGCATCCGCGCCAGCCTGTTCGGGCCGGAGGCCAAGGCCCGCGCGCTGATCTGCGAGGCCGAGGGCGCGGCCATCGGCTACGCCGTGTACTTCTACAATTACTCCACCTGGCTGGGCCGCAACGGCATCTACCTCGAAGACCTCTACGTCAGCCCGGCCAGCCGCGGCAGCGGTGCGGGCAAGGCGCTGCTGCAGCACATCGCGCGCATCGCCGTGGCCGAGAACTGCGGTCGCTTCGAGTGGTCGGTGCTGGACTGGAACGAACCGGCGATCAAGTTCTACGAAGCAGCCGGGGCCAAGCCACAGAGCGAGTGGACGGTGTACCGGATGGAGGGCGAGGCGTTGCGGGCCTTCGCCGAAGGCTGAGCACCCGTAGCGCCGACCGTTGGTCGGCTGAACTCATCGCAGGACAAAAAAAGGCCGCACCCTCACGGATGCGGCCCTGGGAATACTCGGAGGCTGATCCTGCCTCCATCCATCGTCCCTGCTATGGCCTTCCATTCTCCGGCCCTTCGGTGACCGTTTGATGACGTTCACCGGCCTCGACGGCGGCCCTGCTAGCCTGCGCCTCCCCCTCTCGTGGAAGTGCTGCATGAGCCGTACCCGCTGGCGTCTGATCCTCAACGGCAAGTCCACCGGCAATACGGATCTGCGCGAGGCCGTGCACGCCCTGCGCGAACGTGGTGTCCAGCTGGAGGTGCGGGTGACCTGGGAAGACGGCGATGCCGAGCGTTACGTGGCCGAGGCGATCGAACACGGCGTGGACACCATCATCGCCGCCGGCGGCGACGGCACCCTGAGCGAAGTGGCCGAGACCCTGGCGCACCGGCCGGAGCCCGCCGACGCGCTGCCTTCGCTGGGGCTGGTGCCGCTGGGCACCGCCAATGATTTCGCCACCGCCGCGGGCATCCCGATCGATCCGTTGGAGGCGCTGGACCTCATCGAGCAGCATCCGGCCCGCCCGATCGACCTGCTCAACATCGATGCCGACGGCAAGCGCTGGTGGTGCGCCAATGTCGCCAGCGGCGGCTTCGGAACCGAGGTCACCGTGGAGACCGATGAAGGCCTGAAGAAGGTGCTCGGCGGCCTGGCCTACCTGGTGACCGGCATCTCGCGGCTGGGCCGGATCGATCCGATCCGTGCGCGCCTGCGCGCACCCGGGTTCGACTGGGAAGGCGGTTTCATCGCGCTCGGCATCGGCAACGGGCGCCAGGCCGGCGGCGGGCAGGTGCTGTGCCCGGACGCCGTGGTCGACGACGGCCTGCTCGATGTCACCGTCATTCCCGAACTCACCGGTGAGGTCGCCTCCACCATCGGCGCGCTGCTCAAGGGCGGCAAGCAGGGCGCGCTCGAGCAGGTTGCCCATCGCGCCCGCGCGCCGTGGGTGGAGATCGAGGCCGAGCAGCCGATCACCCTGAACCTGGACGGCGAGCCGGTGAAGGCCCGCCAGTTCCGCATCGAATGCGTGGCCGCGCGGGTCCGCATGCACCTGCACCCGGGCAGCCACCTGCTGTCGCCGCCCTGACCCGACGGGCCTGCCCGCCAGGGTTTCCCTCGCACCCCAGCTGCGGTACAGTCCCCCGGTGTCCATTCTGACGACCCCGCATACCCTTTCTTCCGCTCGCCGCTGGTGGCGATGGTGGCCTGTTGCCGTCGTCCGTCCCGCCACCGCCGTTTCCCGGAAGGAAAGTCGTCTTGATCACGTTCGAGCAGTTCCAGCAGCAGGCCGCTGAAGGCCACACCCGCATCCCCGTCGTCCGCGAAGTGCTGTCCGACCTGGACACGCCGCTTTCGGTCTATCTGAAGCTCGCCGACGGCCCGCATACCTATCTGTTTGAATCGGTCGAGGGCGGTGAGCGCTTCGGGCGTTACTCCATCATCGGCCTGCCGGCGCGCCGGGTGTATGCCTTCCACGGCCATACCCTGACCATCAGCGAGTCCGGCACCGTGGTGGAAACCCGCGAGGTCGCCGACCCGTTCACCGAGGTCGAAGCGCTGCGCAGCGCCCACTCGGTGCCCAAGCTGGCCGGCCTGCCGGGCTTCACCGGCGGCCTGGTGGGCTGGTTCGGTTTTGAATGCATCGGCTACATCGAGCCGCGCCTGGCGCCGCCGCGTGGCCGCGACGAACTGGGCACCCCGGACATCCTGCTGCTGCACTCCGAAGAACTGGCGGTGTTCGACAACCTCAAGGGCCGCCTGTACCTGATCGTGCATGCCGACCCGGGTCAGCCCGGTGCATGGGAGGACGCCCAGGCCAAGCTGGATGCGCTGGTTGCCAAGCTGCGCGCGCCCGGCGCCGGCTACCCCGCACCGATCACCCGCGACGTGCTGGACGAGAACGATTTCGTCTCCGGCTTCACCCGCGAAGGCTTCATCGCCGCGGTCGACAAATCCAAGGAATACATCCGCGCCGGCGACATCTTCCAGGTGGTGCTCAGCCAACGCCTGAGCGTGCCGTTCAAGGCACGCCCGGTGGATGTGTACCGCGCGCTGCGTGCGCTCAATCCCTCGCCGTACATGTATTTCCTGGATACCGGCGACGTGCAGGTGGTCGGCTCCTCGCCGGAGATCCTGGTGCGCCTGCAGGACGGCGAAGTCACCGTGCGCCCGATCGCCGGCACCCGCCCGCGCGGCGCCACGGTGGAGGAAGACAACGCACTGGAAGCCGAACTGCTGGCCGACCCGAAGGAGCGCGCCGAGCATCTGATGCTGATCGATCTGGGTCGCAACGATGCCGGTCGCGTGTCCAGGGCAGGCACGGTGGAAGTGGGCGAGCAGTTCGTGATCGAACGCTACAGCCACGTCATGCACATCGTCAGCGAGGTTACCGGGCAACTGCAGCCGGGCCTGAGCTATGCCGACGTGCTGCGCGCCACCTTCCCGGCCGGCACCGTCAGCGGTGCGCCGAAGATCCGCGCGCTTGAGGTGATCCGCGAGCTGGAACCGATCAAGCGCAACGTGTACGCCGGCAGCATCGGCTACATCGGCTGGCATGGCGACGCCGATACCGCCATCGCCATCCGCACCGCGGTGATCAAGGACGGCCGCCTGCACGTGCAGGCCGGCGCGGGCATCGTCTACGACTCGGACCCGGGCAAGGAATGGGACGAGACGATGAACAAGGGGCGCGCGTTGTTCCGCGCCGTTGCCCAGGCCGCCAAGGGCCTGTGAGTTTCCCGTGCCGTGGCCACCGCCACGGTTCCTGCTGCACCACCCGGACAAGGAATACCGCATGAAGCTGCTGAGCGCATTGCTGTTGTCGACGACGTTGGCCGCTGTCGCGCCGGCGTGGGGCCAGGCCAATACCATCCCCTCGCAGCCGCACCTGCTGGTCAAGGGCAGCGCCACCCGCACGGTGATGCCGGACCGCTTCACCGTAAAAGTGGCGCTGGAATCGGTCGACATGCAGACCGACACCGCCCGCGCCCGCGTGCAGGCCAATGCCGAACGCGTGCTGCAGTTGTTCGCCCAGCACGGCGCCATCGAGGGCACCGTGCGCGCCGCCAACCTGAGCATTGCCCCGTCCACGCGCTATCGCAACGATGAGGAGGTGTTCAACGGCACCGCCGCCCGTCGCGACCTGAAGGCCGAATTCCCCGACGCGCAGGCGCTGAAAGCCTTCCTCGGCGATCTGAAGGCCAGCCGCGAAGTGCAGGTCAGTACCGCTGAACCCACGTATTCGGGTGAAGGCCGCCTGCGTGGCGAACTCAAGGTCGAGGCCGCCGCGCAGACGCGCGAATCGGCCAAGGGCCTGGCTGGCGCATACGGCACGAAGATCACCGGCCTGTACAGCATTTCCGACGTCGCACCGAACTTCGCTTATGGCGTGCAGGCCGGTACCTGGGGCACGCCCGGTCGGGATGGCTTCGGCGACGGCGGAGAAAGCACAACGCTGGACAGGGTGGCCGTGACCGGATCGCGCTATCGCGCGTCGTCGGGCGGCGAACTGCTCACCGCCGCGCCCATCACGTACACGGAAAACGTGTACGCCATTTTCCTCATTCAAGACGGACCCTGACCATGTTGTTGATGCTCGACAACTACGACAGCTTCACCTACAACCTCGTGCAGTACCTGCAGACGCTGGGCGCCGAGGTCAAGGTGGTGCGCAACGACGCCTTGAGCGTCGATGAGATCGCCGCGCTCGCCCCCGAGCGCATCGTGATTTCGCCCGGCCCGTGCACGCCCAACGAAGCGGGCGTGTCGCTGGCACTGATCGAACGGCTCGGCCCGACCACGCCGATCCTCGGCGTGTGTCTGGGCCACCAGAGCATCGGCCAGGTCTACGGGGGCGATGTCATCCGTGCGGGGAACATCATGCACGGCAAGACCTCGCCGATCCGGCATGAGGGCAAGGGCGTGTTCGCCGGCCTGCCGGACGGTTACCAGGCCACGCGCTACCACTCCCTGGTGGTGGACAAGACCACGCTGCCGGACTGCCTGGAAGTGACCGCCTGGACCGAAAACGAGGACGGCAGCGTCGAAGAGATCATGGGCCTGCGCCACCGCCAGTACCCGGTCGAAGGCGTGCAGTTCCACCCCGAATCGATCCTCACCGAGCACGGCCACGCCCTGCTGAAGAACTTCCTGCAGCGCTGATCGGCGCCGCACCTGCATCGCAAAGGACCCCCCGCATGACCTTCTCCCCCCAGGAAGCCCTGCAGCGCACCATCGAGCATCGCGAGATCTTCTTCGACGAAATGGTCGACCTGATGCGCCAGGTGATGCGCGGCGAGGTCTCGCCGGTGATGACCGCTGCGATCCTCACCGGCCTGCGGGTCAAGAAGGAAACCGTGGGCGAGATCGCCGGTGCCGCCACGGTGATGCGTGAGCTGGCGCTGGCGGTGCCGGTGGCCGACAAGACCCACCTGGTGGATATCGTGGGGACCGGTGGCGACGGCTCGCACACCTTCAACATCTCCACCTGCGCGATGTTCGTGGTGGCCGCCGCCGGTGCCAAGGTGGCCAAGCACGGCAACCGCAGCGTGTCCTCCAAATCCGGCAGTGCCGATGCGGTCGAGGCGCTGGGCGCGATCATCGACCTGGGCCCGGCGCAGGTCGCCGAGGCGATCGCGCAGACCGGTATCGGCTTCATGTTCGCGCCGATGCACCACCCGGCGATGAAGGTGGTGGCACCGGTACGCCGCGAGATGGGCGTGCGTACCATCTTCAACATCCTCGGCCCGCTGACCAACCCGGTGGGCGCCACCAACGTGCTGATGGGCGTGTTCCATCCCGATCTGGTCGGCATCCAGGCGCGCGTGCTGCGCGAGCTGGGCGCCGAGCGCGCGCTGGTGGTGTGGGGGCGCGACAACATGGACGAGATTTCGCTGGGTGCCGGTACCCTGGTCGGTGAGCTGCGCGATGGCAAGGTGCGCGAGTACGAGATCCATCCGGAGGACTTCGGCATCGCGATGTCGGCCAGCCGCAACCTGAAGGTGGCCAACCCGGAGGAGTCGATCGCGATGCTGCGCGGCGTGCTGGACAACCAGCCCGGCCCGGCACTGGACATCGTGGCCCTCAACGCCGGTGCGGCGCTGTACGTGGCCGGCGTGGCCGACAGCATCGCCGACGGCCTGGCCCGCGCCCGCGCGGCCATTGCCGATGGCAGCGCGCGCGCGCGCATGAACCAGTACGTGGCCGCCACCCAGCGCATCCGCGCCGGCGGTTGAGCCGGCCATTTCACGCTTTACCCGTGGCTGGCCGATAATGGCCGGCCTGAAGGAACCGAACGACATGAGCGACATCCTCGACACCATCCTGGCCCGCAAGACCGAAGAAGTGGCCGCCCGGCGCGCCGACGTGCCACTGCAGGCACTGATCGACCGTCTGCAGCAGGCGCCGCCGGTGCGCGGCTTCGCCGATGCGCTGCGGGCCTCGATCGCCGCCGGCAACCCGGCGGTGATTGCCGAGGTGAAGAAGGCCAGCCCGTCCAAGGGGGTGATCCGCGCCGACTTCCATCCGGCCGATATCGCGGTGAGCTACGAGTTCGGTGGCGCCAGCTGCCTGTCGGTGCTGACCGACGTGGACTTCTTCCAGGGCGCCGATGCCTACCTGCAGCAGGCCCGCGAGGCGTGCACGCTGCCGGTGCTGCGCAAGGACTTCGTGATCGATCCCTACCAGGTGTACGAGGCCCGCGTGCTCGGCGCCGACTGCATCCTGCTGATCGTGGCCGCGCTGGACGACCGCCAGCTGGCCGAGCTGTCCGACCTGGCCATGCAGCTGGGCATGGACGTGCTGGTGGAAGTGCACGACATCGACGAGCTCGAGCGCGCCATCCAGGTGCCGGTGCCGCTGATCGGCATCAACAACCGCAACCTGCGCACCTTCGAGGTGTCGCTGCAGACCACCCTGGACATGCGCCAGGCCGTGCCGCGCGATCGCCTGCTGGTCACCGAGAGCGGCATCGTCGATGCCGACGATGTCAGCCGGATGCGCGCCGCCGGCGTGCACGCGTTCCTGGTCGGGGAGGCCTTCATGCGCGTGGAAGAGCCCGGCGAGGGCTTGCGTCAGCTATTCTTCAGCGCATGACTGCGAACTACCCAACGCCGCGCAACGACGCCCCGCTGGTGGTCTTCGATTTCGATCACACCCTCTACGACGGCGATTCGGGCAGCCACCTGTTTGCCTGGCTGATCAAGCGCAACCCCCTGCGCCTGCTCGCCGCGCTGCTGGCCACTCCGATCCTGGGGCCGCTGGTGGCCTTGCTGCCTACCCGCCGCCGCGGCATCTCCGGCTACGTGTGGATCGCCACCTTCGGGCTGCACCGCGCGCGCGACCTCAACAAGGCCATCGATCGCTACGTGCTCACCCACGAAGCCGACATCCGCCGCCGGCTGCTGCCGGTGGCGCTGGACGTGTTCGCCCGGCACCGGGCGCAGGGTGACCGGGTGGTGGTCGCCACCGGCGCACCGCCGGAGCTGGCCCGCGCCATCCTTACCTTCGTGGCCCACCAGGGCGTGCCGGTCATCGGCACCGAGGTCGGCCCGTTCCTGGGCGCGGTGATCGCCACGCGCCACTGCCACAACGAAGAGAAGATGCGCATGCTGCGCGAGCGCGGCTATGGCGAGATCGCCATCGCCTACTCCGACAGCAGTGCCGACCTGCCGCTGCTGCTGGCCGCCAAGGCGCCGGTGGTGGTCAATCCGAAGGCGTCGCGGGTGGCCCATTTCCGCCAGGTGCTGCCGCCCGGCACCCCGGTGCTCAATTGGGGCTGTGTCGATCGGGCTGGCGATCCGGTCTAAGCGGTTCGATTGAACATGCGTCTGGCCTAGCCTGCGCGGGGGCGACGCAACCGGCTCACGCCGCGCGCCACTGCAGCACGGCCTGGCCGATCTGGAACAGGCTGATGGCCAGTACCAGCACGCCGACGGCCACCAGTACCCAGCGCTCCCGGACCCGCTTGACCAGCAGCGCGGCGACCGGCGCGGCCATCATGCCGCCGATCATCAGGCCGGCCACGATGTTCAGGTACTGCAGGCCCATCGACAGCAGGAAGGTGATCGAGACCGCCACGGTCACCACGAACTCGGCCGCGTTGACGGTGCCGATGGTGGTCCGGGCCTGGCCGCCACGCGCCAGCAGGGTGGAGGTGGCCACCGGTCCCCAGCCGCCGCCGCCGCTGGCATCCAGCAGCCCGGCCACGAAGCCCAGCACCGGGACCCGCTTCACTTCCTGGGCCGGCATCAGCCGCCCGGCCGCGCGCAGCAGGATGAAAATGGCCAGCACCAGCAGGTAGCAGTAGATGAACGGGCGGATGACATCGCCCGGGAGCTGGGTCAGCACGTAGGCGCCGAGGACCCCGCCGACCGCGCCAGGCAGGGCCAGGCGCAGGAACAGCCGGCGATCGACGTTGCCGGCCACCAGATGGGAGACGCCCGAGGCGCCGGTGGTGAACACCTCGGCGGTGTGGATGCTGGCGCTCACCGCCGCCGGCGGCAGGCCCATGCTCAGCAGCACCGAGGAGGACACCAGCCCGAACGCCATGCCCAGCGCGCCATCGACCAGCTGCGCGCCCAGGCCGATCAGGATGAACCAATAGAATTCGCTACCCAGTTCCATGGCCCCAGCCTAGCGGCAAAGGGCGGCCAGTGCCGAGCGCTGGCCGACCGGGGTGCCGCCGTCGGGTGGGCCTGGAGGGGGATCTGCGCGGTGGTCGGCCCGTGGCCGACACCTGCGGAACCGGCCGCAGCACGGTCCCGGGCGGGCAGGGATCAGCGAGTGCCGTACAGGACCACGGTCTTGCCGCGGGCGTGCAGCAGGCCGTCGGTCTGCAGCTTCTTCAGCACCCGGCCGGCCATTTCACGCGAGCAGCCGACCAGCCGGGCCAGTTCCTGGCGCGACACGCGCAGCTGGGTGCCCTGCGGGTGGCTCATGGCCTCCGGCTCGCGGGACAGGTCGTGAAGGGTGCGCACGATGCGGTCGGTGACATCCAGGAACGCCAAGCGGCTGGCCTTGCGACTGGTGTCGAGCAGGCGCTTGGAGATCTGCTGGCCCAGCGCGTACAGCAGGCGCGGCGCATCGGCCGACAGCGGGCCCAGGAACAACTGGTGCAGGCGCTCGTAGCTGATCTCGGCCAGCTCGCAGGGGGTGCGGGTGCGCAGGATCACTTCGCGGCGGTCGGATTCGACGAAAAGCCCCATTTCGCCGACGAATTCACCTGAACCGAAGTAGCCGAGGACCAGCTCGCGGTCGTCCTCTTCCTCAGCAATTATAGAAACCGAGCCACTGATCACGTAGTAAAGGGTGCCGGCCGGGTCCCCCGGGCGAAACACATCGGTGCGCGCGGGGTAGCGGCGGCGATGGCTGTGGGCCAGGAAACGGTCGATGGTGGCGATATCCAGGGCCAGTGGACTTGTGGCAAGGCGCACAGTTGACACGTTTGAGGCGCTCCCTTTGCTCATGAACAATTCACGGCTATGTGCCGCGAGCTTAACGATCCGGTTTGTTAAGGGCAAACACAGCACACCTGTTCCTTTCGATGCAAGTTTCGCCCCCGATCACTTTGCCCCATAATTCCCCCTTTCCCACCACTCACAGGATCGACCGCCGTGGTCAAGCCGTTGCCTCGCCTCAGGTTGCAGGGTTTCAACAACCTCACCAAGGCGCTGAGCTTCAACATCTATGACGTGTGTTACGCGCGCACCGAAGAGGAGCGTCAGCGTTACATTGAATACATCGATGAAGAGTACAACGCCGACAGGCTTACTCAAATCTTGACCGATGTCGCCGAGATCATCGGCGCCAACATCCTCAACGTGGCGCGCCAGGATTACGATCCGCAGGGTGCCTCGGTGACGATCCTGATCTCGGAAGAGCCGGTGATCGACAAGAAGCAGGCCGGCAAGGAGTTGATCTCCGACGCCGTGGTCGCGCACATGGACAAGTCGCACATCACTGTGCACACCTATCCGGAAACGCACCCGCAGGAGGGCATTGCCACCTTCCGCGCCGACATCGACGTGGCCACCTGCGGCGTGATTTCGCCGTTGAAGGCGCTGAACTACCTGATCGAGAGTCTGGAATCGGACATCGTGATCATGGACTACCGCGTGCGTGGCTTCACCCGTGATGTGAAGGGCAAGAAGCACTACATCGATCACAAGATCAACTCGATCCAAAACTTCCTGGCCAAGAACATCAAGTCGCGTTACGAGATGTTCGACGTCAACGTCTACCAGGAAAACATCTTCCACACGAAGATGCACCTGAAGGACTTCGACCTGGACCAGTACCTGTTCGAAGAGAAGGCCAAGAACATCTCGTTCAAGGAACGCATGAAGATCGAAGCGCTGCTGCGTCGTGAGATCGAAGAGCTGTTCCACGGGCGCAACCTGGCCGAGTAATGCGGTGGCGACCGCCGCCCCGGGCAACCGGTGGCGGTGCTGCGCACGGCGGGCGCGTCCCGCCTGTGGAACCTGCGGTTTGCGCAATTGACGGTTCCACGGAAGCAGTTCAACAACGGCCCGGTGTGAAGACACCGGGCCGTTGTCGTATTCACGTTGCGGCGCCGGAGACGACGATGCCGGGTTGGCCGGCCGCGTTCACACCCGGTAGGCGATCGTCTTCATCACCGCCGAGGCCAGGGCCATCACCGATGGGATCGGGAACGGCAGCTTGCGCGCGCCAGCGTGTTCGGCATGGTCGGCATGCCGGGCTTCGTCGATCTTCATCACCTTGAGGATCTCGCGGCTGCGCAGGTCGGCCGCGGGCAGGGTGTCCAGGTGCTCATCCAGGTGGGCCTCCACCTGGCGCTCGGTCTCCACCACGAAGCCGAGGTTCCAGCCGTCGCCGCGCAGGCCGGCCAGGGTGCCGATGGTGTAGCTGCCGGCATACCAGATGGGGTTGAACAGGCTGGGGCGGCTGTCCAGCTCGCGCAGGCGCTGGGCGCACCAGGCCAGGTGATCGGTTTCTTCCTGGGCGGCTTCGAGCAGGTGGGCGCGGGTCTGGGCCTCCTGGGCCACCGCGGCCTGGCCAAAGTACAGGCCCTGGGCGCAGACCTCGCCGACGTGGTTGATCCGCATCAGCCCAGCGGCATGGCGGCGCGCGGCGCGGTCCATCTGCACGTCCGGGGTGGCCGTGGCCGGGTAGGGGCGGCTGGCCGGCGGGTTGCCGAACACCGTGTCCAGGGCGCGCTGCGCCTCGGTCAGCAGGTGATCGAGCGGGGTGATCTGGCGGGTCGCGGTCATGGGGGCGGGGGCGTAGCGCGGGGATCGTCGATTCTCGCCCCCTTGGGGCGGCGTGCCAAGCCGGGGCCGGGCGGCGACTTGCATGTGGCCGGGCAGGCCAGTACAATCCCGCCTCTTCACAACGCGTGGCAGAGTTCCGGCCGTTCAGCGCCGCAATGAGCCCGACCTACTTGAGTTCTTTCATGAGCACTTTCACTGCAAAGTCCGAGACCGTCCAGCGCGACTGGTATCTCGTCGACGCTTCCGGCAAGACGCTGGGCCGTCTGTCCACCGAGCTGGCCCGCCGTCTGCGCGGCAAGCACAAGCCGGTCTACACCCCTCACGTTGATACCGGTGATTACCTGGTTGTCATCAATGCAGAAAAGATTGCCGTCACCGGCAACAAGCTGCAGGACAAGCTGTACCACCGCTTCACTGGCTACATCGGCAACCTGAAGACCGAAACTCTGGCCCAGGCGCTGGAGCGCCACCCGGAGCGCGTCATCGAGACCGCCGTCAAGGGCATGCTGCCGAAGGGCCCGCTGGGCCGCGCCATGTACCGCAAGCTCAAGGTGTACTCGGGTTCCGAGCACCCGCACGCCGCTCAGCAGCCTCAGGTTCTGGATATCTAATCATGGCTATCACGCAAAACTACGGCACCGGCCGCCGCAAGTCCTCCACCGCCCGCGTGTTCCTGCGCAAGGGCGCCGGCAACATCACCGTCAATGGCCGTCCGCTGGACGAGTTCTTTGGCCGTGAGACTGCGCGCATGATCGTGCGTCAGCCGCTGGAACTGACCAAGAACACCGAAAGCTTCGACATCATGGTCACCGCCGCTGGCGGTGGTACCACCGGTCAGGCCGGTGCGATCCGCCTGGGCATCGCCCGCGCGCTGGTCGAGTACGACGAAACCCTGAAGTCCGAGCTGCGCAAGGCTGGCTTCATGACCCGTGACGCCCGTGAAGTCGAGCGTAAGAAGGTCGGTCTGCACAAGGCACGTCGCGCCACCCAGTTCTCCAAGCGCTGATCCATCGCGCCTGGCGTGGGATCCTTCGGGATCCCGCTGGGAGGACAGCAAAAGCCCGGCCTCGGCCGGGCTTTTGTCGTTTGTGGGGCCGATGTTGCTCAGGGCCAGGGCTAGAGCCAGAGCCAGAGCGCTTGGTCTGCGCATTGGCTGGGTTGGGTCGGCGCGGATGGATTGTCGGGACACGCTGCAAGTACGTCCATGTAAGCTCCGTCGCCGCATCCATGCGGCTC
>RCUH01000331.1_pt1 | contig 54689 bp, 48 predicted proteins | sample 2166191 | NCBI WGS metagenome assembly RCUH01 (sample SAMN09932848, study PRJNA488358) | compost metagenome | feature: garden; material: soil; isolation source: compost soil in an enriched community after 214 h of incubation | place: Germany: Experimental Botanical Garden Goettingen | collected... | reverse complement strand
CTCTAACCAGCTGAGCTAAGAAGGAGTGCTGGTTGCCAAAACGTTGTTTTTGATCCTTTAAAGAAGAAAAACGCTCATTCGTTTCGGAGTGCAATATTAAGGATTTTTCATTAGATTGACGAAAATAAATGTAAAATAAAAATCCAATAGGATTATTCTGCCTCATTTTCAAATAGGTATCTGTCTAAAATTATAAGCGTGTAGATCATTGATCAGTGGATTTTCAAGCCAAATTTTTCGTGGGCCCGGATTTTTGGTTTTCGTTTAAAACCAAAAAAGCCTCTCAGTTTTCACTGAAAGGCTTTGTATTTGGCTCCCTCTGCTGGGCTCGAACCAGCGACCCTCTGATTAACAGTCAGATGCTCTAACCAGCTGAGCTAAGAAGGAGTGCTGGTTGCCAAAACGTTGTTTTTGATCTCTTAAGGAGGAAAAACGTTTGTTCGTTTTGGGAATGCAATATTAGGGGTTTTAATTTATTTATGCAATATTTGCAGTGAAATAATTTTAAAAAATATTCAATTAATTTATATGAGCCTGATAATCATAGGAACTGTAGCCTTCGATGCTATAGAAACTCCCTTCGGAAAAACGGATAAAATAGTAGGTGGAGCTGCAACTTACGCTAGTTTGGCTGCTTCTTACTTCTATAATAAAGTCAAAATTGTTGGTGTTGTAGGTGATGACTTCGAAAAAAAGGACATCGATACATTTACTGAACATGGTATTGATACCGAAGGATTGCAGATAAAGGAAGGTGAAAAGTCATTCTTTTGGTCAGGTAAATACCACAATGATATGAACAGCAGAGATACTTTAGTTACTGAACTAAATGTATTGGCTGATTTTGATCCGATTATTCCAGAGAGCTATCAGGACTGTGAGTATTTGATGTTAGGTAACCTAACTCCGATCGTACAACAAACGGTTATCAAACGTCTTAAAAATAAACCTAAGTTGATCGTTTTGGATACAATGAACTTCTGGATGGACATTATGATGGCAGATTTGTTGGAAACGATTAAAATGGTAGATGTGTTGACGATTAATGATGCTGAAGCGCGTCAACTATCCGGAGAATATTCTTTAGTAAAGGCTGCTAAGAAAATCCTGGAAATGGGGCCAAAGTATTTGATCATTAAAAAAGGTGAACATGGTGCTTTATTGTTCCATGAAGATAAAATCTTCTCGGCTCCAGCACTTCCATTAGCAGAAGTTTTTGATCCAACAGGCGCAGGTGATACTTTCGCGGGTGGTTTTATTGGCTATATGGCTAAGGTAGGTACGGTTAACTTCAATAACATGAAGAATGCAATTATTTTCGGTTCTGCCTTGGCTTCTTTCTGTGTAGAGAAGTTTGGAATTGAGAAAATTGTAAACCTTACGGACGAAGAGGTTGCTGCGCGTGTTCAAGAATTCGTAAGCTTAAGCTCTTTTACAATCGAAGCATAACGACCCGATCAAAGATCTTTCTAAGAATGGCTATTCAGATAATGAATGGCCATTTTTTATACATTCAGTTTGCCGATCACGATAAATTTTTCAAATACCGATTCTGTATGAGGGGCATCTGATAATTCTTCTGTTAAATCCTGTCCAGCCCAATGTTCGTAATGTTTGCCATTGCGCCAGAGTCTACTTTCTGTAACGTCGTAAATCAAGCCTTTGTAAGCTACCCATATTTGTGGCTTATCTTGCCCATTGCGTAATGCCAGCTGTTGTTTGGAGTACAGTGGTAAATTATCCATCAACTTTGACCATTTTGCTTTTGAAAAGCTCAAACAAATAGACTGTCATTAAGAGCATTCCCATAAAGTAGAAATAAACCTCAATTGGCAGGTACGCAAGGTATAATTTCAATGAAGCGTTTTCATTAAATACAAGGAAGGATTGTTTTTTAACAATCAGGCAGCCTATATAAAAGGGGATCAACAAAACAAAATAGGTTCTGTAAAAGCGATACATAAACCTCAGCTTGTTTTTATACTCTATGTAAAGTAATAGGGCTAATGCTACAAAAAAAGTAGTTGCCGTATACAATTTAAGATAACCGAAAAACAAAAAGGCAATACATATACCTAGCATCAGGTTACTAACCGATAGACTAAACTTTTCGAGATTATTATTGGGAAACTTGGTATTTAAAAAACGATAGGTGTATAACCCAAAGGCAGGAATAATAAAGGAAAGTAGGATGATTTGAATAGGCAGGCCTGCAATAACTGCTCCGGTTAAAAGGTTGACATTAAAAGATAAGACGCCCAAAGTAGTGAACAATATTGCAAAAAGAGAAAATAGGATGCCTGTTAAACAAATTGATAATAAAATTATTCTGGTATAACTATTGTTCATGAATTGGGATAAATTATTCTCAAAAGTATGATTTTGACATCGTTTAACAACCATCTAATCTCAGTACTATGAAAAAAACGCTACTATCACTTATTCTTGTAACATTTTGCCTATTAGGTTATAGTCAGGAAACACCCAAAATTGACACGACTAAAAACTGGACTATTCATGGCGAGAATACATTTCTGGTCAACCAGAGTTCTTTCTCTAACTGGTCAGCAGGTGGTATAAATTCTCTTGCCGCAAATTTGATTTTAAATTACGATTTCAATTACAAAAAGGACAAATGGAGTTGGGATAATAAGGCTATTGCAGCTTATGGAATAAGTAAACAGGATGGTATTGGGATGCGTAAAAACGACGACAGACTTATCTTGAATAGTTTGTTAGGTTATAAGGCTGCTCAGTACTGGTTGTATACTTTTTATGCCAACTTCCAGACGCAGTTTGCAAAAGGTTATACTTATGACGGAGATACAAGAACCAAAATATCCAATGCTTTTGCTCCGGCTTACCTGACATTCGGGCCTGGTATTGCCTATAAAAAATCGGATAATTTTAGGGTCAATTTCTCACCTGTAGCTTCAAGAGTAGTGATGGTGTTTGATGATGACTTGAATAAGGATGCACCTGCTTTTGGTGTTGATCCCGGAAAGAACGTACGTTTCGAGTTCGGTGCATCATTGGATGCTTACTATAAAGTGAATCTGATGGAAAACATTAGTTTTGAGAATATACTAAAGCTATATTCTAACTATCTGGATAAGCCACAAAATATTTATACTGATTATACTGCTAATCTGTTTATGAAGGTGAATAAGTTTGTAACCGTTAATGCCGGTGTGCAAATGATTTACGATGACAAGACTATGATTACGAAAGTAGTAAACGGCGTTAAAGAGGATTGGCATAAAGACTTGCAGGTAAAACAGATCTTTGGTGCAGGTTTAACCTATAAATTCTAGTTGGAGGGTAGGTGTTTATATTGTAAAATGATATCTTTGCCCCACCTATAAAGACATCAAAATAATGCTTTCGAAGTATAAATACCTATTTTCCCTTTTCGTTTTACTCTGTTTTTCTTCTTGTTTTCAGATTATTGAAGAAATTAATCTCACTGATGCGGGTTCCGGTACGGTTAATCTGACCCTAAATCTTAGTGCCAGCAAGACAAAAGTAGCCTCAGTTATGCTAATGGATAGCATACAAGGATATAAAGTGCCGTCCAAGCAAACCATCCAAAAGGAACTTGGCGAAGTTGTTGCCTATCTAAAGAAATCTCCGGGAATAAGCAATGTTCAAAAGAAGGTTGATTTTGAAAATTACATTGTGAGTGTATCCTTTGCTTTTAAAGATATAGCGAACATTGACAATGTAAATCAAAATGTCCTCAAAAAATTAAAGATAAAAGGGCTTAATAACTCTTCTTATACCTACAATCCAAAAATCAAGTTTTTTCAACGCAGTTATCAGCATACCAAGGAGGCTATAGCGGAATACAATAAGTTAAAACCTGAAGTTAAAAAGGTGTTTAAAGATGCTACTTATGTAAGTATTTATAGGTTCGAACAGCCTGTAGTGCTATGTACAAATCCTTTGGCAAAAATATCAAAATCAAAAAAAGCAGTTATGCTTAATACGGGTATTCTCGGTTTAATAAATGGAAAAACCGATTTATCCAACCGCATTACAATAACAAAATAACGTTTCTATTTAATTTATCCTTACTATGAATTCTTTTTTCAGATGCTTAACAGCATTACTTTTAGCCGGTCTTACATTTACATCCAGCGCACAAGATCTTGTGCATAAAATCCCTTCTAATGCACTTGCCGTAGCGACCATCCAAGGTAAAAATCTAACGGAATTAATGTCTTTAACCGAATTTAATAATTCGTTTCTTGGAAAAGAATTATTAGCGAAACAGGCTAAAAAATCGGGCGAATCTTATACTACTATAGAGGATTTGGGTTTTAACCTTGCTTCCTCATTTTATTATTTTAACCAGAGCAACGACAGCGTAACTTATAACTGTTTCCTTGCTCCTGTTAAAAACGCAGCGCAAGTTGACAAACTGTATACACAAGCTGATCAGAAGTTTAGTGTAAAAGGTAATGTGAGATATTATTACAATGTTGATTCTACCGAAGTAGCTCGGTGGAATGGGGAAATGTTTTTGTTTGTAATAGCCAGAGGTAAAAAAGAGTACTTTTCGAAGCCTGAAGTGATGGAGCGCTTTGGATTAACTAACCCTTATCCAATAGCTGATTCTGTTGCAATTGATAGTGCGGCTGCCGCAGTTGATAGTTTAGCAGCTGATACTATAGCTGTCGAATATACGGAACCAGCAGCAGTGGAAATGGGGATGCAAGACTCGGTTGTGGTTGATACAGCGGAAGCATATTCATCTGATCCTTTTTTCAAAAATGAAGACCAAAAGAAATCAATTGTAGCCAGATGGACAGAACGTATGGTGGATGATTTTTTTGCTGGTACCGATAAAACATCCATATTAAACAATAACGATTTTGTAAAAAATATTGATCCTAAGGCTGAAGCTACTATCTGGGTTTCTGGTGTGGATAAGCTTTTCAATACTTATGTGCCTACAACTTATTTAAAAGGCTTGGGCTTTTTAAATGGATATGGAAGCGGAAATGTAAAGCTTTACCTGGAAGATAAATCTATCCGGATGACCAGTAGCATGACCTTTAGCGATGAAATAGCTACTGTTTTTAAAAAGGTGCACAAAAGAAAATTAAACAAACGTTTCTTGAAATATGTGAATGAAGATCGTATGATTGGCTATTTAGGCTATGCAGTGGATACGAAGGCATATCTTGAAGAATACCCTAGGTTGATGTCCAAAATTTATGGCTCTGTATATGCTGATGAAATAGGTATGGCTACAGATCTATTCTCTCTTTTATTGGACGAAGAAGCAATAGGGAAGGTAGTTAAAGGAGATGCATTGTTCATCTTTAACGGTCTTTCACAAAATGAGGTGAGCTACAAGTCGTACGAGTACAACGAAGAGAACTTTGAAACCAAAGAAGTGATGAAGACTAAAAAGGAGACCTTGCCAGATTTTTTAATGATGTTCTCTTCTGAAGATACCCGATTGATTGATAAACTGATTGCTTATGGCGTAAAAAAGGAATTTGTTAAAAAAGGCTCGGGATATTATGAATTGAGTATCCCTAAAAGTCCTTTAGCACTTTACTTTACGATAAAAGACAATATTGTTTTCTTCGGTACCAATAAAATGGAAATGGATAATATTGCTTCGAACAGATCAGTCGCAAAGGTTTCTGCTAAGAACAAGAAGATGTTGTTAAGTAGTAACTATGCTGCATATTTCAGTGCTAAAAAACTGTCGGGAAAGATCCCTTCCGAAGAATTTGGTGGTGCCGAAAAGATAGAAAAGACTAATCGTGTACTGAATGCATTGGGCGATATTTACATGAACTCGAATTCGGCCAAAGGGAGTGTATTATCTGCACAAATGAGTATGGATATTCCCGCTAATCAACCGAATGCTTTAAAATATCTTTTATCAATTATTGAAGACGCAAAGAAATAAATTTAAGCGCATAGCAACAATCTTGGCAGCAGTACTATTACTGCTGCTAGCTTTTTTCGGCTATCTGTTGCTAAGGAAATATTCTGCCTATAAGGACACTATACATGCAGATGCAGAACTTATAGTTAAGGTTGATGCTGATCAGCTATACTGTGATCTTGCGATGGACTACCTTAGCAATCTATCCTATTATCGAAGTAAAAAAGCGAGTTCAATTGAAAGTGGCTTAAATATACCTTCGCAGATTTTTGTGTATACGGTAAAATCCAAATCTGCTCATACTTACTTTTGTACCATGCCCGTAGCAGACTCGTTGTTGCTTAAGTCGTTTGTAAAACAAAGGCTGGGCATCACTACATTGAAAAATGAGGGACAGTATGTAAGCGGAAGATCGACGAATGGTCGACTTACTATTGTCTTTAATGCGCACACATTTGCTCTGGGATACGCTTTTAATCGTGAAAATGTACAGGATGTTTTGACTGATTTGTTAAATAAGAGAAATCTACTTTCGGATAAAGATCAAAAAATTGTGAGGCTTAAGGCGATAAAATCACATTTGGCCTATGTTCTTGGAAATTACACAGGGACTGGAGATTTTAAAGATGGGCAACTTCATGTTGAGGGAGACTTTAGCTTAAACGGTTTTACAGTAAACGGAAATAGTTTTAGCCACCGTGTTTTTGATAAAGATGCTATCGTAAAAACCTGGCTAAATGTCAAGCCGTCTCTGAATAAAAGCTTTGGCCGAATTAAGGTTAAAGACTATGAAATATATCCGGATAGCTTATTGAAATATTGTAATGGGTATTTTGATATAGAAATGGTGAATCCGGTAAATCAGGTCGATACCGTAATCACTTATGAGTATAACGATGATTTTGAAAAGGAAGAAACCTTAACTCCCCGTGTGGTAAAAGTGCCCGGTGTAAACGGTGTTATTGCAGGCAACGTGACTGGATTGTTGAATTATCTAACTAGAACAAAAATCATTAATAACAATCGTGTTAATAAGGAGCTATTTCCATTGTATAAGTTTTATGCCAAAGATAACCAAACTGGCATGTTATTGAGTACAGATCAGCAGGCGGTTACTTCGCAATTGACGGAAAGCACGCCTTACTTTTTTTATCTGGATGTTGATTTTGATAAATTAAAATCACAGGGGCAATTCCCGCTTTTTGAAAAATATATCAGGCAGCTGAACAGACTTGTTGTTAAAGCTAAGTCTGGGGTTGTCGAGAAAGTTGAGCGCACTGAGCATGATCCAAGAAATCACTTTGAAATAGACTTGTACTTTAAAAGAAAGGATGTAAATGCATTGGGACAATTGCGTTAAAATTCTGGCATTTGTGGTATATTAGAGTTTAGATCAATTTTTATGTCAAATATCAATCTGATTATTGAAGAACGCCCGGCGAGTATAGGCAGTTTTATGGTGGGGCGCCTCTTGCCTTTCAAGGATAAACGTATGGTTGGCCCTTTTGCTTTTATAGATCACATGGGTCCGATATGTATGAGTGATAACGAAAGTTTGGATGTTCCGCCACATCCACATATTGGATTATCCACACTCACTTATCTTTTTGAAGGAAGTATTATGCATCGCGACAGTATTGGTACTGAAGTAGAAATAAAACCGGGTCAGGTAAATTGGATGACTGCAGGTAAAGGGATTGTACATTCTGAAAGAACACCCGAATATCTTCGTAATTCTGATAAAATGATGCATGGCTTACAGATCTGGGTAGCTTTACCTAAGGAGCTGGAGAAAATGGAGCCTGAGTTTTTTCATGTGGAAGGTAAAGGGCTCCCAGAGTGGACAGAAGGTGGTGTTCATTTTAAACTGATTGCTGGTGAGGCTTTTGGACGGAAGTCTGAGGTGCCGGTTTACAGTCCACTTTATTTCCTGGAATTGAAAAGCACTGGCAGGCAAACGGTTAAAATAGGTAATGAGCTGTTTGGTGAAAGTGCTTTATACATTTTAGAGGGAGCCATAGAAAGTGAAGGCAATACTTTTGGCCCAAAACAAATTTTGGTCGCGAAAGACAGTAAGCTTTGTGAGTTTGATATGCAGGAAAATTCGACGATCTATATTTTTGGGGGTGAGCCTTTTCCTGAGCCTAGGATCATTTACTGGAACTTTGTCGCATCCTCGGAAGAACGGATTGAGGAGGCAAAAGCGATGTGGCTGGAACAGTCGTTTCCACCGGTACCCGGCGAAACAGAATTTGTGCCCTTGCCCTTACAAAGTAAAAATGTAAAACCACATTTTTAATATTTGTATTTTTACGATTATGAAAGCAGCATACCTGGAAGGTAATAACCATCCATACATTATAAAAGAGATACCAACACCCGTGCCTACGGGTCAGGAAGTTTTAATTAAACTTGAATTCTCTTCCTTTAATCAAAGAGACATTAGGGTACAGAAAGGGATTTATGCTGCGGCCCCTTTGCCTGAAGGTGGATTGGCTATTGGATCTGATGGTTATGGGAAAGTGGTAAAAGTTGCTGAGAATGCTGACCCAATGTGGTTGGGACGAGAAGTGGTGATTAATCCTGGACGCAATTGGGGTGATAATCCTGAGGCATTTGGGCCAGATTTTAAAATAATGGGTTGCCCTGATCAGGGTACCTTTGCTGAATATATAGCAGTTGATCAGAAATATATCCGACCTAAGCCTTTACATTTAACGGATGAGGAGGCTGCAGCTTTGCCACTGGCAGGACTTACGACTTATAGGGCCGTATTTACCAAAGGGAAAGTTAAAGCGGGCGAGAAGGTATTGGTAACTGGAATAGGGGCAGGTACGGCCTTATTAGCGTTACAGTATGCACTTGCGGCAGGTGCTGAGGTTTATGTGACCTCGGGTACGGCGAGTAAGTTGGAACGGGCGATTACAATGGGTGCAAAGGCTGGCTTTAATTACAAGACTGAAGATTGGGCTGCACAGGCAAATGCATTAACCAATGGGTTTGATGTAGTTTTGGACAGTGCTTCGGGCAAGGGCTTTGCGAAATTGATAGAAGTACTAAAGCCAGGGGGCAGATTAGTGTTTTGGGGAGGTACGGATGGGCCTATAGAGAGCATCGTTCCTGCACATATTTACTGGAAAAATCTTTCTATTTTAGGAACCACACTGGGAAGTAATCAGGAGTTTGCCGATATGCTATCCTATTCAGAAAAACACAATATCAAACCTGTGATTGATAGAGTTTTTCCAACACTTGCCCATGCGCAGGAAGCTGCTGAATATTTGGCCTCAGGTGCGCAGTTTGGTAAGATTGTAATGGGCAATAAGGTTTAGCCTGGCTTTGGTAGTTGGCGCTGCAATACTCTAGCTGTTTGTGTGCTACCATCATGACTCCATCCCGGGGGATAAATGAAATACTTGATCTTATCGAGGAGTTTCGGTGCTTTTCTCACATCAGCTATTAAAGCTTTAAATTCATGAAAAATGATATTTACGGCACCTGTATCTTCAGGCTGCTTGGTTAAGCCATAGACTATCTTTTCTTCATCAACTTCTTTTTGAAAGGTGCCAAAAATACGATCCCAGATAATGAGTACCATGCCCATGTTTTTATCCAGGTAGCGCAGGTTACTGGCGTGATGTACACGATGGTGGGATGGAGTTACAAAAATGTACTCAAATGCAGGATGAAGTTTGCCAATGGTTTGCGTATGTACCAGGTTGCCATAAATTTGGGTAATGAGGTAAGCAAACAGGATGTCGAGAGCATTAAAGCCCATTAAAGCCAAAGGGAGGTAGAAAAATGCACGATACAAAGGCTCAAAAACGGTTGACCTAAAGCCAGTGGTCAGGTTAAAGTATTGGGAGGAATGATGGGTGACATGCATTGCCCAAAAGAACCTTACATAGTGGCCAGTATAATGTAAAACCCAATATAGGAAATCCTGAGTAAGAATTAAGACAAGCCAGTAAAGGCAAACGTTGGAGACCTGGAACAAACGATGATGTCTGTAAACGTATTCCAACAACATGAATGTGCCCGCTTTTGTCGCTACATTGACGATAAATGCGGACGCCATAAGGTATACATTGCTGAGGGTATCACGCCCACGATAAAGTTTTTTATCGTGAGCGTAACTAAAATACATTTCAACTAAACTGAGTAAAGTAACAAAGCCGAATAAAGTAATTACGGTTATATGTTTATCTAATTCAGTCATCTCTATCGCATTATTGTATGGTTAATGTTTTTTGTTGTACCGTATGTGCGCTAAAAAAGCCAAGTGCACCGCCACTTATATTGCTTAGAGGATTACTTGGTGCTGCACCATTGTCTGATCCATTTGCACCAAACAAGCTAAATAGATAAGTATATACAGCAGGATCAATGCTATGCATAACTGCGGTTAATTTGTCTCCTTTTTTAAAGTTTAAAGACTTGTTTTTTGTATCGTTTTCAAAAACGAGGTAATCGTTAACCTCTTGCCCGGTGGTGAACTCATCATTCATTACTTCATATTTTTTTTGGAGCTTGTCGTTAACATACTGTTGAAACCAGTAGTAATTTTTAGTTTCCAGGGGGTCTTTGAATTTTATCATAGGCGTAACTCTGGCTGAATCGAAATCTTTTGGTTTGAGGGTAAAATCCATGAAAGGAACAGCTTGAGGCATGGTGCTGCTGGCTTTAAATAACTCGCCTTTAATATTAACTGTTAAATTATAGGTTTCGCCAGGTGTGCCATTAATTGCTGTCGTCTCATAGATGCCTTTTCCTGTTTCTGTTAACACAATTGTATTGCCTTTGGTTTCAATTTTAACACTAGCACCGCTAATCCCATTAAAAACGTTATCATCGCCAAACGCTTTGGTCTCACTGATGTATACCTTACAGTTACCTGGTTCGTTCGTAATGGTGCCCTCAATTACATATTTAAGTTCATTGTCGTTGAATTTTAAGTCTACAACTTTCTCACAAGACCATTGAACCGAAATTATTAGTAAAAATATAATGCGAATTATTGTTTTCATATTCTAGAATTTAAAATTATAAGAAATTGACGGAACGAACCTAAATAGGGTTGTTCTGACTGCTTCCGTTCTGTTTGGATCTGTTTCGTTGTCTCTAAAAGTAATGCGGTAGGCATTCTCTCTGCCATAGGCATTGTAAAGGCTAAAATTAAGTTCAGAAGAGAACTTTTTGGTTTGTTTTAGCCGTCGTGTTGCACCCAAGTCAAGGCGGTGATAGCTCGGCATCCGGTCAGCATTGCGATCTGAAAAGTAGAAATAGCTATGTCCAAGCAATTTGTATTTTCCATTTGGAAACGTAACTGCGTTTCCGGTGGCAAACACCCAGTTGGCAGATAACGACCATTTTTTGCTCAGTTGGTACATGCTCACCAACGAAATGTCGTGTGTTCTATCTTGACGGGCATTGTACCAATTGTTGCTGTTGATGCCGTCAATTTTTCTTTCTGTTTTAGAGATGGTATATGCAATCCAGCCGGTTAATTTGCCGTTTTTCTTTTTCAATAAAAACTCTGCACCATAAGCTCTGCCTTTTCCATAAAGCAATTGAGTCTCAATAGGCTGGTTGGTATAAATATTAGCTCCATTTCTATAGTCAATCTGGTTTTGCAGGGTTTTATAATAGGTTTCAACAGTCAACTCATAATTGTCATCATTTAGATTTTTATAATAACCAAGAGATACCTGATCACTCAATTCTGGTTTAATCACATTAGTGCTGGCAACCCATCTATCTGTAGGAGAGGCGGAGTTTGAGTTAGAAATAAGATGCAGGTTTTGTGCATTCCTAACATAAGATGCCTTAATGGAAGTAGAACCGTTTACCTGTAAGGCAGCAGCTATTCTTGGCTCCAGGTTTACATAAGTTTTAACAACTTCGCCGCTTTTGTAGCTGGTTGTTCCCGTTACATTACCTGCTGGGTCAAACGTATAGTAGTCGCCTTCGCCAAGAATACTAAAAGCCGAAACACGTAGCCCATAAGTAAAACTCAAAGTATTGCTGGCTTTCCAGGTGTTACTGGCATAAACGGCGTTCTCAAGCGAGTATCGGTTTTGAAGCTTTTGCGATATTAGGCCGGAATTACCGGTAGCCTGGACTTCCCCAGGTGTAATGGTATGATATATCGAGTTTAGTCCAAAGCTAAATGTGTTTTTTTCGTTGGCATACCATTGGAAATCTTGTTTGAAGTTCCAGTCTCTGATCTGTGAGAAAAGGCTTAATGAACTTTCATCATCAATAGATTTTATTTTGTAATTGTAATTGCTGAATATAGCAGATGTGTTTGAAAATAGTTTGCTGCTAAAAACGTGGTTCCAGCGTAGAGTAGCTGTGGCATTACCCCAGTTTATACCTGCTACATTGTCTGCTCCTAATACATCTTTGCCAAAATAGCCAGATATAAACAATCTGTCTTTATCGCCTAAAATGTAATTGGCTTTTAAGTTTACATCATAGAAATACAGCTTTGCATCTCTAGTAGCCGAATCACTGGAAAGCTTTAGAAACATATCGGCATAAGTTCTTCGTGCTGAAATCAAGAAAGAAGATTTCTCTTTTTGTATTGGCCCTTCTACATTAATCCTTGCAGCAATAAGTCCTACACCGCCACTTACGCCAAACTTCTGGCTATTTCCGTCGTTCATTTTAACATCCAGTACCGAAGATAAGCCGCCGCCGTACTGTGCAGGCATACCGCTCTTGTAAAGTGTTACATTTTTTATGGCATCAGAATTAAAGGTGGAGAAAAAGCCAAGTAGGTGTGAAGCATTGTAAACCGGTGCTTCGTCTAAAAGGATCATATTTTGATCGGCGCTGCCTCCGCGGACAAAGAAGCCGCCACTGCCTTCGCCCGAAGTTTTAACACCCGGTAAAAGTTGCAACGTTTTTATCAAATCGCGTTCTCCGAGTAGTACCGGTACATTTTTAGTCTCACTGATACTTAGTCGTTCCATTCCCATTTGAGGGTTGTCTACACGTCTTCGATCATTGTTTCCTGTAATGGTTACGGTTTCAAGCTCATTTAAATCATCTTGCAGGGAGATGTTCAAATTGGTGTTTTTGCTTAAGTCAATTGTAGTCTTATAGTTTTTTGTGCCAACAGCATTTACAGTGATACTATAAGTACCTACTGGTAGGGTAATAGAGTAAAAACCATATTCATTGCTTGAAGTTGCATAATTGGTTCCTGCCACGCGCAAGGTTGCGGCTATAATGGTTTCACCGGTACTTGCATATTTAATAGTACCACTTAAAGAGCGTTTTCCTTGGTTTGCCGCCGGATTTGCCGCCGGTTCGGCCACCGGCTTTTTTTCCTTAGCGGGGTCAAAACGTATAAATACTTCTGCACCTAAAGGGCTAAACTGTATTGGGTGTCCGGTAAATGCATCCTTCAGCATGGTCGATAGGGGGCTGTCTTTCGCAATTACATTGAGCTTTATATTACTGGTAGCTACCTGTTCGTTGTATGTGAATTTAACCCCGCTTACGCTGGTTATCTTATCTAGCGCGGCTTTTAAGGGTTCATTATTAAGTGTTATTGTAATGCGCTTTGCAAGCGGGTCTTGTGCCCATGCATGGGTTTGTACGATCAATAATAGTAGCAATACGATGGCGATGCATGTCAGAAATCTGACCTGTCCATTTAGTTTCATATAGATTTGATGTGTTTAAAAATTATGGCCTTTACAGGTATTTATTTTGTGATTGTATAGAGTGCTCCCTCTTTTTTCCATTTAGCTTCCATTACTATACATAATTTATTTAGGGTTTCATTTAGTGGATTAGTCATATTCAGGTTGCCGTAAAATGCCTTTGAAGACAGTTCAGGATCAAATTGAATTTTAATGTTATACTGGTTTTTTATATCGTTGCCAACTTCCTCAAGTACGGCTCCTTTGTATTCATATAAGCCTAATCGCTTGCTCAGGAAGGCTGCGGCATCAGGATAGTCCATCTTTGTGAGCTTTGATGTCATCTTATCCACCGTGATCCGTTGATTTGCGGTTATCGTATCCCGCTGGGTATCATTCTCGGTATTTAAAGCTACGGCGACTCTTCCTGTTACCAGTGTTACATCGATGGTATGTTGTTCTGCGTATGCGGTAACATTAAAGCTGGTACCAAGTACCGTTGTACTTACTGTTCCGCTTTTAATGATAAACGGATGTTTGGCATCATGGCTTACTTCAAAGAAGGCTTCTCCATCAAGTGAAACCAACCTTTCGGCCCCTTCAAATTTATCAGGATAGCTTAACTTACTGTTTGGACTAAGCCATACTTTGGTGCCATCGGCAAGTTGTAATTGTTTGCGTTGACCTGAAGCTGCGGCTATTTGATAACTAGGAGCTGAGCTAAATATTTGAGTAATGGCTGATCGGTAAAAATATGCGCCTGTAAATAGTAGGAGCAACGCTGCAACACCAATCCATTTTTGTAAGCCAAAGTAAGGCTTTCTGGTAGGCTGCAATTTTACTTGCTGCGCTTCTGTTTTTAGGAATGGTGGGATTAGCCCTTCTTCTGGCAAAGCATTTGTTTGATCCCAGGTGTTGGACATTAAAGCCAGGAGTTCCAGATCTATATTGCTTTTATCCAGCAACTCAAAGAATTTTTTAAGTTCTGTAGCGCTACACTGGTTGTTCAGGTAAAGGTTGTATAAGTGTTTTAATTGCTCTTTTTCTTCCAAGTTTGATAATTTAGCGAGCCCTTTTACGAAGCTCGTTTATTACAATACAATTGAAAAAGAGGAGGGGACTAGTGGGGACGAAAATAATTTGATGAAGCAATAATAAAACAAACGATGCTTCCATGTTTACTTACATAACTGCGGATGAATTTTGTAGCTTCAACCATGTGGTTTTTTACCGTGTTTTTTGAAATGTTCAATTTTTCAGCGATTTGATCGTGACTCATTTCTTCATTACGACTCATTTGGTAGATGATTTTCTTTTGAGGAGGTAGGTTTTCTATAGCTTCATCATAGGTTTTTAGCAGCTCTTTTTCCAGTAAGTTATCTTCTGTCGTATTACGGATGGTTTCAATGTAATGGAATATTTCGTCCTGCAGACTTTTTTCGCGTGCTACTTTTTTAAGGTGATTGAGTACGTGGTTTAAGGTGATTTTTTTGAGGTACGCGCTAAAGTTTAATTCCGTATTGATTTGCGCTTTCTTTTGCCATAATCTGATAAAGACTTCCTGAACGATCTCCTCGGCAGTTTCTGAGGATTTACATAGATTGTAAGCATAGATGTACATTTTGCTCCTGTACAGGTTGTAAATTTGTGCAAACGCCAATTCATCGCCGTTTCTGAGTTTAGTCAGCAGCACCTCGTTTTCAGTCATATCCGATTGGTCTGTAAGCATGGAGATCTATTGGGCTCAATGTTAAATAAATTTTTCTTTACAAAAAAATTAGACGGAATAGACGACAATCTTATTGATTGCTAATAAGTTAATAAGAACTAACTTTTTTGGTTTTATAGTCAACTGTAATCTTGGTGTAATTAAATGATAATAAGCGTAGTATTAAATTTGTGCTGTAACATTATGAAAGTTTTTTGTCTAATTTTGAAAACAAATATGACAATCTTTATGAAACGTTTCCTCTTTATGGCAGTTATGGTTTTGAGCCTGAGCGCCTGTGATAATACCCAAAAAATACGGTTAAGAGCTCCAGAGCCTAAAAGTACCGATGCTACCGTTTCGACTGGAAAGGTAGATACTATTCGGAAGGATAGTTTAAATAATGATCAGGTAATTTCACACTGACATAGGGTTGTCACAACCCCATTTATTTTTGCTTCATAAATCATCAAAAAATGGAAAAGCAAATACTCCGATCATTTCCTGTTATAGGAATTACAGTACGAACCAGCAATGCTGAAGGACATGCCGCAAAAGATATTCCTGAATTGTGGGCAAGATTTTGGAGGATTGATGTAGCTTCAAAAATCCCTGGAAGGGTGGGTAATGATATTTATAGCGTGTATACTGCCTATGAGGGGGATTACACACAACCCTATACGACGTTGATTGGTTACAAGGTAGAAAACCTGGATCATATTCCAGATGGCTTTTCAGGTTTGTTAATTGAAGAAGGGCCATACATGAAATGTACTGCTAAGGGTAATTTATCGCAAGGCGCAGTATTTGATGCCTGGTTGGAAATCTGGAATGCCGAGATTCCCAGGGCGTATACGTCTGATTTTGAGGTATACGGAGAGCGGGCTCAAAACCCGGAAGACGCCGAAGTTGACATTTATCTGGCTCTTAAACAGTAACGGGGTTAAATTTTTACTAAGTTTGAATATACTAACTCATAACTTATGCTAAAAATAAACAGATCAATAGGGATTCCAGCGCTGGCTGGAACAATCTTATTCCTGGCTGCATGCAGTAATTCCGATGTTAAAACGGGCGAACTTCACTCTGGGATTATCCTTAAAAACATGGATACCACTGTGGTGCCGGGCAACAACTTTACAGAATATGTAAATGGTACCTGGATGAAAAATACTAAAATCCCTTCGGATAAGGCGTCTTTTGGTGCAATGGCCATTTTAGCGGATAAAACACAGGACGATGTAAAAGCTATTATTGAAACGGCGGCAAAATCTAAATCGAAAGATGGTTCTGAAGAACAGAAGATCGGTGACTTTTTCGATTCTTATATGAATATGAAAGTGCGCGATTCGATTGGTTTAGCGCCTTTAGCTCCAGAATTTAAGAAAATTGACGCACTTACCTCCAATAAAGACCTTGCCGCTTATTTTGCTTATGCAAATAAGATTGGCTTTAAGATTCCTTTCGGTCTTGGGGTAATGGAAGATTTCAAAGATCCTAAAAAATATATGCTGTATAGCTGGCAGGGAGGTTTAGGCTTGCCTGATCGTGATTATTACTTGCTTACAGATGCAAAGTCGAAGGAGATTCGCGACAAGTATGTTTTGCATATCGAAAATATGTTGAAGATTGCCGGAATACCTGATGCTGGTAAAAAAGCGAAAGAAATCATGGCTTTGGAAACCTTACTTGCTTCAAAGCATATGAAAAAGGAAGATACCAGAGATATGGCAGCTTTATACAACAAGTATGCAGTTAAGGATCTGAATAAGCTACTTGCTGATTTTGATTGGAATGCTTTGCTTGTTGATGGTGGTATTAAAGGTGTAGACAGCTTGGTGGTTACGCAGGTAGCTTATACCAAAGATCTGACAGCAATTTTGAAAAATACCCCAATTGATACCTGGAAAGATTATTTGAAATGGGGCGTGATTCATGGTGCTGCAACTTTATTAAATACAGCATTGGATAAGGAAAACTTTAACTTTTATGCAACAACGCTTAAAGGTGTTAAAGAAATGAAACCACAATGGCGCAGAGCGGTAGATGTGGTGAACGACAATCTTGGCGAAATGGTGGGTAAGTTATATGTGGAGAAACATTTTCCGCCTGTAGCCAAAGAACGCATGTTGAAATTGGTTGAAAACCTGCTAAAAGCTTACGAGTCTAGCATTAAAGAGTTGGACTGGATGAGTCCGGAGACTAAAAAGCAAGCTTTGGTGAAGATCAGTAAGTTTACGCCAAAAATTGGTTATCCCGATAAATGGAGAGATTACAGTACTTTGAAGGTGATTAAAGGTGATCTTTATGGTAATCAGCTCCGTGCTACAGAATTTGAATACAACAGAACTATTCATAAACTGGGTAAACCTGTTGATCGCTCTGAGTGGGGGATGACTCCGCAAACGGTGAACGCATATTATAATCCACCAATGAATGAGATTGTATTCCCGGCAGCAATTTTGCAGCCTCCATTCTTTGATATGAATGCTGATGATGCTGTAAATTATGGTGGCATCGGTGCGGTAATTGGGCATGAGGTTGGCCATGGTTTTGATGATCAAGGTAGTACTTTTGATGGTGATGGTGTGATGCGCAATTGGTGGACGAAGAAAGATATGGAAGAGTTTAAGAAAAGAACCAGTGCATTGGTAGCTCAATACAGTGGCTTTAAAGTTTTCCCTGATTTGAGCGTGAATGGAAACTTTACTTTGGGTGAAAATATTGGTGACCTTGGTGGTTTGAGCATTGCCTTGAGAGCTTATAATGCGAGTTTAAATGGTAAACCAGCTCCGGTTATGGATGGTTTTACTGGTATACAAAGGGTGTTTATAGGCTGGGGACAAGCCTGGTTAAATAAATCAACTGATGAGAATTTGAGAAATCAGGTTGGTACTGATCCGCATTCTCCTGCTAAATTTAGGGTGAATGGTGTGGTAAGAAACATTCCTGAGTTTTATACCGCATTTAATGTGAAGCCTACAGATTCATTATATCTTGCTCCTGATAAGAGAGTGAAAATCTGGTAAGGGGTTTATTAATTCATTAAAAAGGTCTGTTCAGCTAGCTGAACAGACCTTTTTTTCGTTTTATGTTTGGTTAAATATGTTTAACTGGTAATATAGCTTTCAAGTTGGGAAATAGTTTGTTTCTGATCTTCAATGATGAATTTTACCAAATCTCCGATAGATACCATTCCATGTAGTTGATCGTTATCCATTACAGGCAAATGTCTGATGTGTCTCTCCGTCATGATACCCATGCAAAACTCAATGGTATCTGAAGTCGATACTGTAATAGGATTTGCTGTCATGACTTCTTGAACAGAAGTTTCGGCAGATGATTTACCGTGTAGGATAATCTTTCTGGCATAATCTCTTTCGGTAAAAATTCCTTTTAGGGTTCCTTCTTCCATAACGAGAAGAGAACTAATGTTCTTTTCCATCATTAACTTCAAGGCGTCTAACACAGAAGATTGTTCAGTTACGGAGAAAATTTGAACCGATTTGGTGTTGAGTAATTGTTTTACAGTCTTCATAAGAGATTCATATTTAGCTAATTAAATTTAACTAAAAAAATACAGAATTACAACATTCCTTATAAAAACAATAAAATAAATAGTCTGACTATAGTACGGATAAGATCTCCTCTACGTACTTTCTGTCGTTGGCCAGTCGTGGTACTTTATGTTGTCCACCTAGCTTCCCTTTCGATTTTAGCCAGTTGTAAAATGTATTTGCAGGTGCATTATGGACTTTCGGCCTACGCAAAGCAAGATCTTTAAATCGCTTTGCATCATAGTCCGAGTTTACTTCCCTTAACGTTTGATCTAGTACATCTACAAACTTTTCAAAATCATTTGGCTGTTGGTCAAATTCTATGATCCATTCGTGGCCACCCACTTCTTCTCCTTTAAAATAGATCGGGCAAGCGGTGTAATCCTTAAACACAGCATTTGTTTCAGTACAAGCCTTGCAAATGGCTTGCTCTGCATTGTCAATAATTACTTCTTCTCCAAATGCATTGATAAAATGCTTGGTACGTCCAGTAATTTTAATGCGGTAGGGCGAAAGGTTGGTAAACTGTACGGTATCCCCAATCATGTAGCGCCATAAACCACCATTGGTAGAAATGATGATGGCATAATTCTTATTCAGCTCCACTTCGGCAAGTGATAGCGTCCGTGGATGTTCGTCCTCAAGCTGCTCTAAAGGCAGGAATTCGTAGTAAATTCCATAATCAAGCATCAATAGCATCTCATCAGAATTTACTTCATCCTGTATGCCAAAAAAGCCTTCAGATGCATTATAGGTCTCCAGGTAATACATATCATTACATGGAATCAGTTCTTTGAATTGTTCTCTGTAAGGTTTGAAATTAACGGCACCATGTATGTAAAGTTCAAGGTTTGGCCATACTTCCAATAAATGTTTCTTACCAGTTATCTCTAAAACCTTTTTGGCCAATACAATGGTCCAGGTGGGTACTCCGGCAATATTGGTTACATTCTCTTTTATGGTTGCCTCTGCCATCTTTTCCATCTTTTCCTCGTAATTGTCCATCAGGGCAATAGAAATGTTTGGGGTACGGTAATATTCGGCCCATACCGGCAAATTTTTGATGAGTACAGCTGAGAGATCGCCGTAAAACGAATCTTCATTCAGCTGGTTGATTTGGTGACTTCCGCCTAGAACCAGCCCTTTTCCCGTAAGGATCTGGTTGTTGGGTCTGTTGTTGCAAAAGATAGAAAGCATATCCTTTCCACCTTTAAAATGGCATTCTTGCAAAGACTCTTCAGATACAGGGATAAATTTGCTCCTGTCGCTGGTTGTGCCTGATGATTTGGCAAACCATTTAATCTCCGAAGGCCAGAGGATATTTTGTTCCCCTTTAAGCATACGTTCAATGTAAGGCTTTAAGGTGTCGTAGTTTTGTATGGGTATCCTTTCTTTAAACTGCTGCGGGCTAAGGATGGATTGATAATCGTATTTTAAGCCCCATTCTGTATATTCCGCGCTGGATATCAGTTTATGAAACCATTCTTCCTGTACATCATGTGGGTACTTCATAAAAAGCTCGATCTGATGAACTCGCTTTTTCATATACCAAGTAAAAATTGAATTTACAATTGCCATGCGTTGGGTTTTGAATAAGGATTAAAGGTTTTTTTTACGAAGCACGAAATTAGAGCCCAGGTACACCCTTCTTACCATTTCATTGGCAGCAAGAACTTCTGGCGTGCCCGATTCGAGGATTTTACCTTCAAAAAGTAAATAAGCCCTATCGGTAATAGACAAGGTTTCCTGAACATTATGGTCTGTAATCAATATTCCTATATTTTTTTGTTTTAGTTTGGCCACAATGGTTTGAATCTCTTCAACCGCAATGGGGTCGACACCTGCAAAGGGTTCATCCAATAGGATAAAGTTAGGGTTTGCAGCAAGTGCTCTTGCGATTTCAGTTCTTCTTCTTTCTCCACCAGAAAGTAGATCCCCTCTGTTTTTACGAACCTTATGCAAACTAAACTCACTAATCAGTTCTTCCAGTCGCTCATGTCGCTCTTCCTTATTCAATTTGGTCATTTCTAAAATGGCCATGATGTTATCTTCTACGGATAATTTCCTGAATACTGAGGCTTCCTGAGCCAAATAACCAATTCCCTTTTGGGCCCTACGGTACATTGGGTCGCTGGTAATGTCTTGGTCATCTAAAAAAATTGTGCCTTCATTAGGCTTAATCAAGCCAACAATCATATAAAATGATGTCGTTTTCCCTGCTCCATTTGGTCCTAACAGACCAACAATTTCTCCCTGGCTTACACTAAACGAAACGTCGTTAACAACCGTACGCTGCTTATATTTTTTGATTAGATGCTCAGCTCTTAATATCATTTATATATATTAATTATCGATTTTTATTCCTTTAATATTTAATTGTATTCGTCTTTGTTCCTTCCAAACATTCTCCTCTATGGTATAACAAACGGAAAAAGGTTGGTTTGGTTGTAGCAGGGGTTCATATTCTTCTGCCATTCCAAATCCGATACATTCAAAAATAGGGGAATTTTGTTGTTTTATGGTTAATTTTAAATGTTTTGTACCTACAACAAAGGGACGTCCTATAAGAGTTACCGCATTTGTTACAAATATAGGCGCCACATTATGCGGACCAAAGGGAGCCATTTGCGCAATAATGCGCTGAAACTTTCCGTCTATTTGCGAAAGGTGGATTTCGTTATCAATCTTAATTTCCGGACAAAGTAGGTCATCTGTAATTGTGGCCTTTACAATCTCTTCAAAGCGGTCGGCAAAAGCGTCAATGTGTTCTGGTTTCATGGTTAAGCCAGCAGCAAACTTATGTCCACCAAATTGTTCAAGCAGATCCACACAGCCTAGTAAAGCCTCATACAGATCAAATCCCGGTACAGAACGGGCAGAGCCAGTTAGTAAGCCATTTGATTTTGTGAGTACAATTGTGGGGCGGTAATAGGTCTCCGTTAGTCTGGACGCAACAATGCCAATCACACCTTTATTCCAGCTTTCATGATAGACAACTGTTGTTTTTTTATTCATCAGAATGTTGCATTCGCCAATTAATGCTAAAGCTTCGGCGGTAATGCTCTGGTCGGATGTTTTACGATCGGTATTTTGTAAATTGATGAGTAAGCTTTGCTCAAGGGCTAGTGTGTCTTCTGTACATAACAACATTTTAACCGCCTGATTTGCATGATCCATTCTTCCGGCGGCATTGATGCGCGGAGCCAGGGTAAATACCACATCAGTAAGGGTATAATCCTTGTTTTTACCTGATATGTCCATCAATGCTTTCAAACCCATGCAAGGATTTGTGTTTAGCTTAATCAAGCCGTGGTAGGCCAGGATCCGGTTTTCATCCTCTACGGGAACAATATCAGCGGCAATACTCACCATCACCAGGTCAATATATTTTTCGTATTGTGTTGCTGGTAATTGATGTGTAATGCAATAAGCTTGCGCTAATTTAAATCCAATACCACAACCAGCTAGTTCTTTAAATGGGTATTGACAATCATTACGTTTAGGATCCAGAACAGCAATAGCAGCAGGTAACTCATCACCAGGTAAATGGTGATCGCAAATGATAAAATCTATACCTAAGGTGTTTGCATAATCAATTTTATCTGTGGATTTTATCCCACAATCAAGGGCAATAATTAAACTGAAGCCTTCGGTTTTTGCATAATCGATACCAGTTGTCGAAATTCCATAGCCTTCTTTATGTCGGTCGGGGATGTAATAGGTAATGCGATCAGTAAATTGGTTAAAGAAACTAAATGCCAGGGCTACAGAAGTAGTTCCATCTACATCATAATCGCCATAAATCAATATTTTTTCGTTTTTACTTAGCGCGGTATCTATACGCTCAATAGCCTTGTCCATATCCTTCATTAAAAAGGGATCGTGCAGTTTGGCTAGCTCTGGTCTGAAGTATTCGCGGGCCTCATCAAAGGATGAAATGCCTCTTTGTACCAAAATTTGTGCTAAACTCTTATCTATATTTAATTTTTGTGCAAGCAAGTCTGTTGTTTCAGGATTTCCTTGGACAGCCTGCACCCATCTTTTCTTCATTGTTATCTGTTTGTTTATCAATCCTTATGAATTTTGCATGACCTTATAGTTGTCATTTATGAACAGGAAGTTCACGCAGGTTCCATATCTTTGCAATGATTCGTAAATATATCATTTAATTTCTGCTTAAAATAAAACGCCATTGCAAGTTTTCACTTTATACGAAGGTTCTTATTCTGTTGCTGCGGATAAGAAATTTGTTCCCTTTAATCCTGAGACAGATGATCCTAAAAGTCGTCCGGCATCTTTGTTTATCCACGTGCAGCCCTTCCTTGTAAAATTAAATAATTCGTTGATCCTATTCGATACGGGGCTTGGGTACAGCAATGATAAAGGACAGTTGATTTTGCATGAGAATATTAAAAAAGCCGGATTTGATCCTGAAGATGTGGATATGGTACTGATGTCTCATTTACATTTTGATCATTCCGGGGGGATGATTCATCACCTTGGAGATAAAATAGAGTTAAGTTTTCCACATGCAAATTATGTCATTCAACGCGGAGAGTGGGAGAGTGCTTTTACCAATAAATCTTCTTCTTATAAAACCGAAATATTCGAATTTCTGCAACGTAATGCACAGCTTACTTTTATTGAAGGTTCTGGACAGTTGACAATTGAGATTAGCTATGAACTGACTGGAGCACACACGCCTTTTCATCAGGTTTACTTACTGGATGATGGAGTAGATAAAGTGTTTTTTGGTGGGGATGTATTGCCTGAGCCTGAGGAGCTATTAAGGAAGTTTATTGCTAAGTATGACTTTGACGGAAGAAAAGCGATGGAATTAAGAGAAGAATTTGGGATAAGAGCCGCTGCTGAAAACTGGAATTGTTTGTTCTATCACGGAAAAAGCAGAGCTACTGGTTATGTTAGCCTAACAGACGGACAGTTTAAGATTTCGTAGGTTTTTGCTAATCTAGTAACTTAAAAAGTTCAATTAATCTTTCGATAGATAAGGGTTTAGAGATAAACCCTTTCACTTTTGCATAGGTTTTTGCTTTCTCTATGTCATTCTCATACACCGAAGAAGAAAGCATATACATATCTACTTTTTTGGTGATGTTTAATGCGTCATAAGCATCCAGAAATTCCCAGCCATTCAATACCGGCATGTTAATGTCGATAAGAATAAGTTGTGGAAAGTCGGTATGACCGAGCGTAGCCTTCAAATGGTCAATAGCCAGTAGTCCATTTGCTTTGGATACCATATTGACATTATAGCCCGTCTTTTCAACTATCTTTTTGATGATAAAGATGTTAATGTCGTCGTCATCAATAACGAGAAGGTTAATTTTATTATCCATCATAAAGTTGATTGGCCCCTAGCCCAAAAATTGCTATTCGTATAAAGTTATGAAATATGTATGTAAATTGTCAATGTAGTAAACATTTATTTTATCATAAAAAAAGCCATTACTAATAATGGCTTTTTTTATTTCGCTATAAAACTTATTATCGTAGCAATAAGTTTTATTTATACATGTTCTTCCATGTAACTTTCAATTGGAGGACATGCACAAACTAGTGACCTGTCACCAAATGAATCGTTAACTCTGCCCACAGATGGCCAGAATTTATAAGCTGCTACATAAGGCAATGGAAATGCTGCTGTTTGTCTGCTATAATTATGGTTCCAGTCGTCACCTGTAACTACAGCTGCCGTATGTGGTGCATTTTTTAAAGGATTGTCTGTTTTATCAAGGTCACCATTTTCAATCGACGAAATCTCTTTTCTGATGGCAATTAAAGCATCGCAGAAACGATCAAGCTCATGTTTAGGCTCGCTTTCTGTTGGCTCAATCATTAAGGTTCCAGCCACAGGGAATGATACAGTTGGTGCATGGAAACCATAATCCATTAAGCGTTTAGCAATGTCAACTACTTCAATGCCGTAGTTTTTAAAGCCTCTGCAATCCAGGATCATCTCGTGTGCACAACGTCCATTAGCTCCCGAATATAATACTGGGTAATGTTGCTCTAAGCGCGCTTTCATGTAATTTGCATTCAATATCGCATATCTGGTAGCGTTAGCTAATCCATCTGCACCCATCATAGCAATATAAGCATGAGAGATAATCAGGATGGAAGCAGAACCCCATGGAGCGGAAGATACTGCGTGAATAGACTTTCCATTGTCGATATTTACTACAGCATGTCCTGGTAAATAAGGCACAAGGTGTTTTGCTACACCAATTGGACCCATACCTGGACCACCACCACCGTGAGGGATACAGAAAGTTTTATGTAAGTTTAGGTGGCAAACGTCAGCACCAATATTACCTGGGCTAGTTAAACCAACCTGAGCATTCATGTTTGCGCCATCCATATAAACTTGTCCACCATTCTCATGGATGATGTTACAGATATCTATAATGCTCTCCTCAAATACACCATGTGTAGAAGGGTAGGTCACCATTAAACAAGAAAGGTTAGCCGCATGTTCTTCAGCTTTCGCTTTTAAATCAGCAACGTCAATGTTTCCGTTTTCTAATGATTTCACAATGATAATCTTCATTCCTGCCATAGCAGCAGAAGCTGGATTAGTACCATGTGCTGACGAAGGAATTAAGGCGATGTTACGGTGTGCATCACCACGATCATTGTGGTAAGCTCTGATCACCATTAAACCTGCATATTCACCTTGGGCTCCTGAATTTGGCTGTAAGCTCATCGCGGCAAAACCGGTGATTTCGCTTAACCATTTGTCTAATTCATTAAATACAGTATAGTAACCTAGAACCTGATCTGCTGGTGCAAAAGGGTGGATTTTACCAAACTCTGGCCAGGTAACAGGAATCATTTCTGTAGTTGCATTTAGTTTCATTGTGCATGAGCCTAAAGCAATCATTGAATGACAAAGTGAAAGATCTTTAGTTTCTAAAGATTTGATATAACGCAACATTTCATGTTCTGAACGGTGCGTATTGAATATTGGGTGCGTTAAGTAATCTGATGTACGTTGTAAGGCTACAGGAATTACAGTCTCCACGTTTTGATCATCCATTTCTACTGCATCAGCCGCAATGCCTTTTACTTTTGCAAATATTTTGGTTAGCAATTGAATGTCTTCAGCCGAAGTAGTCTCATCTAAAGCAATGGTAACAATGCTGCCATTGTAATGTAGATTAAGCTCGTTGTCAATACACTCTCTGTGGATAGAATCCGACAGGTTGCCAAGGTCTAATTGGATCGTATCGAAATAAGCTTTGTTAAGTTGTTTGTAACCTAGTTTTTCTAATGATTTAGCCAGGGAAACTGCCAATCCGTGTGTACGCTCAGCAATTAATTTTAAGCCTTTAGGACCATGGTAGACAGCATAAAAACCAGCCATAATAGCTAGTAAAGCCTGTGCAGTACAAATGTTAGAGGTTGCTTTATCCCTGCGGATATGCTGCTCTCTGGTTTGTAAAGCCATACGCAAAGCGTAATTGTTATTACTGTCTATCGTTACACCAATAATACGGCCTGGGATAGAACGTTTGTACTCGTCTTTAGTCGCAAAGTAAGCCGCATGAGGACCACCAAAGCCCATCGGTACACCAAAACGTTGCGAAGTACCAACTACAACATCTGCACCCCACTCTCCCGGAGGAGTTAATAAGGTAAGACTTAATAAATCGGCGACAACAGTAACTTTAACATTTTTATCATGTGCTTTTTGTGCAAAACCGGTATAATCAAATACCTCACCATTACCAGCAGGGTATTGGATGATAGCGCCAAAGAACTCTTCACTAAGCTCGAAAGATTGGTGATTGCCAATCACAAGCTCAATGCCATAAGGATTAGCACGGGTTTTTAAAATATCTATAGTTTGAGGGAACAACAATTCAGAAACAAAGAATTTTGTAGCGCCTTGATTTTTACGCAGACTGTATTGCATAAACATAGCTTCAGCAGCAGCGGTACCTTCATCTAAAAGAGATGCGTTTGCAATTTCCATACCGGTAAGATCAATCACCATAGTCTGGAAGTTTAACAACGCTTGTAAGCGGCCTTGTGCAATTTCAGCCTGGTATGGAGTGTACTGAGTATACCATCCTGGGTTTTCCATTACATTGCGTAAAATAACACCTGGAGTAATGGTGTCATAGTAACCCTGGCCGATATAAGATTTGAAAACTTTATTTAAAGAAGCCGTTTGTTTTAGTGCTGCAAGGTAATCTTTTTCAGATTTAGCCTTTGGCAAATTCAACGGTTGCTTTAGTCTGATAGTTTGCGGTACTGTTTGTGCAATCAGTTCGTCAATAGAACCCACACCAATGGTGTTTAGCATTTCATTGGCGTCCTGTGTGTTAGGGGCAATGTGACGGTCTTTAAAGTCCTCTTTGTAATGAATATTTAAGCTCATGAAGTCTATGAATAAAAAGTTGCGCAAAGGTAATAAAAAATACCCTTAGCTTCAGTCAAAAACACTTCATAAAACTTTATGCATTAATGTTTCAATTGTTGCAGATACATTTGTATGGTGTTTTCAAGCCCTAAGTAAAGCGCATCGCTGATGAGTGCATGACCGATACTAACCTCAAGTAAGCCTGGAACGCTTTGCGCAAAATATTTCAGATTGTGCAGATCAAGGTCGTGCCCAGCATTAATGCCTAGTCCAAGTTCATTTGCTTTATGTGCTGCTGCGACATAAGGTAAAACGGCTTTTTCGCGGTTGTCGAAGTAATTATGTGCATAAGCTTCGGTGTATAGCTCAATTCTATCGGTTCCGGTTAAGACAGCAGCTTCAACCATTTCTACTACAGGATCAACAAAAATAGAGACTCTAATACCTGCTGATTTAAACAAGCTAACCATTTCCTTTAAATAGGCTGCATGTTTGATAGTGTCCCAGCCATGATTAGAGGTGAGTTGTCCGTCGGCATCTGGAACCAGGGTTACTTGTGCAGGCTTATTTGCCAAAACAAGCTTTACAAATTTTTCTTCTCTACAATTACCTTCAATATTAAATTCAGTTGCAATTACAGCTTTTAAATCGAAAACATCTTGATAACGAATATGTCTTTCATCAGGTCGTGGGTGTACCGTTATCCCTTCAGCGCCAAAACGCTCACAATCTAAAGCTACTTTTACAAGGTCCGGATTATTACCGCCTCTGCTATTGCGAAGCGTAGCTATTTTGTTGATATTTACTGATAGATGTGCCATGCACAAATATAAAAGAAATAACTATGTCAATACGATCTCTCTTTGTTTTTATAGCCTTTATCAGCATTTTTAACAGCAGTTACGCTCAGGAAAGCAAAAATGTTTTTAAAGGGTATCCTGTTATTGCACATTCAGATACGCTGTTTTTGGTTAAAAATAAGTTGGGCTCTTTGTCTGCCGCAGAAAGGGCTGAAAGAACCTCTACAAAAGTAGTCGCGTTGTCAGAAGACTTGCTTTTTGTGCCAGATTCGTTAATTACAGTGAAAGATTCGGCACTAATAGATATTGCTTACAAAGGGGATGTGTTGCTAAGTTTGTCGAAAGCTGATGCAGATTCGGTAAAGATGGATAGGGAAGTGATGGCTAAGGCTTATCGTGATATTGTTGCAGAGAATATAAATACCTATAAAAAGGAGACCGATGTAATAGAGCTACTAAAGCGAGGAGCATTAGGTTTATTCATCATTGCCATTATGGTGATGTGCATCTATTTTTTAAACAAGTATTCAAATCGATTTAATGCTTGGTTACGCGTTAAGCTTCATGCAAGGATTTCGGGTTTTAAGATTAAAAATTATGAACTGATTAACGCTAAAAATGAACTCTTCCTGATCAGAAAGGTATTGAACCTGATTAAGATAGTTGTGATATTTATTCTGGTTTACCTAACGCTGCCTATTGTATTTAGGCTTTTTCCATGGACTAAGCCTTGGAGTGATAGTTTGATTGGGTTTGTGCTTAATCCATTAAAAAATATATTTAGTGCAATAATCGACTTCATCCCTAATTTAATTACCATAGCGGTCATCGTTATTGTTTTTCATTATATAAAAAAGATGGTTCGGTTTTTCTCTAATGAGATTGCAGCTGAGCACTTAAAGATCAATGGGTTCTATCCAGATTGGGCTAAACCAACTTATAACATTGTGAAGATCATTCTGAATGCATTTATGATCGTGGTGATCTGGCCATTTATTCCAGGTTCAAATTCCGAAATATTTAAAGGTGTCTCTGTGTTTTTGGGAGTTTTGATCTCATTTGGCTCTTCATCTGCGATAAGTAATGGTGTGGCCGGAATGGTTATTACCTATATGCGTCCGTTTAGAATTGGAGATGTGGTTAAAATTGGGGATACAACGGGCGCTGTTCAGGAAAAATCACTGCTGGTAACTCGCGTTTTAACCTTTAAAAATGAGGTGATCACTATTCCTAATAGTGCAATATTAACAGGTAATACAGTAAATTATACTAGCCTGGCTGATCAGGATGGTTTAATTGTTCATACTACAGTAACGTTGGGCTATGATATTCCCTGGGCTACAGCGCAGGAATTGTTAATAAATGCTGCTTTGGCTTCGGAAGGGGTAGTTAAGGAAAAGCAACCTTTTGTGTTGCAAACGGGATTGGAAGATTGGTATGTGTCATACCAATTGAATGCTTATATCAGTAATCCTAAAAGGATGCCCGCTATCTATTCAGAAATTCATAAGAATATTCATATCGCATTTGATGCGGCTGGTGTCGAGATTATGTCTCCGCATTATCAGGCGATCAGAGATGGAAATGAGAGTACCGTAGTCAGTCCGGAAAAGTCATGAATAACAAAACAAAAAAGGGATGCAATTCTAAAACTGCATCCCTTTTCTATTTTTAACAGATTTTGTATCTGTTGTTGTGATTAGTATCTGTAAGCTTCTGGCTTGAATGGACCTTCAACAGGAACACCTATGTAATCAGCTTGGTGTTGATCTAAAACATCAAGTTCTACACCAATTTTGGCCAAGTGTAAACGAGCTACTTTCTCATCTAAATATTTAGGAAGAACATATACTTTGTTCTCATATTTATCTGTGTTAGTCCAAAGTTCTAATTGAGCTAGAGTTTGGTTTGTGAATGAGTTAGACATTACAAAACTAGGGTGACCAGTTGCACAACCTAAGTTTACCAAACGACCTTCAGCCAATAGAATGATGTCTTTACCGTCAATAGTATACAAATCTACCTGAGGTTTGATTTCTATTTTAGTATGGCCATAGTTTTTGTTTAACCAAGCTACGTCAATTTCATTGTCAAAGTGACCAATGTTGCAAACGATAGCTTTATCTTTCATGGTTTTGAAGTGCTCAGCACGAACGATATCGCAGTTACCTGTAGTGGTTACAATGATATCAGCTTCTTTAACAGCTGTAGCGAATTTTTTAACTTCATAACCTTCCATTGCAGCTTGTAATGCACAGATCGGATCAATTTCTGAAACGATTACACGTACACCTTGTGAGCTTAAAGATTCTGCAGAACCTTTCCCTACATCACCATAACCTACTACAACAGCAACTTTACCAGCCATCATTACGTCAGTAGCACGACGGATCGCATCAACTAACGACTCTCGGCAGCCGTATTTGTTATCAAATTTAGATTTAGTAACTGAATCGTTTACATTGATAGCAGGTAAATGCAAAGTGCCATTTTTCATGCGCTCATATAAACGGTGTACACCTGTAGTTGTCTCTTCAGACAAACCTTTGATTGCTGGAATCAATTCAGGGAATCTATCAAATACCATGTTAGTCAAATCACCACCATCATCTAAGATCATGTTTAGTGGCTGACGCTCAGGGCCGAAATGTAAAGTTTGTTCGATACACCAGTCAAAGCTCTCTTCATCTAAACCTTTCCATGCATAAACCTGAATACCTGCAGCAGCAATCGCAGCAGCAGCGTGGTCTTGTGTTGAGAAAATGTTGCAAGATGACCAAGTCACTTCTGCACCAAGTTCTACTAATGTTTCAATTAAAACCGCAGTCTGGATAGTCATGTGTAAACATCCTGCAATGCGGGCACCTTTTAAAGGTTTTGATGGTCCGAATTCTTCACGTAATGACATTAAGCCCGGCATTTCTGCCTCTGCCAATCCGATCTCTTTGCGGCCCCATTCTGCCAGTGAAATGTCCTTAACTTTGTAAGGAACGTAAGTTGTCTCTACTGATGACATATTGTTTTTGTTTAAATGAAGTGCAAAGTTACAGCATTACTTTATCAATAACAAAAAAGCGCCCCTCTAAGGCATGGTATTGACAATGAGGATATAAATGAGTAGCGCTAAGTAATTTAATCGTAAAAACTATCTCCTTAAGACGCTACACCTTTGATGCTAACTGCAAGTGCTGTACATTTGTATGTTCAAATAGGAATTATAAAAGTACTTAAAGCATATGTATCCAGAATATTTAGTAGAACCAATGCGTGCAGAACTTACTAAAGTAGGTTTTGAAGAATTAAAAACAGCAGAAGAGGTTGATAACGCCATCAGTGGCGAAGGAACCGTATTTGTTGTTGTGAACTCTGTATGCGGTTGTGCCGCTGCAAACGCGCGCCCGGCAGCAAGACTGGCAGCAGCTAATGAAAAACATCCTGATAAACTGGTTACAGTTTTTGCAGGTATGGAAAAAGAAGCAGTAGATAGAGCAAGAGGTTATATGATGCCTTTTCCTCCTTCATCACCAGCGATGGCCTTATTTAAAGATGGTAAGTTGGTGCATATGATCGAGCGTCATCAGATTGAAGGTCGCCCGGCACAGATGATTGCAGATAGCTTGATCGGAGCATTCGATCAGTATTGCTAATCGCTTAAACGAAAGATTTTATTCAAAGGGCTATCTGAAAAGATGGCCCTTTTTGCTTAGTAAGAAAGATGGTGTAAAACCTTCCTGTACAATTCATCAGGTAAAAATGGTTTGATCACGATGTCATCAATCCCAGCTTCTGCTACCCTTAACTCTATCTCTTCAGGCAAGTTGGCAGTAAGTGCAATAATAGGGATGATAACTCCGTTTTGACGCATTTTAGCGCTAGATTTATAACCATCCATTACCGGCATATGTAGATCCATCAATATCAATCGATGTTTATTTACATCTAGCTTGTCTAATGCTTCTTGTCCATTTAATGCTACGTCTATGGTTGCACCCCAGCGTTCCAGATATCTTTGCGCTACAAGTACATTCATCAGATTATCTTCTACCAATAAGATATGAATACCAGTAAGCAATTGATCACTCTCATTGGGTAGTTGTTCCTGTTTGTTAAGCTCTAATGATTTTAAGCTCTTGTCAAAAGTTTGTACAAAATAAAATGTAGATCCTTTACCTTCACAACTAATCAGGTTTAGGGAGGAGTTTTGAAGTTCTAATATGCGTTTACAGATAGATAATCCCAGGCCAGTTCCGCCAAAACCTCTGGATGTCGAAGAATCGGCCTGAGTAAACCTTTCAAAAATAAGACGTTGCTTATCCTTTGAGATGCCTATACCCGTATCTGTAACTTCAATGTTTAAGGTTATAGTTTCATCTGTTTGCGCGATCACCTTTAGACCTACCTGTACAAAACCCTGATTTGTAAATTTGATAGCGTTGTGGACCAGGTTGGTAATCACTTGAGATAGACGGGTAGGATCACCCAGTAATTTGTGCTTAAGTGTTTTGTCAACATTTAGGGTCAAACCAATGCCTTTGTCGTTCGCTGCCCCCTGTAATCCTGAAACAATATTCCCTGCAATTGAAGATACATCCATCTCAATGTGCTCAAAGGAGACTTTTCCTGCTTCAATTTTATTGAGGTCTAAAATATCATTTACTATAGAGAGCAGATTGTTTGCAGAGAAAAGCATGACATCCAGTTGTTCCTTTTGGTCATTTCTGGGCGCGTTTTTTAAGAGCAAGTGACTCATCCCAATAACTGCATTTAAAGGAGTTCTGATTTCATGGCTCATCGTACTCAAAAACTCACTTTTTGCTTTTAATCCTTGCTCTGCTTCAACTCTCGCTTTTTTCAGCTCAAATGATACCCTATGTGAAAGTATGAGCGATTGAAGAAAGAAAAAGCTGATATAAAAAAGAAAACTAAGAAATTGAAACTGTGGAATAAAAGACCAGTAATGAAGCAAGGATATAGCGAAGACTGGCATCAGTGCAAATGAACTCATCAATGTGTAAATCGCGCCGGGCCTTTTTCTGATATAGGCCAATGTATATACGTATGGTACATAAACCAGACAGAATAGCATTACTGCCAGAAAGGGGTTCATTAATTGTGTAAAATATATAGGTGCTAAAAAAAGTGCAGCTAAAGAAAAACCAAAACAGAGCAAGCAGATACTTTTTATAACACCCCTATTAATATCAGCCGGATAGAGATAACGTGTGTACAAGGCGAATAGCCCTATTCCTAAAAATAGGGCCAAATACTCAAGTCGTGTGGTTAAATACCAGCTTAGATTAGGCAAAATCGTATGGAGCACATAGTTGTCAATTCCGATAATTCTGTAGCTATAAACTATAGAGAACAAGGAGAACAATAGAATCGCTTTATCTCTATTGCCCATTAAATAAAGCCCGAGAAAGAAAAAACCGCCCATAATCAAACAGCCGGTTAGTAATAGATCAATAGCTTCAGACTGCTTTCTTTTTAAAATAATGTCTTCTTTTTTGCCGATCCACATCGTTTTTTTAATACCCCCCTTACTATGGGTGAAGTTTGCTACCTGTAGCAATAGGGTTAGGCTATCCGTATTGCGAGGTAGCTCTATTGTTCTGTACTCCCAATAAGGAACAAAGTCTTTGGCAGTTGTACTAACATGCCCATTTGATGCCATTTGATATCCATTGACAAACACGCGGTAGGCACTGTAAGCTTCGGGCATTGCAATTCTTAAAGGGATATCAGTTTTAGGAAGCAGAACAATCAGCTTGTAAGTCGCAAAGCCTTTAGCAGGATAGCTTTTGCCATTTATTTTGTCTGTCCACCTAAAGGGGAAATCTACCAACTTTCCCGGGCTTAACTCAGGTTTACGAGGTGTTAAAAGTTGATTCCAGTAGAATAACCATTCACCATTAAGTGCTATTTGATGGTTTAACAATTGATCGCGAAGGTCTATAATGCCATTTTTCGCAATGGGAACTATTGCTTCAGATTTTGCAAAAACGGAACTTGAGAAGCAGTAAAGTACCAGTAGTGTGCTATATATATACTTTTTTATCTTCAAAAGAATTATTGAAATGATTAATTAATGATGTTGGATTAATTAGTTAACGATTTTAATTTTTGCGCTAATATAGGGGTAATTCAGAAAGTTATGGGAATCAAATTAGAAATCCTTATTTAGCAGCTTTTCAAGTTCTCCGAATGAGACATTCATTCTTACTCTTCCTTGTTTCGCGTAGGCGATTTCCCCGGTTTCTTCTGAGATAATAACCGCAACCGCATCTGTGGTTTCTGATACGCCGATACCGGCACGGTGACGTAGACCAAATTGTGGTGGTAGCTTATCGTTGTCGGTTAACGGAAGGATACAGCTCGCGCTCTTAATCTTATTCTCCGCAATAACAACTGCCCCATCATGGAGCGGGCTATATTTCTGAAAAATGCTTTCCAGTAAGCGCTTTGATATTTTAGAGTCAATGAGCTCACAGCTGTTGGCAAAAAGTTGATCGTCGTAAAACTTAACAAATACGATTAGTGCACCTGTTCTCGACTTTTTCATGCTTTTGCAGGCATCAATAATGGGCTTAATTCTAATCAGGTTATTTTGTTCGATATTTTTGCTGCCGAATAAATACCCCCACCAGGCCTTGTTTTGCTGCAGAAAGGTGTTTTTCCCGATTAAGAGTAGGAATCGACGGATTTCCGGCTGAAAGATCACGATCAATGCAATGATTCCTACACTCATAAACTGGTTAAGAATGCTGGACAACAGGTTCATGTGCAGTGCATCAACGATCCAATGGATCGCCAGGATAATCACCATGCCCAGTAAAAGATTTACAGCAAGGGTATTTTTGATGAGGTTGTAAATGTAATATATGATGAGCGCGACAAGGATTATATCTACTGCATCTGTAATGGTAATTTTTAAGAAATCGAATTCAAGTGTTTTCAATGTGTTTAATTATTGTTTTGCAAAAATGCATCAGCTTAATTACCGCCAAGTTAGGAATTTTTTAGCCATATTATTGCTGTTGTGTCTTTCCAACCAATGCGATACACTCCGCCGCTGCTTTTACATCGTGAACACGTAAAATGTTAACGCCTTTTAGTAAGGCTATGGTATTCAATGTTGTAGTGCCATTTAAAGCCTGTTCAGGACCTCCTCCTAAAAATTTATAGACCATAGACTTTCTCGAAAAGCCGGCAAGAACAGGGAGCTCAAAAATGTTGAGGTCGCTGATGTGCTGCAATAATTCATAATTTTGATCAAGCGTTTTAGAAAAGCCAAAGCCAGGGTCGAGAATAATGTCTTTTACCCCGAGCTTTTTAAGCCTGTCTATCTTTTCAGAGAAATAGCTGGTCATCTCAAGCATCAGATGGTGGTAGTTGGTATGCTGCTGCATGGTTTTGGGTGTTCCCTTCATGTGCATAATGATATAAGGAACGTTTAAATCAGCTATAGTTTCAAACATAGCCTCATCCATTTCGCCAGCCGCAATGTCGTTTATGATATGTGCTCCAGCTTCAATAGCTGCCCGGGCAACCTTGGGTCGAAAGGTATCTATGGAAAGCAAGGCTTCTGGGAAAGCCTTACTAATGGCTTCCACACCTGTAACAATTCTATCTATTTCCTGCTCTTCAGTAACGTCATCAGCACCAGGTCTCGACGAATAGGCCCCAATATCAATAAAGCGACCGCCTTCATTTATAATGGTTTCAGCACGCTTCAGCGCCTGTTCAACAGTGCGGATGCGGCTTTCGCTATAAAATGAATCAGAGGTAAGGTTTAAGATTCCCATCACACAGGGAGTGCTTAAATCAACCAGCTTACCTTTCAGGTTTAGTGTGGTCTTTCGGTTTAAAAATGTATCTTTAGCCATTGTTTTAATACAAACTTAGATAAAAAAGATATCGTATTGAAACGGGTTTGAACTTATTATTTTAATTGTTTTGACAACAAATACATCTCAGGAATTCGACGCTGTTATCGCAGTTTGCAAATCGCTTTTTTTAAAGAAAACAAAAGACTACGGAACCGCGTGGCGAATATTAAGACCGGCTTCTATAACCGATCAGATTTTCATTAAGGCACAGCGCATTCGTACGTTAGAAGAAAAAAAAGTCTCTAAAGTAGGGGAAGACATCACTTCCGAATACATTGGTATCATTAATTATTGCGTAATCGCCATGATGCAATTGGATTTGGGCGAGCATGATCCATTGGAAATGGAACTGAAAGCCGTTGAGGCCGTTTACGATACAAAAGTAAATGAGACCAAGGAATTGATGTTCAACAAAAATCACGATTACGGTGAAGCCTGGAGAGATATGCGCATTAGCTCATTAACGGATTTGATTCTGATGAAAATCCTAAGGGTAAAACAAATCGAAGATAATTCAGGACAAACATTAGCGTCGGAGGGCGTAAGTGCCAATTATCAGGATATGTTAAATTATGCTGTTTTTGCATTGATTAAATTGGGCGTTCAATAATGAAGAAGATTGTATTAAACTTTTCGAGGATATTTGTTGGTGTTCTTTTTATTTTCTCAGGATTAATTAAAGCCAATGATCCACTTGGGTTTGGCTATAAATTGCAAGAGTATTTCGATGTATTCCATATGTCCTTTTTGGGTGGGATGGCTACAGGAATTGCCATATTACTTTGCGTATTTGAAATCGTACTAGGTGCATTGTTGCTGTTTGGCTTTTGGAGTAAGAAAGTAACAAGTGGACTATTAGCGGTAATTGTCTTTTTTACCTTTTTAACCTTTGTGTCTGCTGCCTTTAAGGTGGTTACCTCTTGTGGCTGTTTCGGGGATGCAATTCCGCTAACTCCATGGCAATCATTCTCTAAAGACCTTGTTCTATTGGTGTTGATCATTTATTTATTTATCAATCGTGATCTGATCAAACCTGTTACTACAAACTTGAAAGTACAGCAGGGCTTATTTGTTTTTGTAACATTGGCTTCCACAATATTCGGCATATTTACTTACAGCACATTGCCTGTTTTAGATTTCTTGCCTTATAAAATAGGTGCAAACCTTCCTCAGTTGATGAAAATCCCTGAAGGAGAGAAAGGTGATGAGTACGCCATTATGTACAAGATGCACAATAAGAAGACTGGTGAAAAGAAAGTAATGAGCGATAAGGATTACTTGAAAACAGAGATCTGGAAAGACGAGAATTGGGAAATTGTAGGTGATCCAGACAAGGTTTTAGTGAAAAAAGGCTATGAGCCTAAAATCAAAGACTTGTTGATTACTGACGCTTCAGGTACCGATTACACAAAAGAACTGATAGAGAATCCTTATTATAGCCTGGTTATTGTGGCATACAACTTAAACGATACCAATGAGAAAGCCATCGCTGAGCTCAATGCATTGGCTTTAAATGCAGCTGAGCAGTTTAACATCAGAACGGTCTTGTTAACATCTAATTCTGCCAGTGATGCAGATGTGTTTAGCAAACGCATGAAGTTATTTGCCGAAGTGTTTTATGGCGATGCAGTACCTTTAAAAAGTATGGTTAGATCAAATCCTGGTGTAATGTTACTTAAAAATGGAGTGGTGATTAATAAATGGCATTACAATACAGTGCCTTCTTTCGATAAGCTTGCCGATATGTATTTTAGTAAATAACTATGTTTCAATACGCCGTCAAAAAAATCTTATATGGATTTGCCGTAATGGCAGGCGTTATTGTAGTGGTGTTTTTTTTGTTTAACATATTGCCTGGTGATCCCGCAAGGATGACTATGGGGCAGCGGGCAGATGTATCCTCTATTGAAGCTGTGCGTAAGGAATTTGGATTGGATAAATCTAAGCCTGCACAATTTTTCCTTTACCTGAATGATCTCTCGCCGCTTGGCATTCATGAAAATACAACAGAAAGTAAAGAGAAATATCATTACGTAAAATTGATTTCATCTGGTGAGGAGGTATTGGCGCTTAAATGGCCATACCTGAGGCGTTCCTATCAAACAAAACGTGATGTAACTACTATCTTGTCCGAAACGGTACCCAATACCTTTATATTGGCCCTTACTGCAATGATATTTGCAACACTGATTGGGGTGTTTTTGGGTGTGCTTTCGGCAGTTCATAAAGATACCTGGATAGATAAGGCTGCAAATTCATTTGCCATTCTAGGTATTTCTGCACCCTCTTTTTTTGCCGGAATTATCATAGCCTGGCTGTTTGGCTTTGTATTGAGTGATTATACCGGACTCAATATGTCGGGCAGTTTATATAGCTATGATCCTTTTAAAGGCGAAGTCATGACCTGGAAAAACCTATGGTTGCCTATGGTCACTTTAGGATTAAGACCCTTATCTATTATCGTGCAGCTAACCAGAAGTGCCATGCTTGATGTACTGGCACAAGATTATATCCGTACCGCTAGAGCAAAGGGGCTAAGCCGAAATGTGATTATCTATAAGCACGCACTAAAAAATGCATTAAACCCCGTGATTACCGCGATATCGGGTTGGTTTGCATCTTTATTGGCGGGATCTTTCTTTGTAGAGTATATATTTGGATATAATGGACTCGGCCGTGCAACGGTAAATGCACTGGAAATGTCTGATTTTCCAGTTGTAATGGGCTCGATTCTTTTTATTGCATTCGTATTTGTAATAATTAATATCTTGGTAGATGTATTATATGCCTTTGTAGATCCAAGGGTGAAATTAGCATAAATGATGAAGATTTTTTTAATAGGTTTTATGGGCTGCGGAAAAAGCACAATGGGGAAAAAGCTAGCCGTAAAACTGGGATACGAGTTTATTGACCTTGATCATCAGATCGAGAAAAGTCTGGGAACAACAATAGCTGGCTACTTTTCAACACATGGCGAAGAAGCGTTCAGAAAACTGGAAAGCGAAACCTTAAAGAACTTTGATTATCCTGCAAATGTAGTTGTGGCAACAGGCGGCGGCGCACCATGTTTTTATGATAATATGGAATGGATGAATACAAATGGTCTGTCCATATATATTGAAATGCCCGCTGCGGCATTGGCCAAACGTCTGGAAGGTGGAAAAGAAAAAAGACCCCTGTTGAGGGATCTTAATGAAGTACAAATGATCGAATTTATCGAAAGTAAACTCATTGAGCGGGATGTATTTTACAAACGCGCCCTTGTAACGGTAAATGGAATTAGCCTCACTGCCGATGCGATGAGGGCTATGATATTAAGCAGACAATAATTAATTGCCTAGCTATTTAATTTCTGAAAATGTCAGGTCTCTTCTTCATGGCCTGATCTACGGAGTACGGTCCTGAACCCACAATCCAAAACAACACCAGTAACAGCAATACAATGATGGATAACCATAACTCATTGTTAAGTGCTGAAAATCCGCGAGACAGGTTGACAAAGAATACCGCACATAGCAATATTGGAATTTGAATCACCGCCGCAAAGCGGGTCAGCAATCCAAGGGTAATAAAAAGCCCACCTACAAGATGCACAAAGCCAACAATATGCAGTCCTAAGCTCGACATGAAGCCAGAGAAACCATAAGTGTCGTTTTGCAAAATCATATCTTGAAGTGCGGCCGTATTGCTAACTATCGCAATACCTTTACTAAAGATGAGCAGGCCTAATACAATTCGGATAACATCCAGCCATTTGGCATGATGGACATCGCCCCAGTGCTCAATTTTTTGAATAACTGTCATACAGAACGCCTTCTTTTTAATGAAGTCCTCTATTAAAGTTAACGAAATTTAAGGAGAGAAACAATAGTAAAATATTAACAACAAGAGGTTTATAAACGTTCCCAGGTTAGGTCGGCCTGCATTTGTAGAACAGACGAAAACTGCTGTCTCGGCGGCAGATTCAAATAAGGATAAGTCACTTTAGATAAATAAAGCCCCTCGGGATGTGCAGGAGTGATCAAGTCTGGTGTTTTATTATTGATCAGGTAACTTTCAAACTCTTCTACGCTCAATACGCCTTTGCCAATTTTTAACAATTGTCCCATGATGATTCTGATCATTTTACTTAGAAAACGATTGGAGGAAATCTGGAAACGAAGGTGATCGCCATTCTCGTCAACAGATAGACTGGCAGATCTGACGTAGCAAAGGGTATGTTCGTACTTATCCGGACTGGTGCAAAAGGCTCGGTAGTCTTTATAATTTGGCAGTATGGCTGCTGCCTGCTTCATCTTGTCAAAATCCAGTTTATCTACTAAATAAAACGAACTCAGGCCATTCAAAAAAGGATTCTTATAAGTATGAATGAAATAGTCGTAGGATCGCTGTACCGCATCAAAACGGGCATGTTGCTGGCCATCCATTGGGATAATGTCAAAAATAGCGATGTTGCCCGGCAACACCTTATTCATCCTGAATATCAGGTCGAAATCCCAGGGCTGCTCCACATCCATATGAAAGAAAAACTGACTGGCATGTACACGTGCATCTGTACGGCCACAGCCATTAATAAATATAGGCGTTTTTAATACCTGGCTAAGCGCTTGCTCTATAACACCCTGTACATTCATTACCCCCGGCTGTTTTTGCCAGCCATTGTACTTTAATCCGTTATAGCCTATGTGAACAAAATATCTCAATCTCTTTCTTTTAATATTATTTCTTTCCTGCGCGTTTATTCAGTTCTTCAATTGGCATATTCATCATTCTGCCAATAGGCGTTTTGCCCCGGTAAGTAATTACCTTTAGCATCGTTGCATCCTTCGGCGGTGTTAGTTTCTCGGTATACTTCGGATAAAACCGGTCAGGGAAGGAATTGTCAAAACTGTAGTAAATTTCTAATCCTGGCACCTCTGTACTCAATTCTATCTGTAGCTGCCTGTCAGCTGATCTGCTTACTTTAAAAATAGGATCATATACACTTGGCGCATATTTAGTCTCCGCCATGTCTAATCGTTTAAAATGCTGCTCTACTCTGCCAAAAAAGTTTAGCCAGTTTTTCTTGGCTGCTGGCGACCAAACCGATTCTGCAATAGCCATTCCCCTTGGCCAGGTCATGTATTCGGCCTGACGGATGTTGTATACCTGCTCTGCCCATAAATTTGCCTGGCCCCCTTTAATGTATTTAGGATCAACATCTGCCGGCACAGGCTCAAATTCGTAAGACTTGCTTAAACGGAGTGAAGCATATACCCTTGGTTCTGTTATTGCATCTGCCTGCATATAATCCAGATAAGCATAAGTGCTAGGACTCATTACTACCTCATGTTGCTTTTTAGCAGCCTCAATACCATATTTCATTCCCCTCCAACTCATTACCGCAGCACTTGGTGATAAGTCGCCATCCAGGATTTCATCCCAACCTATAAATTTCTTTCCTTTGGATTCCACGATCTTCTGTACACGCTTTTCAAAATAGCCCTGAACCTGGTGCATATCTTTTAATCCCTCTTTTTGCATTAAGGCTTTAATGGCCTCATTTTTCTCCCAGAAATTGAAAGGAGCCTCATCACCCCCCATGTGGATGTATTCGAAAGGGAAAAGTGCAGCTACTTGTGTAATAACCGTATCTAGAAAAGTATATACTTTTTCATTAGCAGGACAAAGCGTATTGTCGACTAAAGCAGTAGGAGGGGCACCTCTAGACCAGTCCATAATACGTTCACCAGAACGTACTTTGTAGTTCTCAGCACCCGGGGTGCAAGACAACTCAGGATAAGAAGCAATTGCAGCCAGGCTATGACCAGGTACATCAATTTCAGGTAGGATATTTACAAACCTTTCCTTTGCATATTGTACCAGTTCCTTAATGTCTTCCTGTGTATAAAAACCGCCATAATTACGTGGTTCATCAGCAGTAGGGGGGATGAAATTCCCAAACTCACCTACTTTTTTCACACTCCATGCACCCACCTCTGTTAATTTAGGCAAGCCTTTTATTTCTATTCTCCAGCCTTCATCATCTGTAAGATGTAAATGAAGAATATTGTATTTATAGCGTACCATCGCATTGATGTATTGTTTTACCTCATCCTTTGTGAAAAAATGACGGGCAACATCAAACATTAAGCCTCTCCAGCCTAAGCGGGGGTAATCTGTAATTTCGACACAAGGCGCTTTCCATTCTATTCCTTCCACAAGTTCCTTACTTTCAATAGCAGCAGGAAACAGCTGCAGCAAACTCTGTACGCCATAAAATAAACCAGCAGCGTGGTTTGCCTTTATGGTAATGTGCTTTGGCGTTACAGATAGTTGATAACCTTCAGTGCCAAGTATTGGGTCTGCTTTGTCATTTAGAGACAATTTGATGTTTGCTATTGCCGATTTGCTGCTCATTGTGGATACGAAGCTACCAGTAGGCACCGACAGCCTTTCTTGTAGAAAAACAAGCAGCTGATGGGTTTCCGGCATAGCGGGACATTGTATGGTTACGTTGGCAGGTAAAGTAAAATGTCCTTCATGTTTAGCAACACTTACTGGTTCGGGTATAATGGAAATATCCTGAGGCAAATTAACAGGATCTGATATTTCTAACGGTATGGTGGTTTGTGCGACAGAAGTTTGACCGATGGCCGAATAACTGAATAAGAAAAAACACAAAAGGGAGAAGATATTCTTCATTAAATGAATTTTAGCGGATTATAAATTCTGGAAACGGATGCAATTTACCAATTACTTTAATGCATCCAATACCGTAAATAGTTTCTTGTTGATGCCTGAGCCTGAATAATTGTTGATATTGATAACGATGATGTACTTATTACCGGCAGCACTGGTATGGTAACCAGCAAAGGCTGATACATTGTTTATAGTGCCACTTTTTATTTTCATGCCATTGTATTCTGGGAAGGCTTTGTAATAGTCACCAAACCAGGTTTCTTTCTGCGCTTGAAACAAAACATTAGCTATGGACATTGTCGTAACACGATTTGCCGGCGATAGACCACTTCCATCTATAATGTTTAAAGCATTTTTATCTATGCCTTTATCAGCCCAAAATTTAATTTCCGCTATTGCACCATCGTTCGTTGTCGCCTCTTTACCAGATTTCATGGCGACTGCCTTCAATAAGGTCTCACCATATAGATTAATGCTTTTTTTTAAAAACCAGTAAGTGATCTCTGATAACGTCGGCGAAGTTAATGTGCTGATTTTTTGTGTGATCTCCGGAATAGGCTGATCGTTTAAAGCCATGATGCGCGTTGTAGTAGCCGATTGCGTTACACTAATCCCCGATAGCTTTAAACTATCTTGCAAACGGTATGCGCAATCAAAAGCGGGATCGGGTAGGGCAGCCGAAATGCTTGATTTGCCAATTCCTAATCCCCATGTGCCTCTTACGTAAGCAACAGAACCATAAGGAGGTAAGAAGACATAGGCTTGGTCTCCAGTACCCGGAGCCCCAGTTTTGACCTCGTTGACAATTTTTAAATATGGGATTTCTGGGACTGTTTTTAATAATTTCGCAGCATCATTTAGGTTCGCCCCTGTTTTTAAATAGAGGTCAAACTGATTCTCACGCCAAGACAATCCAGAGGTGCCTGCCCCATAATAATTCCCCATGTCTTGCCAAGTCCAGCCTTCGGGAGTAGTTTGCGTGCCGAATATGCGGTCATCGCCAATAATAGTCCCTTCAATCTTTTTTATGCCTGCTTTTTTGATTGCTGTAACCCATTCTGTGAGAACTACCTTTTCCTTGTTCTGGTATCTATCCGAACCCAAAGTAGGGTCGCCACTTCCAATAATGACCAAGTCTCCTTTTAAAACCCCATCCTCAGTAATATTTCCAGTGTAAGCTAAAGTCGTCTGAAATTGAAAATCTTTACCAAGTACACTAAATGCTGTGGCAGCAGTAATAACTTTTAAGGTAGAGGCTGTTGCCAAACCTGTCTGCTCGTTACGAGTAAACAGCGGCTTTCCGGTATTGGCATCCAAAACACAAAGCGAAGAAATGGCATATTTGGTTTGAGGATCTGCCAGAAAAGAGTTGTAAGCTTTTTCCAGTTTCTGTATAGGGCTTTGTGCAAAAGAGAAACTACTGATGAAGAGTAGAAATAAAAAAGGTAATCCTGATCTTTTAGACATATGCTTTAAAAAAAAAGTGATGTATGTATAACTGGTAAAAGCTATTCATACATCACTCTAACGTTTATAATTTATAAAATTATACGAGTTGGTTCTTTACAAGGTATTCAGCAATCTGAACAGCATTTGTTGCTGCACCTTTACGTAGGTTGTCAGCCACAATCCACATGTTCAATGTGTTTGGCAAAGATTCATCACGTCTGATTCTTCCTACAAATACCTCATCTTTCTCATGCGCATCTTTAGGCATAGGATATTTAAGGTTTGCTGGATCATCAACTAAAATGATACCTTCAGTATTTGCCAATAGGTTCTTTACTTCAGTTACATCAAAGTCGTTCTCAAATTCAACGTTTACCGACTCAGAGTGCCCTCCCATTACCGGAATACGTACTGTTGTAGCCGTAACTTTAATGCTGTTGTCGCCCATAATTTTTTGGGTTTCCAAAATCATTTTCATCTCTTCTTTGGTGTATCCATTGTCCTGGAAAACATCAATCTGAGGGATCACGTTTAAATCGATAGGATAAGCATAGGCCATTGGACCGTCAGTTATTCCTTTACGCTCGTTCATCAATTGCTCAACAGCTTTCACACCAGTTCCGGTTACAGACTGATAAGTTGAAACAACAACGCGTTTGATCTTATATTTATCATGAAGTGGTTTTAAAGCCACCACCATTTGAATAGTTGAACAGTTTGGGTTTGCAATGATTTTATCATCAGCTGATAATTCACTTGCATTTACTTCAGGAACAACCAGCTTTTTCGACGGATCCATGCGCCATGCAGATGAATTGTCGATTACTGTAGTACCAACTTCAGCAAAACGAGGGGCCTCAGCTAATGAAGTGCTGCCACCTGCAGAAAACAACGCAATATCAGGTCTCATCGAAATCGCAGTCTCCATGTTTACAACAGCGTACTTCTTACCCTTAAATGTGATTTCCTTACCAACACTCTTCTCAGAGGCTACAGGGATCAATTCGGTTAACGGGAAGTTACGCTCTTCTAATACTTTTAACATTACGGTGCCTACCAGACCGGTGGCTCCAACTACTGCAATTTTCATCTTTTAATTTGTTGTTTTACTTGTTTTTAATTATTTAATCAATTGTATTTATGGTGAAATAATAAGTTTCCAAATATGGGTATTTTTTCAATCATAAAAAAGGGGAGTGGCTTTTGACAACCACTCCCCAATATCTTGTTAAGAATATCTCTTACTTAATCAGTTCGCGGTTTACATAATCAAAGCTTTGCTTAATGCTTACAAAAGGATCCTTCGAAAAGTTCTCTTGCTCCACAATTAAGTGCTCAAGTCCAGCCTGCTTTGCATGCTTGTAAATGTTCTTGAAATCTATGGTACCCGAACCAACCTCAGTATTTATACCGTTGTTAGCCTTATCCATATCCTTTACATGCCACATCGGGAAACGACCTGGGTATTTGTTGAATAGTGCAACAGGATCATTTCCTGAGCGTACTACCCAATACAAATCCATTTCAAATCTGATCAGGTTTTTATCTGTTTCATTTAAAAAGATTTCATAACCGGTAGTTCCACCTTCATGCTTTTCGAATTCAAAAGCATGGTTATGGTAAGCCAATTTTAACCCAGATTGTTTCACCAGTTCGGCTGCTTCATTTAAACGGCCTGCAACTTTCTTGTAATCTTCAAGCGACTTTCTTAGCGGTTCTCCTATGTGAGCAATGGTAAAATAACGATTGTTAACCGCTACAGCTCCTTCTATATATGGTTTTAACAAATCCTTGTTGCCAGTTTTGATGAATTCATCAAAACCAAAATGACCACTTGGCGTAGTTAAGCCATTTGCGGTAAGTAAGTTTTTAAATGATTTTGCATCCAGACCCCAGTAACCACCAGTTGGTGAAAAACCATAAGTCTCTACCTCTTTATATCCTGCCTTAGCAATTTTTTCAATTACACCTTTTACATCATTAGGAAGTTGATTCCTTAATGAATACAACTGTAGTCCAACTTTTCTCTTTGAGCCTGCCGCAAAAGAAATAGATGGTAGTAAAAGCGCTCCTGCTGCAGCAAGTCCCGCTTGTTTAATAAAAGTTCTTCTCGAGTTCATATACTTTCAATTTAAACGTCGCAAATATTTACGGCATCTCTTAATGATTTTATTTTATCTGCATATTTTGGAATAAATTCCTGTGCCACATAACCCTTAAATCCGGTTGCAAGGATTGCTTTCATAATGGCAGGGTAATATAATTCCTGGGTATCATCAATCTCATTTCTGCCCGGTACACCCGCAGTATGGTAATGAGAAATGTATGGGTGAAAAGTTTGGATATTACGGATCACATCTCCTTCATCAATCTGCATATGATAAATATCATATAGTAATTTGAAGTTTTCAGAGCCTAACCTTTTCGCCAGTTCTGCACCCCAGGCAGTATGGTCACATTGATAATCCTTGTGGTTTATTTTACTGTTTAATAGCTCCATTACCAGTACTACACCGTGCTTTTCAGCTAGTGGTAATACCTGTTTCAAGCCATCAACGCAGTTTTTAAGCCCGGTCTCATCATCTTTACCACGTCTGTTGCCGCTAAAGCAGATCAGTTGTGTATAGCCCGCCTCAGCAACTTTAGGAATCATTTCCGAATAGTTTTTAATCAGCGTAGCATGAAATTGCGGGTCATTCCAGCCATCCACTAAATTGATCTCCGCACCATTACACATAGATGAATATAATCCATGTTTTTTTAGTGTGGGCCAGTCTTTAGGGCCTACAAGGTCAATAGCTTTAATGCCAATTTTTTTTGCTTCGATGCACAAATCATCCAACTCCATCTTTCCAAAGCACCAACGGCATACCGAATGGTTTATATTTCCTTTTAGCATCGTGGATTTAGTCTGTTCCAGAGCAAAAGCGGGTATAGCCGCCGAAACGCCTAAAGCGGCGGTTCCGGCAACAATATTTTTCAGTGCAGTTCTCCTGCTTAGATTTTCACTCATTGGTTATTAAATAATTAAGCTTCAACTTTCTTTTTATCATTAAAAAAGAGCGTAAACAACAGGAATACTACAAATGCGATGCCCGAAGGAATGATCCAGATCATTTTCCAATCGAAAGCTCCTTCGCTGGTTTTGTAAGAGTCAGTGATTAGCCCTGCAACTTCAAAGCCAATAAGCATACCCACACCATAAGTTGCAAGGGTAATTAAGCCTTGCGCAGAGCTTTTATATTTTTCACCTGCAGCAGCATTCGTATAAATCTGTCCCGATACAAAAAAGAAATCGTAACAAATACCATGCAATGCAATACCAATGATCAGCATAAAGCTTAAATCGCTCGCATTACCATAAGCAAATAGTGCATAACGGACACCCCAAGCAAGCATACCTACTAAAATGGTCTTTTTAAAGCCAAATTTGCTAAAGAACACTGGTAATAATAATAAGAATAGCACCTCAGATACTTGTCCAATTGTCATTTTACCTGTAGGGTTTTCAAGGCCTACATTAGAAAGGAACGAATGCGCATTCTGATAGTAGAACGCTAGTGGAATACAGATCAGTATAGAAGAGATAAAGAATATGGCAAAGTTCTTATCTTTTAATAGCTTCAAAGCATCAAGACCAAGTATCTCTGATATTTTCACCTTTTCTCCTGATGCAACTTTAGGCGGAGTTTTAGGTAAAGTAAAGCTAAATAGACCTAAGATTAGAGACACAACTGCGCCCATCATGAAGGTATTTTTTAGTAAGCCCTCTTTTACACCCTGGTCAGTATCCCAATGAAATACATAGCTAATTAACAATCCGGCAGCTATCCAGCCAATAGTTCCCCAAACCCTAATGGTAGAAAATTCTTTTTCCGGATCTTTCATTTGGTTAAAGGATACCGAATTGACCAGTGCTAACGTCGGCATAAACAAAATCATATAAGCCAGTACATATGGATAAAACCCATTGATGTCGGTAGCATTATACATCTGGTACATTAAAACGGCACCAACTAAATGTAAGATGCCTAGGATTTTTTCAGCATTAAAATATCTGTCTGCAATAAGCCCAATAATAAAAGGGGCAATAATGGCACCCCATGATTGAGTTGAAAAAACGGCGGCTGATTGACCACCAGTAGCACTAAGGTTGTGCCCAAGAAAGGTACCAAGTGTTACAAACCATGCACCCCAGATAAAAAACTCCAGGAACATCATGGTTGATAATTTGATGCGGTTATTTAAGTTCATGTTTGGTTATTTATTTCTTTTTTTTTGGATCTATTATAGCTTTTTAATCATGATGTTGCGGTACCAAACTTCATTTCCATGATCTTGAAGTGCTATTTTTCCTGATTTGTAAGTTCCCCAATCTGGCCAGCTTGCAAACTTACTTCCGGCAACAAGCGATTTCCAGTTGTCGTCCCAAAGTGTAGTCGATACTACTTTTACGCCATTTAGGTATTGCTCCAGTTTGCCATCTTTGCAAATGATTTCAGCTGTGTTCCATTCGCCAACAGGTTTTACCGGCTCAGAACTGCTTTTAACAAGATCATACAAATCCCCTGAACGGTGTTTTGGTATTTTACCGTCGCTATGACCATCATTATCCAATACTTGCATTTCTAAACCCGTACTATAAGTTTGATGATATTTTGCTGGATCCTCCTTTACATAGTAAATGATACCACTATTGCCTTTAGGCGCAATTTTCCAATCTATTTTTAAATGAAAGTTGCTGTACTCATTGTCGGTTACTAAATCGCCACCGCCACTTTTATCTCCATTGGGATTGAAGTGTAAAGTGCCACCCTCAATAGTCCATTTAGAGCCTGCGGCGGTTTTACCGTAAGTATGCCAGCCTTTCGTTGTTTTACCGTCAAATATTTTAGTAAAACCTTTTTTGCCCGATTGAGCCTGAGCAACGCTTCCACCAAATAGTGCGGTTAACACAATGGCTGATAAGATATATTTTTTCATGTTCTTAGTTTTCTATCCTTGTTCTTTACGCTTTGTACTTTAATTCTGGTTAAACACCAAGCGACCATCCTTTACGGTATTCGCGTTTTACAAATTGATTCACGTCATCAAAATTGGTGATCTTCATGTTGGCATTGTCCCAAAGTAATTTAATGTTTCTGCCTGGATACTTAATTTTTCCTTCTGCATTTTTGCGTTGGATGTCAGTACCTCTAATCGCAAGATTAGCCATTAACAATGATTCTGTAAGCGGCCCTGCAATAGAGAATGGAGAGCTTAGCTCTTTTTTGCCATAACCAGCGATACAAGCATCAACCCATTGTGTGTAATGACCGTTAGCGCCATCTGGAACACGAGCAAATTTTTGTGCTACTTTGATATTCTCATTTCTGCTTAAAGGAATTAAACGTGGATTTGCACCATAAGTACTAGCCATCATTTTACCTTTTGTCCCAACAAACAAGGTGCCGTTTCCACCGTCGCCAAATGTATCGTTGGCGCCTAATTCTTCAGGCCTTTCAGGTTGTATACCACCGTCCATCCAATGTACAGTAACGTCACCCTTTGTTTTATTAGTCTTAGGGAATTTTAAAGTCACATGACTTGATGGTGGGCAGCTATCAGGGAAATACCCTCTTTTAAACTCATCAACATATACAGAACCAACGCTAGCCTGAACTTCAGTCGCGTATTTTAGATTTAAAACACTGAAAGGAGCTTCCAATAGGTGACAACCCATATCTCCTAACGCTCCGGTTCCGTAATCCCACCAGCCACGCCAGTTAAAAGGAACAAGTTTATCTACATAATCTTTATAAGGAGCAGTACCTAACCACAAATCCCAATCAAGATCAGCAGGTATTGGCGCTTTATTGGCCGACCATGGAATACCTTGCGGCCATACCGGTCTGTCAGTCCATGCATAGATAGTATGTACATCGCCAATTAAGCCGGCATCATACCATTCCTTCATTAACCTTGGACCATCATTAGAGGCGCCCTGATTACCCATTTGCGTAACCACTTTATATTTTTCAGCTGCTGCAGTTAAAGCACGCGCTTCATAAATATCATGGGTTAAAGGCTTCTGAACATACACATGCTTTCCTAACTGCATAGCGGCAATAGCTTGTATAGCATGATTATGATCAGGGGTAGAAATAGAAACTGCATCAAAGTTCTTAGCCTCTTTTTCCAACATTTCACGGTAATCCCTGTAATACTTTGCTTTAGGGAAAGCTTTTACGCTCGCCGCAGCTCTACTATCATGTACGTCGCAAAGGAATCCAATATCGGCTTTTCCGCTTTTATAGATACCGGAAATATCCGCTTGTCCTTTACCGCCAGCGCCTATACTTGCAGTAATAAGTCTATCGCTAGGGGCTAAAAAGCCTCTTCCACCCAAAACATGGCGCGGTACGATCATAAATGCCGATGCTGCGATAGCGGTGGTCTTTAGAAAGTTCCGCCTGGATGAAGATTCTTGATCTTTTTTTGTGTGGTCCATTTGTGTGTGGTTCTAGTTGTATGGTTCTTTTTGTGTGTTGTTTATTTTTTAAGCGATAAAATATAGCTAACCATTTTTTTCGCATCATCTTTACTTAAAGCTGAGTGTGGCGTCATAGGAACTTCACCCCATACTCCTTTACCACCTGCAATGATCTTATCCGCAAGATGATTTACATTTTCGTCATTTAAAGGGTATTTAGCTGCGATATCTACATACGCTGGGCCAATCACTTTTTGTACTTTGTTGTGACACCCAATACAGTCAGATTTTGCAATTAATTTTTCTCCTTCGCCTTTAACAGCAGGAGCTTCAGCTGCTGGAGTCTCAGTAGTTGTTGCTGGGCTTTCAGTAGTTGTTGTCGTACTTGTAGTTGAAGAACGTTCTTCAGGACTTGAACATGAGGCCATTGCCAATACAAGGCAGCCTAGTGCTAATAGTGTTTTTTTCATCAGTTTAATTTGTCTTTAACGGTGATGAAGCTATCATGTGCTACCAAAAAAATATTCGTTTCGGTTTGTGTTCTGCAGCACATGATGGTTTCATTTTATTGTTTTATGGATTCAGGCCTAAAATCTTATTGTTGAAATCATCATCTCCACCGGAAGAAGCAAAATCATCAAAAGCCCTGTCTGTTACTTTAATAATATTCTTTTTAATAAATTCAGCACCTTCTTTGGCGCCAACCTGAGCATCTTTTATGCAGCATTCCCATTCCATTACTGCCCAACCCTTATAATCGTATTGTGCCAGTTTACTGAAAATGGTTTTGAAATCTACTTGTCCATCCCCAGGAGAACGGTATCTGCCGGCACGGTTGGCCCAACTTTGATAACCGCCAAAAGTACCCTGTTTACCTGTAGGATTAAATTCTGAATCTTTAACATGGAATGCTTTGATGCGCTCATGATAAAAATCGATGTATTGGATATAATCTAGTTGTTGCAATACAAAATGCGAAGGATCGTACAGCAGACAGGCGCGGGGATGGTTGTTTACCTTTTCAAGGAACATCTCGTAAGTGATGCCGTCAAACAAATCCTCTCCAGGATGTATTTCATAACAAACATCCACACCACAAGTATCAAATTCATTAAGGATCGGCATCCATCTTTTTGCCAGTTCCGTAAAACCTGCATCAACCAGGCCCTCAGGGCGCTGCGGCCATGGATGGAACATATGCCATAATAAGGATCCGCTAAAAGTAGCATGTGCATTTAAGCCAAGATTTTGTGAGGCTTTTGCTGCATACTTCATTTGTTGAACAGCCCATGCTGTTCTGGCTTTTGGATTGTTTTTATAAGCATCTGGTGCAAAAGCATCAAAGGCAAGGTCATAAGCAGGGTTTACTGCTACCAGCTGCCCCTGTAAATGAGTTGATAGTTCGGTAATCTCTAATCCGTACGACTGAACTTTTCCTTTCAGCTCGTCTGCATAAGTTTTACTTTCTGCTGCTTTTTGCAAGTCGATGAAACGTGCATCCAGTGTAGGCATTTGAATACCTTTAAATCCAAGGCCTGCTGCCCATTCGCAAATGGCATCCAATGAATTGAATGGGGCTTCATCTCCAATAAACTGGGCTAAGAAAACTCCTGGTCCTTTAATCGTTGTCATTGTTATTTATATTTTAAAATCAAACCATTTCTGGTCCGACTGGCTCGAAGCCACAGTGTTTTCAATAAAAGCCATTCCCCTGATGCCATCATCAACATTCGGGAAGTCGAGCATTGCTGCTGTCGGCGTTCCGCCTTGTAGTTTTGTTCTCAAAGTCAGCACAAAGTTTCTGTAGATATTTGCAAAAGCTTCAAGGTAACCTTCTGGGTGACCTCCCGGTACACGGGTATTGTGCTTCGCAACATCAGATAGATAAGCTTGTCCAGCACGATATATCTGTGCAGGTTGATCTAACCATTTAACAATTAAAGTATTCGGTTCCATTTGGTGCCATTCCAGACCACCTTTTTCTCCGTACATTTTGATTTTTAAGGCGTTTTCTTCACCAGCAGCAATTTGCGAGGCGACTAAAACTCCGTTTGCTCCGTTGTCAAACTTAAGCAGCACATTACCATCATCATCTAAACCTCTGCCTGGCACCACGATGTTCAGGTCAGCACAAAGTTTAGTAATCTTCAATCCAGAAATGTATTCCGCTAATTGCGCCGCATGAGTACCTATGTCTCCCATACAACCACTTTTTCCGCTTTTTGCAGGATCAGTACGCCATGCTGCGCCAGCATTACCTTCACGCTCAGTAAGTGTGCTTAACCAGCCTTGAGGATACTCGACCATGATCTTTCTGATGGCACCCAATTGGCCTTCAGCAACCATATGTCTAGCTTGTTTTACCATTGGATAACCAGAGTAAGTATGCGTTAAGCATAAAATCAATCCTGTTTCCTTAACCTTTTGTTGCAATTGCTTAGCCTCATCAAGCGATAAAGCGATAGGTTTTTCAATCACCACATTAAAGCCATGATCAAGCGCCATCATTGCAGGAGCAAAATGGGCAAAGTTAGGCGTTACAATCGTTACAAAATCTATCCGTTTATCCGCAGGTAATTTACTCTCCTGCGTAATCATCTCTTCATAATTTAAGTAAGTCCTGTCCTCAGGAAGGAACAATATTTTACCAGATTCCTTGGCAACTTCAGGGTTAATACTCAATGCACCACAGCAGAATTCAACCTGCCCGTCAATATTTGCAGCTATACGATGAACGGCGCCGATAAAAGCATCTTTACCGCCACCAATCATGCCCATTCTAATTTTTCTATTCTCCATTAAAGGTTACCTTTTTTTAATTCACTTACTGCAAAATCACATGCTCTGGCCGTTAGTGCCATATAAGTTAATGATGGGTTCTGACATGCGGCCGAGCCCATGCATGATCCATCGGTTACAAAAACATTTTTTACTTCGTGCATCTGGTTCCATTTATTCAAAACAGATGTTTTAGGATCGTGGCCCATACGTGCTGTTCCCATTTCATGAATAGCCATACCCGGCGCAGAACCTTTGTCAAATGTTTGGATATCTTTAGCACCAGCAGCCTCCAGCATCTCTGCTGCATCATTCATCATGTCAACACGCATTTTGCGCTCGTTATCTTTAAACTCGCAATCGATGGCCAAAACAGGTTGTCCCCATTTGTCTTTTTTGCTTTTATCGATGTAGACTTTGTTTTCAAAATAAGGAAGTGATTCACCGAATCCACCTAAGCCCATATTCCATGAACCCGGAACGGTCATTTGATCTTTAAAATCACCACCAAAGGCCAACTCTGCTACATCAGCATGCCAGTTACCACGACTTCCGCCGCCTTGGTAACCAAAGCCTCTTAAATAATCACGTTTATCATTACCCATGTTCTGGTACCTTGGAATATAAATTCCATTGGCCCTCTTTCCGTAGGTATATTTATCCTCAAATCCTTCTATTCTACCATTTGCACCGGTACGGAAATGGTGATCCATTAAATTATGTCCCAATTGTCCGCTGCCATTACCTAAACCGTTAGGATGCTCATCAGAAGTAGAGTTTAATAAAACGAAGGTGGTTCCTAGAGTTGATCCGTTTACGAATACAATCTTTGCAAAGAACTCAGTAGTCTCCATTGTTTCCGAATCGATAACTACTACACCTTTTGCTTTTTGGGTTTCTTTATCATAAATGATAGAGTTTACCAATGAAAACGGGCGTAATGTTAAGTTACCTGTAGCAACGGCGGCTGGTAGAGTTGACGATTGCGTACTAAAGTAGGCGCCAAAAGGACAACCTCTACTGCAAAGGTTACGGTATTGACATTTACCACGTCCGCCATGCTCAACCGTTAAGTTGGCTGTACGACCAATGGTCATGATCCGCGATTTATTCCATTTGGCTTCAATACGTTTCTTAACTTCCTTTTCTACACAATTAAATTCCATAGGAGGGAGGAATTGACCATCTGGCAATGCCGGCCAATTTTCAGCCCGTCCGCTGATCCCTGCAAATTTCTCTACATAATCGTACCAAGGGGCAATGTCTTTATATCTAATCGGCCAATCTACACCGTGACCATCTTTTAAGTTATCTTCAAAGTTCAGGTCACTGAAACGGTAGCTTTGTCTGCCCCACATTAATGATTTACCACCAACATGAAAGCCGCGGTACCAGTCAAAACG
>RCUH01000330.1_pt1 | contig 54734 bp, 50 predicted proteins | sample 2166191 | NCBI WGS metagenome assembly RCUH01 (sample SAMN09932848, study PRJNA488358) | compost metagenome | feature: garden; material: soil; isolation source: compost soil in an enriched community after 214 h of incubation | place: Germany: Experimental Botanical Garden Goettingen | collected... | reverse complement strand
AATACCGACGCCAGCTTGCAGCCTAGGGTATTTTTTTCACAGTCCACTAAATGGGATCTTGACCAGCTATCGGAGGGACTTCATACTCAACTATTCAGCAGTACTGAACATCGTCATATCGCGGGCATAATGCGACTGCTTACCCGTTTCTATATTACGGATACGTACATAATCCGAAGCATACTTCTCAACTACACCACGACCAATTTCACAATATACACCAGCTTCATCTTCCTGCCAGGCGGAGATGATCTTCTGGGACAGCGCCGCAGCGAAGAAATCGATATCTGCGGTTAATGTATGGTTCATTCCCTGACTCCTTTACAGTAAGTTTTACAGGACCGACGACTAGAAGAATTGTTTGTTCAGCATAAGATAGATCATTCCGGCGGCAACGATGGAGAAAGCCATACAAGATGTACCAAGGCCTCTTCGGGAATCCTTGAAAAATCGTACGCCTATGGCAAATACCGCGATAGTAACGGCAACCAGCACAATGGACATCGCAATCATAGCAATCCAATAAAGAACTCCGAAAAATTGCTCCAACAGAAGAATCCTCCTATTAACTGTAGGTACGGGTCTACTATATACCAGAACGATTTGTTTGAAAAGAGTATAAACGATAAACCCGCAAAAAGCGGATATTAGCCGGATTTCGTGAAATGAGGCGGGGTTGGTGGACAAAGATACAAGAACAATAGTCCTGTCCGGAGTAGTAATAACCATACGCAAAAGTTGAATTATACGAACGAGCTTTCCAAAGAAAGGGGACAGATCCATGGCGGGAAGACAGCTGGCCAATAAGTGGCTTAAGACGGAAGCGCTTCTCACGGATAGGCGAATTCATAGACATATTCCACAGACAAGCATGTACAGTGCAGATAATCTGAAGCGTATGCTCAGAAAGTACAGAATGGTGGTAATTAAGCCAATCCGGGGCGGCGGGGGCTATGGATTAATTAAAGTTGTATACACCGGCGGCGTATATTCATTTACCCATATGATGGATACGCGATCATTCAGAAGTTTTGGAGCTATGCAGAGGTCACTGAACCGGATCAAAGTCAGACGTCCATATCTCATTCAGCAGGGAATTCAGCTCGCGACCATCGCAGGAAGACCTATAGATTATAGAGTGAAGGTGGCTAAAAGTTCGAAAGGCTGGGAGTACCGTGCTATGGTTGGGCGGCTTGCCAAACCGGGCCTGTTTGTGACTAACTTGTGTAAGGGTGGAACCCAGCTATCGGCTAAGGAGGCTTTGGCAAGATCATTATCCAAATCATCGGGAAAGCAGCAGCGGCACAAGATGCGTGAATTAACAAACATCTGCATAGATATACTCGAGCGGACGTTTCCGGGCATTGGTATGCTGGGATTTGATTACGGAATAGATAAAAAGGGGCGAATTTGGATATTCGAAGTTAATACTCGTCCTCAATAACTTTATATAAAACATTATAAAACAGGTTTATTTAGGCCTATGTCAGGTTAATGTATTGGAAAAAGCTGTATAAGCCTACAAAAAATATTTTTGAAGATTCATAACCCGTTAATATCCTGTGAATAACTTTTATCCACAATATCCTCAATTGTCTGACAATAATTTCAGGGCTTACTAACAACTTATTCACAGGATCTCCACAACCATATGTGGATAACAAGAACGCTTGTTCTGCCACTCTATTGTTGATATGATAATTACAGGAAAATTTTAGGAAGGAGTGATACTAATGGCAACATTAACAGATGAAATGCTGCTGGATTCTTACCATATGGCTAAAGAGCTCCATTTAGACAAGGAATTCATCGCACTCCTGTTAGCCGAAATTCATAAGAGAAATCTTAACTCGCAGATAGGGCTTGTACTCCATTAGGTCAGATGGAGATTCACTTGATAAATATACTGTTCTCCGCAGTGCTGGCAGCTCACGATATGTTCACAGTTTGACTGCTCAGAAGTGGCCCCAGAAAATTGATCAGCTGAGTTATAGGGGCTGTAGGGACCTTTATAATCTTCGATTCTCCCGCTATCCTCAAGAGGTTGTCCACAGGCTGGACAAGCTAATGACAGAGTGAACAGGCCATTACATAGTGAGCATATATAAGACAAAGGGTATCTCTCCTTCCTGGAACGAATGTGTCCAGAAGTTAAGATACCCTTACTTGTGTTATAACATGTGTTCTAGATGGATTGAACTAAAGACTTAATTCAGACGTTTATTACTTTAGTTCATGCCATCTAAAGCTTGAGATTACTGCTGTGTCCCGGTGATAAGCGGGCAGATGGATCGATATACACTTTGGCATTATTAACAGCTGTTGGGGCCTCGCCGAACCCTACGGCAATAAGCTTTAATTTGCCCGGGTATGTTGTGATGTCTCCTGCTGCAAAGATTCCCGGTACTGAAGTCTCCATTCGGGAATCCACGACAATGGAATTGCTATCAATGTCAATGCCCCACTCTGCGATTGGACCCAAAGAAGAGATGAATCCGAAATTGACAATGACATCATCAACTTCAATTTCCTGTGTCTCATTCGATTTGGTATGTGTCAGAACCACGCGTTCAATGGTGTCATCTCCGCGAAGAGCTGTAATTTCGGTTGGTGTAATTACCTGAACACTTGAAGACATAAGATTCTCCACACTGTGTTCATGTGCCCGGAATTTATCCCGGCGGTGAATCAGTGTAACCTGCTCCGCAACCGGTTCAAGCATTAGCGCCCAGTCTACAGCTGAATCGCCACCGCCGCTAATAAGGACTTTGCGGCCGGCAAATTTGTTTAGATCACTTACGAAGTAATGCAGGTTCTTGCCTTCGAACCGGGCAGCGTCTTCAAGCTCCAGCCGACGGGGCTCGAATGCGCCTACGCCCGCCGTGATAATTATTGCACGAGCATGATGCTCACCTTGATCGGTTGTAACGACGAAATGGCGCTCGTCTTTTTTTTCTACATTAATAACTTTTTCTTCAAGTCGGATATCCGGGTTAAAATGTTTGATCTGCTCATTCAGGTTATTCACGAGCTCTTGAGCCGTAACTTTAGGGAAGCCGGCAACATCATAAATATATTTCTCAGGATAGAGCGCGGCAAGCTGCCCGCCAAGCTGAGGCATACTTTCGATCAATTTCACGGATGCTTGACGCATTCCGCCGTAAAAAGCAGCAAACATTCCCGCAGGACCACCGCCGATGATAAGCAGATCCGTGAAATCGCTGCTTTGATTAAGGTCTGACATTAATTAAGCACCTCCAAATATAAACATAAGTCAATATCACTAATTATAATGATGCTTTCTTTTCTTGCAAATTTTTCTGAAATAACTCAGAAAACGATCCGCTTAAAGCCGAGAAATATTGCGAAAATCACTCGAAATTAAGACTTGATCTTTTACTTTAAAGCCTTTATTATTCAAAAGAGTCAAAAGCCCAAATTAGGCAAAATTAAAGGAAAATCAAGCAAAATCAAGTTGAATTTGGCCTGTTTTTGCCGAGAACGGCATAAGATCGCAGGAACATTATTAAGATGTTCATTTTAACGCAACAATACCCTAAGATTTTATGTGTATAATTTCACAAATAATTTTGGCGATTTGAACAATTATAGATTGAAGCAGCTGGAAGGAGAACAAAGACATGAGTTCCATACCTAAAATCGTTGTTCTGGGTGCTGGATACGGTGGGATACTCACCGCTCAGAAACTTCAGAAGGAGTTAAATTATAACGAAGCCGACGTAACCCTCGTGAATCGCCATGATTATCATTATTTCACCACGCATCTGCACATGCCTGCTGCAGGGACGGATTCCATAGATCATACACGGGTTCAGATCTCTAAGCTCATCGATGAATTTAAGATCGATCTAGTTAAGTCTAATGTACAGGAAATTCGTTTGTATGATAAAAAAGTCATATTGGAAGACGGAACATTATCCTATGATTATTTAATTATTGCTCTGGGCGGCGAACCAGAGTCGTTCGGGATTCCGGGACTTGCAGAGCATGCGATGACGATCCGCAGTATCAATTCTGTGCGTTTGATTCGCCAGCATATTGAATATCAATTTGCACGGTATAAGATCGATGAGAATCGTAAGGACCGGCTTAATTTCGTCATTGGCGGCGCCGGCTTTAGTGGAATTGAATTTGTTGCCGAGCTGGCTGACCGGATCCCTGGCCTATGCAAGGAGTATGATGTTGATCCTGCTCTGGTACATATTTATAATGTGGAAGCCGCTCCAACGGCTCTTCCAGGCTTTGATCCAGAACTGGTGGAATACGCTATGGATGTTCTTAAGAAGAAGGGAGTTACCTTCAAGATAGGAACGGCGATCAAGGAATGCACTCCTAAAGGCGTTATCCTGGCAACGGATGAAGAGATCAAGGCAGCGACCGTCATTTGGACGGGAGGAATCAGAGGCAATCGCTTGGTGGATGCCGCTGGCTTTGAGACCATGCGGGGTCGTGTGAAGATTGACGAATATTTGCGGGCTCCCGGACATGAGAATGTGTTCATTATTGGAGACAATTCGCTGATGTTCAATGAGGAAGGCAGACCTTATCCTCCAACCGCCCAGATTGCTATGCAGCAGGGTGTGATTTGTGCGCACAACGTCGTGGCTTCTATCCGCAATCAGCAGCCTAAGAAGTTCGTCTTCAGTAATAAAGGTACGGTAGCTTCCCTAGGTAAGGGAGAAGCTATTGGAACGGTAGGAACCAAGAAATTCAAGGGATGGACCGCAGCTCAGCTAAAGAAACTGGTAGATATGCGTTATCTGTTCATTATTGGCGGCATTCCGCTAGTCCTTAGAAAAGGACGGTTCTTCTAAGATGCGTCACTGCAGTGTACAGGTGCGCGGATTGCTTACACGTGACGAGCTGGATCGTTATAATGGACTGATCGAGGCAGGGTCTTTCCTGGAGAGCCAGCAGAGATATGACCTGGCTTACCATGTCCAGAAGGAAATTGATACTCTGATTCTTCCTGCGATTGAACGGCTTAAGGAGAAGAGCAGGGATCGAGACCGGGCCACGGCTGAGTTCCTCGAATCCCTGAAGCGTCTTGAGCAGGAAGAGGATGAGGATTAAGCCGTAGCACGGTTAATCTATATTTAGTCAAGAAGGGTGCCCTAGGAACATTAATGTTCCTAGGGCACCCTTTTACGTGCAGCGAAATAATGCTATAAGCTTTACAGTTTGAGCATTTCGGCGAATAATTCATCTGTCAGCAAGTTGCCGATATAGAAGCTGCCGAACTCTCCGTATCTCGCGCTGACTTCGTCGAAGCGCATCTCATAGACGAGCTTCTTGAATTGAAGTGGATCATCCGCGAACAAAGTTACGCCCCACTCCCAATCATCGAATCCGACAGAACCGGTGATGATCTGCTTCACCTTGCCGGCATAACCACGGCCGATGAGGCCGTGACTGCGCATCAAGTTGCGGCGTTCCTCCATCGAAAGCATGTACCAGTTATCGGCAAGCTCACGCTTTTTGTTCATTGGATAGAAGCAGATGTGCTTGGATTTCGGAAGTACAGGCTGAAGCCGAGCAATAACTTCCGGCTTTTGTCTCGGATCTCCTTCGCCCGAAGCAAGGTAATTACTCAGCTCAACTACACTGACGTAAGAATAAGCTTTGGTGGTGTATTGAGCGAAAGTGGTTTTATTGAAAGCCGTTTCGATACGGTTAATCTCCTCCAACGTTTCGCGGAGGAACATGAACACGAAGTCAGCCTTTTGTCCAATGATTGAATATACAGCCGTACTTCCTGTACCGGCTTCTTCAATGGCTGCCCATTCCTGTAAAAACACATGTAGTTCATCCAGGGCGACGGCGCGTTCTTCGTCATCCGCTGCTTTCCATGCGGTCCAATCAATGGCACGGAAATCATGAAGTGCGTACCATCCTTCTAATGTTAAAGCTGCTTCGTTCATCTTATCACTCCTAATTATTTCATGCTCTTCTTCCATTGTAGCTAATTGAAGCTGGGCGGGCAAATGGCTTCATCAGGTCTTCATAAACTTCATTGCAGGGCCTGCAATTTTTTAGTAAACTGACAGTAGTGTTGAAAGAGGGGAGTACGAAAGAGTCATGGGACTGGGATTTATCGTCGTTTTTATTCTAATGGTATTATTTTTTGTCATGATGTTCGGCATCGGATTTATTTTAAATATGTTGATGAAGACGACATGGTTTCCTAGCTACATCTTTATCATCGTTATTCTACCTATTGTCGTATACTCTTTATGGGATCATACACAGTCAATGGGAGCCTACCTTCAATCCTTCCACTTGGTGGATTATTTGACAGCGGTTGCAGGACTTGCAGGGGCTATCCTCAGCGGCTGGACTATTCAGAAGCTTCGGCTTGGCGGATATAAAATGTTCTAAAGCAGGTTCCAACACAAAGAAAAGACTGCATCCTAACAGATGCAGTCTTTTTTGTGCTGGTTTCATCCGCAAAAGAAGAGTTGGAAGAGAAATAACGCATAGAGAACCTTCCGGCTAAGTATGAATTTATTTTGTGTTGGAAGGCTCTTTTTTCTATATGGAGGTAGATACAGAGATGGAGGGGCGTTCACCTTCAGGATCAGACTTGTATTCCTGGCGGAGGGTACGACCGCCGATCAGTGTCACGATAAGCAGTGAAATCCCAGAGAAGATGGGCAGGTAGTAAGTGGGGAGGAAATCCAGCAGAACTCCAAACAGAACTGTGCCGAGCGGGGCGATCGCTCCAGCCATAGTCTCTATGATCCCGAATACGCGTCCGCGATATTCCGGATCAATCGTTCTCTGAAATAGGATTTGCAGAGGGATATTAATTGAAATAATAACAATCCCAATAGCAGCCATGAGAGCGATATAGAAGAAGTATGCGGATGGTCTGCTAAAAATAGGAATGTACGGAAGTGACATTGCAGCAATTAGACAAGCCAGGATAGTCAGCCCGCTTAGCAAAGGTTTAAGTGGGTGATGGGTGGTTTTGCGGACAGAGAGAAGACTTGCCATAGCCAGCATCCCGACCGCGAGTGAGGCTTCAACTACACCATATTCCCTGGATTCCATCCCAAGCGAATGAACCATAATGTAGGGCAGGGTAACTCCCAAAGCGCTGGAGAAAAAGTTAATCCAAAAACAGATGAGCAGCAGAGACCATAGGAAGCGCCGCTGTCTAACGTAGATGAATCCTTCGGATAAGCTGCCAAAGAGCTGCGCTAGGATAGAACCGCCAGGTGTCTTTGTATCAGAAGATGATTTAGCCGATTTAGAGCTTGGAACAGCTGATCTTTGAAACTGAAGGGCGAAGCCCAGGAGGGAAGAAACCAGAAATCCCAGACCATTCATCAGCATAAAGGTGTCCAGAGATACGAAAGCATATAGGAACCCTCCACATACCGGGCCCAGAATGTTACCGATCGAAGTCGCCATCTGATTCAGTGAGCCGGCCTTCTGGATGCTGTTCTCCTCCACCAGCATAAGGAGTGAGGAAGTGAGGCTAATGCTGTAAAAGGTAGAACATACCGACAGCATAATGAGCGTGACATAGATCCATATCACAGAGGGTCCATTAAGGGCTACAGCCATGAACCCGAGCAGCATCACAGCCACGCTTGCGAGATCCGCTCCAATAATAAGCTTGCGGCGGTTCAACCGGTCTGCGAGTACTCCTGCAAACGGACCAAGAATAATCCGCGGCAGCATCCCGCAGATCAAGGTGACCGCAAATTGGCTGCCTGAGCCAGTTAACTTTAGAATGTATAAACCACATATGAAGGTGTACATGCTTGCTCCCAGCAAGGAGACAAGCTTGCCTGAGAACATCAGAAGAATATTACGGGAATCTTTTTTCGTTAAGGCGGTTCCGTCCGTCATTTCACGCACTCCTTTTAATAAAGTTAAATTTAATTAAACTTATTATATGCTATAATTTTCCTGATTTCAATTACAAAGTTAATTTATATTTAACTTTTCTTTCTGCTGATATGGCTTTCCTATAAGGCTCATCTTGCGCTATACTTGGACTTATAAACAAGATAAGGATGAACGGATATGACGATAATCGGTGAACGAATCAAGCGCCTTCGCAAGCAGCGTGGAATGACACAGACGGATCTTGCGGGAGAGCATATGACGAAGAGTATGCTCAGTCAGATTGAGAACGGTAAGGCACTGCCGTCGATGAGGACGCTTCAATATTTGGCCGAGAAGCTCGGTGAAGATGCAGGGTATTTTCTCGGTGAGGAGAACGAGCATGGAATCACCGAACTGGTTCGGGAGATTGAAATGAATAGTAAGAAGAAGTCCTATGAGGAAGTTGTGCGCAAGGTAGAACCGCTGCTGGGCACGAAGCTTCCCATGAGCATTGATGTGGCACGTATGATGGAATTCTATGCTGAGGCTTGTTTTCATACGGTTCACCGGGGCGGAGAAGAGGCTGTCCAGCGGGCTGTGGAGATTTATGAACGGTTCGGATTATATGTGGAAAGCTCCAAAGCCAAGTATATGAATTATGCACACCTCTTTTCCCAGGGGAAGTACGGTTCCTCACTGGATCTGATCCGGGAGGTTAGACGGGAATATGAGATCAAGAAGATTGGTAGAGACGTGATCTTTGAGCTAGATCTGTATTACGCAGAGGCGGTCTCCTTATCCGCCCTGGGGCTGAACAAGGAGAGCAGGGACGTCATGCTTGCGGCACTCGATTTGTCCAAGGAACAGGAAGTGTACTATATGACCGACCATTTTCTGCGTATTCTGGGCAATAAATTCTATGAAAGCGGCGAAACGGAAAAGGCCGCCGAGTATAGGAAGAAGGCACGGGTGTTCGCGGAATTTACCGGGAATCAGGATAATCTGGCTTATATTGAAATGGCGGAAGCCAGGGCTATGAATCGCGAGGGGCGTTATGAAGAGGCGCTGGCACATATTGAGAATGTTGCCCGAATCCAGCAGAAGAAGAGTGCTGTATATTGGCTGGAGCTCGGAATCTATTACTATAACACCGGTCAGGCGGAAGCAGCGCTTGACGCTTTCAGCCGGGTGGTCATACCGGAGACCGTCTATCATCCCTCGGATAGAACGAATTTGTATGCTGCGGATGCTTATATGGCGAGGCTGTTTGCGGCCAAAGGGCAGGTTCGGGAAGCTATGAAACTATCTTCCCGGGCGTATGAACGGGTCAAGGATTTTCCATATAATAGAGACCGCGCTTTTATAGATGAAACCTATCTGGAATTGCACAAGTCTGAATAATTGGCAAAAGTGACGTAAGCCATTATACGCTCGCTTGTAATCAGCCAATTTCGGCGAATTTTGTAATGTTTTAACGATTCCGGTCAGAAAGATTTGTGCTAGAATAGATAAAGTCTACATTTCGCCATGGAAGGAGCGATAGGTTATGCGCATCACTAATTTACATCATTTTTCTGAAAATCACTCATTCTGCGTATATCGCGATTTCGGTCTTGGCACCGTAGACGGAACTATGCTGAGTCAAGTCTACCAGCCGATGGTAGGCGCTTTTGCGATTTCACTATATCATCTTCTGTTTCAGCAGGTTCCGCTTGAGAAAGTCGGCTACTCCGGGGTAGAGCAGCAGCGACGCTTGTTTCTTACACTCGGGCTTGAGCCAAGCGAGAAAGGCAGAAAGTTTCTTGTTGAGCTGACCTCCAAGCTGGAAGCTGTGGGTCTAATACAGACCAGCCGGATTTATTTGCCGGAGAATGATGATTATTTATATGAATACGAACTACAAGCCCCGTTATCCCCAGCTGATTTCTTCAAGACTCAGCATCTGACGCTTCTGTTGAGAGACAAAATTGGCAAATTTGCTGTGCTCTCTCTTCAGGAACAGCTGTGGAGTAAAGAAAATGGAGATTTCCCGGGACGTTCCATGAACAAGGAGAATATCTCGGTTCCTTTCTACGAGATATTCGAGCTGAATGCTCATTCGATTGATTATGAGCTTGAGCAGGCCATTGCCGAAGTCTCTATTTCCAGACAGCCCGGTCTTAGGCTTGCCGAGGAGGACGGGTTCAATTATGCGGACATTATTCTGCGCTTTCCGCGCGATTCCGCTAACCGGTCTTATGTGGAAGGGCTTCGTTATAATACAGAACAGTTGGGAACCGTGAATTACGTGGCCCGCAAATACGATTTGTCCGTTCAGGATCTATGCCGGCTGCTGGATGAAGACGGTGTATTTGGCCCGGATGGCAGTATTCTGCAGGACGAGCTTGAGCGCAAGGCTAACCTCTTTTTCAGGCAGGGGAAGAAACGTAAGGAAGAGCGCCAGGTTCAGGGCGGTAAGGTGATCTCGCTTAGACAGCAGGAACATGCAGGTACGAATGAGGCTCCGCTGGAGCATGCAGTACAGATGGAGTTCTATGTTGAAGTGCCGCCTCAGTTCATGGAGAAATGCGATATTCACCAATATAATATGATGCTGCGGAATGAGCCTTATACAAGGCTTCTGAAAACCTTTTTTCCTGGTGCTATACCGGATAATTTACTCGATATCTTCGAGAACATTGATCACAACTATAAGCTGCCGAGTGAAGTTATCAACGTACTGATTCATTATTTGATGGCTCTTCTGACTTCAGGTGGTGAACAGCGAATCAACCGTAACTTCGTGAACGCGATTGCCTCCAATATGTTGATGAAACAGGTCAATACATATGAGAAGGCAGTACATTACATCCGGGAACAAGCTAAAGTGAAGGTCAAGAACGAGACTGCTGCGGCAGGTGCTTCAGCAGGCCGGACACGATCTTATTCTAGAAATGCCAAGTTAAAACCGGATATCCCTATTGTGCAAAGTGCGGGGGCTGATCAGGACGGCGGCGTATCGGAAGAAGAATTTGCTGAATTGATCAAGATGGCGGAAATGATGCAGGCGGGCAAGAAGAACGGAATTTAAGAATGGAATAGATTGAAGGTGAGTAAATGGAATCTTTGGGGGAAATGCTTCAGCAGATGAAGAGTCCGCAGTTTCGGCAGCGATCGGAGCAAATCCTGAATGATTTGCTTAATGATCCGCTCATCCAGGAGCTGCGTTCCCGTCATCCCGAAATTAGTGAGGATCAGCTTACGCTGAATCTCAGCAAGCTATACCAATATGTCAATGACAACCGGCACTGCGGCGCTTGTCCTGGTCTGGATCTCTGCCCCAATGATTTTCAGGGGCATTTCACACGGCTTACTATGGAGACCGTGACAGGCAGACCCCAGCTGTACGACAGGCAGGTTCCTTGTTCCAAGCACCTTGCACGGGAACGGGAGCTTCAAGTTAAGAAGCGGGTTCACAGCTTCTATGTGGATGAACGGGCCTTGCAGGAAGGCTATGACATGGTGGAGATCATGTCCAAAGACAGTATGCGTTCGCCTGCGGTTGCACAGGTATTCCGGTATATCAATGAGACTAGAGAGAACGGTCTGTCTCCGCATGGGTTGTATCTTGTTGGCCATTTTGGAACAGGCAAGACATTCCTGATGACTTATCTGCTGCATGAACTGGCCAAGTCAGGGCATTCGGGCGTCATTGTCTACATGCCTGAATTTGTGGAAGATCTGAAGTCCATGCTTCAAGACAGCCAGAAGCTGAAGGAAACGGTAGAGATCATGAAGGAAGCCGATTTGCTGATCTTTGATGATATTGGAGCAGAGAACTTGAATCCTTGGGTCCGCGATCACGTGATGGGTGCGATCCTGAATTACCGTATGAACCGCAAGCCCACCTTTTATACCTCGAATTATGATCTAAAGGCTCTGGAGAAGCACTTAAGCTTCACAAGCAAGGATGGAGAAGAAGCCCATAAAGGCCAGCGGCTCATGGACCGGATTGCTCCATTCGTTGATATTGTATCCGTGAATGGAACGAACAAACGGGGAAGCCGGAATAAATAAATTATGTAAGTATTGTAATGTTTTTTTAACCGCTCCAAATTAAGATGTGTACTAAGGTCTGTCGTACTCCCCGTAGGGAGTAGGCAGGCCTTTTTTGGTGTAATCTTACAATAATGACACGAACCCTAAATTTAATACCGCTATAATGGGGGAACATTTCAGAGACCGAGCACGTTTGGAATGTATTAGGAGAACGAAAAGGAGCCCTATATGATATTTAGGAGGTACTCGATATGAAGTTAAATTTGAAATGGATGTATATGCTGCTAACACTGTCGATGGCAGTAACAACTGCTGGATGTTCCGGCGCTGGAGATTCTAATAACGGCGTGAACAGCACTGTCCAGAATACTAAGAGTAATCAGGGGACCGGTGCTGCAGGCCAAAGCTCGAATCAGAACACGGGGAACACGAAACAGAGCGCAGAACAGAGTACGGAACAAAGCACAGGGCAGAGTAATTCGGAGTCCGGCGGTAACAAGACCGCAGGGGTCAATGGTCCAAGCACCAAGGAAGCTAAGTCTGCACAAATTCAGGCGCTGCTTACTGGCTTCAAGCTTATAGGTGACCGGACCGTCTTCACATGGGGAAAGGCCTCGAAGGGGTCACTTCGGGTGTATCGTTCCGATGATGCAGGGAAGAGCTGGACAGATATCAGTCCCACTCCTGCGATATCTGCTATGGATCTGGATAGCAGCACCTTCTCTGCTTCCGATGAGCGTCATTTGCTTGTACTGCCTTTTCAAAAGAATGGAACCCGCAAAGTAATGTATTCTAAGGATGGAGGGAAGACTTGGTCAAGCGGTCCTTCGCTTTCATATGCCATTGACGCAGAGACAGCATTTATTTCACCTACACAGGGGTACCTGCTGACGGAGAGTGATGCCGCCATGGGGCATTCAGGTAAAACCTTCTATAAGACTACGAATGGCGGGGTGAACTGGACGAAGGTAATGGATAACTCAGAGGTAAGCCAGTCCAATGAAGAGGAGGCGAAGAAAGGGCTGATGCCCCAATATGGCTTCACCGGATATGGGGTATCCTTCCGTGATGCCAAGAATGGATGGGCGCCTATGCAATCCCGTGAAGGAACCCCTCATCTGGTCCGCACCCGGGATGGCGGGGTGACTTGGAAGCGGGTAGACCTGTCACATGCAGCGAACTGGAACGGGAATCCTCAAATTACCGCAGCTCCTGAATTCTTCGGGAAGAGCCGCCTGCAAGGCTGGATGCCGCTCTCTCTTCATAAGGACAAAGCTTATGATATTGGTGGGTTCCGTACCAAGGATGGCGGAGAAACCTGGGTCTACCTTCCGTTCGAAGAGAATATACCTGAGGGCAGTTATGTAATGGATTCTGGGCCAGTCTTCGTATCTGCAGACGAGGGGTGGTTCTGGAATGGAACGGAGCTTAAAGCTACCGTGGACGGGGCCAAGAGTTGGCAGGTGTTGAAGGTGAATTCGGAATTCACCCAATCGCTGGCTTCCTTTCCGGAAATGAAGGACCTCCAGTTCACCGATGCTCGCCATGGATGGGTGCTGCTTACCTCAGCAGACAGGGAACATTCAAGACTTCTTAAGACAGAGGATGGCGGCAGAACGTGGGTAATCATCTAGAAAATCTGGCGTTTTACGGGAACAGTAATTCATATCCCCTCTAAAATAACAAACACCTTCCTAACGTATACAACGTGGAAGGTGTTCGCTTATTCTTCATAAATAAAATCAATTTTCAGTGGTCGGGCCTTAGCTGGCAATGAACTTCCAAATAACCATGCCGAAGAAAATCACAAACATCAGCGCGAACATGCCTGTGAAGCCGAACATGAGATCGCCAAAGTCATTACGGGGTTCTTCGTTAATATGCTGCCGCGGGTCATTCACGCGAATTGGGGTCTCCATGGCGCCGGGGCCTCCTCGTCAAAATTAATCCATAAAAATAGTCATAGACAAAACCGTTTTGGGTTATTATTAGTATAACCAAACGCCAAAACATTTGTAAAGAACAACAGGCTCTTACTGTTTCCCATTTACTAAAAAAATGTGGTATACTTAAATTGTCGCTATATGGAAGGAACTAAGGCACTCATAATACCTTTAATTCCATTCATGGGACTGATTTTATCTACAACATATTATGTTCTAAAACATAAGGAGGAGATATACATGGCTATCGTAAATGTTTCGGATCAATCCTTCAGTACTGAAGTAGAAGGACAGGGAACTGTTCTTGTTGATTTCTGGGCGCCTTGGTGCGGACCTTGCAAAATGCTGGCTCCAATTCTGGATGAACTGGCAAGTGAAGTGGACGTTAAGATTGCAAAAGTGAATGTGGACGAGAATCCTGAATCGGCTTCCCGTTTCGGCGTGATGAGCATTCCGACATTGATCTTCTTCAAAGACGGCCAGCCGGTCGATAAAGTTGTCGGTCTGAACTCCAAAGAATCACTCAAGAACCTGCTTGCAAAACATCAGTAATCTGTTCTTGTAAGCCAGACGCCTCCGGTATGCCCCGGGGGCGTTTTCTTTCGTTTGATTGGCAAGTAAGGTCCATCCCGCCCAGGCAGGATTTCACGCGGAGAGGAGAGAATTGCGTGGACGATTTCATCCAGGAATGGAACGAGCAGGAGAAAGCGTTAGAAGCGATTAACCATAAGCTTGCTCTGCTTCCAGACCTTCCAGGTTGTTATTTAATGAAGAACAAAGAAGGTACCATCATCTATGTCGGTAAAGCCAAAGTGCTGAAGAACCGTGTCCGCTCTTACTTTAGGGGCAGTCACGATGGGAAAACCCAGCGCCTTGTAACTGAGATACGTGATTTCGAATATATCGTAACTGCAAGCAATATGGAAGCACTCATCCTGGAGTGCAACCTGATTAAGAAGCATATGCCGCGCTATAACGTGCTGCTGAAGGATGATAAGACTTTTCCATATATAAAAATAACGAATGAAGAACATCCGCGTCTGGAAGTGACCCGGCGGATTTTGAAAGATAAGGCGAAGTACTTCGGTCCCTATCCGAATGGATATGCGGCACATCAGACCAAGAAGCTGCTAGACCGGATGTATCCACTCCGGAAGTGTAATGTCATGCCGAAGGAAGTATGCCTGTACTATCATATGGGACAGTGTATGGCCCCTTGTGTACAGGAGGTTCCACAGACATCATATGACGAGATTTCCCAGGAAATTACACGATTTCTGAGCGGTGGACATGAAGAGATCAAAAAAGAGCTTCGGCGCAAGATGGAAGAGGCTGCGGAAGACCTGTATTTCGAGCGGGCCAAAGAACTGCGTGACCAGATCATTAATATCGACGCGCTGATGGAGAAGCAGAAGATATCCATGGCCGATTCAAGGGACCGCGACGTCTTCGGATTCGCTGTGGATAAAGGCTGGATGTGTGTACAGATCCTTTATATGCGCCAAGGTAAAATGATCGAGCGCCATGCTTCCATATTCCCGTTCTATGGGGATGCCTACTCTGACTTTCTCTCCTTTGTAACCCAGTACTACAGCGATAATCCCGCTCTACCTCAGGAAATTCTGCTGCCGGGCATGGAAGAGAGCGAGGAGAGCAAGCAGACGGGTGGCGAAGCAGGTGAGACGGAAGGCACACGGGCTGGGGCTAATAACGATGCATCCCCAGAAAGTGAGACCAAGACCCCGTTTCTGTCTGCCGAAGCGCTTGCTGCAAAAATTTCGGAAGAGGACGCAGCCGGTGAGAAATGCACTATAGATCCGGCAGGATCAGCCGGTTCAGAGGCAGTCGAAGAAGAGAATGCGGACCCTGGGTCCGCCGAACGGGCGGCTTCGGGGCTGACCGATGCGGTTAGCGGGGCAGCATCACTGCAGCAGTGGCTTGGAATTAAAGTCTATGTGCCGCAGCGCGGTCTAAAACGCCAAATGGTCTTGATGGGAGTCGAGAACGCCCGGGTAGCCTTGAACGAGAAGTTCCGGTTGATTGAACGCAATGAAGAGCGCACTTCTAAGGCCTCAGAAAGTCTGGGGAACTGGATCGGTCTGTCATCGCTTCGGCGTATCGAGGCGTTCGATAACTCGAATATCCAAGGTGCCAATCCGGTGTCGGCTATGGTGGTCTTCACTGATGGTAAGCCGGATAAGAAGGAATACCGGAAATACAAGGTACGGACCGTACAAGGACCAGATGACTATGAGACCATGCGTGAAGTCATTCGCAGGCGTTATGAGCGGGTGCTCAAAGAGAACCTGCCGCTACCTGATCTGATTGTGGTCGATGGGGGGAAGGGGCAGATCTCAGCTGCTATCGATGTATTGGAGAATGAGCTTGGACTATTCGTTCCCGTAGGGGGTCTGGTGAAGGATACGAAGCACAAAACAGCTCAGCTCATGATTGGAGATCCGGCTGAACCGGTCAATCTTCCCAGAGACAGCCAGGAGTTTTATCTTCTGCAGCGTATTCAGGATGAGGTTCACCGCTTTGCGATTAGTTTCCACCGGGAGCAGCGCGGCAAGTCGATGGTGACTTCGCGTCTGGATTCGATTCCGGGGATTGGCGAGAAGCGAAGAAAGGCACTGCTCAAGCATTTTGGCTCTCTTAAGAAGATAAAAGAAGCTTCGATTGAAGATTTCCGGCCATTATCCATAGGCGATAAGCTTGCCAGACAGATTATAGCTGCTCTCCGTGATGAAGAAGAGAGTGTAACGCAGTAGTTATTACAAATTAAGATCATCCTTAAGAAAATGAAACCAGGCCACCTGAGGGATTCCTCCTCGGGTGGCCTGATTCTTTTTTGTAATTTATAGTGCCTAGTGTTGATTTTAGGTGAGCCAACCCACCCCAATGAAGGGGATAAATGTATGAAACAGATCTAGCTAGGTTCTTTGTCTTGGGCCAAGACTGAAGTAGCGGAGAGAACGAAGCGATTCCAGAGAAGCGTCAGCGGTCGCCTTTGTCCCCGGGTTTATTCCGCTAAGGAATTATTCAGTAAATTTGGGGACAACAGCGATTGGAGGAATGGTTCGTTCTCGTAGTGTCTCTCGGGCAGAAGGGGCAGCTTTGGTTTTTGCCATTGCAGAAGTATTAATCCTCCAGGACAATGGCAGGCGCTTCTGGCTTCCGCCGTTTAAATACATAGATCAAGGAACCAACTATAGCAGGGAGCAGAATGTAGACAATACCCGTCAGAATATTACCGATATCCCCCATTATCATTAGGCTTAGCCCCATGAGAACACTGTCAAAGATAACATGAGCAAAGAGGACAGTGATAAAACCCGAGCGAAGGAAGATGAAGCTGAATATCAGGCCGATGAAAGCCAGTTCAATCGGTCTTGAGATGACGGGATAGATAGGATATAAAGTATGGCCGAATGCCCAGATCAGAGATGAGATCAGACTGGCAATCCAGGTGCTGCGGAATATTTTCTTCAGCATAGGGATCCCGAATAATCGATACACGGCTTCTTCCCCAATGCCGGCAGTCCAGGCTACCAGAGGGAATAACCAAGGGTATACCATATTATAAGTTGATTGTGTGGCATCGGTCGTGGACCAGGAATGGATCGTTCCTTCAAGCAGCACGAAGATAACAGACTGGGCACCCAGCAGGATTAAGGCCCAGGCATACCCTCTAATCATTGAATTCAGAACGTGGCTTCCATATCCAGGCTCATTCGCACGCATCCACATGTTAATTCCCTGCTTGCGCCATATTCCATCTCCGCCTACAAGGGAGAAATAGATTGAAGCGGTAACCATCAGTGTGAACAGGAATTGAACTACGAGAAGGATGGTTAACGTCCCTTTGGACATATTCTGTGATTGCAGGACAGGCATCAGATTAAGTACGGTGAAGATATTGACAGCGAAGTAGAATGCAGTCAGAAAGATGCCTCTTCCGAAGGAGGCATACGGGCGGGTCCTGGCACTATATACAATAGCCAGAATTCCCAGCACAAAGGACAACAGGGCATATCCGCCAAAATAAAGCCAGTTAGCCAGGCGGGTCTGGGCCTTTACATACTCCAAGTGAGACTGAGGTACGCTGAAGGCGGCCTCCATGGAAGAGACTTGGCCATACTCATATTGGAAACGCAGTTCGGCATGAGAATCACCGATCACGTATTTGTTAACCCGGTAAGTTAGACCCAAATCGTCCGGGCCGCTAACCAGATCCAGCTCATTGGCTCTATATCCCAAAGCTTCGAGAAAGGGGATAGCTTTATTTTGCTTGTCTGTAAGTGAAAGGTTCCCTTCCAGCTGCTGCAAGGTCTGCGTGGCGACCGACCGATTCTGATCCAGCATGACTTCCCTGTCTTTGCGGGAATACAACTGGACGGCTTCAAAGCCGACAACGGCACCTGTAGTCATATGTATGTCTACATCAAGTTCCTTGATAAAAGAAGCAGGATTCGTGAAGCTGACGCGGTAAATGTCATAGGGAAACCGCTTCTCATATTTATTGTTATACGTATTAAGTAGATTTTTCTTGCTTAAATAGCCGTAAAATTCAGAGTCGGATTGGTAGGTGACTAGAGGCTTCGCCTCCGTGCCTAAGCGGTCAAGGCCGAGCGTTGTCCCTGCAAATTGGTCTGCTGCCTGTATTGCCTTATCTTTGCTGATGATCTGACCAGGGGGCTCCTGCTGGAGTCCGTCTGTGGAGGTAAGAGGAAATACTTGAATGTACAGGAAGATAGCCAGTCCAATGACGGCCATGATCCATAAAGCTTTGTTGTTTAGCGGCAGCTTGTGTATCGGCCTTTCAGCTTTCATGAGCAAACTCCTTTGATTTATATTAATATGTAAATAGATGAAATGAACCTAAGCCACAGTAAAGATAACACAATTGTTATTCTTAATGAAGAGGTGAACATGTTTTGAAGTTTAGAAGACCCAGGCTATCCCCGCCCCAAATCCTGGTGCTTGGCTTTGCTGCTATTATTATGCTTGGCACAGTGCTCCTTATGCTCCCTATTTCAAATACGAGCGGAAAGCCACTTGAATTCATTAATGCACTATTCACATCTACGTCAGCAACCTGTGTAACCGGGCTGGTCGTCAGGGATACAGGCATAGACTTCACCAGGTTTGGCCAGGTCGTCATTATGCTGCTCATTCAGGTGGGTGGACTGGGATTTATGACCATGGCTACCTTGTTCGCTATGGTATTTAAACGCAAAATTTCTTTGAAGGATCGCCTTCTCCTTCAGGAGGCTATGAATCAGAATACGATGGAGGGGATCGTTCGGCTTATCCGGAAAGTGCTGACCTATTCCCTATTGATCGAATTATGCGCCGCTCTGGTCTACTCTGTGCGGTGGGCCTTTGATATGCCGATTGGACGGGCTGTATATTTCGGTATCTTCCATGCTGTGTCGATGTTTAATAATGCGGGTTTTGATTTATTTGGTGAATACCGGAGCCTGACCCTGTTCGTGGATGATCCTGTTGTTAATTTGGTCACCATGTTCCTTATCGTATCCGGAGGAATCGGGTTTGTTGTGATCTCTGATCTTACCGGCTTCCGTAATAATCGGCAAAAATGGAAGCTCTCGCTCCATTCGAAGGTAGTGCTCTCTATGACGGCAGCCCTTATTGTGATAGGTACTCTCGTTATCTTCGTTTTTGAATTTACGAATTCGAAGACGCTAGCGCCTTTAGGCTGGGGAGGCAAAATATGGGGCTCTCTATTCCAATCGGTTACCCCGAGGACAGCTGGAGCCAACACGCTGGATATCGGAGCTTTAAGGCAGGCCACCCAGTTCTTTATGATCATCCTGATGTTTATTGGGGCATCACCAGGCTCCACGGGTGGAGGGATTAAGACAACGACCTTTACGATTCTGGTAGGCGCGGTCTTGGCCATGATCCGGGGAAGAGAGGAGCTTGTGCTGTTCCGCTACCGCCTTGCGCAGGAGCGTATCCATAAGGCGATCACGGTCACGATGTTTGCGCTGTTCCTGATTATTGTCGTAACGATGATTCTCTCGGCCACGGAGGACGCAAGCTTCCTGAGTATCTTGTTCGAGACGACTTCCGCGTTCGGAACCGTGGGCCTCAGTATGGGACTTACTGCAAAGCTGTCGGTAATCGGCAAGGTACTGATCTCTCTGACCATGTTCGCAGGCAGACTGGGGCTGTTAACCCTTGCCTATGCACTGGGGCCTAAGAAGGAGAAAGAGCTGTACAGACATCCGGAAGGCAAAATGATTATTGGTTAAAAGGAGATACTGCGCATTATGAAGACACAACAGTTCGTGGTTATTGGACTTGGCCGCTTCGGCTCAAGTCTTGCAATGGAGCTTATTGAACAAGGCTATGAGGTATTAGGGGTGGACCGGAACGAAGAGGTCGTCTCGAATATGAGTAACTATTTAACCCATACTGTTGTAGCCGATGCAACGGATGAGGAGATGCTCAGATCCCTTGGAATTCGTAATTTCGACTGCGGCATTGTAGCCATTGGCGATGATATCCAAATGAGCATTATGGCAACAATACTGCTGAAAGAGATGGGAATCCGAACTGTGGTATCCAAGGCGATCTCCACGCTTCATGGACGTGCCCTTGAAAAGCTTGGGGTAGACAAGGTGGTCTATCCGGAGAGGGATATGGGAGTTCGAGTAGCCCATCAGCTTGTGAATCCGAATCTGGTCGATTATATCGAGCTGTCGAAGGATTACAGCATTGTTGAATTGAAGGTACCTTTGTCCCTGGATGGACGAATGCTTAGTGATCTTAACCCAAGAGCCCGCTTTGGGTGCAGCATCGTGGCGATTCAAAAGCCGAACGGTTGCATTGTTGCTCCTACGGCAATGGACCAGGTTCAAACTGGCGATATTATGGTGATTATAGGTTCTAATGAGAATATCGAAGAGTTTGAAGAATCGGTCAATAAAGGAGAATAAATAAGTCTCTCTCTTTTAAGTAATGGTCAGCTGGTTTAAACGGACAGAGCACTTGAGAGGGTTTTCTTCATCTCGGAGATCCACTGGCGTGTCTCGGCATTTAGATCCGTCTTCTGACCGAAGATCAGGCAGGTTCTTCTTCGGGTCTGTTCCAGCTCCTTCATAGGAATTGTCACGACTTCATTCTTATCAAGCAGAGGAGTCCGAAGGTATGATCTAGGCAGAAGAGCGGCTGCTTTGCAGGTCGGCAGCAGGCGGACAATGGCCTCGAAGGAATCAATCTCCATTCTAATGTCCGGAATGACGTTGTATCTGGCGAATAGATCATCAATCACTCTGCGGTACCAGGTACCTTTGGAGAAAATAATCATCGGCTGTCCGCTGAGATCCTCCATCGTAATCTGATCTTCTTGAAGCAGTTCATGCTGACTGGGAACGACGAGTTCAAGATGATCCTCAAAGAGTGGAATGCACAGCAGTCCTGGCTCTTCAATCGATGAAGCTACGACGCCGAAATCGACTTTTTTATCCCGGACGTGGGATACAATCTCATGGGTTTTGCCTGTAACCAGCTTCAGCTCGGTATTCGGATATTTATTCATGAGCGCTTCGACCAGAGGGGGCAGAGTGGTCTGTATGGTGGTCAGACTGGCACCCAGGGTTAGGACGCTTCGCTCGGCTTGCTTGTATCTGGAGATCGACTCCAGAAACTGCACATGCCGCTGCCTTTGTTCGATCGCATACGTATAGACAAGCTGCCCCGTACGGGTGAGCTCCAGACGTTTGCCATTGCGGTTGAAGAGCAAGACTCCCAGTTCTTCCTCGAGCTTCGCAATCTTACGGGAAAGAGCGGGCTGGGACAGATTAAGCAGCTTTGAAGCTTTGTTAAGGCTCGATTGTTCTACTACGGTAATATAGACAAGTAAATCCTCAAACATGGTCAGACCTCCTTATGCACAAATGACATAACATTTAATAATTATATTGCAATTCCATTATAAGTTCAAAAGGAGTAACATAAAAACTGACACAAGTTGTTCACATGGTATCGGTCAGTCTCAGGTACTGCCGCTTACGAGTGTGGAATGTATCATTTACAAACCGGCCAGAGGGCATGACAATCATGCACCATGAACGGACAACGATGGATACCGGAAAGGGGTACGCGCAATTATGAAAGGGTTTTATTCCAGAAAACTGCACTCGCTGCTGGGTGTTATACCGCTAGGTTTCTTCATTCTGGAACACATGATTACGAATTTTTCTGCCGTAGAGGGCGGGCCGCAGGGGTTCAAGGATAGTGTTGCTTTCCTGAACGGACTGCCATTAGTACTGATTCTTGAAATTTTTGGTATTTTCCTGCCTTTAATGTATCATGCGATCTACGGACTCTACATTGCGTTTCAGGCTAAGCCGAACAACGGCAGGTTCCGCAATGAGCGGAACTTGCGTTACCTTCTGCAGCGGGTCACAGGTGTAATTGTTCTTGTTTTCATCATCTGGCATCTTTATGAAACCCGTGTACAGGTGGCACTAGGGCATGTTACACACGAACAGCTGGGAAGTGTTATGCATGACATTGTAACCAATCCGCTCTACTTTGTTTTCTACTTGATTGGGGTTCTGGCAGCTTCGTTCCACTTTGCGAACGGTCTCTGGTCGTTCCTGGTCAGCTGGGGGGTAACGGTGGGTCCTCGTGCCCAGCGTGTATCATCTAACATCTGCATGGGTCTGTTTGTGATCGTATCAATTATGTTCGTATGGTCGCTGTTTGCATTCCGTAATGCGGAATTCCAGGCGGGCGGCGAAGCAATGCTTCAGACCCTTAGAACATTCATCGGATAAAAAGGGAGTGACGATAGATTATGGCTAAACAAAGTATTGTCATTGTCGGCGGCGGTCTAGCCGGCTTGATGGCCACCATCAAAGCTGCGGAAGCGGGAGTTCATGTAACGCTGTTCTCCCTCGTGCCGGTCAAACGGTCACACTCCGTCTGCGCACAGGGTGGAATTAACGGAGCAGTTAACACCAAGGGTGAGGGCGATTCTCCTTGGGAGCATTTCGATGACACCGTATACGGTGGGGACTTCCTTGCGAACCAGCCGCCGGTTAAGGCGATGTGTGAAGCGGCGCCAGGAATTATCCATCTGATGGACCGGATGGGCGTTATGTTCAACCGGACTCCGGAAGGCTTGCTAGACTTCCGCCGGTTCGGGGGCACGAAGCGTCACCGTACCGCATTCGCAGGCGCTACTACCGGGCAGCAGCTCTTGTACGCTTTGGATGAGCAGGTTCGGCGTTACGAGGCGGCAGGTCTTGTCACCAAGCATGAGCACTGGGAGTTCCTCTCGGCAGTTCTGGACGATGAAGGCGTATGCCGCGGAATTTGTGCACAGGATCTGCGTTCCATGGAGATCCAGACATTTATGTCTGATGCCGTAATTCTGGCAACGGGTGGTCCTGGTATTATTTTCGGTAAAACCACGAACTCCGTCATTAACACAGGTACAGCGGCAAGCGCCGTGTACCAGCAAGGTGTTAAATATGCGAATGGGGAATTCATTCAGATTCACCCGACAGCGATTCCAGGGGATGACAAGCTGCGTCTGATGTCTGAATCCGCACGCGGTGAGGGTGGACGTATCTGGACTTATAAAGACGGTAAGCCTTGGTACTTCCTAGAAGAGAAATACCCGGCTTACGGAAATCTTGTGCCGCGTGACATCGCGACGCGTGAGATTTTCCATGTATGTGTGGATGAGAAGCTCGGAATTAACGGGGAGAACATGGTGTATCTCGATCTCTCCCATAAGGACCCTAAAGAGCTTGATGTCAAGCTTGGCGGTATTATTGAGATCTACGAGAAGTTCATGGGTGATGATCCGCGCAAGATTCCGATGAAGATATTCCCGGCAGTCCATTATTCCATGGGCGGCATGTGGGTGGACTACAATCAAATGACGAACATTCCGGGCTTGTTCGCAGCCGGGGAATGTGAATATCAATATCACGGCGCCAACCGGCTTGGTGCGAATTCGCTCGTATCCGCGATCTTCGGCGGCATGCAGGCTGGTCCGAAGGCGGTTGAATATATCCGCGGTCTGAAGAAATCGGCTGAAGATGTTCAGCCTGGCGTATACAGCAGTGCGAAGAAGCAGCAGGAAGAGAAGTACACCAATATTCTCGCTATGAATGGTACTGAGAATGCGTATGTCATTCATAGGGAGCTTGGCGAGTGGATGACAGATAACATGACGGTCGTTCGTTACAACAGCAAGCTTGAAGCGACGATCAACAAGATTAAAGAACTGAAAGTCCGTTACAAGAACATCAATATCAATGATGTCTCGAACTGGAACAACAGCGGGGCGGCATTTACCCGTCAGCTGTGGAATATGCTCGAGCTGTCCGAAGCGATGACACTTGGAGCCCTGCTGCGTAATGAAAGCCGTGGTGCTCATTACAAACCGGATTTCCCGAATCGTAATGACGAGGAATTCTTGAAGACTACCAAAGCTACATGGACGCCGGAAGGCCCTCAAATTTCATATGAGGACGTGGATGTCTCCTTAATCCCGCCGCGCGTTCGAGACTATTCGAAGGATTAATAGGAGGGGGAACAGGCTATGGCGCAGACAACAGCTGCTAAAAAAGTGAAGTTCATTATCACACGCCAAGATCAGCCGGATTCGGCACCCTATACAGAGGAGTTCGAATTATCATACCGTCCCGGTATGAACGTGATCAGTGCACTGATGGAAATTCAGCGTAACCCGGTCAATCATGACGGCAAGCACACGACTCCGGTATGTTGGGAATCCAACTGTCTGGAAGAGGTGTGCGGGGCGTGCTCTATGGTCATCAACGGCAAACCGCGTCAGGCTTGCGCGGCCCTGATTGATAAGCTGGAACAGCCGATCCGTGTTGAACCGATGAAGACCTTCCCGGTCGTTCGTGACCTGGTCATTGACCGCAGCCGGATGTTTAATGCACTCAAACGGGTAAAGGCATGGATTCCAATTGATGGAACCTATGACCTTGGCCCAGGACCACGGATGCCTGAGAAGAAGCGTCAATGGGCGTATGAGCTGTCCAAATGTATGACCTGCGGGGTCTGCCTGGAGGCTTGTCCGAATGTAAATGAGAAGACGAACTTTATCGGTCCGGCGGCGATTTCGCAGGTAAGACTGTTCAATTCGCACCCAACCGGGGAGATGAACAAGGAAGAACGCCTGGATGCGTTAATGGAGGACGGGGGTATCGAGGGCTGTGGTAACTCGCAGAACTGTGTACGCTCCTGCCCGAAAGGCATTCCGCTTACGACATCCATTGCTGAGATGAACAAGCAGACAACCAAGCATATGTTCAAACGCTGGCTCAGCGTATAGAAGGAAGTTACTTAAGGGCTGCTCCTGTTGAAGGAGCAGCTCTTTTTTTTGCCTATAGATAGGCAAGACAAACTTCACTTCTGCTGGGCAGGGTCTATATTATTATCCCCATTCTTGAGGGAGAACCTTTTCGTATCCGGGCATTGACGGTGCGGCGCTTATCCAAGTGGTATAAAAGCGACTAGTTTAGGGTAATGATTCTCATGTCAGGATCCGGAATGGGGAGGTAAAGTTGAATATGCAGACGGCAATACTTTGCATTGATGTAATCGGTCTGATTGTGTTGGCTGTTTTCTTTTACCGGGTGGATAAACGTATTACGGGAAGGGTTATTCTGCTGGCACCCTTAATCATTTATATTGCTTTGTGCTTGGAAGATTTGCTCGGGATCATTGATTTCGCTTCGGTACTTGCTCCACCAGCCTTAATGAGGGCATTTATTCTGCTGTTTGTCCTCTTCTCGGTGATCTTCTATATCACGTTCATCTTCACCAAAATTGCGCAGTCTGTGAACAAAGAGGTACAGCTTAAGTCAACGGTGATTCGTATATTTAGTGCCACTGTGATGTGCATATTGTTCTTTATGGTGGTGTATACGTCGATCTACAAAACATTTGGCGAAAATTCCTTTATGGGTGATAATATCGGTAAGAGCTTGGTTTCCCAGCTGATCTCATTTCTATACTTCAGCGTAGCCACCTTCGCTACCGTAGGGTATGGTGATATTAGGCCTGTGGACGATACCAGCCGCCTAGTCGTGATTATGGAAGTGTTATTCAGCTTTGTAACGGTTGCTTATGCTTTATCCATGATCGGGGTGTTCCGTCAAATCTTTAAGGAAGAACCCCTAGGCGGACCGCTCGGAGGTCCAGGCAATGATCCTGTGAAAAGTGATGGAGGCGAGGAGTCAGATGAGGGAATTGAAGAGATTTAGCAGTCATCAAGGTATGCTGGATAGAACAGACATCCGGAGGAATTACCCCTTAATTCGAACGGATCGGCTTGTACTTAGGAAAATCACGCCAGAAGACGAGATGAATCTATATAACTGCATTTCAGATCCTTCTGTGTATCCACACCTGGGCCTTCACTCCTTTTCGTCTTTATTTCCTTCACGTTTATACCGCTATTTTGAGGAGTCCAACCGAACGCTGTCCACGCTGCATTTTGCAATCTGTCTGCATGAGGATGTGAAGCTGATTGGCCTGGTATCGCTCCAGAAATGGGATGACAAGAAAGGGACGGCCATTCTCGGTTACTGCATATCTCCTGTCCATTGGAACAAGGGGATCGCGACCGAGGCCGTTCGGGCTGTGATCGAATTTGGAATTCAAGAGCTGGGCCTCAAGAAGATCCGTGGGAGATGTGAGGAAGATAACGCGGCTTCCCAGCAGGTCATGCTGAACTGCGGTATGATCAGAGAGGATGAGCCCCAAGATAGTATGGATTTGCCTGGTTATCCCGGCCTGATTTCATATATTCTAGAAGCTTAACACTCCGATGATGCTTTGTTACACAAATGAAATATTACTGTTATTAAACCCTAACAGAAAGCGGGTAAGATAAGAACATGACCCCCTTTTGAATATATTGAATGCTTTTGGAACCTGATGAGGCGAACCTCTCGGGTTCCCTTTTTTTGCCGGGTAACAACGTAACCCCCGCTCCGGAAAAGGAGGGGGGGCTAGGAATTGATCAGTCAGACATGCTTTAGAGAGGCACGGATATTTGTTGTTTGTTTTTAAAATACACCCATTCCTTGAATCCGATCTCTTTAAGCCGCTTAGCGACTTCCTCCCACTCATCACCTACCCGGAAAGGCTTATGGGCGTCTGATCCAAAGGTGACATTAACCCCATGGAACATGGCCCGCTCCAGGATAGCATCTGAGGGATACCAGCCGCCGCTGAGCTTGGTCTTGCCTGAAGTATTAATCTCGATAGCGACATGGGATTCTGCAATGGTCTTCAGGGTATCTTCGATCGCTGCTTCTGCCGGAATATCAGAGAATGCAGGGTAGTTGCCCTTCATGGCATCGATATGACCGAGAATCTGGAACATCCCACTGCGTGCCGACTGCCGGATCAGATTGTAATATTCTTCCTTATGCTCAATTCGTTCTTTGTCCCCGAGACCCTTCCAGCGGGATTTATTGAAGATACTGCTATTAAATGTGCTGTGAACCGAGCCGATAATATAATCAAACGGATAGGAATTAAGAACCTGGCGATAAATCTCTGCATGCTCCGGGAAAAAATCAGATTCAATCCCCAGTAGAACGTCGATCTTCCCCTCATACTCCGTCTTTAGTGCAAGCACTTCATTCACATAGTTAACAAATTCCTGTTTGGCCATTGCAATCCGGGGAAAAGGCTGCTCCTCAGGGCTCCCGAAATAAGGCGTATGATCGCTAATGCCAATGACCTGAAGGCCTGCGGCAATTCCGGCTTCAATGTAGTCTCGGATATTTCCATCGGCATGGCCGCACCGAAAATGATGAGTGTGCAGATCGAATTTCATAAGTTGTATACTCCTTTCAATGGGCCAACAAGTGGTCGTCTATTCTGAACTGATGAAATGAGTCTCGGGCATTCCCTTGAGATCGTTGAGAAATTGCTGCATGGCCGAATTGATGTAACGACTGGATTTATAGATGACGCCAACCGGGTGGGTAACCTCAAGCTCAATGATAGGAACAATGCGTAGTGTGCCAAGCCGGAGCTCGCGGGAAATAGACTGCTTGGAGATAATCGCAGCACCCAGGTTGATCTCCACCATCCGCTTGACTTCCTCACTGCTGGAAAGCTCCATCACTACATTAGGCTCGATATTATGCTGCTTGAATACATCTTCCACAAATCTACGTCCAACGGTATCCGGTGAGAGAAGAATCAAAGGCACACCTTGCAGATCTTTCAGAACGGGGTTCCTTGCCTGCGCCAAAGGATGGAGAGGGGAGACAACAAGCTCAAAGGTATCGTAATACAGGGCTGAAGCATGAATTTGTGGATTTCGCTCGATTAAATAACCAATCCCTACATCCACGAGTCCATTCTCCACATTCTGATAAATTTGGGAAGAGGGCATGGATTGAATGCTTGTCTTGATTAGCGGGAATTGATCTTGGAAATAGGAAAGGATACGAGGCAGAATCTGAATCGCAATCGATGTGGTGGTACCGAGCACGATGTGGCCCTGCGGAATCTGCTCCATATCGGAGAGCTTTTGCTTCAATTCTTCCACAATATCAACGATCCGTTCAGAATGCTGCAGAAAAACCTGACCCCGGTCCGTTAAAGTGACCGGCTGATTCCTATCGACGAGAACCGTTTTAAATTCGTCCTCAAGACTCTTGATTTGAGCTGATACTGCAGGCTGGGTCAAATTCAGAAGCTCACCCGCCTTACGAAAACTTTTTGTTTTGGAGATGGTAATGAGCGTCTCCAATTGACTTATGTTCATAGGACTCCTCCTTATTGCTCGAACACATTTGCTTGATCCGCATCAGAAAAATGTAATCTTTTCCTATAATTATAGGCTATTCACTTCATCAGGGCAATGTATCACAAGGTCATGTGTTCATGAATTAATCTCTTCAATTAGGGGGAGTTGTATTTATCAATTTTTAATGATTTATTTCTAGGAATAAAGTATAATAATAATCAACCAAAAGATGGGACTATTGTTGCGAAAGCAGGACTTCCCAGAGCAAAGGGGCGCATTTATGTGAAGGCAGAAGTGATCAATCCTTTTTTAGAATCTGCTAAGCTTGTAATTGAACAAGTGATCCAAATTTCACCTTCCGCTGGAAGTCTCGGAATTAAGGATGTTGTTCATATTGATAACCACATATGGATTCAGGTGGGCATGACGGGACAGCTTAGCGGCAATGTGGTCTTCGGATTGCAGGAGGATGTCGCTTTAAGAATCGTATCTCTCATGATGGGAGGTTTTGTGATCACTGAGATGGACGAGATGGGGACAAGCGCCATTTCAGAGCTTGGTAACATGATCAGTGGTAATGCGAGTACCATTCTGTCGAACCAAGGTTTTACAGTAGATATTACTCCGCCTAAAGTCATTAAATCACAAAGCAGTGCCGACAGTGTCTCTTCCAAGGCGCTGTTCATTCCACTTACCATTAATGGTGTAGGTGAACTGGATATTCAGGTCATGATCTCGTAGAATAGAACCAGTTACGGCGGCGCATGGAACAGGGGGTTCCAGATACGGAATAGACCGCCGAATGGGGAAAGGATGCGGGTAGATCTTGCTGAGAGATAAAGTAATCGTTGTAACGGGCGCATCAAGTGGAATAGGCGCCTTGACTTCAAGGATGCTGTCTGAACAAGGAGCCATCGTAATTCTTACTGCTCGTTCAGTGGACAAGCTTGAGGCCGTAGGTGCTTCACTTCACGGACGGCATGAGATTATCCCTCTGGATGTCAGCCGTGATGACGAGGTGGCCAGGGTATTTAAGCAGATCATCGATTCCTATGGACGGATTGATGTGCTTCTGAATAATGCCGGCTATGGCAAGTTTGAGTATTGTGATGAAATGCCTGTACAGGAATTTGCAGATATGATGAATGTGAACTACATGGGGATCGTTCGATGTACCAAAGCCGTACTACCTTTTATGAAGAAAGCAGGGGCTGGCCAAGTTGTGAATGTTGCTTCAATGGCAGGTAAGCTGGGTACTTCCAAATCCACAGCTTATACAGCTACTAAGCATGCGGTCCTTGGATTCAGCAACGCTTTGAGACAAGAAGTGAAGGAATACGGAATAACAGTGTCCACGGTCAATCCGGGGCCGATCGACACGCCTTTCTTCGATCTTGCAGATCCAAGTGGCGGCTACGTGAAGAATGTGAAATGGTTCATGATGAAGCCGGAGAAAGTGGCGTCAGCTATCGTCTCGGTGATGGAGAAGCGTAGAGCAGAAGTGGATCTGCCGTGGTTCGCAGGAATTGGAACCAAGTTATATCAATTGTTTCCCCGCTTAGCCGACAGGCTGAGCTATAAACTTCTGAATAAGAAATAATAATTCAAGGTCTTCTTACTCCTGAGCATGGAGTAGGAGGCTTTTTTTGATTTGTGGAAGAAAAGAAATGCCGTAATTGTCCTGTTGGGCCGCACAATAAGGTACATCAAGAAATCTGGGGAGGGGTCAGCGGCCAAGAGTTCAAGCATTCCCTGTAGTTACGACCATCCCCAGAAATGTGAACATTCTAACTGCGTCTTGTGTAGAGGTTATTCACTGGCTTCAGAATTTACTGGGTGAAAATACCTATAAATTCATTGTGCAATTCCAGTTCTTAGGGTACAATGAATCAAAAATAAAATTGTCATGTTATGTGACATCGTGCGTGATGTATTGGAGAGGGGGATTTACATGTTTGATTGGCTCGGATTCAGAAAAGGATTGCCGCTTTGGTTATCCTACCAGATTAATCGGGGGATTAAAGAAGATGTCGAAGAAATTTTTGAAGGAATAGCCTCTACACGAAGAGATCTTCTTGAAACTTGGGCTAACGATTATTGGGGGCATTTGACGAGGCTTGAAGATCAGCTTAGAACTGCCGGATTTCCGCAGAAAGCGGAGGAAGCTGTCCATAATCTTGGAGAATTGTTCACCTCGTGCCATAGACGCGCTGAGGATTTCTCGGAGATTAGCCTGATTGATCTAAGCGGGGACGTAATTATCTCTACATACAATAATAGTATAGGTAAAAACTTGCTTACCCACGAGGTATTGTCCGCGGCTTCCAAACGCGTCAGACAAGGAGAGAAATGTCTGGTCGGCCCGTATTCGGACCCGGTTACCCTGCAATTGGGCCCAAGCACATCCCGGTTCCATGATGAAATGACACTGATGTTCATGCATCCGGTGATGGAAGGCAGTACCCTGCTTGGTGTGCTGTGCGGTCGTGTGCCGAATGATGTACTAGGGGATCTGATCCAGCGTGAATCCGGACATGTCTATCCCGATTCAGGTGATAACTATTTATTTATGGCTAAGCCTGAGCTTCGCAGTGATATTGAACCTGGGACTGCCCTTTCCCGCAGTAGATTTGAGGATTTCACCTTTACTCACGGAGATAATCTGAAAGAGGGCGTTAAGACTGAGTACGGAGTGGTTCAGGTACAGAACCATACGGAATTGGAACTCGTCTTTGTGGATCCTGCAACCGGGAAGCTTCATCCGGGGGTTGCGGGAACCATCGCAAATGGCAGCAATCTATTCGTGGAATTTCCAGGCTATTCGGATTACAGGCACATCCCGGTAATCGGAAAGGGCATTACCTTCAAGCTTCCCCATTGTCCAGATTTGTGGGGAATGATGTGTGAAGGGGATCTGGAGGAAGTATACAGGGTCCGAAGCTTGCACTGGAAGGTTAAAGTGATGCACCTGTGGATGATCACAGGCTTTGTACTCATGAATGTGCTGATGTCCTTCCTGCTTGAAGGAGGTACTAAGCCCTTGATTACGGCGGCCGCATTCTTAGTCATGAATGTGCTGTATGGTGTAACAGGAATTTACTGGATCGAGCGCAGACAAACATTACAAGCAGCCTCACATCTCAGAAGATTGAACCGATTCATCCGGATTAACGCAGAGGGGAAAGGGGACCTTACGAAACGCCTGGATATCGGTAGCTTTCCACACGACGAGACCGGGGAAATGGCAAAGTGGATTAATAACATGATCGATAGTCTTGAGGGAATTATGCTTCACATCAGGCGTGCCGCTGACGATGTGCGACTGAGTCAGAGCCTGCTTCATGCTTCGGCAGCTTCAACGGAGCAATCGACAGATGTGGCCGGTAATAAAGTCGATGATATGCTCAGAGGTATCCGGCGGCAGCTGGCGGATATCGATATGGCCAAAGATGTGTCTTTACATATGAGCGGAACCCTGAAGGAGCTGGAGCAACAGGCTTCAGAACAAATTGCAGTTGCTCAGAACGAAGTTGTCCGAATCGGGGACAAGATGCAGCATATTCATCTCAAGGTAGAGGAGACGAACCGCACCCTGCGTAATTTTGCCGAGACGACCAAAGAAATTGCCGGCATGCTGAAGGTGATTGAAGAAATTTCAACCCAGACGAATCTTCTCTCGCTCAATGCTTCGATTGAGGCGGCTAGAGTGGGAGAACATGGACGGGGATTTGCCGTGGTGGCAGGAGAGATTCGTAAGCTTGCGGAGCTGACAAGCCGTTCGACTGCAAGTATAAGCGAGACACTGAAACGGATTGATGAGAAAGCGGAAGAGTCGTTCCAGACAATGGAGGAAGGCTCACGGGTTGTTGAAGAAGGAACGGAGCTTGTGGCTACAGCTGCACAGATTCTCCAGCAGGCAGGAGCCTCCGACTCCTTGAAGACACAGGTTGTGGATGAAATGGTCAGCTTGATGGAGAAGATCGCTGCAGTCAGCATAGAGAACCGGAAGATCTCTACAGAGGTTGAGGATACTGTTCAGCTCCTCAGCAGGGATATGCAGCAGGTAAGAAGTACGACCGGAAATGTGGAATCCATTACAAGCTCGCTGCTGCAGCTGGTGAACCAATTCCAGCTCAGAGAGAATAAGGCAGGGTGAAGATTTAAATATATGAATGACCGATTTCCTGTGGGAGGTCGGTTTTTTTGTATCTTGATTTGTTGGTATCGTGGGTTATCGCATATAATGGAAATATCGCGCATTTCGGTGACTGCATATTGCTTAAATGACTTTAATCATAAAGGATGATACTTACATGACAATAAATACATTTCCCTCGATCGGCGTAAATGAAGCGTTAACTTCGAACTTGGCCGAATTCGGGATCACAGAGCCGTCTCCGGTACAAGCCCAGACGATTCCGGCCATTCTGGAGGGTAAGGATGTACTCGCCCAGTCGCAGACCGGAACCGGGAAAACCTTGGCCTATCTGCTGCCTATTCTGCAGCGAATCGATCCGGCTATCAAGTCGCCTCAAGCCCTGATTCTTGCGCCAACCCAGGAGCTGGCTATGCAAATTCTGCGGGAAAGCCAGCGCTATGGCGAATCACTGGGCATCCAAGCTCAATCTCTGATTGGCGGAGCGGCGATTGGACGGCAGATTGAGAAGCTGAAGCTTCATCCGCAGCTTGTCGTAGGAACGCCGGGACGGATTAAGGAATTGCTGGCTGTGAAGAAGCTGAAGATGCATCAGGTCAAAACCTTGGTCGTGGATGAGGTAGACCAGGTGTTTCAGCTTGGCGGCTCAGGGGATGTGGAGCATATTATCCGGGCAGCTCTTCGGGACCGGCAACTTCTATTCTTATCTGCAACGATAAGTTCGGAGATCAGAAGCTTGGCCTACCGTGAGATGAAGGAGCCGGTAGAGATCGGAATCGAACCCGAGCAGCGTACTTCCAAGACGCTGGAACATGTGTATTTTGTCACTGAGGAACGGGAGAAAATTGATAGCCTGCGGCGTATCGTCCGAACCTATAATGCACCTAAAGCCATCGTGTTTGTTAACAATACACAGGACATTGGTGAAGTAGAAGCCAAAATGAACTTCGTAGGTCTTCATGCACAAGCCTTGTATGGAGATGCAGACAAGACGACTAGAAGCCTGGTGCTTCGGCGATTCCGTGAAGGGAGCATCCAGCTGCTCATTGCTAGTGATGTAGCTGCCAGAGGGCTGGACATTGAGGACCTGGGCCTCATCATCAACTACGATCCGCCGATGGATTCGGAGCATTATGTGCACCGCTCTGGACGGACAGGCAGAATGGGACGCAAGGGACTGGCGGTCTCTCTCGTTACCCCTCGTGAAGAGTTCATTATCCGCAAGTTCGCGAAGGAGCTTGGCGTAGAGTTCCAGCAGCGCGCCCTTTATGGTGGCCGCATCGTCGAGCCTCGCGAAGCCGGAGCAGCAAGAACGAGTTCTGCCGGCAGACCGCGTACAGAACGTGGCAGCAGACCAACAGGTGGTCATGACAATAAGGACAAGAACGGTTCAATCAGCCGCGGAACAGGTGAAGCGGCAAGCGTTAACCGCAGTGAATCGAAGGCCAACGAACGGAAGCTTGATCGGCACCGGGACCGTAAGAATAAAGGTGCCCCTAAGTGGCTCAAGGATAAACAACCGCCCCGCTCGTAGGGGTTCCTTGTTTCGGCAATTGAATTGTTTGATTTGATTTGGTAAAGGGGGAACTGATCTTGGAACATACACCTGTACTGCAGATTGAGGAGCTTAGCGGAGGCTACAGCCTTGGCAAGCCGGTACTTCACAATATCAACTTTGATGTGAAGCCGGGTGAAATGGTCGGTCTGATCGGTCTGAACGGTGCGGGTAAGAGTACGACCATGAAGCACATTCTTGGCTTAATGACACCTCATAAAGGAGTAGTCTTGGTGCAGGGCAAGACAAGAGATGAATCGCCGCAGAGTTACCAGTCTTCGCTCGCTTTCGTACCTGAATCACCGCTACTCTATGAAGAATTAACGGTGCGTGAACATTTGGAGTTCACGGCCCGGGCCTATGGCGTTGAGCCGGAAGCTTACCGCGAGCGTTCGGAGAGGTTACTGGATCTGTTTCATATGAGGGAGAAAGCAGACAGCCTGTCCATGCATTTATCCAAAGGGATGAAGCAGAAGGTGATGATTATGAGTGCATTCGTGGCACGTCCGCCGCTCTATGTCATCGATGAGCCTTTTCTCGGGCTTGATCCGCTGGGAATTCGCTCACTGCTTGATTTTATGCTGGAAATGAAGCAGAGCGGGGCGTCCATTCTGCTCAGCTCTCATATTCTGTCAACGATTGAGAATTATTGCGACAGATTCATAGTTCTTCACCGGGGAGCCGTAATTGCACAGGGGACGCTGGGCGAGATTGCACAGCAAGCGAACGCACCGGGAGCCTCGCTGGAAAATATCTTCTATGCTCTAGTGAAGGGCGGCGAGTAAGGCCATGGATTTAAGAACACTCCGCAGCCGCCGGAAAGCGGCCTTCTGGGGGAAGATCGTCCCGTATTTCCCTTATGTCGTACAGAGCGGTGTGGCGGTACTCACCTTTATCCTGTTCATTGCTTTTGCTGCCTGGTACACCTCTTTCCTGAAGCATATACCCCCTGAGCTTCCAATACGCTGGATTATGTTAATCCTGCTTGCTCCGCTCACGGTATATGCCAGCTTTAGGACCTATTTGCAGCCGGCAGACCTTACGTTCCTGCTGCCCCAGGAATACAGGATGAAACCTTACTTCACCCCGGCTTACCTCAGTGGGATTATTTATAAGCTGATCGGGCTCTTCATCCTTCTTATCGCCGTGTGGCCGCTGTATATTCGCAGCAGCCCAGACCCGAAACCGCTCTGGCTGATGGTCCTTGTCCTTGTTGTTCTGAAAATAATCAGCTCTTACGGCGCTTGGCAGGAACTGCGAATGAGTTCCGCCCGGGCCAGAAGCGGATATCGCCTTCTGCGCTGGTGTCTGGTTATTCTTATGCTTGCGGCATGGATTTGGCAGTCACCTCTTCGAAGCGCATTCTTCACCATTCTGGTAGGGATCAATTATGTATTATCACTTCGATTGGCCGTTAAGCATCAAGTTCCGTGGGAGACTCTTATTGCGACTGAGAAGTCACAAGCTTCGCGGGTGATGCTCCTGCTCGGCTGGTTCGTCGATGTACCGGCAGAAGGGCAGAAAGTATACTCCCGCCGCTGGTTGACCGGTATCGGGAACACGGTTCCATGGGGAGAAGATGCGGCCTTCCGTTATCTGCTCATTAAGACCTTCGTGCGCAGTGAACTCTTGGGTATTATTGTCAGGCTTGCCCTGCTTTCGATGCTGCTTGTATGGTGGACGGGAAATTCAATCTGGGGACCGATCATCTACCTGTTCTTCCTGTTCGCGGCAGGCATGCAGCTCAGCACACTTCGGCAGTATCACCGTGATTCTCCGGCAGCATCATTCTATCCGGTACCGGAAGGGGCCCATATTGAGGCAGCCCTACGACTTATGTTCCGGGTTCAAACTGCCCTGGCTGTAATTATGTGGCTGCCTATGATTATACTAGGTTACACCAGACCGATGATGCTCTTGTTCAGCCTGGCTGCCGGGGTTATTCTGGTGATGCTGCTTAGAAGCCGGTTTGCACGCAGCTGGAAGATGGAAGAGGAAGATTGATGAATAGATATATGGATTGAATTAAAGGCTAACGTGATTGATTTCTTAGAACTATAAGCAGTTCCCGGAATCGCCGTTCATTTCTTCTTTAGTTCATTCCATATCTATTTCTGGATACTAAAAGGCTGCTCCCGCAGTATTATACTGTGGGAGCAGCCTTTTATGCTGCCTTAAGCCTATTTAGAGGAGAATGGTACGGCTGATGATAACAAGCAGAATGAACAGGACCAAGATTGCACCTGTGCTTGTGAATCCACCGCCAATTCCGCCGTAACCGCCTCTTGCTTCTTTAACTTCACCCATGAAAGTAATCCCCTTTCCCTCCGCTAGTGTATAGGTACACGGTATAGTATGAAAGGGATGGGTTCTGTGCTTGGGCCGGTGCCTGGGTAAGGCTTAAGATTGATACAGGTCTTGAACAGCCTGATAGATGAGGTCGAACAGTTCCTCCAGATTCTCTTCAGCAATACAGGAGAAGGCCACACGCAAATCATGGTCTCCTAGTGCGATGGTGCCGACACCATACTTATGAATCAGATGCTGACGAAGGTTCTCGGCAGAGACATCCTTCAGCTTAAGGCACATGAAGTAACCGGAGTTGAACGGATAATAATCCCAGACCTCACCATATTTACCGCTGTCAAGCAGGGACTTGACTTTGTTGGCCCGTCCTTTCATCACGGCAAATTTCTCTTCCTTCTGTGAGCCGAACTCGGGAGACTTGAGCGCCTCAAGCACAAAAGTCTGGGAAGGATGAGCTCCACTTGAAATGGTCGCCCGGATAATTCCGAGTGTCTTCTGTTCCAGCGCGGAGAGCACCTCCTGATTGTCACAGGCGAATGTGATGAAGCCAACGCGGAAGCCCCAAACGTATTCTTCTTTGGTAGCACCGTCAATTTTGACAGGAAGGATGCGGGGATGAAGGCCCGCCAGCTTGCCGAACAAGGATTCATGCATCGAGTCTTCAAAGAACAGTCCAAAGTAAGCATCATCGGTAACGACAACCACATTGATGCCAGCTTCAGCTGCTTCGTACAGAGCGTCTACAATTTCTTTGCCCTCAGCTTCCCCGGGGGTGTAACCAGTCGGGTTGTTAGGGAAGTTCAGAATCACGATAGCCTTGCCTTTATCCTTCTGTGCCAGCAAGGCTTCCCGCAGACCGGCGCTGTTAAAGGTCATTTGCTCTGTAAAAAGCGGGTAATTCACGATATGACCGTGGCGACGGATTCCGAAGGTCAATTCGTAGTTCTCCCAGTTCTTGTCTGGATAAATCACTGCGTCTCCTTCACCCACGAAGAGATCCGCGACTATGCTGAGTCCGTGCGTGAGAGCGTTCGTTACAACGGGATTACCGAAGCTCTTTCCTTCCAGAGAAGGGTTCTCCTGAAGCATCTTGCTGCGCCATACCTTACGAAGCTCTGGCTTACCAGCCGGAGGTGCATAAGGATACAGGTCCTTCGGATTAAATTCAGACAGCGATTTCTGAAATACAGAGAGATGCATCGGACCGCCGTTCTCGGTTGCAATCCCGATGGTCGCATTATATTTCTTGGCATTCGCTGTGGCTTCAGCCGATTGACTCAGGATTCCTTCCTTGGGGAAGTAGATCTCTCTTCCTAGTGTCGAGAGCACCTCGTACACATTGGCATTACCAGCTTTAATATTCTCGTTTAACTGTTCGGCAAGTGGGTTCATCGCGTGTTCATCCTTCCAGTCTGTTTGGATTCCATAGTTCCGGTTTTTACTGCCTAACATTATAACATCCTATCTACGGAACCGTCACGGACTAAAAAGGCACTTATTCCGTATGAAAAGGACAAAATTGTGTCATGAGGCGTACCGTCTCCGTATCTTTGCCCTGATTGCGTTCCGTGAGTCCTTGTGCAATCTGATTTCGCTTATCTTCGGTCATATTTTGTCCAAATTTGAATTTGGCGGTCATGTGCTCAGGAATGATTCGTACGACAGATACCGCCTTAAGTTCTCCGGCATACCTCGGGTCTGACGCATCAATTTGAGCATATCCTCCTTCGGGCTGCAGCTTCTTCATAAATAACGTAAGTGCCTCAGCCTTCTCGGCGAGATCCGTGATCTTCTCGGCTCTACCCTTCACCATCACACTCTTGAAAAAGGCCGTTGCCGGACAGGCCTTGACCGGATCGGTGTAATAGGAGGGAATCCGTGCGTATTCCTCCGCCACCGTAAAGCTGACCCGGTTATCGGCTTTGAGATGCTTCATTTTCTCACCGGCCAGACTACCGTGAAAATAGAAGACACCTTGTCCGTAAGCAAAATTAAGCGGGGTAACCCGGCTCCATCCGTCCTGGTCCGTTGTCCCCAGAAAACCAAAGCTCTGCGAGAACAGGAATTGTTCAATTTCTTGCTCCTCGGATACTGTGAATTCTTTCCGTCTCATCTGAAGTCCCCCTAATAAGTGAATAGAATGGCTGACACTGTTCCATGTTGATTTCCAGCATAAATCTGAAATTGACATATAAAAAGAACCAATTTACATTAAAATTATTGGTCCAATACTAAAAGTTAAATTCATCCCATGTAGAGAGAGGGCTGATGACCTTGGATTTGATGCTTCCCTGGGAAACTTGCCTGCAGCAGTATCGCTACAAATATTTGGCGCTCTATCACGCGCTTCGATCTGCTATTCATGAGGGGACGCTGCCTGGTGGCGCGAGATTGCCCTCAAGCCGTGAACTTGCGCAGTTGTATGGGATATCCAGAGGCAGTGTCTCCCAGGCCTACGATATGCTGCTTGCCGAAGGGTATGTACTGCCGGAGGTAGGCCGAGGTACCTATGTGGCGCCTTTGATTACAGAGATGGCGGAAAGAACACCTGCTCGGGCTGAGCTGCCGTTATCCGCATGGGGTCACCGAATGTTGGATTGGCACTCCGGTACTCGGGATATGGTGCGGGATTTAAGCGGGACTAAGGGCTCGGACCGCAGGAGTGGGGAACCGCCCAGCCATCTTTCCTTCGCGGAAGGCGGGACGGACATGAGGCATTTCCCGCATGCCGAGTGGAAAAGCGCGCTTGCCTTTGCTGGCAAGGAAGCGGTGGCAAGCGAGACTCTCATCCCCGAGGAGCCGTTCGGGGATGAGAGTCTGCGGGCCGCGATAGCTGCCCATTTGCGCAGGAGCCGCGGCATCACCGCGGAACCTGCGCAAATCTGCCTCTTCAGCGGCTCCATGCAGGCCATTGCTCTCCTGACCCAGCTGTTACTGGGGGAAGATGAGCCGGCCGTGGTGGAAGATCCCGGCTACCGCGGGATCGTCAAGGCCGTTCGCGCCTGCGGCGGCAGGCCGCTGCCGGCTGCCCTTGACGGCAGCGGGATTGTGCCGCAGGACTGGCAGGCGCGGCTGCTCTTCGTTACGCCGGGCAGGCAGTTCCCGACCGGCGCCGTATTGTCTTCGCCGCGGCGGCGGGAACTGCTGGCCTGGGCCCGCCGGAAAGATGCGGTCATCATCGAAGATGATTATGACAGCGAGTTCCGCTGGGGCGGGCGGCCGCTTGAGCCGCTCAAGGCGCTCGACAAGGACGAGCGTGTCGTCTACGTCGGCTCGTTCACGAAGACGATGTTCGCAACGCTTCGGATCGGCTATGCCGTGCTGCCGCCAGGTCTGATCACGCCGATGCGCTGCGCCAAGGCGCTGTATGAGCCGACCCCGCCTGCAATGCTTGAGCAGCGGGCGCTCGCCCGGTTCATGATCCGGGGCGAGTATGACCGGCATCTGCGCCGGATGCGGAGAATCTACCACGCAAGACATGATGCGCTGTGCAGCCTCTTGTCTGAGGGCGAGATGCATAATCTGTTCCGTGTGATGCCAGCGGATGCCGGGCTGCATATCTATGCGCTGTGGCGCCGCTCTGAAGAGGAATTCCAGATGTTGTGCGAGCTATCCGTACAGAACGGCGTTGATTTCAGAGATGCCCGCACTTACGGGCTGACTCCATCTCTACCGGCGGCTTGCTTTTCCTTTGCCCATTTACAGATGAATGAACTTGCCGAGGGGGTTCAGCGGCTTATCAAATCTTGGAGGCTTGTACAAGAAAAGCTGAATACAAGGTATAATTAATATTAAGGAAAGCTGTAAGCAAGAGAATGTCATTATTCAGAGGGGGAATGTCATGCTTCACGCTTCTACGTCTTCATTTGTGCTGAAGCCTGCCTTTGCCAAAATCGTCTGTGAGCCCGGCTGGAAATGGCAGAAGCGGGAGAAACCGCTGGAGAATTACGATTTGTTCTATGTATGGAGCGGCGAGGGAACCGTGGTTCTGAACGGTCGTCCGATTCCGGTTAGCCGGGGAAGCTGCTTCCTGTTCCGCCCGGGCGATCATACGAGTGCAACGCATAATCCGCAAAAGCCATTGGTGCTGACTTACATTCATTTTGATGTTGACGAGCCCGTATTCGAGGTGCCGGAAGCTTACCGGGTACTTGAAGATACACTCGATTTCGAATATATGCTGTCCCGTTATGTGCGCCTCTTCCTGATCAAAGCCTATGCGGCCGAGGAGGAAGCCCGCCTGATTCTGAAGCAGTTGATGATCTATCTGCTTCGGCAGGAACGGGAGGAGCCGGTGGAAAGAAAGGTCAGCAATCAGCTGACCGAAGTCATTCATGAGGTGGCCAACTATGTGCTTCAGCATCCCGGGCTGCCTCATCGGGTTGAAGACCTGGCTGCAAGAGCCGGCCTCTCAGCCAGATACTTCTCGATTAAGTTCAAGGAGCTGACGGGGGCCTCCGTTCAATCCTATATTATCAAGTGCAGAATTGATCGTGCCCAGCACCTTCTGCTGCATGCGGGTATGAATGTGACGGAAGTGGCTGATGCGCTTGGTTACCGGGATATCTTCTTCTTCAGCCGCCAGTTCAAACAGTATACGGGCAAGAGTCCTTCAGAGATCCGGTGAATATTATTTTGAAATGCCTGTTTCAAGAGGAAAGTGGCGGGGTAATGGTTATTTATGTTACTTTTAAGTAGAGGGGGGAGGTGTCACTATGAGCAGAAGACGGCGGATGCGCAGCAGAGGGAGCTTTTCTCAAGGTTGCAGCATTTTTCGGAATCGTATGCGCCGGGTTCGGCCAGCTGCTGAACGTGAAGAATTCTGGTTCTAATACTTAAGTATGTCAAGTCAATCACATATTCGGCACTAAAGTGCTGTCAAGAGGCTGCCCTGGGGAAACCCGGCAGTCTTTTTTTATGGGTAAATCCTCTTATACGACGATTTGTTTTATGTAAATATAAAATAAATATAGGCCATTGACAATAAAATGACGAGCATAGATACTGTTTGTATAAAAATATAAACTTATTTAGTTTTATTTAAATTAAACAAGAAAGCGCTTTACCTTTGTAGTGTCCTGAAATGGTAGAGAACCGAAGTTTTTTGTAAGAAGAAATGTAAGGGTTTACAAAAATTCGTCTTCCAAATGAAAGGAGAACAACATGAAGAAAAAGAAAGTGCGTAAAGTAACCATGGCCGCAGGTATGGCCGCCTTATTAACCGCAGCTGTCCTTGTACCGCAGCCGGGACTTATGAATTCAGATCAAGTGGTGGCAGCGGAGATGTCATCCCAGAATGCGGCGAAGAAGCCATCACAAGCCCCAGTCTTTCAAGAGGCATCTGTGCATGATCCTTCCGTGATCAAGGTGGGGGACACCTTTTACGTATTCGGATCTCATCTGGCCGCAGCCAAAACCAAGGATTTCATGAAGTGGGACATGATCGCTTCCGGGGTGAAGGATGGCAATAAGTTGATCCCGAACGTGACCGAGGAGCTTAAGAATACCCTTTCCTGGGCACAGTCGGACACGCTGTGGGCTCCAGACGTGATCCAGCTTGCAGATGGGAAATTTTATATGTATTACAACGCCTGTAAAGGGGATTCTCCCCGTTCGGCCCTGGGTGTGGCGGTAGCGGATAACGTGGAGGGACCGTATAAGGACCTCGGGATTATTTTGAAGTCAGGCATGTGGGGCGAGGCAGGGGCTGACGGAACCATTTATGATGCTACCAAGCATCCGAACGTCGTTGATCCGGATGTGTTCTTTGATAAAGACGGGAAGCTGTGGATGGTGTACGGCTCCTACTCGGGAGGTATTTTCATCCTTAGAATGGACCCCAAGACCGGCAAGCCTTTGCCGGATCAGGGCTATGGCAAGAAGCTGACCGGCGGCAATCACAGCCGCATTGAAGGACCTTATATGCTCTACAGCCCGGAGACGGACTATTATTACTTATTCCTGTCGTTTGGCGGCCTGGATGCAAACGGCGGGTACAATATGCGCGTAGCCCGCTCAAAGACACCGGATGGTCCATTCCTGGACGCAGATGGGAATGACATGCTTCAAGCGAAGGCGAATCCAAGTCTGCCGCTGTTTGATGACAGATCGGTTGAGCCTTATGGGGTCAAACTGATGGGGAATTACCTGTTCAAGCGGGAGATCGGTGATCCGGGGCAGGGAATAGGTACCGGCTATGTCTCACCGGGACATAATTCGGCCTATTATGACAACAAGACAGGTAAGTATTACCTGATCTTCCACTCGCGTTTTCCGCAAAGAGGGGAGGAGCACGAGATTCGCGTCCATGAAATGTATATGAATGTGAACGGCTGGCCGGTAGTAGCCCCGTACCGGTATGCTGGGGATGCGAGCGATAAGATGACAGAGAAGCCTGTCAATAAGAATGATATCGCAGGTGAATACAAGTTCATCAATCACGGGAAGGAGATCACTTCTGTGATTAAGGAATCGGTCTCCATTGTACTGGATAAGAAAGGCGGAATTAGCGGTGATGTGACCGGCAAATGGAAGATTACCGGCGGCAATAAGGCAGAGATTACGATAGCTGGTGTTCAATACAGTGGTGTATTTACCTATCAATGGAATCCTGATAATCAGCAGAATGTGCTCACTTTTAGCGCTTTGTCGAACAAGGGAGAATCGATCTGGGGCAGCCGGATCATGAACCGCAGTGACAAGCAAATTGTAGAGGATGTACAAAATGATCTCGGCCTGGGTGATACCAGCGGCATCTATAATGATCTTACTCTTCCTACTTCAGGTTCAGAAGACTCCCTAATTTCCTGGACCTCCTCGGTTCCAGATGTTGTGTCAGCCAGTGGGACTGTGAATCGCCCAGCGGCTGGATCTGGCAATGCCACAGTCACCTTAACGGCTGCCATAACCAAAGGCAAGGCCAAGGCAGTGAAGAACCTGCAGGTAGTAGTGCTTCAGCAAAATGAAGGTCCGCTGGTGGCCCGTTATTCCTTGGACGAAGATAAGGGCAGTATCATCCAGGACAGCTCGGCGAATGGTTATCAGGGTAAGCTGATCGGTGGAGTAAGCTGGGATGCACAGGGTGCAGCTGGCGGCAGCGGTTCCCTTAACTTTAACGGTAAGGACGGTTATGTGCAGCTGTCTGGCGCTATTGCCGATGCGGAGGAGTTCACCTTTGCTGCGTGGGTGAATTGGGCAGGGGGAGGAGACTGGCAGCGCATTTTCGATATCGGAAATGGGATGAACTCCTTCATGTTCCTTACTCCGTCGCAATACAGCGGCGTGCTTCAATTCACCATTCATGAGCAGGGCACCGATCAAAGCCTGCTGTCAGCAGCGCCGCTGCCGAAGAATGAGTGGAGTCATGTGGCGGTGACCCTGGAGGGGAATACAGGCAAGCTGTATGTGGACGGCAAGCTTGCGGCCACGAATACGGATATGAACTTTAACCCGAAGGAGCTAAAGGCAGCGGAAGCCTATCTCGGTAAAAGCCGATTTGCAGCAGATGCTTATTTCGGAGGGCGCATGGACGATATTCAGTTCTACAACAAGGCCTTGAACGAGGAGGAGATCAGTAAATTGTCCGGGAAATAAAAAGCAATGAGCAGTCTCTTCCGAGGCTGCTCATTGCTTTTCTATATTCCGCCCTCGTTAATTCCGGTAGAATCTTCCCAGCAATGTACCAAGCTTCACCGGTGTGCCGATGGCCAGATCAGGCATAGGTTCAAAGGTCCCATTCTCCGTCAACAAGACAACCGTAGAGCCAAATTCAAAATAAGCCATGTCATCTCCGCGATTCCAAGAATTAGCGGTGTCATCTGTATATTTGATGCTGCTGACATTCATGGCGCCCACCTTAACGACGGCCACCTCACCCAGTTCATGGGAGATGTAGGTAATCAGCCGTTCGTTCCGGCTCAGAACGCCCTTCATATGAGTCAGTCCAAAATCATTGACCGGATATACCCGGCCTTTCAGATGCTCGCTCTCTACTTTCTGGCCCGTAACCGGGGCATGGATGCGATGATAGTTAGTCGGGCTGAGGTAGAGCACGAAGAAGAATCCATTCTTATAGGTCTCCATATGAGGAGAATGGCCCAGCAGCTCAGCCAGTGAATAGTCCTGGCCCTTAACACCCGGGATTAAACCTGCATTTACAGGCCCCATACCGGTAATCAGGCCATCAACGGGGCTGATCAGGGCATCTGGAACATCTGGTATCGGACGCATACCCGCTTTCAGACGGCGGGAGAAGAATTCGTTCAGGGAGCGGTATTCACTAATATCTTTCTCCGCTTCATGCAGCGGAATATTATAGGTTCTCGCAAATGTGGGAATGATGTGACGGCTGAATCCGGAATGGGAAAAGTGTCCCATGATTTGAGAGATCCATTTCCGGGAGGAAAGCTCGGTCATCAGCCTCATCACTTTTTTTGCCATGGGGGCATCCTCCTTACAAACAGATAAGACAAAGCTTATATTGACATAGAACCTGCTTGAAATCAACCTTTAACCCGTATTTTGACCTAGAGAGACTTGAACACCATATGGAAAATAGTGTATGTTGGGAGCGATCGTATAGTGGGTGCTAAATAAGTTGAACTATTGATTTGCACGTCAGGCAGCCGTGTGAAATGTTCTTCCTATCGCTGTTGCTCCCAGACTTCTTAATTAGATTTATAAGGTAGAAGTCCGGTCACAAAGGCGAACGCTTCGCTTCTCCAGAATCAGTTCACACTCTTGCCTAAGGGTAATTCTTAAGTTCAACTTACATGAGTAAAGAAGATTTGAATCGTGGACAAAGCGGTGGGGGTTAACTTAGAGATGAATAAATTAAAATTTCAGGACATGGAGGACTTTTTCATGAAATTTCATTCCCGAAGAGATCTCTTTCTATCTATTGTCATTTGGTCCAGTATTATCTTCCTGATTGGCAGCGCCCTGTCTCCTGCTTTCGTGGGAGGAGTAAGCCTGATTGGGGGAGTCTTACTGTTCCTGCTGTGTATTTCGATGGCGGGATTAATAGCCTGGATATGGATATCTACTTACTACGTAATTAATGAGAACGATTTGTTTATACGTACCGGCCCGGCTACCCAATCAATTCCTCTCGGAAGTATCAGCAAAGCCAAGCCTGTTCGCTCATGGGTGGCCAGCACGGCAACCTCCATTCACCGGATTGAAATTCATTATGACAGATATGAGTACGTCCAGATTTCTCCTTTAGATCAGGAAGCCTTTCTGAGAGAACTCCAACACCGGTGTCCGCATTTACAATTACAGTGAGGTGGGTGGATCACTTTCTTTGCTTGTATTTCTTCGTTCGATCTCCTCTTCAAGCAGTTGAAGGAATTCTTGATTCAGCTCAAGCCTAAGTGCATTTTGGTATGCCTTAACTAAGGTTTCATAACTCATTTGTGATAGACCCAGTTCATTAATCATACAGCAAATTCTCCTATTAGTAAGATAATTGCTGTTTTCGGCAACCCAGCCGCCATTGGAGTTCTGGCCTGTGGCTTTGCGTCCTTACCTCTCAGTAAGTTTGCGTTTTCGAACAGACATCATTGATAAGGTACTTCTCTATAGTTTATCGGATTTGGGCAGCAAAATATTGAGAATCAGGAACTATGATGGGGAGCCCTATTTCAGATTGACGCTCATAGATCGAGAAGACTATGATCAAGTAGGAAGTAAGAGAGAACGGAGGCAAAGTCATGCGGATTAGAGAATTGGAACTGCTGACTGGTTCGATCGGAGCCATCAAATCGTTTTATCATGGAGTACTTGAACAGACGGTTCTAAAAGAGACAGAGGACGTCATCTCGCTGAAGGCAGGCGAGTCGATACTTACTTTTACACGTTCCTATCAATATGAGTCTCCGTACTATCATTTTGCGTACAACATCCCTGAACAGAAATGTGAGCAGGCGCTGAACTGGCTGAAGCAAAAGGACATATCTGTCCATTCTGTTAACGGTCAGGAGATAGAGCATAGCGAGAATTGGAATTCCGATTCGATTTACTTCAATGATCCTGTGGGAAATATCGTTGAATTCATTGCCAGGCATGATTTGAAGGATGAGGATACGGCCCTCTTTACAGCTGCGGATATTAAGAATATAAGCGAAATAGGCCTTCCCACCCAAGACGTAACGGCGATATCCGAAATGCTGAGAGGTAAGTATGATCTTCAGGTGTATAAGTCAGCAAGTCCGACATTCACCCCATTGGGTGACGAAGAAGGACTATTCATTCTTGCGGCAGTGGGGAGAATCTGGTTCGGTTCGGATAAAGCAGCAAAGTATTTTCCAGTTACCATAGATATTTCTGATGGCAGCAAGAGAAATGAATTCACATTTGGCGATGGCTATTTAATCAAGTCCTGATTCTGCAGCAATCTTGCCCAAATCGCTGACCCAGATATAAAAGATAAAAGACGTGCAGTCCGTTTTACGGAGCGCCCGTCTTTTTTTGCTGATAAGGGTTTGGTCCTGTGAGGATACGGCACCGGATAATCATTCATTCCCTGCGGTTATATAGGTACCAGGCAAAAGCCATAGGTTCACGATACGATGCCTTCCAAGTATCCTTCATTCCGGCCTTGTTGAAGCCGTATCGCTGATCACGTCCGTTGCATTCGATGAAATAGATTCTGCCATCTTCCGTTACTCCAATATCGAGTCCGAGATCGGCAAGAAGCGGGAGATTAAGGGATAAGTAATTAGCTGTAGTCAAGGCTAAATGCTCCACTTGATCTATAACCCTCGAGGCCTGGGAAGGAGACATCACATAGGAAAGAAGTTCAGGTACGGGGTAAGCTTTTCCTCCTCCCGCCAGATTGGAGATAAATATACCTGGTGGAGATTTTTTGGCGAACATGCCAGTTACTGCCCACTCTCCTGTCATTCCCCGCTGCACAGAAACACGAATGTCGAAGGAACGACCCTTGCTTTCTGCGAGTGGAATCCGTTCTTGAATAAGATAGGGGACTCGGTGCAGGTACTGCTGTACATAAGAAGGTAGTTCGCTTCCCCTAAGCTTGTGCTTAATCCATGTTGGGTTGCGCATAGATGAGGGATAAGTGATTCTCCACCCGGACTTTTCACGATGTAATCGCATGATCCCTCTTCCAACCGTACCCCGGCATGGCTTAAGGATCAGATCGTCATGAAGTTCCATGAAGCGGCGAAGGGCCGGGTAGGAGAACACGGCTGTATCAGGCAGGCTGCTTCTTAGGTAAGGGTCGGCCGACAGCAGACGGTGTATTACATCTTTGCCATAACGATTATTCACGTTGAAGACATCTATTCCTCTGGAAATAAGGGCCTCGATTTTCCGCTGGGCGGAATTTTCCTGAAATATAGCGCGGTTATGAATGACATCAGGTATGGGCATGGACACCTGCTCATATTGATGGTTTTGATAAATGTAGGCAGCTGTCCGGCCCTTATGAATAAAGATATCGCCGATATGGATAAACACAGGGATCAAGCCGAATTCTGCTGCCGCTTCTTCATAGTTCGAGAGTGATTCCTGTCCGGTTTTTCGCCTAGGTACACCGCGGTACATCGCAGCATTAAGCAGAATACCCACATATCTATAGCTCATGCCCGGTCCTCCTCTTCATCTTCGGTGAGTCCCTGTTCTAAAAGTGTCTTCTGTCAGTCTATGTATAGACTCTTAAAAGGAGTGGACGACTGTGCCATGGCAGAAGCCTGTTTTGGGACTGTGTCACAACTGCTCGGATATCCCAATATATTAAGATTGTGAAAACCGGATAGGGGAGGGACTTAAGTTGTCAGTTCAGCAAAAGGTGGCCGTAATTACGCCGGGGGTATTTGTCATTCCTTCAGGGCGGAGCAGTTCCGTAGAGCGCGTCATTGAGAAGACAATGCCCCTTGTGCCCGATAAGTTCGATATACGGGTGTTCAGCAGATCGGGAGGCCACCTGCCGGCCAAGGGTATGCTCGGGACAGTGCCCTGTTATCGTATTCCAGGAGGTGCCGCGTATTTGCCAGGCATTCTGCGTCATCTGAAGAACTGGATGCCGGACACGGCCGATGTGCATAACCGTCCTGCAATTGCTTACGGGCTGAAGAGGCATTTGCCTCATATCCGGGTTAATCTGACGCTCCATTCCACGACCTTCATCAGCCCATCCTGTCTTCCAGAGAGCAAGGCGCGTCTGATGCTGGGGAGTGTGGACGGAATTATCGTGAACAGTTGGTATCTTCGTGATGAGGTGCTGCGCCGATTCCCTAAACTGAGGACTCCGGTACATGTTAATCCGCTGGGTGTTAGCCTGGAAGACTTCACTCCGCGCTGGACACCTGCAGGTGAGGCGCAAAGACGTGCAAGGCTATCTGATTATGGCTGGGAGAACCGTAAAATCATCCTTTTCGTTGGCCGCCTGCTTCAGGGAAAGGGAATTCACCGGCTGCTGGCAGCGCTGCCCGGAATTGTGGCAAAGGAGAAGAGTGCACTCGCCCTCATAGTAGGAAGTGCCTTCTACGGAGTGAACCGCGAGACGGCTTATGTAAGAAGCTTGAGGAAGCTGGCTGAGCCGATGAGTGAACACGTCTCGTTTCTTTCTTATGTTCCTTACCCGCGTGTTGCAGATTTATATAATCTGGCTGATGTGGTTGTTGTTCCGTCCCTTGAGGATGAAGCCTTTGGCTTGGTCAATCTGGAAGCCATGGCCTCGGCGGTGCCAGTTATTGCTTCGGAGATAGGGGGGATTCCTGAAATTGTTCAGCATGAGAAATCAGGTATACTGCTGCCTAAGGGATGTGCCGATGAAGTGCTTGAAGAAAGCGTCCTGCGAATACTTGGAGATGAACAGCTGAAGCGGAAATTCGGGCTGGCAGGAAGGGAACTCGCCAGAAGCGAATTCAGATGGCAGCACTGCGCGGCGCGCTGGGCGGACCTGATGAGCGCTGAGCTGTCAAAAACCATACACAGCTGGAGCGTTTGATATCTCTTACTAAGGCCAAAAAAGGCTGATTGGACACTACTCATCTGTGTCCGATCAGCCTTTTGGCCGTATATATAGAGAATGATCTGCTGACACACGGACAATCATCCTCAGCAATTTGTCTCCGTGCAGTCTATGGCAATTGTACGTTTGCCGTTACAAGATGTTCGGTGTGACATAAGCTATGGTATATTCCGTGGAACAATTCAGTCACAAGGAGGTGGATGACCATGGAGAGTGGGCGGAAGACGGCGATCATGAACAGGGGCCGCCGACCCCCCCGTTTGAAATCAAGAACTAAGCGAATCTGGCATATCGTTAATGATCCACAGCCGCTGGTGTCCATCATTATTCCCGCGATGAATGAACGGCGTACCATTGCAGGTGTGATGCGTGAGGCAGCTGGGGTGCACCCGCGCAGTGAGATCATCGTTGTTGCCAACGGTTCGACTGATGGGACTGCAGAGATTGCGGGGAAGCATGGGGCCCGGCTCCTTTTTTATCCTGATCCGCTCGGACACGATGTGGGGAGACGTATTGGTGCTGAGGCCGCTAAAGGCAAGGTCCTTCTCTTCATTGATGCGGATATGTTGATCGCTGCGCGTCATCTTAAACCCTTTGTTGATGCCGTGTTATCCGGAACAGATGTGGCGCTCAATGATTACAGCGGTCCTGTGGAGCGTAAGGATGCACATCCCGTGGTGCTGGCCAAACATACACTGAACGCTCTTGTTTCACGTCCTGATCTCAAAGGGGCATCGATGACCGCTGTCCCACATGCGATAAGCCGCCGCGCTGTGGAGATCATCGGCTTTCCTGCTTTGGAGATTCCTCCACTGGCTCAAGCGATGGCGGTGACTTTGGGACTTGGCATAAAGCTGGTTCATCCGGTTCCTGTAGGACGATTAAATGCACCCAGACCCAAAATTAAGGGTGCTGATTCACTCACTTCCCTTGTGACCGGGGATCATTTGGAGGCTGTAAGCTGGCTGGTTGACAAGCTGGGTCCACGTGCAGGTTATGGCGATATGGGCCGTCAGCGGAGGAGGCTCCGATGAGAAGGAGACGTACAGGATTCCGGCGAAGACATACGGGTTACAAGAGACCGGGGCCACGAAGATCCAGAAAGGTTGCGAGAACTCGCTTCGCGGCCAGACAACGTACCCGAAGGAGAGTTCCACGTAAGCGGCAAGCTGCCTACAGCGGGCTTGATCTTAAGGCCTATCGGGCTGGAATGACTCAGGCCACTGCTGTTCCCCGGGAACAACGAAGTGATGCACATATGCAAATGACGTACAGTACATGGCATATCCAATCCGGATTAACGAATATTCCTTTCTCCCGTGTGCTCCCTATATTAAAAGCGTATTGTAGAGGATATACATCCGTATCCGGAAATGTGCGCCCCGGCATCCCGGTTCCGCTTCGAAGAAGCGCCTCAGCCGTGGTCACGGTATGTAATGAAATGAAGACGATCTCGGCTGTATTGTCAGAGCTTGCGAAGCTGCCCCTCTGCGAAATCATTGTTGTTCTTAATGGATGCAGGGATGGAAGCTTCGCGGAAGTCCGTAAGCATCCGGGAGTTACTTTGCTGCATTTTCCTGAGCGTCTAGGTCACGATGTGGGCCGATCTCTCGGGGCAGCTGCTGCCAAAGGAGATATTCTGCTGTTCACAGACGGGGATTTGGTCATCCCGGCAGAGGAGCTTGCCGCCTTCCTCTATGCGGTGGATCAGGGAGCTGATCTGGCTCTGAACAATATTACTCCTTGGCTGCCTGCCTTCTCCAAGCAGGATGAAGTCACCCGCAGTAAATCATTCCTGAATCTTGTTCTGGGCCGGCCGGATCTTAAGGCCAATTCTCTAACCGCCGTTCCGCATGCTCTTTCAAGACGGGCTATTCAGACCATAGGAACCGCTGCCCTGGCTGTGCCGCCCAAGGCTCAGGCATTGGCGATCCAACATGGACTCATAGTTACAGCTCCATTAGCCGTAGATGTAATCAGGCACAATCGTGTAAGAACAGGAAATACCGGGAATGGCAATATGGTATCAAGGATGATTCTGGGCGATCATATTGAAGCACTCGGAGAAGCGATGAGCAGAGGAGGGACCCGCCTGGGACTAACCTCTCAAGGACGGGCCGAGCTAGCTAAAGTGAGGAATTCCGTATGAACGGGTTAACGAGTATCATCATCCCAACCTATAACGGTCTCCACCTGCTGTCTCCATGTATAGAGTCGATCCGCAAGCATACTCTTGACCCCTATGAGATCATCGTTGTAGATAACGGTTCGAATGACGGGACCGCAGAATACTGTGTGCGGGAGAGACTGACCTTCATTTCTTTACCCTCGAATGAGGGGTTCCCGGCCGCCTGTAACAGAGGGCTGTCGATTGCCAGCGGGGAACAGCTTATGCTGCTTAATAATGATTGCCTTGTTGGACCAGGATGGCTCTCCAATCTTCTGGCAGCACTGCATAGTGCCGAAGATGTTGGGATTGTGGGCCCGGTAACTAACTATGCCAGCGGCAAGCAGCAGGTGGAGTGCAGCTACAGCGGACCGGAAGAGTTCTATAAGTTCGCGGCTGCTTATAACCTGCCTGACCCGGCGAAATGGCAGGAATCCATGCGGATTGTAGGTCTTTGCTTCCTAATAAAACGAAGCACATTCGAAGTGGTAGGACAGCTGGATGAGAGATTCAGTCCGGGCCATTATGAAGACGATGATTACTGCTATCGGGCAAGAGCCCACGGATACAGACTGCTGATCTGTGGGGACGCCTTCATACATCATGAAGGCAGTGCCAGCTTTAAGGCAGATCATCCTGAGGGATGGACTGATATTATCAGCAGAGGGAGACAGCTGTTTATAGAGAAATGGGGCGTAGATCCCCTAATATTTATATAATAATAATTATTTCGTGACGAAGGAGGAGAGTCCATGAAAGGCGTGATTTTGGCGGGCGGGACAGGGACCAGGCTTAATCCGCTTACCCGTCTCATCAACAAGCATCTGCTCCCCGTGGGCAAGCAACCGATGGTGAGCTACGCTATTGACCGACTCCGCCAGGCAGGCATCACCGATATTCTCATCGTCATCGGGAAACAGTCGGCAGGACTATATACAGACTTTCTTGGAGGCGGAGAGGCTCTGGGGGTAAGTCTTACTTATAAAATACAAGAGTCCGCCGGGGGAATAGCCGAGGCTCTGGATTTGGCGCGAAGTTATATTGCTCCTGGGGAACGATTTGTTGTACTGCTTGGAGACAATCTATTTTTGGATGATTTAACCCCATTTATAAACAGGTTTCTCCAGCAGCCTTATGGGAGCGCGCGCGTGCTGCTTAAGCAGGTCGATGATCCGAGAAGATACGGAGTGCCTGTGTTCGATGAACATGATGACAGATTGATCTCGTATATTGAAGAGAAGCCCTCAGAGCCCAAGTCAGGATACTGCGTCACAGGAATCTATATGTACGATGACACTGTCTTTGAGGCCATTAGCGGCATAACTCCTTCAAGCCGGGGAGAACTGGAGATTACCGATGTGAACAATGCATATGCCCGGCGGGGCAAGCTTGAATATGATGTCCTGCATAAATGGTGGGGAGATGCGGGAACGTTCGAATCTTTGGAAGAAGCCGGTCAGCAGATGAAGGGGGTTCAGCCGTGATTCGTCTGCTTGTTACAGGAGGGCTCGGTTTCATAGGAAGTCACTTTATTGAGTATATGCTTGAGAAATATCCTTCCCTTCATATTGTTAATCTCGATGCGGCAACCTATGCCGGGAATCCGGATAATACGGAATCCTTCCGGAATAATCCGAGTTACCGCTGGATTCGGGGAGATATCAGGTCTGCGGAACAGATCCGCCAGGCCTTTGTGGATCAAATCGATGCGGTTGTACATTTTGCTGCTGAATCGCACGTGGACCGGAGTATTTCCACCCCTGATTTGTTTGCAGAGACCAATGTGCTCGGGACTTTAAATCTGCTCGAAGAAGCACGAAGACATAATGTGAAGAAGTTCGTTCATGTGTCAACAGATGAAGTGTACGGGACTCTGGGCGATGATGGATTCTTCACAGAACAATCTCCGCTTGCTCCAAACAGTCCCTACGCTGCAAGTAAGGCGGGTTCTGATCTTATGGCTCGATCCTATTATCATACCTATGGCTTACCAGTAATCATTACCCGCTGCTCCAATAATTACGGTCCGCGTCAGTTCCCGGAGAAACTGATTCCCACGATTATTACACGGGCTCTTAAGAACCGGAAGATTCCTATATTTGGTGACGGGAAGAATGTCCGCGATTGGCTCCATGTCACAGATCACTGTAGGGCCGTAGATCTGGCACTTCGTCAGGGGAATGCGGGAGAGGTATACAATATTGGTGGACATAACGAGATGAGTAACCTGAAGCTGGCTGAATATATTCTGGATTTACTGGGCAAGCCTCTCAGTCTGCTGGAATTTGTAACTGATCGACTGGGACATGACACTCGGTATGCGATTGATCCCTCCAAGACTCAGGCGGAGCTCGGATGGAAGCCTGAGATCTATCTGGCAGAGGGCCTAAACAGTACTGTAAGATGGTATGTTCAGTCAGAAGAATGGCTTCGCCGGATTGAAAGCGGGGAATACCGCTGCGGATTATGACGATAAACAGAAACTAGTTTTGTACCCCATATAAAACGAACTTAGAAGAATGACATGAAGGGGAGGCAGAGCCGGAAGGCATCTCCTCCTTATTATTTTTCTTCCAGGGCGGTTGATATTTAATCAAGGAAGTTATCTGTCAAAGGGTTGTACAGCGCTTACCTAAGGAGGGTCACCCTATGCCGCACAGAGCCAGAACCAAGCCGACTATGGCAGGACACAAAGTAAGAGTGTCAACACATGTAACTGCGTCCATACCTCCCGAATCCGCATCGGGTCCTCGCCACCGGAAGCAATTCAGCCGGGGGTGGAAGGCCGGGTATGAGCAGGGAGTTAGGTTGGGGCAAGAAGCTTTCGCAAGTATATTTGAAGGAACCAGCATCATCATTCCGACCTTTAACAGCCGGGAGTTGTTGATGAACTGTATTGATAGTATAGAGG
>RCUH01000329.1_pt1 | contig 54764 bp, 55 predicted proteins | sample 2166191 | NCBI WGS metagenome assembly RCUH01 (sample SAMN09932848, study PRJNA488358) | compost metagenome | feature: garden; material: soil; isolation source: compost soil in an enriched community after 214 h of incubation | place: Germany: Experimental Botanical Garden Goettingen | collected... | reverse complement strand
GAATGGCCAGACCGACCAATACCCCGACAAAGGCCACGGCGGCGGCGGGATTGCCTTGACGGATCAGCGCCACCTCGCGCCACGGCGTCAGCAGGGCATAGACCGTCGCCCCCATGGCCAGCAGGCCGAAGGTGACGATCAGGTGCAACAGCAGGATGGGAAAGCCGGTGGCGAAGGCCTGCACCTCGGGACTCGACAGGACGCTGGGCAGAGACGACGAGTCCATGATGTGCGAGCCCGCAGCCTCTAGCTAAAAACGGAACGAAAGCAAAACAAGCCTTGCCCGATCCCCCGCCCCTTCCGCAAGGGCGCCGGAGCCACACCCGATCAGGAAAACAGCGTTACGTCGCCAGCAGCGACATCATGCCGCCGCGGCGTCGCCTGCATCCCCCGCGCGCTCGGCCTTGATCCGCGCCGAGGCCCTCTGCTTCTCGCTCTCGGACTTCAGCTGACCACAGGCGGCGAGGATGTCGCGACCGCGCGGAGTGCGGATGGGCGAGGCGAAGCCGGCCTTGTTCAGAATGGCGGCGAAACGCTCGATCGTCTTCCAGTCCGAGCACTCATAGTCGGTGCCGGGCCAGGGGTTGAACGGGATCAGGTTGACCTTGGCCGGAATGCCCTCGATCAGTCTGACCAGGGCGCGAGCCTCTTCGGGGCTGTCGTTGACGCCCTTCAGCATGACGTATTCGAACGTCACCCGGCGCGCGTTGGACAGGCCCGGATAGGCGCGGATGCCCGCCATCAACTGGTCCAGCGGATACTTCTTGTTCAGCGGCACCAGGACGTCGCGCAGGGCGTCGTTGGTGGCGTGCAGGCTGATCGCCAGCATGGCCTGGGTGCGCGTACCCAGCGCGTCCAGTTGCGGCACGACGCCCGAGGTGGACACCGTCATCCGTCGCCGCGACAGAGAGATGCCCTCGGGGTCCGAGATGATGTCGATGGCGTCCGACACGTGGTCGAGATTGTAGAGCGGCTCGCCCATGCCCATGAAGACGATGTTGGACAGGCGGCGATCCTCGCTGGGCGAGGGCCATTCATTCAGATCGTCACGGCAGACCTGGACCTGGGCCACGATCTCGGCGGCGGTGAGGTTGCGGACCAGCTTCTGCGTGCCGGTGTGGCAGAAGGTGCAGTTCAGGGTGCAGCCGACCTGGGACGAGACGCACAGGGCGCCGGCCCGACCCACGTCGGGAATATAGACAGCCTCGACCTCGATGCCCGGCGCGGTGCGGATCAGGTATTTGCGGGTGCCGTCTTTCGACACCTGACGCTCGACGATCTCGGGACGGGCCAGGGTGAAGACCTCGGCAAGGGCCGCACGGGTTTCCTTGCCGATGTCGCTCATCAGATTGAAGTCGGTGACGCCGTAGTGATGAATCCAGCGCCAGATCTGGCTGGCGCGCATCCTGGCCTTGGCAGGCAGGCAGATGTCCGCGTCGATCAGGGCCTGGCGCAGGCCCGCGCGCGTCAGACCGGCGAGGTTGACGGGGGCTTTAACTGCGGCGGAAGCACGCGAAAGGTCGAGCGTGATGCTCAAGGCTGGATATCCTGCGGCGGGGGTGAAGGCGCGGCGTCTAGCACAGATGGAGCTTCTTGTCGCCTCCAGCCGGTCCTGCGGGGTTGAACCCTGTCGCCGCAGCCGTTAGACGGGCCGCGTTGGGGAGTAGCTTCCGGCGTCTGTCAGCCGGGATCGCGTCAACACACTTGCCTCCCCAGGGGGCATGGCGCGATCAGCGGATACCCGTCCGCCTAGCGAGACCAGCACGATCCGGGGGCCGAGCCGGCCTGCGCCCGGACGTGCTGTCACGCGCCCGGCCGAATGTATCGTTCATGACCCCTGTCGCCATCGCCATCCTGTCGCTCAGCATGTCCGCTGACGCCTTCGCCGCCGCCATCGGACGGGGCGCGCAGCACCGTCCCACCCTGCCGCAAGCCCTGCGCTCGGGCCTGGTGTTCGGCGTCATTGAGGCCATCACCCCGCTGATCGGCTTCGCCCTGGGCGTCGCCGCGGCCAGCTTCGTCGCCGCCATCGACCACTGGATCGCCTTCGGCCTGCTGGGCGCGGTCGGTGGCAAGATGATCTGGGAGGCGCTGAAGCCCGCAGACGAGAACGAGGAAGCCGCCGAGGCCAGGAAGGCCGTGTCGCGCGGCCTGGTCGCCCTGGTCGCCACCGCCGTCGGCACCAGCATCGACGCGGGCGCCGTCGGCGTCGGTCTGGCCCTGCTGGGCGAGAACATCTGGCTGATCGCCGCCTGCATCGGCTTGACCACATTCGCCCTGGCCACGCTCGGCCTGCTGATCGGCAAGGCGGCGGGCACGCGGCTGGGCAAGATCGTGGAACTGGTCGGCGGCGTCGCCCTGATAGCCCTCGGCCTCAAGATTCTGCTGGAGCACCTGGGCCTGGCGGCTTTCTGAGGCGGGGCTTGCATCGACCATGGGACTGACGGAACGTCCGCTCTCGGCTAACCGTTAAGCCGTCAGTCGCAAGGAGACCTCGTCATGCGCGCCGCCCCTCAAGCCCTCAGTGTCCTCGCCGCCCTCGCCCTCGGAGCCTGCGCCACCGGCAACCCGCAGCCGACCTACCAGCAGGAATACGACACGCTGAACGCCCAGTGTGTCGAACGCGGCGGAATCCTGTCGCCGAGCGGCCTGACAAGCGGCCGGGCCCAGACCGACTATGTATGCAAGATCACCGGCGGCGCGTCGCGCATCCCCTGACCCAACCCAGGGGTCAGGGGGCCAGCCGTCAGGCCGGACAGGCCTTGGCTTGCAAGCCGGCGTCGATGTCGGCGAGACGCGCCTGCACGGCGCGATCCGCATCCGCCCGGGCCGTCGAATAGAGCTTGGGCCGTTCGGCGCGCCCCCCGGCGGCGAGGTTCGCGATCTGACGTTGGGTCCCCAGAGCCGCGTCATGCTCCCGGCGCAAGTCGGCGCAGTCCATGCCCCGCGTCGCATCCGCGGACCATGCCGGCAGGACCGGATAGCGCGTGACGCTGCACCCCGACACCAGCACGCACGCCGCAGCTACCGCGACCAGAACAGGTTTAAACATGGACGTCCCCAAAGCCTTGCTGCAGCCTTGTTGCCCGGTTCAGGGCGCCTGACGCCAGTTAAACTCTTGTAAGCGTCACACAGGACCCATCGGTCCAGGCAACCGATGCGTTGGCATGTGTCTGGAAGGAGATCCGTGGTGGTTGGAGGCGGGATCGAACCGCCGACCTGTGGGTTATGAATCCACCGCTCTAACCATCTGAGCTACCCAACCCCTTGCGGGAACCCGCGCAAGGTCTTGACGACCGGTTAGCGCGAGAGGCGTGCGTATATCGCCGCCTTCGACCGGGTTCAAGCCGCTTGAGCACGGAAATCGCACGGGACGATCGGTCGCGGGCGGATTCGGCTCGCGCAGGGAACGGCGAGGCTTCATTCTGGATTGCAGCAGACACCCCTTCAGGAGAGCCCCATGCGCCCGATCATCCTCGCCGCGTCCGCCTCGCTTCTCGTCCTCGCCGCCGCCTGCGGGGCCAACGGCCAGGATGAGCCCTCGGCGCCGGGCGCCCCGGTCGAGACCCGCCCCGCCAACAACCCCGACCAGAAGCCCGCCTTCGAGGGCCAGACCCGCGCGCCCGGCGTCCAGACGGCCGGGACGCTTCGCAACGAGACGATCGTTTCGGGCCTCGTCCACCCCTGGGGCCTTGCTGCATTGCCGGACGGCCAGTGGCTGGTGACGGAAAAGCCGGGCCGGATGCGGGTCGTTTCAGCTCAAGGCCAGGTCGGCGCGCCCATCGCGGGCCTTCCGGCAGTCTCCGCACGCGGCCAGGGCGGACTGCTTGACGTCATTCTCAGCCCGACCTTCGCTCAGGATCGGATGATCTACTGGAGCTACGCCGAGCCGCGGGAAGGCGGCAACGCCACCTCGGTCGCGCGCGGCCGCCTTTCGGACGATCTGTCGAAAGTCGAAAACGTTCATGTCATTTTCCGCGCCCTGCCTGTCTATGACGGCGACAAGCATTTCGGCTCCTCGCTGGCCTTCGCGCCGGACGGCAAGCTGTTCATCACCCTGGGCGAGCGCTCCGACAAGCCGATGCGGCCCCAGGCCCAGGACCTGGGCTCGCACATGGGCAAGACCATTCGCATCAACGTCGACGGCAGCGTCCCCGCCGACAACCCCTTCGTCGGCCAGGCGGGCGCGAAACCCGAGATCTGGTCCCTCGGCCACCGCAACATGCAGGGGATCGCCGTTCAGCCCGGCACGGGCGCGATCTGGACCGTGGAGCACGGCACGCGCGGCGGCGACGAAATCAACCTGGATCAGGCGGGCAAGAACTACGGCTGGCCGGGCGTCGCCTACGGCATCGAATACAACGGCCAGCCCATCCCCGCCGTGACGGCCAAGGAGGGCACGGAACAGCCGGTCTATTACTGGGACCCGGTCATCGCGCCGGGCGGCATGACCTTCTACAGCGGCCCCATGTTCCCCGGCTGGAACGGCGACCTGCTGGTCACGGGGCTGGGCGGCAAGCACCTGGCGCGGCTGGTGCTGGAGAACAACCGCGTCGTCGGCGAAGAGCGGCTGCTGACCGGGCTGAACGAACGCATCCGCGACGTGGCGGTCGCCGCCGACGGCGCCGTCTGGGTCATCACCGACGAAGAAGACGGCAAGCTGATCAGGCTTGCCGTCTCTCAGTAGGCTCTAGATATGCGGGAGGTCAGCGCGCCTCCCGCATCTCCATCTTCGAGGCCGCTGCCGGCTCATCGCCGTCGCCCGCCATCGGCTCGTCGGCCATGGCGAAGGCGTTGTCATCGCCATGGAAGGTGTGGGTCTCGGCCAGGATTTCCGGGTGTCCCTTCAACTGGGCCATGGCGCTCTTCTTGCGCGCCCGCATCCGGTCGGCCAGGGCGTCCATGTCCAGGCCCGCCGCGCGCGCCTGGCTGAACATGCCCTCGGAGCGCATCTCCTCTTCCTTGACGTGGTGCTCGATCATTTCCGACAGCACCTTGACCTTGGCCTCGTAGAAAGCCTCGTCTGGGCCGCCCGCCTCGATGTCGTTGATCAGCACCTTGGCGGCGTCATGCTCGACATAGGCCTCGTTCAGCATATCGTCCTCGATCTGCCCGCGACAGGCTGGATAGAAGACCTCTTCCTCGATGATGGTGTGGACCTTCAGCTCGAGGCAGGCCTGCTCCGCCAGGGCCTTCTTGCGGTCCTTGCCCCGGGCCTTCTCGAAGCTGGCGAAAATCTCCTCCACCTTGCGGTGGTCGGCCTTCAGCATGGCGACGGCGTCCATCTCTTCATAGCTCTGGGTCACGGCGGTTCTCCCGGTTGATGGTCCCTAGGAAGACGAACGGCCGTGCAGTCGTTCCCACAGCCCAGCTAGCTGAGAAACGTTCGCGACAGAAGCTCACGCCGGTTGTTACTTGACGTTGACGTAAACGTAGGGTTTCTGACCCCCAAGTTTCAATTCCAGACCCGTCCCTCAAGCAGCGAGGCGCCCGCGCGCCAAGCGACAGGGACCCTAGAAAGTTCGATCTGTCCCTCAGCGAGCCGCCGTGCGGTGAGCGATAGGGACCCAACAAAGAGAGACACTTCATGGCCGACGCCTACATCTACGACGCCGTGCGCACCCCGCGCGGCAAGGGCAAGAAGGACGGGTCCCTGCACGAGATCACCGCCCTGTCGCTGGCCAGCCAGGTGCTGCAGGCCCTGCGTGATCGCAACGATCTGGACACCTCGAAGGTCGACGACGTCATCCTCGGCTGCGTCTCGCCGGTGGGCGAGCAGGGCGCCGACATCGCTCGCACCGCCGTGCTGAACGCCGGCTGGGCCCAGACCACGGCGGGCGTTCAGGTCAACCGCTTCTGCGCCTCGGGTCTGGAAGCCGTGAACATGGCCGCAGCGAAAGTGAAGTCCGGCGAGGCCGACTTCGCCGTCGGCGGCGGCGTCGAGGCCATGAGCCGCGTGCCGATGGGCTCGGACGGCGGCGCCTGGCCGGTCGATCCCTCCAGCGCCTTCCCCACCTATTTCGTGCCGCAAGGCGTCTCGGCCGACATGATCGCCACCAAGTGGGGCTTCAGCCGCGCCGACGTGGACGCCTATTCGGTCGAAAGCCACAAGCGTTCGGCTCAGTCCTGGGCCGAGGGCCGCTTCAGCAAGTCGGTCATCCCGGTGCTGGACCAGCTGGGTCTGGTCCGCCTGGACCGTGACGAGACCATCCGTCCGACCACGGACATGCAGACGCTCGGCGCCCTGAACCCCTCCTTCGCCATGATGGGCGAAATGGCCTTCGACAGCGTGATCAACCAGCGCTACCCCGAGGTTGAGCGCGTCAACCACGTCCACACCCCCGGCAACTCGTCCGGCATCGTCGACGGTTCGGCGGGCGTCCTGATCGGTTCGCTGGAAGCCGGCAAGGCCCTGGGCCTGAAGCCGCGCGCCAAGATCCGCGGCGCCGCCTCGATCGGCTCGGAACCGTCGATCATGCTGACCGGCCCGGAGTTCGTGACCAACAAGCTGCTGGGTCGCCTGGGCATGACATCCAGCGACATCGACCTGTATGAGCTGAACGAGGCCTTCGCCGCCGTCGTCCTGCGCTTCATGCAGGCCCTCGACATCCCGCACGACAAGATCAACGTCTGCGGCGGCGCCATCGCCATGGGCCACCCCCTGGGCGCCACGGGAGCCATGATCACCGGCGTGGTGCTGGACGAGCTGGAACGCTCGGACAAGGAAACCGCCCTCATCACCCTGTGCATCGGCGGCGGCATGGGCACCGCCACCGTCATCGAACGCGTCTGATCGGGAGCGACTGACCATGGAAAACTTCAAGATCGACGTGGACGCCGACGGCGTCGCCCTGATCACCTTCGACGTCCCCGGACGCTCGATGAACACCCTGACCTCGTCCGTCATGGCCGAGATTCCGCAGCTGGTGGAACGCATCAAGACCGATGACGCCGTCAAGGGCGCAGTCCTGACCTCGGGCAAGGCGTCGGGCTTCTGCGCCGGCGCCGACCTGGGCGACATCGCCGGGGGCATGATCGGCGGTGCCAGCCTGCAAGACGCCTATGACGCAGGCTGGAAGATGAACGGCGCCCTGCGCGCGCTGGAGACCTGCGGCAAGCCGGTGGCCGCGGCCATCAACGGCCTGGCGCTGGGCGGCGGCCTCGAACTCACCCTCGCCTGCCACTATCGCGTGGTCGAGAACGACAACAAGATCCAGCTGGGCCTGCCCGAGATCAAGGTCGGCCTCTTCCCCGGCGGCGGCGGCACCCAGCGCCTGACGCGCCTGATCGGCGTGCAGCCGGCCATGATGGCCATGACCGAGGGCAAGTCCTTCCGTCCGAACGACGCCAAGGGCGCGGGCATCGTCCACGAGGTGGTCGAAAAGGGTCAGTCGGTCGAGGCCGCCAAGACCTGGATCAAGAACGGCGGCAAGGCCGTGCAGCCGTGGGACGACAAGGGCTTCAAACTGCCCGGCGGCGGCCCCTACCACCCGGCGGGCATCCAGAACTTCCTGGTCGGCAACGCCATGATCCGCAAGCAGACCTACGGCAACTATCCGGCCGCGACCAACCTGATGAAGGCCGTCTATGAAGGCGTTCAGGTGCCGATGGACGCCGCCCTGCGCATTGAGACCCGCTACTTCATCAAGACCCTGATGACGCCGCAGGCCCAGGGCATGATCCGCAGCCTCTTCCTGTCCAAGCAGGATCTGGACAAGGGCGCCGTGCGTCCGGCGGGCGTGCCCAAGTCGGACGCCAGGAAGGTCACGGTGCTGGGCGCCGGCATGATGGGCGCGGGCGTGGCCTATGTGCAGGTCATGGCCGGCATCGAGACCGTCCTGATCGACCAGACCCAGGAAGCCGCCGACAAGGGCAAGGCCCACGTCGAGGAACTGCTGAAGAAGCGCCTGTCGCGCGGCCAGATGACCCAGGAGAAGTTCGACGCCACCCTGGCTCTCGTCACCGCCACCACCGACTATGATCACATCAAGGGCTCGGACCTGGTCATCGAGGCCGTGTTCGAAAACCGCGAGATCAAGGCCGACGTGACCAGGCGCGCCGAGGCCCAACTGGCTGAAGGCGCCGTCTTCGGCTCCAACACCTCGACCCTGCCGATCACCGGCCTGGCCGAGGCCTCGGTTCGTCCCGAGGACTTCATCGGCATCCACTTCTTCTCGCCTGTCGACAAGATGATGCTGGTCGAGATCATCATGGGCGAAAAGACCGGCCAGACGGCGCTGGCCAAGGCGCTGGACTATGTGCTGAAGATCAAGAAAACCCCGATCGTCGTCAACGACAGCCGCGGTTTCTACACCTCGCGCTGCTTCGCCACCTATGTGGCCGAAGGCCTGGCCATGCTCGAAGAGGGCTATGCTCCGGCCCTGATCGACAACATCGGCCGCATGACCGGCATGCCGCGCGGCCCGCTGGAAATGCACGACGACGTGGCGCTGGACCTGTCGGTCAAGGTCGCCAAGCAGACCCAGGCCGACCTGGGCGACGCCTATGTGCCGCTGCCCGGCGCCCATATCGTGCAGAAGATGGTCGAGGACCTGGGCCGCTATGGCCGCAAGAACGGCAAGGGCTTCTACGACTACGATACCAAGCCCAAGACCCTGTGGGCGGGCCTGTCCGATCTGGCCCCGGTCACGATCAAGGACTCGACGCCCGAACTGGTCGAGGATCAGAAGAACCGTCTGCTGTATCGTCAGGCCATCGAGGTCGCGCGCTGCTGGGAAGAGGGCGTCATCGACGACCCGCGCGAGGCCGACGTCGGCGCCATCCTGGCCTGGGGCTTCGCGCCCTGGACCGGCGGCCCGATCACCTTCATCGACCAGACCGGCCTCAAGGCCTTCGTGGCCAAGGCTGACGACTACGCTGCCCGCTACGGCGACCGCTTCCAGGTCCCGCAACTGCTGCGCGACATGGCCGCCAAGAACGAGACCTTCTACGGCCGCTTCGCCCCGGAGAAGAAGGCGGCCTGATCAGGCTTCCACAACTGAACGGAAAGGGCGGCTCGCAAGAGCCGCCCTTTTCTTTGGGCGCTACGCTCGCCGCCACCACCCCCCGTCATCCCGGAAAGCGCGAAGCGCCTATCCGGGACCCAGATGGTGGAAGTGCTTGAACCGTCGCCGCATATGAAGCCGCCGTCTGGGTCCCGGCTCTCCGCTACGCTGCGGCCGGGATGACGGCAGGTAAGGACCGCGCTCAAGCAGCGCGGCGAGCGATAGCGCCCTAAATGTCCTACCTGCTCCTGAACACCCGAGAGGCCGCATAGCCCGTCAGCGCCGCCAGCAACACGCACAGCACGCCGTAGGACCATGGCCGCCGGTGGGCGAACTCATAGATGTCGCGCTCCAGCCCCACCTTCTCGACCGTCAGGGTCAGGTTGGACACCGAGACCGGCGCCCCCTCCTGAAACAGCCAGACCTCGGCATAGTATTTGCCGGTCGGCGCCACGGTCGGCAGCTCGACCTCGGCCCGGAACAGGCCCTTGTCAACGAACTGCACCCCGTCGGGATCGGTGTTGTAGAGGGCCGCCGCCTCCTTCAGCCGTATCACGGCGCGGCGCCAGTCGAGGTAGTTCTCGCCCAGACGGCTGACCACCACGTCGCGCACGCCATAGCGGGTGACGGTGCGGCTTTCTTCGGGGGCGTCGATGCGCAGGTGATCGACGCCGACGCCGAGCCGCCGAAGTTGGCCGAAGTCGGCCACGTCCGACAGAGACCGGGTCGAGGCGGTCATGTAGAAGCCGGGTGCCCCCTCGAACAGGACCGGGCGGCTGTTCAGCCAGACGCCCATGTTGCGGGTCTTCTTGACCAGACGCACCGGGGCGTCGGGACCGCGCACCACCACCACCACGTCAGCCGGGACGTCGGTGGGATTGAACACCGCGCCGTACAGGACGATGGAGGCGCCGCGGAAGCTGGAGTCGACCTCGACCTGGGCGTCGGTCAGGGCGGCGGCGACGCGCACCTCGCCTTCGGTCGCGACCGAGCGTTCGATGGTTCCCGGCGCGACCATGGGCGCGGGTTCGGGCGGCAGGGCCTGGAACATCAGTCTCCCACCCCCGGCGCCAGAAGGAACAGATCACTGGGCCGCACGAACAGCTCCAGCCCCATCTGAATGCCGACCAGAAGCACGATCAGGCCGAGGGCCGCGCGCATCTCCTCCGCCCGGAACCGACCCGACAGCTTCGCCCCGAACTGGGCGCCGACGACCCCGCCCAGCAGCAGGATGGTCGACAGGACGATGTCCACAGTCTGATTGCGTCCCGCTTGCAGGATGGTGGTGACGGCCGTGGTGATGATGATCTGGAACAGGCTCGTGCCGACCACGACGCTGGCCCGCATGCGCAGCACATAGAGCATGGCCGGCACCAGGATGAAGCCGCCGCCCACCCCCATGATGGCCGACAGAATGCCCGCGAAGACGCCCAGGCCGAAGGGCGGAATGGCGCTGATATAGAGGCCCGAGCGGGGAAAGCGCATGCGGAACGGCAGGCCGTACAGCCACATGGGGCGACGACGCTCCTTGCGCGGCGGGGTCTCGCCCCGGACCCGATGCAGGATCTGCGTCAGGCTCTCGTACAGCATCATGCTGCCGATCAGGCCCAGGAAGACCAGATAGGAGACGGCCACGACCAGATCGGCCTGACCCAGCAGCCGCAGATAGCGAAACATCTCGACGCCCGCGAGCGCGCCGAGCGCCCCGCCCACGGCCATGATGCCGCCGATGCGGTAGTCGACCGCCTTCATGCCCGAATAGCGGATCACGCCCGAGGTCGAGGAGGCGACGACGTGGCTGGCCTGGCTGGCGACGGCCACGGTCGGGGGAATGCCCATGAAGACGAGGACGGGCGCCATCAGGAAGCCGCCGCCGATGCCGAACAGGCCCGAGACAAAGCCGACCAGCGCGCCCAGCAGAACCAGGAACGGCCAGTTCACCGAAACCTCGGCGATCGGCAGGTAAATATCCACGGCACGCGCCTTCGGCTGGAAGGGAACGCAGAACTGCGCCGGAAAGGCGACTAAGGCTTCTGGTCTTAGCGAGGGCCGCGACGAACCGCCACCCCCGCCGCCGTTTCGACGCGTTTCGCTATGCCACCGGCTCGACCGTAAAGGCGTCCGCCGCCTCGCGCGCCACGCGACGCGTCTCGGCCGAGGTCACGGGCGTCAGCCGCTGCACCGCCGCCAGCGCCTGCTGGTCGCCGCGCCGGGCCGCGATCATGTACCATTTGAAGGCCTCGGTCGCATTGGCGGCCACGCCGACGTCGCCCTTCTCGTAGAGATAGGCGACATTGTACTGGCTATCGACGCGCCCCGCCTCGGCGGCCTTCTTGAGCCAGATCAAGGCCTCGGCCCGGTTCTGGGCTCCGCCTTCGCCGTCGAACAGTTGCATGCCGTAGTAGTGCATGGCGCGGGGCTCGCCGCCCTCGGCCGCGCGCCGCGCCCAGGCGCGCGCCTCGACCGGATCGGGGGGCAGGCCGGCGCCGCCTTCCTGATAGAGGGCGGCCAGACGCATCTGCGCCGGGCCGTAGCCCAGGTTGGCCGCGCGCTTCAGCGGCTCCAGTCCGCTGTCGTCGCCGCTGTCGATCAGTTGCACCGCGCGCGTGAACAGAGCCGCGCCCTCGGTCGCCGCCACATCGGGCGACGGCACGGCCTCGGTCGGCGTGGCGCTGAGGGCCACGGCGGCGATCGGCGCCGGGTCTGCCTGCGAGCTCGGAACCGCACCGCCCGTCAGCGTCGCCATGTCGGGCAGGACCAGGCCCGAACCCTCCGCCAGTTGCAGCGAGGCGTAGCCGCCGCCGGTCGCCAGGGCGGCCACCGCCATAGCCCCCAGGGCCTTGCGCATGGTCGAGCCTTCTCGGCTGGCCTGCTTGTCCAGACGCTCCTGCAGCTTGGACTTGCCGCCGCGTTTCAGGCCGAAGCCCTTGCGCGGGACGTCGTCGGCGCTGGACATGGCGGCGCGCGCCGCATCCAGGGTGTCGCGGGTCGAGGCGCGCCCGGCGGCGGCCCCGGCCTTGAGCGCGTCAGGATCGATGAAGTCGATCTCGGCCGAGAAGCCGTCGTCGCCCTGATCCTCGCCCGGACCATCGACCAGCGGCGGCAGCCCGGCGAAGCTTTCCGTCTTGGACTCGTCCTCGACCTGAAACTCGTCCCGCACGTCGCCCGCTGCGACGCCGTCGAAATCATCGGCGATGAAGTCGCTGACCGCGAAGCCCGGCTCGACAAAGACCGAGTCCTCTTCGTTCACCAGGTCGGGCGAGACGGCGCCGAAACGGGCGCGGTCGGGGCTGGAGCCAAACGGAGTCGTCGGCGCGGCCTCGACATCGTGGGCCGAAGCAAAGACGTTCAGTTCGGCGTCCAGAGGATCGGCGAAGACCGGCTCGGGATCGCGCACCGTCGGCGACGGGAAGGGCGCGGCGTCCAGCACCCCGCCCAAAGTGTCGTCGGACCAGATATCGTCGGCGAAGGCGGCGGCGCGCCAGTCGCCGCTCGGGCTGTCCGCCGGGCTCCACGGCGCGGGCTCGGGGCTTTCCAGCGGGATATCGCGGCGCACGGCGCGCGCGCCACGCTGTTCGATGCTTTCGCGAGCCTCGGCCAGCAGGCGCGCGGTGCGCTCCTCGCTCTGACGCATCCGCTCGCCCAGCTCGCCCGAGGCGCGGTCGTAGCGTTGCTCGATCTTGTCTGTGTTCTCGGCCAGGCGGCGGCCGATGTCGTCCAGGGCCTGGGCCGAGCGGCGCTCCGACTGGGCGATGCGCTCGGACAGACGATCCGAGATGCGGGTGATCTCGCCGCCCAACCGCTCCAGCGCCAGGGCGTGCTGATCGTCGGAACGGGTCAGGCGCTGGTCCACGGCCTGGGCGTGACGCTGCATCTCGCGATCCAGCTTCTCGTTCAGCGCCTGCCCGAGAGCTTCCACGTCCGCCGCAGCGCCGCCGGCCTCAACCTTCTCGACGCGGGCGTTCAGGTTCTGGGCGATGCGCAGGACCTCGCGGCCCATGGCCTCGACGGCGTCGGCCGAGCGCTGCTCGGAGGCGCGGGTCTGATCCCCGATCGCCGCCAGGGCCCGCTCGATGCGGTCCACGCGGCCTTCGGTTTCGACCACGTCAAGACGACGCATCATCTCGACTCGACTGCCCTCGACCTGACGGGTCAAGGTCTCGGCCAGCTTCTCGAAGCGCGTGGCTTCGCGGCTGTGCTCAGGCTCGACGCGGCCCTCGGCGTCGCGCAGACGCAGGTCCAGCGCCGCAAAGGACCGTTCCAGCCCCTTCAGGGCCTCGGAGGTGCGCGCCTGAGCCTCGTCCAGACGTTGCCCCACCTGGGCGAGAACGTCCGTGCCCGGTCCGGGGCCGGCGGCCTGCTCGACCGCCTCCATGCGCGCGCGCAGGTCGCCGATGGTGGTGCGCTGACGCTCGTCCAGATCAAACAGGCGGCTGGACAAGGTCCCCAGGGCGGCGTCCAGACGGGCGAAGCCCTCCTCGCTTTTGGGGCCGGCTTCCTGCTCGAAGCGGCGCAGTCGCTTGTGGCCTTCCCGCAGTTCATCGGCGATGTCGTCGATGCGGCGGGCGTAGCCCAGGCCGATCTCGTCCTGTTTTTCAAGACGGCGCACCAGACCGGCCACGGCCTGGTCGACGCCCTGGATGGCGACGGTCGAGTGCCGCTCGACGGCTTCCAGACGGTCGGCGATGACTTCCAGAGAAGCCCCGAGGCGCGCGGACCGGTCGTCCTCGCGACCATAGACATCGTCCAGACGACGCGAGCGGCTGCGGCGGTCATAGGGGTCGGGAATGGGCGTGCGGCGCGGCAGGGGCGTGACGTCCTCGTCCTCGTCCGGCTCGTCCATGATCATGGAATTCAGCCATTCGCCCAGGGTCATGCCCGAGCGACGCGCAAGGTCCTTGGCGATCTCGCGAGCCTTGGGGTCGATCCCCTTCACGCTCCACGGCGCTGCTGCGCTCACTGATTCGCCTCCCGAGCCTTTGTGGGACGCTACCGCTCCAGATCAAGCGTGTAAACGTATCGTTAACCGCAACATCTGGCGCCGCGGCGAACGAATCACCGGCAACGCTTGATCGCGACACAGCGCTTTTCGCGCCGACATGGTTAACGTCGCGTTTAGATTCATTTTCTGGCGGTTTTCCGCCTTGCGAAGCGGCGCCGCAAACGCCAACTGCCCTCGCCATGAGCCCTTCCCTGACCTTGATCCTGCTGGCCGTCTCGACCGCCGTCGCCGTCTTTTCCGGCTGGCGCGGGGCCCGCCCGCCGGACCTGTCGAAGGGGCCGCGCATGATGCCGTGGCGGTTCATCATGCTGGTCGCGGGGGCGTTGACCTTCCTGCTGCTGATCCACCTGGCCTCGGTGCTGGGCGGCCGCACCTTCCCGGTCTGACGGAACGGGACGGCCCTCCGACGGTTCTTCTGCCTCACGCAAGAGCAAGGAGACGCCGGATGAGCCATGATCTGACCCCCGCAGAGGCCGAAGCCGAATTCTGGAAAAGCCTGAAGCACAGCAATACCGGCATGCTGGGCCTGGACCGGCCCGGCTATCATAGCCAGCCGATGACCGCCTTCCGCGAGGAAGAGACCGGGACGATCTGGTTCTTCACCCGAAACGACACCGACCTGGCGCGCGATGTCGCCACGTCCGGCCAGTCCGCCATGTTCAGCTATGGCTCCAAGGACCAGAAGGTCTGGGCCTGCGTCCACGGCCAACTGTCGGTGCACGGCCAGGACCGGGCGATCATCGACCGTCACTGGAACCCGGTGCTCGCCGCCTGGTATCCGGGCGGCAAGGACGATCCCGACCTGACCCTCCTGCGCTTCGACGCCGACGACGGCCGGGTCTGGGTCAGCGACGGCGGCCTGTTCAAGTTCGCCTATGAGATCGCCAAGGCCAATGCGACCAAGACCCTGCCCGACGCCGGCGGCGTGGCCGACGTCAATCTGCAGTAGGTCAGAACGGAGCAGCGGGCGCTGCTTCAGTCACAGACAGCGCCCGCCGGCCCTCAAGCAGCGCGAAGCGCGTTAGAGCCAAAAAGGAATGAGCAGGCGAGTTTCACTCGCCGGCGAAACACCAGGCCAGCACCGCCTTCTGGGCGTGAATGCGGTTCTCGGCCTCGTCCCAGATCACGGATTGGGGGCCGTCGATGACGGCGTCCGTCACCTCTTCGCCCCGGTGCGCCGGCAGGCAGTGCAGGAAGACGGCGTCGGCGTTGGCCAACTCCATCAGGGCCTCATCGACCTGATAGGGCTCAAACGCCGCCAGGCGGGCCTCGTAGTCCTGATCGCCCATCGACACCCAGGTGTCGGTCACGACCACGTCGGCGCCAACCACCGCCTCGCGCGGGTCGCTGGTCAGGTGAACGTGAGCCCCGCCCTTTTCCAGGTCGCGCAGGTCGGGGTGGTATTCCGCCGGACAGGCGACGTTCAGGCGGAAGCCGAACTTGGCCGCCGCGTGCATGAAGCTGTGGCAGACATTGTTGCCGTCCCCGACCCAGGCGATGGTCTTGCCCTCGATCGGACCCAGATGCTCCTCGATCGTCAGCAGGTCGGCCAGGATCTGGCACGGGTGGCTGCGGTCGGTCAGGCCGTTGACCACCGGCACGGTCGAGACGCGGGCGAAGCGCTCGACGTCCTCATGATTGTTGGCGCGGATCATCACCGCGTCGACCATGCGCGACAGGACCTTGGCCGTGTCCTCGACCGGCTCGCCGCGCCCCAGCTGCATGTCGGCGGCGGTGGCGATGATGGCCGAACCGCCCAGCTGGCGGATGGCGGCGTCGAAGCTGAAGCGGGTGCGCGTCGAGTTCTTCTCGAAGATCATGGCCAGGACGCGGTCCTTGCCCGGCGCGTCGGCGTCGGCACGCCCCTTCGGCCAGCCCTTGCGCGCCTTCTTGCGGGCGTGGGCGTCGTCCAGGATGGCGCGCAGGTCGGCCGCGTCGAGCCGGTGAATGTCGAGGAAGTGGCGGGTCAATTCAGATGATCCAGATTGTCTTTCAGGTCACAAGCGTAAAGCCATTGGTCGATCTCCATCGCAGACCAACCCATCGCATTTGAGGAGATCTTCACGAGCGAGACGTAGTCGACCCACTCTTTCGAACTGTAAGCGCGCATCATTTGCTTGGCGCTACCGCGTTCCAATCGGGTGCCGGTCCGCACGAAGCCCAAATGGTTTAGCGTCGTCCAGGCTCGCCGGTCGATTACTGGCCATCTATCCGGATGCGTCCAGCACAGCAGCGCCGAGGCGCGCGGAATATCTACTCCGCGCAAACTCGTAAGAAGGCCAATCCTCACACGCTCATCTTCAAGCTTAGATGAAAACGCAATACGTGTAACGGCCTCAACGATATGGGGCTCGTTCAACGCAACATAATGCATGCCCTGCGAAGACTTCAGCTTTGCTAGACGTAAGAACTCATCGAACTTTAAGTAGCCGCGCTCACGAACCGGCGCCATCAAGGCAGAAAGCGCACGAACCTCATCAAGTAGCGGCGGCCGGAGCGATGGCCAGCCGCGCGCCTCAATGATTCCCGCTAGCTTCCTGCCTTCCGCTTCCATCAGACCGTCAGCTTGGTGCGGGCGAACTCGCAGGCCGTTTCGAACTTCTCGACCGCCTCGCGGGCCTCTTCGAGGGTGATGTTCAGCGGCGGCAGGATGCGGACCAGGTTATCGCCGCCGCCGGCGACCAGCAGTTTGGCCTCGTCGCGGGCCCAGCCCATGAAGTCGCGGTTGTTGGGGACCAGCTTGACCCCCACCAGCAGCCCCTTGCCGCGCACCTCGACGATCACGTCGGGGAAGCGCTCGGCCAGGCCGTGCAGCTGCTGCTTCAGATAGCCGGCGATCTCGTTGACGTTGGCCAGGGTGGCGTCCGACGACACCTCGGCGAAGGCGGCTTGACCGACGGCCATGGCCAGGGGATTGCCGCCGAAGGTCGAGCCGTGGGCGCCGACCGTCATGCCCTTCGCGGCTTCAGCCGTCGACAGGCAGGCGCCGATGGGGAAGCCGCCGCCGAGGGCCTTGGCGATGGCCATGATGTCCGGCGCCATGCCGGCCCATTCGTGGGCCCATAGCTTGCCGGTCCGGCCCATGCCGCACTGGACCTCATCGAAGATGATCAGGACGCCATGCGCGTCGCACAGTTCGCGCAGGCCGCGCAGGCACTGTTCCGGCATGGCGCGGCAGCCGCCCTCGCCCTGCACCGGCTCGACGATGATGGCGGCGGTGGTCGGGTTGGCGATGGCGGCCTTGATGGCGTCGTGGTCGCCCCACTTCAGCTGATGGAAGCCTTCCATCTTGGGCCCGAAGCCCTCGGTGTAGCTGGGGTTGGCGGCGGCGTTGATGGCGCCATAGGTGCGGCCGTGGAACGAGCCGTCGAAGCCGTAGATGTCGATGCGTTCCGGCTGGCCGTTGGCCGAGTGGAACTTGCGCGCCGTCTTCAGCGCGCACTCGACGGCTTCCGTGCCCGAGTTGGTGAAGAAGACCACGTCGGCAAACGACTTTTCGCACAGGGCGTCGGCCAGGGCGTCCTGGCCCGGAATCTTGAAGATGTTGGAGACGTGCCACAGCTTCTCGGCCTGATCCTTGACCGCCTGCACCAGCTTGGGGTGGGCGTGGCCGAGGGCGTTGGTCGAGATGCCCGAGACGCAGTCCAGATACTCGGTCCCGTCGGTGGACCACAGGCGGACGCCCTGGCCGCGCTCCACTTCCAGCGGCGCGCGATTGTAGACACCCATCAGATGACCGGACACTGGCAAACTCCATAAAGAGCGACGGCCCCGCAACCTTGGCTGCGGGACCGCTTTGAAAAAGGCGACGAACTTGTCGGGCGCTATTTGCGCTTAGTCAACACCGCGCCGACCACTGTCAGCGCAGTTGCGCGTCCAGTTTCTGGATCAGGGCCGCATAGGTGGCGCCGGCGGTGGCGATGGTCGCGCCTTCGACAGCCTCGATGGCGTCGTCCTTGGAGTGGATGACGCGGAAGACCTGGGGCACGAAGCCCTCGGCCAGGCCGTTTTCCTTGCCGCCGTTGAAGGCCAGCCACATCTGGTGCGCGCCGACCTCATCCTGGAAGCCCAGCGACACCACCGGCGCGCCCGCCGCCGAGAAGGCGCGGTCGTCCGAAGGCGGATACTCGGGGAAGCCGACGCACTGCAAGGCGCGCTCGGCGCACAGTTCCTGGGTGGCGCGGGTGACGAAGGCCGACTGCGGCCCGTTGTTCTGGCCGTACATCAGGGTGTCGCCATAGGCGGCGACGTCCGAGTTCACCACGGCGGCGACATTGGCGACGCCGTGCGCCTCGATCCACTTCCTGGCGCCGATCAGGCCCAGCTCTTCCTGATCGAAGAAGATGACGCGGACCCGGTGGGTCAGCGGCTTGTCTCGCAGGATCTTGGCCGCTTCGATCAGGGCCACGACCGAGCCGGCGTTGTCGATCACGCCTTGCGACATCGTCCCGTCGCGCAGCTTGACCGCGTCATAGTGGGCGGTGAGCAAAATCTCCTTCGGACCATCGCCAATCGTCACGACGACATTGGCGCCCTGCATCGGCCCGGCGCGACCGCCGCCCTCGAAGGTCTCGACGGTCGGGTTGAAGCCGGCGGCGCGCAGCTGGCCCACCAGAACGGTCATCCGCTCGGCGTTGGACGGCTGGACGTAGGCGCCGACCTGGGCCTTCAACGCTTCCGCGTCTTGAGCGGCCGCAGGCGTGGACAGAAGCGCAGCGGCGGCGACGGCCGACGCCAGAACGGATCGAAACAGCATAAGAACCTCCCAAGCCCCTCCCCTGGGGCGTTCGGTTCTGCCTAATGGTTCAACTCTTCAGACGCCAGCCCGAGCGGAACACCAGCCAGCAGGCCGCGCCCATCAGCACGGTCAGCACGGCGCTCATGATCACGCCGACCCACAGGTTGCCCTCGGCGTGGCCGATGAAGCCCGCCCGGAAGCCGTCGATCAGGTAGAAGAAGGGGTTGAAGCGGCTGATGCTGGCGAACGGCTCCGGCAGGCTGTCGATCAGGTAGAAGGTGCCCGACAGGAAGGTCATCGGCATGACCACGAAGTTCTGCACCGCCGAAAGGTGGTCGAACTTCTCGGACCACAGACCCGCCAGCACGCCCATCATCCCCATCAGCAGGGAGGCGATCAGGCCGAACCAGACGATCAGGGCGACGTTGGCCAGACCCAGCTTCGCAAACGGCAGGACACACAGGGCCGTCACCAGACCGACCGCCACACCGCGCGTCGCCGCGCCCAGGGTAAAGCCGATGGTCAGCTCCAGCGGGCTGAGCGGCGGGGTCAGGAAGTCGGTGGCCGTGCCCATGATCTTGGCCTGGATCAGGCTGGACGAGGCGTTGGCGAAGGCGTTCTGAAGAATGGCCATCATGATCAGGCCCGGCGCCACGAACTCGGCGAAGGGGGTGCCGTGCAGCGGCGGGCGCGCGCCTTTCAGCGCCACCACGAAGACCAGCATGTAGAGCAGGGTCGTCACCACCGGCGCCGCGACCGTCTGGGCGCCCACCTTCCAGAAACGGCGCACTTCGCGCAGGTAAAGGGTGCGCAAGCCCACCCAGTTGATGCCGTCGTATCGACGCGGCTGGGGCAGGCCGGAGGGGCGAGTAGAGGCGAGATCGGTCTTCATGGAGGCCCAGATGCGCCCGCTAAGCTGGTTTCGCAAGGCGCCCGACGTTCGATGAAGCGGCGCAAAACTGATTCAAAACGGGACGTTAACCACACTACATCTGGTTTCTGTGGACAGCTGAATTGCCACATCTTGCGTGTTTTAAGGGCTGCTTTACGATTAGTAGCAGGTCGAGGCGGGGAAATTCGTCGGCGACCCAAGATATTGAATCCGATCCCCGGGAGGGTGGCCATGACCACAGCTAGCTGGACTGAAGACCGCGTCGGCGCGCTGAAGAAGCTCTGGCTGGAAGGCCAGTCGGCAAGCCAGATCGCCAAGACCCTCGGCGGCGGCGTGACCCGCAACGCCGTGATCGGCAAGGTGCACCGCCTGGGCCTGTCGGGCCGCGCCGCGCCGTCGCAACCGGCCCGCACCACCTTCCGCGCCGCCGCCCGTCCGCGCCCCGCCGCGCCGGCGGCTCCGGTTCAGGCCCCGTCGGCTCCGCGCCGCATCGAGGCCGCCGCCCCGCGTCCGGTCATGGCCGTTCAGCCCTCAGCTCCCGCCCCCATGCCGGAACTGCCCGGCACGGCCACGGTGATGACCCTGGGCGCCCACATGTGCAAATGGCCGATCGGCGACCCGTCGTCGCGCGAGTTCAGCTTCTGCGGCCGCCGCGCCACGGAAAACGTCTATTGCGGCGAACACGCCCGCGTCGCCTACCAACCGCAAGTCCGCCGCGGCGCGTCCAAGGACGGCGCCACCGAGCTGGCGCGTTCGCTTCGCCGTTATATCTAAGAGCGCTATCGCTCGCCGCGCGGCGGCTCGCTGCTTGAGCGCGTCGAGTGTCTGACCTTCTCCCGTCCAGTTCGCTGGACGGGAACAAGGCTAGGGCTGCGGTTCATCCGGGTTGACGCAGCCCTATCGCCCTCGCCTCGCGGCGGGGGTTTTTCTTTGGTCGAGACACCCCCTTACTCGCCGTCATCCCGGGGCCGCGCAGCGGAACCCCGGACCCAGACGCCTGATAGGCGCACCGTCGCTTCCGATCTGACCGTCTGGGTCCCGGATCGGCCCTACGGGCCGTCCGGGATGACGGCAAAATCTAAGGATCAGTTCAGCGTCCGCCGCGTGTCCGGCACGTCCAGAGAAAACGCCGGGATGGCCGCCTCGAACATCCGCCCGTCCACGTCGGTCATGTAATAGGCCCCAACCATAGAGCCCGATGGCGCGCCCAGCGGGCAGCCCGAGGCGTAGGAATAGCTGTCGCCGGCCTCGATCACCGGCTGTTCGCCGACCACGCCCTGACCGCGCACCTCTTCCACATGGCCGTAGGCGTCGGTGATGGTCCAGCGGCGCGCCACCAGCTGCACCGGCGATCCGGTCAGGTTGACGATCTCGATCTGATAGGCCCAGACCCAGCGCCCCGCCGCCGGGTCCGACTGGGCCGCCAGATAGGAGGGGCGGACGCGAACGACGACGCCTTCGGTTTCGGCGGTATAGGCAGGAGGGGCGTGCATGCGCTATATGCAGCCCGCCGACCTCGGGGTTCAACCCGTCTGGCGCCTCGGATGTCGCATTCCGAAGCGAGACAGGCGGAAAAATCCGTGTGAGACAGGACGGCATGAGCATCTTCGAGATTCCCGCCCAGCCCGGCATTCTGCCCTATCAGAGCATCGAGACCCTGATCGCCACAGGCGCGATCCGGTCCGACACCCCCTTCGATCATGATCAGGTGCAGCCGGCCAGCCTGGACCTGCGTCTGTCGAACCAGGCCTGGCGCGTGCGCGCCTCCTTCCTGCCCGGTCAGCGCAAGGTCGAGGACCGGATCAAGGACGTGGCCATGCACACGGTCGACCTGTCGGGCGGCGTGGTGCTGGAAAAGGGCTGCGTCTATATCGCCCGCCTGCAGGAACGCCTGACCCTGCCGCGCGGCCTGAATGCCCGCGCCAACCCCAAGAGCTCGACCGGCCGCGTGGACGTCTTCGTCCGCCTGCTGACCGATCAGGGCGGCAGCTTCGACGACGTGGACGAGGGCTATGACGGCCCCCTCTATCTCGAGATCGCGCCCCAGACCTTCTCCATCCTGGTCCAGCCCGGCACCCGCCTGAACCAGCTGCGCCTCAAGGCCGGCGAGCCGCCGAAACTTGAGACCCGCAGCGTCGGCGTCGATCTGGAAGCGGGCGAGCACGGCATCGTCGGCTTCCGGGGCCGTCGTCACGCCGGGGTCGTCAACATGGACCACATCGACGGCCACGACCCGCGCGACTTCTGGGAGCCGCTGACGCTCCGCCGCAACGAACTGCTGCTGGACCCGGGCGAGTTCTACATCCTGGCCTCGCGCGAAGCGGTCGAAATTCCGGTGGATCAGGCCGCCGAGATGACCCCCATCGACCCCTCGGTCGGCGAGTTCCGCGTCCACTACGCCGGCTTCTTCGATCCCGGCTTCGGCACGGACGAGGCCCATGGCGCCGGATCGAAAGGCGTGCTGGAGGTTCGCACCCACGACACCCCCTTCCTGCTGGAACACGGCCAGATCGTCGCCCGACTGGTCTATGAGCCGCTGACGGAGCGCCCCTCACGCCTCTATGGCGAAGGCGGCAGCCACTATCAGAGCCAGGGCCTGAAGCTGTCGAAACACTTCCGCCCCTGGGGGTAGGTTCGACTTTCCTCCCCATTCCATGGGGAGGGGGACCACGAAGTAGTGGAGGGGGCGGCACAACGATCAGCCGTCGAGATGCCCCCTCCGTCACGTCGCCTTCGGCGCCGCGCCACCTCCCCATGGAATGGGGAGGAAAAAGCCATCCTCAGGTCAGCCGGTTCGCCTTCCTCAGGCTGGGGAAGACCTTGGCCCATATCCCCGTCGCGGCCAGGGCCCCGACTCCGCCGAACACCGCCGCCCCGATCGGCCCGAGCAGGCGCACCATGACGCCTGAATAGGCCTCGCCCAGTTCATTGGAGGCGCCGATGAACAGCATGGACACCGAGGAGACCCGGCCGCGCATATGATCCGGCGTGGCCAGCTGGATCAGGGTCTGGCGGATGTTGACGCTGATCATGTCCGCCCCGCCGCCGATGAAGAGGGCCAGGGCGCTGAGCCAGACCCAGTGCGACAGGCCGAAGGTCAGGGTGGACAGGCCGAACACCGCCACCGCCGCGAACATCCAGCGCCCGCCGTGCTTCACGATGGGGAAGCGGCTCAAATACAGCGCCACCAGCAGGGCCCCGCCCCCGAACGAGGCCCGCAGCAGGCCGAAGCCCTGCGGTCCCACATGCAGGATGTCGCGCGCGAAGATCGGCGTCAGCAGGGCCACGCCCGCCAGCAGAACCACGACCAGATCCAGCGAGATGGCGCCCAGGACGATCTTGGTCTTCCAGACATAGGACAGACCCTCCTTGACCAGTTCCAGCGGCCCCACCCCGGTCTCAACGAACTGCGGCTTGCCCTTGGTGCGGATCAGCAGGAAGCAGCCGATGGCCACGAAGAACAGCGCCATGGCCGAGGCGTAGGCCCAGGGCACGGCGAAGCCGACGATGACGCCGCCGAGCGCCGGGCCGGCGATGGCCCCGGTCTGGAAGGCGATGGACTGGGCCGCGATGGCCGGCGGCAGGGCCTTGCGCCCCACCACCATGGGCAGGAAGGCCTGGCTGGCCGGGGCCAGGAAGGCGCGCGCCGCGCCGAACACGGCGGCCACGGCCAGCAGCCCCCACAGCGGCGGCGACCCGTGCAGGGCCATGGCGAGAAAGGCCAGGGCGCACAGGCTCTCGACCACGATGGACAGGGTCACGGTGTGCTTGCGGTCGCGCCGGTCGGCCATGGCCCCGGCGGGCAGGGTGAAGGCCAGCAGCGGCAGGAACTGGCACAGGCCCACCAAGCCCAGATAGAGACTGGCCTCGGCGATCGGATGGTCCCGGCGGGCGATCTCATAGACCTGCCACAACAGGGCCGAGGACTGGATCTGGATGCCCAGAACCGCCGCCACCCGCCCGACCCACAGCAGGCGAAAATCGCGAATAGCCCAGGGGCTGGAGGGCCCGCCGTCATGGGACTCTGGCGGCAAGGGCGGCTGGGGCGGAACCGTCGGGGCGGTGTCGATACTGTCTGTGGTCACGTTCTTCGAGGCGTTTTCGGATAGGGGGTTCCGTCGCGATGGAAGTAGCGGTCGGCGCCCTTTGGAAGGATCATGTCGATGTCGGGATAGTCGCAGGCGTCTTCCGTCGGGCGGCGCGAACCGACCTCCAGCAGCACCGCCTCACGGTCGCTGCGGTTTTCTATTCTGTGGCCGTTGGCGACGCCCGCCTTGAAGCCGGCGCAGTCACCGACGACCAGAACCGTCTCGCCGTCCTCCTCGACCAGGACCACCTCGCCTTCCAACACCCAGACGAACTCGTCTTCGGCGCTGTGCCAGTGCCGCTGGCTGGACCAGGCCCCGGCGGGCAGGCGCAACAGGTTGACCCCGAACTGGTCCAGACCGGCCGCATCGCCCAGCCGCCAGCGCCGCCGCGACTTGCACGGGGCGGCGAATTCTTCCGGGTAGCCCGTCCCATGTCCGGTGGGCGCATTGTCGATGTCGATTTTCGGCACGGTTTCGGGCCTTCTCGCGGATGCGGGATATGCCTAAAGCATAGAGCCCATGAGCGCCGCATCACATTCCGTCATCGATCCTGTCGAACTGACCCGCGACCTGATCCGCATCCCCTCCGTCACCCCCGCCGACGAAGGGGCGATGGACGTGCTGGAACGCACCCTGACCGGCCTGGGCTTCACCTGCCGCCGCATGGTGTTCGAGGGGCCGACCGGCGTGGGTCATGACGCCCGCATCGAGAACCTCTACGCCCGGCGCGGCACGGCCTCGCCCAACCTCTGCTTTGCCGGCCACACCGACGTGGTGCCGACCGGCGACGTCGCCGCCTGGACCGCCGCCCCGTTCGAGGGCGAGACCCGCGACGGCATCCTGTACGGACGCGGCGCCGTGGACATGAAGGGCGGCATCGCCGCCTGGGTCGCCGCCGTCTCGCGGGTCCTGTCGGAAGGCGACGTGCCCGGCTCCCTCTCCTTCCTGATCACCGGCGACGAGGAAGGCCCGGCCCTGCACGGCACCAAGCGCGTGGTCGAGGCCCTGATGGCCGAGGGCGAGGTCATCGACGCCTGCGTGGTCGGCGAACCGTCCTCGGCCCACCACCTCGGCGACATGATCAAGGTCGGACGGCGCGGCTCGCTCAACACCTGGATCACCGTCCACGGCAAGCAGGGCCACGTCGCCTATCCCGACCGCGCCGCCAACCCGGCCCCCGTCGTGGCGAAATTGCTGGCCCGCCTCGACGCCCACGTGCTGGACGACGGCTATCCCGAATTCCCGCCGTCGAACCTTGAGATCACCACCATCGACGTGGGCAATCCGGCGACCAACATCATCCCGGCCGAGGCGAAGGCGCGGCTCAACATCCGCTTCAACCCGACCCATACCGGCGACGGCCTGATCGACTGGCTGAACCGTGAGACGGGCCTCGTCCAGGCTGAGACCGGCCTGCGCATCGAGCTGACCCACATGTGCTCGGGCGAAGCCTTCCTAACCGAGCCGGGCGTCTTCGTCACGGCGGTGCAGGACGCGGTGGAGGCGAGCCTGGGCCGCCGCCCCGAGGCCTCGACCACCGGCGGCACCTCGGACGCCCGCTTCATCCGCGCCCTGTGCCCGGTGCTGGAGCTGGGCCTGGTCGGCCAGACCATGCACCAGGTGGACGAGCGCGTGCCCGAGGCCGAGCTGCGCGCCCTGACCGACGCCTATCAGGCGGTCATCGGCACGGTGTTCGAACGCCTCTGATCAGGGCGTCCGAACACCGCCAAGGCCTTAGTTGCCGCGATAGGTGCTGTAGCCGTAGGGGCTGACCACCACCGGCACGTGATAGTGGACGCTGGGGTCGACCACCTGGAAGACCACGTCGATCTCCGGGAAGAAGGGCGGCGTCGTCGGCTCGCCGTAACGCGACATGTCGAACACCAGGCGATAGGTCGCCGCCTCGGTCTTGATCGCGTCGCCGAACGAGCGGACCCGGCCGTTCTCGTCGGTGCGGCTGGTCGCCAGATCGCGCCAGCCGCCTTCGGTCGACTTGATCTGCAGCGTGACCGGGACGTCCCGACCGCCGACGCCGCGCGCCAGATCCAGTACGTGGGTCGAAATAGTCTCCGCGGCGACGGGAAAGGCGCAGGCGGAAAGGGCGGCGGCCACGGCGAGGGCGCGAAGGTTCATCGGACGATCTCCTGACAAGAGAAATGCAGCGCGGCCTTATTCGCGCGAAAGACGGCGACGGATGGGTCGCGCCCCACATTTCATCAGTCTGCGAAGATCAGGCTTCGCCCGCCGCCTCCAGCCGGGCGATGCGACGATCCATGTCCGCGACCTGATCCTTGAGACGTTGCTTTTCCGAGGCCATATCGACCGGCGTGCCGTCCTCATAGGTCAGCTGCGCGCCCTTCTCGATCAGGTCGAGGCGGTAGAGGGCGGTGACGCGGGTCGCCTTGAACCGCTCCAGTTCGCTGGCCTTGTCGAGCGCCATCAGAGCGCCGCCACGACGATGATCTCGACCAGATAGTCGGGCGAGGCGAGCTTGCCTTCGCTTGTGGCGCGGGCCGGCGGATTGGCCTTGTCGACCCAGGCGTCCCATACCGCGTTCATGGCGTCGAAGTCGGCGATGTCGGCCAGCCAGATGGTGGCCATCAGGATCCTGGACTTGTCGGTGCCCGCCTGGGCCAGCAGGGCGTCGATCTCGGCCAGGGTCGTCTTGGTCTGGGCCGTGACGTCGTCGCCCGGCTCGCCGACCTGACCGGCGAGATAGACGGTGTTTCCGTGGATGACGGCCTCGCTCATGCGAGCGCCGGGCTGGATGCGGGTGATCATGAGTAGGGCTCCTGAAATCGGGCCCCCGGCTTACCCCAGCCACATCTCCATCGCCAGCAGAGCGGCGCCGAAGACCGCCGCGAATGAAATGCAGAAGAAGACCGCTTCCCGCACAGGGCTGCGCGCGGGACGCAGCGGCGCGGTGGACGGCAGATTGATCGGCAGGCGCGACATCGGCGGACCCTCGTCAGGAAGGGTGAGGATGCGCCCCCATGCTTACGCCTTGATAAACAGAAACAATCAGTTTTCCGGGACCTTTTTGTGAACTTCCTGTGGCGCGGCCTGAGACTGCTTGCGCCCGCCCGCGCGAACGCCGATCTTCAGACCTCATGAGCAAGACGCCCAAGTCCTTCAAAATATCCAAAACGCGCTGGAACGAGGTGGTTCTGGTGTGCCGAAAATGCTCCAAGAAGCTGGACGGCGGCTTTGGTCCCGACGGCGACAAGACGCTGAAGAAGGCCCTTCGGCGCTATCTGCATGCCGGCAAGGGCCGAAAGGCCGACCTGGCGGTCGTCGGCGCCGACTGTTTTGATGTCTGTCCCAAGGATGCGGTGGTGGCGGTCAACGCCCGTCGGCCGGAGGAATTGCTGATCGTGCCGGCCGGGGCCGACCTGTTCGAGGTCAAGGCCAGACTGGGTCTGGACGACGGACGTCGCCTCAAACCGCCGTCGCCCGCCGCCGATCCTGTCGAGACGACTTCCTAAAGTCGAAAAGCCGTGTCAGAGGCAAATCCATGGACACGACCCGTATCGAGAAGCGTATCGGCGTGCGCGCGCCGTCGGACCGCATCTGGGAGATTCTGTCGGATCTCGAGAACTGGCACGCCTGGAACCCCTATGAGACAGGGGTCACCGGGGCCCTGGCCTTTGGCGCAAGCATCAGTCTGACCGAGGCTCTGCCCGGCATGGCCGAGCGTCAGGTTCAGGCCCGCCTCGGCGACTGGCAGCCCTATTCGCAGCTGGTCTGGGCGGAAAGGCGCGGCTTCATGTTCAACGCCATCCGCTATTACGAGATCGAGGAGCTGGAGCGCGGCAACTGCATCGTCTCCAACGGCGCCATCTTCTCGGGCCTGAGGGGCGAGTTGTTCCACGACAAGCACCGCAAGACGATCCGCAGCGCCTATGATGATATCAGCGAGGCCCTGAGGCGCGCCGCCGAGGGCTGACGGTCCGGGAGCCGATTATCCGCCGCCGTTGGCCTTCATCATATCCGTAATGTTGATGATCGCCGGTCCCAGGATCACGATGAACAGCACCGGCAGGAAGAAGATGATCATCGGCACGGTCAGCTTCGCCGGCAGAGCCGCGGCCTTCTTCTCGGCGGCGGACAGGCGCAGGTCGCGGTTTTCCTTGGCCATCACCCGCAGGGCGCTGCCCAGCGGCGTGCCGTAAGTCTCGGCCTGGGTCATGGCCGTGGCCACCGACTTGATGCCGGGATGGTTGGTCCGCTTGGCCATGCCCTCGTAGGCCATGCGGCGCTCGGGCAGATAGGACAACTCAGCCGACAGCAGGCTCAGCTCCTCGGCCAGTTCGATCGACTGGCTGCCGACCTCCTGGCTGACCTTCTGGATCGCCGCTTCGATCGACATGCCGGACTCGACGCAGATCAGCAGCAGGTCCAGCGAGTCGGGGAAGGCTGCGACGATCGACTGACGTCGCTGTGAAATCCGGTTCGAGACATAGATGTTGGGAGCGTAGAAGCCCGCCGCGAACGCCGCGCCGACAATGCCCAGGATCATGGTCGGCGGCTGGCCGAAGTCATTGACGACCAGCAGATATAAGGCCACCAGCCCGCCGAAAAGGAAGGGCATGGTGAAGCGGAAGAAGTAGAAGGCGTTCAGCGGCTTGGGCCCGCGCCAGCCCGCCTGGATCATGTTCTCGGCGACCTTGGGATCTTCCAGGAGCTTGACCAGGTTCAGGCGTTCGACCACGCGCTTCTTGAAGCTCTCGTCGCTGTGGCGCAGGCTGGCGCCGACCCCGGCGCCGCCCGCATTCATCGCTTGCCGCGAGCGACGGCGCAGCTCCTCGCGTCGGTCGGCCACGGCCTGCATTCGCTTGGTCAGGGGCGCGCCGCCGGAATAGGAGCCGAGCAGGGTCAGGACGCTGGCGAAAACGGCGACGCCGACCCCGATGCTGAGCAGATTCTGAACGTCGGTGATGAATTGAATGAAGCCGTTCATTCGCCCGCCCGCCTCAATACTTGAACGAAATCATGCGCTTCATCGTGAAGACGCCCATCGCCATCCAGACCGCCGATATCAACAGCAGGAACTGACCGCGCGGATCTGTGAACAGCAGCCCCATGTAGCCGGGGCTGGACAGGCTCACCATGATCATCACCACCGGCGGCAGGGAGGCGATGATGCCGGCCGAGGCCACCGCCTCGGACGACAGGGCCTTGATCTTCTCGCCCATCAGGCGTCTGGCGCGCAGCACCGTCGTCAGATTGCTCAGCGCCTCGGCCAGGTTGCCGCCGCTCTTCTGCTGGATGGCGATGACGATGGCGAAGAAGTTCAGTTCCGGCGTCGGCATCCGCTCGTACATCTTGTCCAGCGCCTGGCTGAGCGACAGCCCCACGCCCATGCTCTCGACCAGACGCTGGAACTCGCCCGCGAGCGGCTGTGGGCTCTCGCGGGCGATGATCTTGAAGCAGTCATGGACCGGCAGACCGGTCTTGATGCCGCGCACCAGGATATCGACCGCATCGGCGAAGGCCATGGAGAACTGTTTCATCCGCTTCTTGCCCAGGAAGCCGACGATCCAGCGCGGCAGGCCCAGCCCCAGGGCCAGCCCGACGCCCAGAGCCAGAAGGATATGCAGCCCCGCCACCAGGGCGATCAGGAAACCGACGCCCCCGACGACGACGCTGATGATGACAAAGGTGCGCAGGCTCATGGACAGACCGGCCTGCTTCAGCTTGGCCGCCACGGTCATACGCGCCTTGCGCTCGTTCCGCTCCACTTCCTGAAGTTGACTCAGAATCTGCTTGCGCCGGGCCTCGGGCGTATTGGCCACGACGGCGGCGTTGCGCTTGGCCGCCGTGGCCTCACGCGCCCCGCCGATGGCCTTGGCGCGTTTGACGGCCTGACCCGAGGCGTCGTCCCCGCTGACCAGAACCCAGCCCAGGCCGCCGATGGTGATGAAAGCCAGAAACGCCGCAAGAATGGGAAGCATCAGACCCTACTCCGCTGCGTCCAGAGCTTCAGCCAGTTCACGCTCCAGCCCGTAGTAGCGGGCGCGGTCCCAGAAGCGGGGACGGGCGATGCCGGTCGAGCGGTGGCGCCCGGTGATCTTGCCGTGGGCGTCCTCGCCGGTGATCTCATAGACGAACAGGTCCTGGGTCACGATCACGTCGCCTTCCAGCCCGACCACCTCGGTGATGTGGGTGATGCGGCGCGAGCCGTCGCGCAGGCGCGCGGCCTGGATGATGACGTCGACCGAGCCGACGATCATCTCGCGGATGGTCTTGGACGGCAGGCCGTAGCCGCCCATGGTGATCATCGACTCCATCCGGCTGATGGCTTCGCGCGGGGAGTTGGCGTGCAGCGTGCCCATGGAGCCGTCGTGGCCGGTGTTCATCGCCTGCAACAGGTCGAAGGCCTCGGGGCCGCGCACCTCGCCGACGATGATGCGTTCGGGGCGCATCCGCAGACAGTTCTTGACCAGATCGCGCATGGTGATCTGGCCCTGGCCTTCCAGATTGGGCGGACGGGTTTCCAGACGCACCACGTGCGGCTGCTGCAGTTGCAGTTCGGCGGCGTCCTCGCAGGTGATGACGCGCTCGGTCGGGTCGATGAAGGCCGTCAGGGTATTGAGCAGGGTCGTTTTGCCCGACCCCGTGCCGCCCGAGATGACCAGGTTGCATCGCGCCGCGCCGATGACGCCCAGGACGCGCGCGCCCTCGGGACTGATGGAGGCGTACTCCACCAGGTTCTTCATCGTCAGCTTGTCTTTTTTAAACTTACGAATGGTCAGCGTCGGGCCGTCGATAGCCAGCGGCGGGGCGATGACGTTGACGCGCGACCCGTCCGGCAGGCGGGCGTCGCAGATCGGGCTGGATTCATCGACCCGGCGGCCGACTTGGCTCACGATCCGCTGGCAGATGTTCATCAGTTGGGTGTTGTCGCGGAAGCGGACGTTGGTCAGCTGCACCTTGCCGCTGACTTCGATGAAGACCCGCCCGGCGCCGTTGACCATGATGTCGGCGATGTCGTCGCGGGCCAGCAGCGGCTCCAGCGGACCATAGCCGAGGACGTCGTTGACGATGTCCTGAACCAGGTGCTCCTGCTCGGCCACCGACATGGAGACGTTCTTGATCGCCACCAGTTCGGCGACGATATCGCGGATTTCCTCAGCCGCCGCCTTGGTGTCCAGCTGGGCCAGCTGCGACAGGTCGATGGTGTTCATCAACGCGTTGAAGATGGTGGTCTTCGTGGCGTGATAATAGTCGGACTGCTCGCGGACGATCTCAGCGACCGCCTGGGCCTTCTTCAGCTGTTCCAGACCGGCGGTGGCGCGCGGTCCCTTGGCCGGGCCGCCCGGCGTCGGCGCAGGGGCCTCGGCGCGGGGGCGCGCGGCCAGGGCGTCCAGGCGGTCGGCGGCGTCCGACGGCGGGCGCGCCGCGGCTTCCAGTTCCTCGATGGGAAAGGCGTCGACGGCGTCCAGCACATGCGTCTGCGCCGCCGGCTGAGGCGCCGGGGCGGGTCGGGGCGCGACCGCGACCCCGGGCTGGGCTGAACGCTTGCCGAACATGGCCTAGCGCTTCTTCTTCAACAGGCCGGCGAACAGGGAGACGCCTTTCGACGACCCTCCCTCGGCCTTGCCGCGCGGCGCAGCCGCGACCGGCAGTTCACGCCGGGACACGATCTGAGCCAGAGTCTGGAAGGCCTCAGCGGCCTTGGACTTGGCCCCGGCGTCGACGATCATCTGGCCATTGTTGGCCGCCGAACCGAAAACCTTGGCGTCGAAGGGAATGATCAGACTGGGGTGGACGCCCAGGGCGGCGCCGAAATCCTTTGCAGGGATTTCCGGGCGGCCCGGCACGCCGACCTGGTTCAACACCAGACGCGGCGGGGCGTCGTTGGGCCGGCCCTGCTTGATCAGGTCGATCATGTTCTTGGAGTTGCGCAGGGAGGCCAGATCGGGCGTGGCCACGATCACCACTTCGTCGGCCGAAATCAGGGTCTTGCGCATCCAGCCCGACCAGAGGTGGGGCAGGTCCAGCACCACGAAGGGCGCCGTCGAACGGATTCGGCTGGTCACCTCCTCGAAGGCGTCCGGCTGAATGTCCCAGTCGCCGTCCAGTGTGGCGGGCGCGGCGAACAGGCTCAGCTTGTCGGTGCAACGGACCATCATCCGGTCCAGCAGGGTCGCGTCCAGGCGATCCGGCTGGCTCAGGGCGTCGGCGACGCCGCCCAGCGGGTCCTGGTTGAAGTCCAGCCCGGCGGTGCCGAACGGCAGGTCATAGTCGACGATGACGGTGTTGACGCCGATCCGCTCGCTCATGGCGTAGGCGGTGTTGTGGGCCACGGCCGAGGCCCCGGCCCCGCCGCGCGCCCCGACGAAGGCGATGGACCGGCCGACGAAGGGTTGCGCCGGGTCAGCGAACAGGCCGCCGATGGCCGAGATCAGTTGCAGCGGCTGGACCGGCGCCACCAGATACTCGCTCACGCCCCGCCGCATCAGTTCGCGGAACAACAGGATGTCGTTGGTCGCGCCGATGACCACCACCTTGGTGCCCGCGTCGCAGACCTCGGCCAGTTGGTCGATCTCCCAAAGCAGGGTCTGCGGGTCCTTCAGGCACTCGACCACGATCAGCGGCGGGGTCGGCTCGGCCTGATAGGCCTCGATCGCCGCCGCGACGCCGCCCACGCGGATCTGGGTGGTGGCGCGCGACATGCGTCGATCCTGGCCCGCCCGCTCGGCGGCGGCCAGGGTGTCCTGGCGCTCGGCGAAGACGTGGACGGCGATGCGCGGGATCGACACCTCGACCGTATCGCCGGCAGCGACGGGTAGACCCGCCTCAGGAAAGGCGGGCGCCAAAGGCGAAACCGCGGCCGGCGCAGCGACCGCCGCCAGAGGAAGAAATGCAGCCGCAGCCGCCTCGGTCGTTTCGACCAGGCGTCCGACGGGGTTGTAGGCGTCGTCAGCCCCAGCCGCCTCGGCCGTCAGCGGATCAAGGGCCTCGATCACGCTTTCGACCGTGTCGGGCCGGGCGTCAAACGTCGCTGCGTCCAGCGAGCGAGGCGCAGCGTCGATGAAGTCGTCGTCAAGATCGAAACCGTCCAGAGCGTCGAACTCCTGAGTGGCGAAGGATTGGGTCATGAGGATCAATTCACCGCGTTGGAGACGCGTGATTGGGAAATCAGCTCTTCCCGCTGGGCGGCGGTCCGCTCGCCCTTCCGGTGATCGTCGAACACGACGCTGCGACGACCCGCATCGCTGGGGGTCATGGCGCGCGGCGCGACGATATCGCGCGGGTTGGCGATCTGGGCCGCCAGGTTGGCGTTGACCGCACAACCAAAATTCGACGCCGACTGATTATCGCCCGTGCGGCCGAGACTGCCCCATGCGGTTCCGCATTGCGGCACGACGGCGCGAACCGTCTCAAACCCGACCAGGACCGGGGCGCGAGGGTCCGGCCCGGCGTAGCTGGTCAGACGAATACGATGATCGGGAGCGCCCGCCGCGACCAGCGCGGTCTTGACGTTCCAGGCCATCTGGATCGCCGCCGGATCGTCGCCGGCCGGAGCTTCGACCACAAGTGTGGGCGCGCCCTCGATGGCGAAGCGGTTGACAAGGTCGTTCACGGCCGCCTGCTGATTGGCCGACAGACCCGTTTCATGAACGGCCAGGGCGATGCGATCCAGGCCCGGCTCGACCTGAAGACTGTAGCGCGAGAGCGGCGTCAGCGGCGCTTCGCCGCCCAGACTGGCGGGACCGCCCATGCAGCCGGCCAGGGTCATGGCGGCAAGGCTCAGAGCCGCGCTCTTGGACAAAAAGGAGGGGGCGGAACGGGTCATGGCGTTCACTCGATCACATAGCCGACCGGCCCCTGCCATCCTGCGCCCGTCCGGGCGGAGGGGGCGGGCGAGCCATAGGCCTGATTCAGTTGGCCGAAGAAGATGGTCTGGGCGTCGCTGGCGATGCGCAGGCCGTCGGCGGGCGTCTGCATCCGGCCCGGCGCGGTCGGGTTGACCACATAGGCCTCGACGATCACCACCAGTTCGGTCTCGCCCATCAGATAGTCGCGCGAGCGGAACAACTGGCCCAGCACCGGCAGGTTGGTCGCGCCCGGCAGTCCGTCGACGGTCTGGCGCGTCGATTCCTGCAACAGGCCGGCGATCATCATGGATCCGCCCGACGGCAGTTCAACGGTGTTCTCGCTGCGGCGGACCGACAGGCCGGGAAGGGAAACCGCCGAGGGGGTGCCGGCGCCGATGGTCAGCCCCCCCTGTGGCGTCAACTCGGACACCTCGACCTTGACCTGCAACGAAATGCGGCCCTCGGACAGGACGAGCGGGCGGAAGCTGAGGCCGACGCCGAAGGGTTTGTAGGCGACGGTGATCTGGCCGTTCTGATCGCGTCCGGCCGGAACCGGGAACTCGCCGCCCGCCAGGAAGCTGGCGGCCTCGCCGTTGACCGAGGTCAGGTTGGGTTCTGCCAGGGTGCGGACCAGCCCGACCCGCTCAAAGGCCTTGATCGTGGCATTGCCCTTGTTCAGGCCGTCCGAACCCGGTCCGGTTCCGGGTTGGGCCGTGTCCCAGTTCGACGGGTCGCCCGGCGCGCCGCCGTTCACCGTGACGTTGCACAGGCTCCCGGCCGGGAAGCCGGCGCCGCAGGGCGCCTGCATCTGATAGTTCTTGGTGGTGTCGCGCGACACGCCGCCGCTGACGCCGCCCAGGAGGCTGCCGTTCACGCCCCAGGTCGCGACATTGCCCAGCATCCACTGGGTGTCGCCGATGCGGCCGAGCACGGCTTGGGTGTCGAAGCCCAGTTGCTTGATGGCGCTGCGCTGCACCTCGACCACACGGACGCGCAGGGTCACCTGATCCGAGCCGGCGACGCTGATCATGTTCATGACCTTGTCCGGGCTGGCGACAAAGGCGCGCGCGACCTGAACCGCGCGGTCGGCCTCCGCCGGACTGGAAGCCGTGCCGGTCAGGATGATGCTGTCGTTGACGGCTTCGGCGCGCACATCGGCGCCCGGCGCGACGCGGGTCAGGGTGTCCTGAAGCGCGCTCGTCCCGGCGTCCACGCGGACGCGCAGAGCCAGTATGGTGCGCCCGGCGGCGTCCAGGAAGATGGCGTCTGTCTCGCCCCCGGCCAGGCCGATGACCGTGATCCGGCGCGGCGAGTGCAGCATGGCCTCGGCCACGCGGGGATTGGAGACGATGACGTCGCGCGCGTCCGCCGGAAGATCCACCGCAAAGGAGGTCCCGCGCGGCAGGTTGACCATCCGCGGCGTCGAGGCGACGACCTGGGCCTGAGCGGCCAAGGGCGCGGACGCGACTGCGCCGAGGCCCAGAAGCGAAACGCAGGCCAGGGCGATCATACGGTTCATGGCGGGCTTTCTCATCGAACGACCACAGCCTCTGCCTGTCCTTCGCGATAGACGCGCACGACCTTGGCGGCGGCCTCGCTGCGACGCGTCGCGGCGGCGGTCCGGCCCGACGGACCGGCCGTGTCGGCATAGGATCGCAGCACCAGCGACAGGTCGCCCTCGGACTTGGCCAACGCCAGGATCTCCGCATCGGGGCCGCTGATTTCCAGGGTGGCGGTGGCGCCGACCACAGCCAGAGCGTCGTCGGCGGCGCGGGTCGTCTGGTCAATGGCCAGAACCTTGACGTTCTGCATGACGGTGGCGGTGATGAAGCGGGCGGCCTCTGCGCCCGGCCCCTTGACCTCGCGGGTCAGCAGGACGTCGGCGCGGTCGCCGGGCAGGATGAAGCCGCCCGCGGCGGTCTCGACCGACACCCGGATGGCCATGGCCCTCATGCCGGGCTCCAGATAGGCGGCCATGTAGCCGCTGTCGCCGGCGCGCACGATCTTGCGGGCGACGATGGGCTCTCCGGCGAGGATGGGTTCGCGAACGACAGCGCCGATATAGGCGGCCTTGGCGCCGCCGGTGCTCAGCGCGGTCGCGGCGCTCGCGGCGGCCTCTGCGGCCTTCTTGACCTTTTCGGCCTTGTCATCGGCGGGTTTGGCGTCGGCGGCGGCCTCAGGCGCAGCGGCGCCGGGAACGGACACGCTGCCGTCCGTGATGAAGACGGGATTGACCTCGGCCACCGGCCAGTCCTTCCAGGACAGGTCGCCATCGGTCAGGCGTTTGCCGGGCTCCAGATCCCTGGCGGCGACCAGGACCTTGGCCATGGGCGGAGCCTCGACAGCCACGGCGACGGCGGTCGGCTTGCCGGAGGAGCCCATGGCGCGCACCACCAGGGCCAGACCGATGGCGGCAACGGCCGCGATGCAGATGACGGCGATCTTGGCGGGTTTCATCGACGGTCTCCGGCAGGCGCGGCGACGCGGATTCGGTCCTTCGCCCCCTGCCGTTAACGATAGTGGCCTCTTTCTGTTAACGCCTCCCTAAGCCGCGCGTGGGCCGCAAGGGGCGAGATCAGCCGCTAATGAAGGTCCTCACGAGGGGGCTGGCCGGGTAGGCCAGAAGGGCGCCGACGGCGATCGCCACGCCATAGGGGACGTCGCCCTTGGGCTCCAGCAGACGCCCGACCCAGGCCGGTCCGTTCACGGTGTAGAATTGCAGATGGGCGCGCGCCAGGATCAGCACCAGACACAGACCGCCGCCCGCCATCGCTGTGAACAGCAGGAAAGGCAGGGCGCCTTGCAGGCCCAGCCAAAGCGTGACGGCCGCGAGGAGCTTGGCGTCGCCGCCGCCCAGCCAGTGCAGGGCGAACATCGCCGCGCCGACGCACAGGGCGGCGAAGGCCAGCCCCACCGACAGGCCCACCACCGTCAGCGGCAAGCCCAGGACCAGGGCCGCTGGAAAGAAGCCGAGGATCAACAGACCCGAGAGCCAATTGGGAATCTTCATCGTGATCAGGTCGTGCAGACCGGCGACGACCACCAGAACCGGCATGACGCCGAGCAGGGCAAGGGAAAGTTCGGTCATGACCGGATCATGGCGCCCGAACTTTAAGACCGGGTTTCTTCAGGACGACGTCCCGGCAAAGAAAATGGCCGGGCGTTTCCGCCCGGCCACCTCAGATCAGATTAAGAACTCGCGTTCTTAGCCTTCGCCGCCACCTTCGCCGCCGCCAGCGCCTGCGCCTGCGCCGCCAATGGCGTCGGCGATGCCCGAGAACTTGGTCGACAGCTGGTCGCCGATCAGGCCGATGCCGGCGATGATGATGACAGCCATCAGGGCGGCGATCAGACCATATTCAATGGCCGTGGCGCCGGATTCGTCGTTAGCGAAGTTCTTGATGAAGTTACGCATGATGTGTCTTCCTTGTTTTCTAAGCGAGCAACAGTTCCACTACCAGGGTCACCGGCTTTGCCCGCTTGACCCCCGTTTGCATGACGAAGATGCGCCAACGATCCTTAAGTTCGAGTAAAACGAAACACACCTCTCAGACTTATTGTTGGTTACTGCGAATTTACTATAACTTCACCCTGTATCGAACAGCTCTCAGCCCTTCAGGAAATCTTGATCTTTAAAGGCGAACTTGCCTCCTGGCGCTCGCGCGCGCGCCCTTCACGCCACCGGAGCCGTTCGCCCATGCCCCGCCCCATCACCCTCCGATCCATCGCCCTGGCGACTGCGGGCCTCGTCGCCGGGATCGCCTCGAGCACCCTGGCCCAGACCCGCCCCCTGAACGTCGAAATCGACAGCGCCACCCGGGTTCAACTGCGCGCCCCCGCCAGCTCGGTCATCGTGGCCAACCCCCGGATCGCCGACGTCACCGTGGTCGACGCCAACACCCTGTTCATCACCGGCAAGGGTTATGGCGTCACCGATGTCGTGGCCGTGGACGCCCTCGGCCGCGCCCTGTTCCAGACCCAGATCGTCGTCAGCGCCGGCTCGACGGGGAACGTGCGGGTCTGGCGCGGCGGCGACGCCACCGACATGGCCTGCGGCGCCAGTTGTTCGCCCAGCGTCCGCAGCGCCTCGGCGCCCTGATCCATGGCGCGTCCATGCCGTCGCGACAGGGGACGTCCGTCGTTCGCACGGCGGCTGCTGCGCGCCCGCGAGGGCTCGACGGCGGTAGAGTTCGCCTTCGTCGCCCTGCCCTTCTTCATGCTGCTGTTCGCCATTCTGGAGATCGGGCTGATCCTGGTGCTCGACGCCCTGGTCGAGACCGCGGTGACAGACACCGGGCGCCTGGTCCGCACGGGTCAGGCCCAGATGCAGGCCGTCACGGAAGAGGAGATGATGGAGAAGTTCTGCGCCCAGATGAGCGTCTTCTCCGGCGACTGTTCATCGCGCGCCTTCATGGACGTGCGCGTGGTCAATGGTTTCAGCAACCCGCTGGATGAAACCGACCCCATGTTCACGGGCGTCTTCAACTCCGGCCTGACCGAATTCCAGCCTGGCAAGCCGGGCGACCGCATCATGGTGCGCGTCTGGTACGAGCATCCGATCGTCACCCCCTTTCTGGCCCAGGCCCTTTCAAGGTCCGGCGCCGGCAAGGTGATGCTGACGACGACCATGGCCTTCCAGAACGAGCCCTATCAATGATCCGGCGCGTCCTCTTCCTGTCGGGCCGGCTCGTCGTCCGGCTGATCGACGACCGGCGCGGCGTCTCGGCGGTCGAGTTCGCCTTGCTGGCCCCCGTCATGATCCTGATCTATTTCGGCCTAACGCAGTTCAGTCTGGCCTACATGGCCGAACGGCGGGCCAGCCACACCGCCGCGATGATCGCCGATCTGGTGGCCCAGAGCGGCAAGACCAGCGTCAAGGATCTCGAGAGCGTGTCCGCTATCGGCCAGATGCTCATGAAGCCCTTTTCCGCCACCCCTCTGACGACGCGGATTTCAAGCGTCACCATGGACGACAGAGGCCGGGCCTGGGTGGACTGGAGCTACACCAGCAACAGCGGGGTCCTGCAGCCGCTGAGCAAGGCCGACCCGATCACGGACCTGCCGCCCGGCCTGGCCGGCGACAAGGAAAGCCTGATCATCGGTGAAACCCGCTATGCGTATGAACCCGCGTTCAAGGACATGATGCCCGCCCTGACCACGTTCGGGCGAAAATACTACCTGCGCCCACGCACGGTGAACCAGGTGGTCTGCACCGACTGCTAGACGCCGGTCGGCGCTCCGGTCAGCGCCTCCCTCAGCGCCCTGATCTTGGCCTCTGTCTCCTCGCGTTCGGCGCGGGGGAGGCTGTCGGCCACGATGCCGGCCCCGGCCAGGGCGCGAAACCGCCAACGCGCCTCGCTCAGTTCGAACGACGCCGTCCGGATCAGGACAGAGGCCGTCAGGCTCTCGTCGCCGGCCAGCCCCAGGCCGAACAGCGAACCGCACCACGGCCCGCGCGGCGGCTCGTGCCCGGCGATCACCTTCATGGCCTGATGCTTGGGCGCACCCGTGATCGATCCGGGCGGGAAGGTCGCCTCCAGCACCTCGGCGGCGCCGACGCCGGGCCGCGCGGTCGCCGTGACGGTGGACACCAGATGATGCACGGTCGGGTGACTTTCGACCTCGAACAGCCGCTCGACCCGAACCGAGCCGGGGACCGCCGCCCGGGCCAGATCATTGCGCATCAGATCGACGATCATCAGGTTTTCGGCCCGGTCCTTGGCGCTGGCGGCGAGGGCGGCGGCCAAGTCGGCGTCGCGCGCCGGATCAGCATCCCTCGGGCGCGTGCCCTTGATCGGACGCGTCTCGATGCGGCCTGACGCGGGATCAAAGGTCAGGAACAGCTCCGGCGAGTTGGAGACCAGCGCCCTCTGGCCCAGCCGCCAGAAGGCGCCGTAGGCCGCGCCACGCTCGGCGGACAGTCGCAGGAAGACCTCGAACGGATCACGCCCCGCGCTCAACCGCCCGCCCCAGGCGCGGGCGATATTGGCCTGGAACAGCTCGCCCGCCGCAATGCGCGCCACAACATCGGCCACGGCGGCCTCATAGGCTTCCGGCGGCGCCTCGCCGGTAAAGGCGTCGGCGGGCGCGGTCGGGATCGGCAGCGTCACCGCCTCGGCCAGCCAGTCCGCTGCACAGCGGCCTTGAGCCTCGGCCTCGGCGGCGTTCGCGCCCCGCCCCACGGCCCGCACTTCGCCCGCCGCATGATCAAAGGCCAGCAGGGCCGGATAGCGGGCCAGCATCAGGTCGGGCCAGACCTCGGCCCGCGCGCCCGTCGCTGGCCGCGCCCCGGCGTCATAGCTCATCAGCCCGACCACGCCGCCGCCTGAAAACTCAGGGTCGCGCAGAGCCTCGAACGGCGCCGCGTCATTGACCGCGCCGACCCGCACCCGGTCCGGCTCGCAGCCGACGAAGGACCAACGCCCGCCGTGCGCGCTCGGATCGCCCGCCCCGGCCAGAAGCGCCAGCGCCCCCTCACGCCGGTTCAGCCCCGCCGCCACCGCCAGAGGCTCGCACCAGCCCAGCCGCGCGACATGGACGACCGGCAGGCTCATGCCGCCAGCCGCGCCCGGATGCCTTCGGCCAGGGCGTCATCCACGCCCAGCGCCTGCTCCAGATAGGCCCGCAACGAACCGTGCCGCGCGGCGATCTCGGCGAAGGCTCCGTCCAGATAGTCGGCCTCGACGCCGAGGAAGGCGACCACCGCCCCGTGCGAGGCCGGACGCCCCGTCATCTCGGTCAGCTTCTTCGCAATGCCCTCGGCCCGGCCCTCCAGATCGACGGCGATGTTGGTCAGCAGATAGTCGCTGAGGAGGTCGTCGCGCGACACGCCCAGCAGACTGTGGGTCAGGGCCGCCAGCAGGCCGGTGCGATCCTTGCCCGCCGCGCAGTGGATCAGGACGGGTCCGTCGCCCTCGGCCAGGGCGCGGAAATAGCGACTGAACAGGTCTAGGTGCGCCGGCTCGAACGGCAGGCGGCGATAGGTCTGGGTCATGAAGGCGCGGCCGGAATCCTCGGTCAGGTCGGCGGTCTTCAGGAAGGTAATGTGCGGGGCCTCGCCGCCGTCGTCGTGGGCGCTCTCGATCACCTGACCGGCCCAGCCTGAGGGCCGCCGCGACGGCTGGTCGCGCCGTTCGCTGGGGCGACGCAGGTCCACCACCGTCGCGATGTTCAGCTGCGCCAACTTCGCCAGATCCGCCTCGGTCGCCCTGGCCTGATGCGCCGAGCGGTACAGGCGTCCACGCGTCAAACGCGCCCCCGCTAAAGCATAGCCGCCATAGTCGCGGAAATTATCGATAGCCTGAAAGGGGGGAAGGCGGTCGCTCATGACCGCCTTCTTTAGACTATTCACGCGCCAAGGCTAACGGGCGCCGACCAGACCGGACATGGCGTCCAGATAGGCGACGAAGGCGTCGCGTCCGGCCTCGGTCATGGTCGCCCGCGTCAGGGGCTTGCGACCCTGAAAGCTCTTGGCGACCTCGACGAAGCCCGCCTCCTCCAGCTTGCGCAGGTGCACCGACAGATTGCCGTCCGTGGCCTGCAGCCGGGTCTTCAGCTCGTTGAAGTCCGCCGTCCCGACGCCCGACAGATAGGCCATGATCCCCAGACGCACCCGGCCGTGGATCACCTCGTCGATGCGGCCGATGTCGAAACCTTCAGCCGTGTCCGAGCCCATCAGATCACCTCCGACGGTTCCTGGCGCACCAGCAGGACGCCGGGAAGGAGCGCGAAGAGGAAGAGACCCGCCGCATAGCCCAGCCACATCAACGGGCTGCCGCTCAGGAAGGCGATCAGGGGCGCGGCGATCCAGCAGGCGATGGCCAGCCTCCACTGCCATTTCTGGTCGCTCATCGTCGCCGACACCGCCCAGCCCGAGCCGTAGAGGGCGAAGATCAGCGAGGGAAAGATCAGCGACGGGACGGCGCTCTGCGTCTTCCAGCCGATCACCGCCATCGACAGCGACATGACGAAGACGCCCAGACCGACGCCCATCCAGCCAGCCCCGGCGGCGCGATTGGCCGCCGATTGCGCGCCCGGCTTGTGACCGGTCCGCCGGATCTGCCAGATCAGAACGCCGAAGAAAGCCAGCATGGCTCCGCCCCACAAGATCGCATAGGCGACGGGCGGCACGGCGATGATCCCGGCGTCGACGCCATAGGCCGCCAGGGACGCCAGACCGAAGATCAGACCGGCGGAAATCAGGATCGATCCGCCCAGCAGCGGGGCCCGCCGCCCCTCCTGGGCGAGCGCTTTCATATAGGCGATGTCGTCGTGGACGGATTGGACCTGGTCGCGTGTCATGGCGTCTCTCCCTGCCTGTTGATCAGACAGTGCGCCAAGAACTTTGTGTTGTAAAGTTCTTTTTCTGAGACGCGCTTCACAACCCGTTCTAGGCCTTGGCCATGCGCGTCGCCTTCCATCACATCGCCTATCAGCCCCTGGCTGTCTGCAACGCCCTGTCGATGGAGCGGTTGGAAGCGACCGTTCGCCTCGCGGGGCTGAAACCGGGCGCCACGGTCATGGATATCGGCTGCGCCTATGGCGAGGTGTCGATCCATCTGGCTCGCGCTTTTGACGCCCGCGTCACAGCCGTCGAACTGGACCCGATCATGGCCGAGGGCGCCGAGGCCCGCGTCCAGGCGGCGGGCCTGACCGACCAGATCAGCCTGCGGCGCGAAACCTCGGCGGCGGCGCTGGCGGCCCAGCCCGCCTTTGACCTGATCGTCGCCATCGGCTCGACCGAGCCTGCGGGCAAGGGTCTGCGTGATCCCGCCGCCGTCTTCGCCGCCCTGAGCCAGCACCTGACGCCGGGCGGCTCACTCCTTTGGGGCGACCTGTTCTGGAAAGAGGAACCGCCCGCGCCCCTGCGCCAACTGGTCGAGACGGGCGGCTATTACGTCAGCCACGAAGAATGGCAGGACGCCGCCCGTGCCGCAGGGCTGACGGTCGTCTCCGCCGAAATCAGCGACGAGACCGAATGGGCCGCCTACCGCACCAGCATGGAGACGGCCATCGCCGACTGGCTGGACGCTCACCCCGACCACGCCGACGCCCCATCGGTCGCGGCGACGGCGCACCGCATCAAGATGATGCTCGACTTCGGCGCCCCCTACCTGGGCTTCGGCCTCTACCTGTTCCGCAAGGGCTGACGCACATCGTCTCTCCCTCCCCTTCATGGGGAGGGTGGCTGACGCGAAGCGGCAGACGGGTGGGGGCGCTTCGGCAGTTCAAGCGCCGCGCCCGTATCACCACGCCCTCCCCACCCGGTCGCTGACGCGACCACCCTCCCCATGAAGGGGAGGGAGAAAGCGCGCCCTTCTTCTTACCGGAAAGGCGGCTCGTCGAAGGCGCGCAGCTTGCGGGAATGCAGCCTGGAGCCCTCGGCCCGCAGCAGGTCCACGGCCTGGATGCCGATCTGCAGGTGCTCCGAGATCGAGCCTTCGTAGAAGCGGTTGGCCTGACCCGGCAGCTTGATCTCGCCGTGCAGCGGCTTGTCCGAGACGCACAGCAGCGTCCCGTAAGGCACGCGGAAGCGATAGCCCTGGGCGGCGATGGTGGCGCTTTCCATGTCGATGGCGACGGCGCGGCTCTGGTTGAAGCGCAGGGCCGACTTGGAATAGCGCAGCTCCCAGTTGCGGTCGTCGGTGGTGACGACGGTGCCGGTGCGCAGGCGCTTCTTGACCTCTTCGCCCGGCGCGCCGGAGACCAGCTTGGTCGCGTCATAGAGGGCGCGCTGCACCTCGGCGATCGACGGGATCGGGATGTCGGCGGGCAGGACCGCGTCCAGCACGTGATCGTCGCGCAGATAGGCGTGGGCCAGGACATAGTCGCCGATGGTCTGGCTGGCGCGCAGGCCTCCGCAGTGGCCGATCATCATCCAGGCGTGCGGACGGGTGACGGCCAGGTGGTCGCAGATGGTCTTGGCGTTCGACGGCCCGACCCCGATGTTGACCAGGGTGATGCCCTGACCGTCCGCCCGCGTCAGATGATAGGCGGGCATCTGATGGCGGCGCCAGGCGGCGTCCATGATGGCGCGTTCCGGATCGGGGGTCTCGCGGTCGATGATCACGCCGCCGGCGCACGACAGGGTCTGATAGACGCTGGTCGGATCGGCCAGCTGGGCGCAGGCCCAGCGCACGAACTCATCGACGTAGCGGTGATAGTTGGTGAACAGGACATAGGACTGCACGTCCTCAACCGGGGTGCCGGTATAGTGACGCAGGCGGGCCAGCGAGAAGTCGGTGCGCAGCCCGTCGAACTGGGCCAGGGGGAAGTCCTCGCCCGGCGCGAACAGGCCGTCCGAGATCTCGTCGCCGATGTGGGCCAGGTCCGTGGTCGGGAACCAGCGCGCGATCGAGGCCGTCATGGTGCTGTCCAGCGCCACGCCGGACCCGTCCAGCACATAGGGGAAGGGAATCTCCTGATCCGACGGCTCGACGCTCAAGGTGGCGCCGTATTCGGCCACCAGCAGGCTCAATTGCTCCAGCAGATAGTCGCGGTACAGGTCGGGGCGGGTGACGGTCGTCGTATAGACGCCGGTGCGCGACAGGCGGGCGAAGGCCCGCGTCTCCAGGTCCTGCGGACGGTCGCCGAACCAGCTGACGGTCAGTCGGGGATAGGCGAACAGGCCGGCGGCCCGGGCTTCGGGATCGGCGCGCTCGCCGGTCTCGAGGAAGCGCTTCACTGCGGCTCGCAGATTGGCGACGGATTGATTGTAGAGGGTTTCGAGGCGGTCCAGCGCCGCCTGGGGGGTCATCTTGTCTGTCATGACTTCCTCTAGCCGAAAACCGTGACCGTGGCGAGACGGGGGAAACACAGGGACACGACTGTTGACCGCGGGCGGCGGTTGGCGTTCCGCTGTCGCTCAGGAGAACGCCCATGTCCCGACAGCTGATTTCGGTCGCCGCCCCCTTGCTGATGCTGACCGCCGCCCCCGCCCTTGCCGAGGTCAAGTCGGCCACGCCGGGCGGCTTCGAGGTCGGCGGCACGGTCGCGATCGAGGCCCCGCCTGCCCGCGTCTGGGCCGTGCTGACCGCGCCCGACGCCTGGTGGAGCCGCGACCACCGCTGGTTCAAGGCCTCGACCCTGTCGCTGGACCTGTCGCCCGGCGGCTGCTGGTGCGAGCGGGCGGCGGACGGCCGCGTCTCGCGTCATCTGGAGACGGCCCTGGTCGAGCCGGGATCGAAGCTGGTGCTGCGCGGCGGCCTCGGCCCCTTGCAGGGTCAGGGCACGACCGGCGGGCTGACCTTCGACATCAAGGCCGAAGGCGAGGGCAGTCTCCTGACCTGGACCTACATCGTCGGCGGCTATACGCCGGGCGGACTGGAGGCCTGGGCCGCGCCGGTCGACAGCGTCCTGTCGGCGCAGCTGGCCAATCTGAAGGTCCGAGCCGAGGCCGATTAGGCCAGTTCGCGGCGGAAGAAGCCGACCACGTCGTCCAGCACAGGCGCCTTCTTCCTGAACAGGGGCGAGAAGGTCGCGATCAGGTCGGCGTGGTCCAGCCCTGGATAGAGACGCGCCTCCGAGCGCCCGCCGACCGCCCGCATCCGGTCGTTGAGGATGGTCGTGTCCTCAGCGTGGACCACCGTGTCGGCGGTTCCGTGCCCCAGCCACAGCGGCGGGGCGTCGGCGCGCGCAAAGGTCACAGGCTGGGTCAGGGTCGGATCGGGCGCCCGGCCAAAGGCGTTCTGCGACGCCGCCACGTCGAACGGCAGAAAGTCATAGGGGCCCGCCAGCCCCGCCGCCGCCCGGATCAGATCGGGCCGATCCACGGCGGCCATGTAGCGGCGATCCAGCGCGATCATCATGGCCAGATGAGCGCCCGCCGAATGCCCCAGCACGCCCAGGCGCCCGGCGTCGCCGCCGTAGGTCGCGGCCAGTTCGCCGGCTCTCCCCGTCGCCGCCGCGGCGTCCTCGATGAAGCTGGGGAAGCGCACCTGGGGCACGACCCGATAGTCCGGCACGAAGACGACAAAGCCGCGCGCCGCCAGGGCCTGGGCCGCCCAGCCATAGACGTCCTTCGACCCCGAATCCCAGCCGCCGCCATAGAAGAAGACCAGCACGGGCAGGTCCGCCGCGCCTGCGGGCGCATAGACATCCATCGTCTGACGCGGATCATCGCCATAGCGGAGGCCAGAGGCGACCTTGGCCGCGCCCCGGTCGCGCGGCCCCAGGGTGTTGAACAGCGACAGCGGCGAACAGGCCGCCGCCAGTCCCCCCATCAGGGCGGCGAATGCGGGGGCGAACAGGCCTCTACGGGTCAATGGAGCTCCTGAGGATGGGAGAAGAATGACCTTCTACGCATGAAGGCGCCGGTCGGCCCAATGCAGAGCCGCAACAGGGTTGAACGTCACACTTCACTCACTGATTTGTCGCATAATATTTACATTCCAGAAATTGAGCGCATAATTCGATCTGAGTCCGGAGCGAATTCCGGCCAAGGGAGGATATCGCATGCGCCTGTCCGTCGCCGTCGTCTCGGCCCTGCTGCTCGCCGGAGCCGCGCCCGCCCTGGCCCAGACGCCCGTCCAAAGTCCGCACAGTCAGCCCCAGCCGACGCGCGTCTCGACCGCCCAGCCGCAGCGCGTGGTGCTGATCTGCGACGCCGACGCCGCGACCCGCAGCGCCTTTGCTCGTGAATACGGCGCGGAGCCGGTCTTCCTGACCGCCCGCGAAGCCGCCGAGGCCAGGGCGACCGGGCAGGCCTGGACCACCCCGCGCTGCATGACCGAACGCGAGCATGGCCGCTACCTTCAACTGACCCAGGCCTACGCCGCACGCTAAACCTCGGTTTCGAACGACAAAGGGCGCGGCCATCGCTGGCCGCGCCCTTCTTCGTGGGTCAGATGTCCGGCCCTATTTGGCCAGATACTTGTCCAGCCAGCCGAAGACCTCATTGTGCCATTGCAGGCTGTTGGCCGGCTTCAGCACCCAGTGGTTCTCATTGGGGAAGAAGACCAGTCGGCTGTCGATGCCGCGGCGCTGCAGGGCGGTGAAGGTCGACAGGCCCTGGGCCGTCGGGATGCGGTAGTCGAGGTCGCCCTGGACCACCAGCATCGGCGTCTTCCAGTTCTGGACGTGGTTGGCCGGATTGAACTTCTGATAGCCCTCCGGGTTTTCCCACGGCGTGCCGCCGTATTCCCACTCGGTGAACCACAGCTCCTCGGTCGAATAGCCCATGCCGAAGGTGTCGAAGACGCCGTCATGGTTGACCAGGCATTTGAAGGCGTCGGACCAGTTGCCGGCGATCCAGTTGATCATGTAGCCGCCGTAGGAAGCGCCGAGCGCGCAAGCGTTGTTCCCATCGAGGAAGCTGTACTTCTCCTGAGCGGCAGCCCAGCCCTTTTGCAGGTCTTCAAGCGGACGGTCGCCCCAGTGCTGGCTGATGGCGTCGGTGAATTCCTGGCCGTAGCCGGTCGAGCCGTGGAAATCGATCATCACCACCGCATAGCCGGCGCCCGCATAGGTCTCGGGGTTCCAGCGGTAGGACCAGCCGTTGCTGAACGAACCCTGCGGTCCGCCGTGGATCAGGAAGGCGACCGGATATTTCTGGCCCTCGACATAGTTCGCGGGCTTGATGACGAAGCCGTGCACCGTCTCATCGTTCCAGCCGGGGAAGCTGAACTGCTCGAACGCGCCGAAGGCCTTGCTCGCCAGTTGCGGGTTCACGTTCGTCAGACGGCGCGGCATTTCCCGACCGCGCCAGGTCTTGAAATAGAGGTCGGCGGGCGAGGTCAGGGTGTCCAGGGCATAGACGAAGCCCGAGGGCGTCTGGCCGAAGGCGCCGACATGTCCTTCGCCGGTCAACGGCATGACCGAGCCGTTGCGCGCATCAATGGCGAACAGGCGGGTCTGACCGACGTCGCCGGCCGTGGTGTAGAGGGTCTTGCCGTCTTTCGACCATTGCAGACCGTCGGCCGAACGATCCCAGTTGGCCGCGATCTGGCGCGTCTGGCCGGTGGCCACGTCGCGCAGGAAGATCGAATACTTGTCGGCCTCGAAGCCCGGACGGGCCATGGCGCGATAGGCTAGGGTCTGACCGTCCGGCGAGAAGACCGGGCCGGTGTCCCAGGCGGGGTTGGACTCGGTCAGATTGGTCAGCTGGCCGGGCGCCGAAACCGCGACGCTGTAGAGGTCGAAATTGGTGCTCCAAGGCTCGCTCTTGCCGGCCTTGCGGGCCGAGAAGACCAGCGACCGGCCGTCAGGGGCGAAGACGAACTCGCTCTCGTCGCCGAAGGGCTTGGAGGGGGTGTCGCCGTCAAAGCCTTTCGTCACCCAGACCGGATCGCCGCCCGCCTTGCCGTCCGCTCCGATGGTCTGGACGAAGAGGTGGTTCTGGGTGTGGTCGCTCCAGGTGTCCCAGTGGCGCACGAACATGCGGTCATAGACCTGACCCGTCGATTTCACTTCGGCGGCGGCCTTGGCGCGCTCGACCGAGGCGTTCAGGTCGGGCGCCTCGGGATAGACGGCCAGGGACACGGCGACCGCGTCGCCCGCGGCGTTGACCCGGTAGGCGTTGACGTCGGTCGGCAGGGCCGTGACCTGGGTCGCCGTCGCGCCCTTGTCGGCCGAGACCCAGACCTGGCTCGACCCCGAACGGCCCGACAGGAAGTAGAGCTTGCCGTCGGCGCCCCAGCGCGCGGTGTTGGCCCCGCCTTCGGAAATGGCCAGCTTCTGCGCCTCGCCCTCGCCCTTCAGGCTGAGGATGTAGAGGGCGCTGGAGCGCTTGTTGGCCGCCACGTCCGTCTGGGTCAGAGAATAGACCACCCAATCGCCGTCCGGCGACACCTGAGGATCGCCCAGGCGATTGGCCGAGATCATGTCCTGATAGGTGAAGGCGTTGCCGGCCGCCGGGGTCGAGACCGCAGCCGCCGGAACGGGCGCCTCGGCCAGGGCCGGCAGGGCCGAAGCCGCCAGCAGGGCGACGGCGCTGAGGCCGCTCAGAAGGTGGGGCAGATGACGCATGGGCGATGATCCTCTCGGCTTCGCGAAATTCTTGGCCGCAGGCGTAGCACCGGCGACGACCGCGTCAAACCCGACATTGCGCCCGCGATCATGGCGAGGACCGCTTGCCGCCATCGTCGCGAGCGGCGACAAGCAGGCATGAGTTCCTCTTCCTCTCATATCGTCGATGTCCTGATCGCCGAGCGCGCCCCGCGCCTGACGCGGTCGGCCGCATGGCCCCTGCTCCGCCCCGCCCTCTACGGCCTGCTGGACTACGCCAAGGCCCGGCGCATGGCCGACGCCATCGGGCCGATGGGCGGACGTCAGGCGCTGGACCACGTGTCCGACCTGCTGGACCTGACGGTCGAGACGCAGAACCTGAACCGCCTGCCGGCTGCGGGCCGCTGCTTGGTCGTCTGCAATCATCCGACCGGCATCGCCGACGGCCTGGCCGTGCACGACGCCCTGCGCACCGTGCGCGACGACCTGATCTATTTCGCCAACGCCGATGCGCTGCGCGTCTCGCCCCGCCTGTCGGAAACCGTCGTCCCGGTCGAATGGGTCACGGCCAAGCGAACTCGCGAGAAGACCCGCGCCACGCTGCAGTCGGCGAAAGACGCCTTCGAGGCCGAACGCTGCGTCGTCATGTTCCCCGCCGGACGTCTGGCCCGCGTCGACGATCAAGGTCGCCTGACCGATCCCGAATGGGCCACGACCGCCGCCTCCCTGGCGCGCAAGTATGACGCCCCCGTGGTCCCGATCCATGTCGCCGGGCCGACCAGCCGCCTGTTCCACCTGTTCGACCGCTTCTCCCAGGAACTGCGCGACATCACCCTCTTCCACGAACTGCTGAACAAGCAGGGCCGCGCCTTCGACCTCAGCGTCGGTCTGCCCATCCCGCCAGAGCGCCTGGACGTGGACGCCGCCCGCGCCACCCAGGCGCTAAAAGCCTTCGTCGAACGCACCCTGGCCGCCGACCCCGACGCGGTGTTCGCATGACGACCTTTGAACTGCCCGACGCCGAGGCCACCACCCGCCTGGGTCAGGCCATCGCCCCCCTGCTGGAGCCCGGCGAATCCGTCCTGCTTTACGGCCCGCTCGGCATGGGCAAGTCGACCCTGGCGCGCGGCCTGATCCGCGCCCTGACCTCGCCCGACGAGGACGTGCCGTCGCCGACCTTCACCCTGGTCCAGTTCTATGAGAGCGACCCGCCCGTCGCCCATTTCGACCTTTACCGCCTGACCCGCCCCGAAGAAGCCTTCGAGATCGGTCTGGACGAGGCCCTGGACGATGGCTGCGCCCTGATCGAATGGCCCGAACGTCTGGGCGAAGATCCGGGCCGGATGCTCGGTCCCGACCGGCTGAGCATCACTATCGCCGAGGACGGCGAAGGCCGCCTTGCGTCCGTTATTGGCGCAGGGGCGTGGGAAGCGAAACTGAAGGAAGTCCATGTCTGACCGCGAAGCCCTCCGTCTCGATTTTCTGCGCTCGGCCGGTCTGGCCGAGGCCGTCCGCGCGCCCCTGCCCGGCGACGCCTCAACGCGGCGCTATGAGCGACTGACCACGGCCTCGGGCGCGACCCTGATGCTGATGGATCAGGCCCCCGCCGCCGAGAGCCACCCCTGCGATCCATCCTGGACGCCGGAACAGCGCCACGCCCATGGCTGGAACGCCGTCGCCCGCCTGTCGGCCGGCCGCATCGAGGCCTTCGCCGCCGTCGCTGCTCACCTGAAGTCGCTCGGCCTGTCCGCGCCCGAGATCGTGGCCGTCGACGCGCCGAACGGCCTGGCCGTGATCGAGGATTTCGGCGACGCCCTGTTCGCCAACGTCATCGCTGAAGGCGCCGAGGAAGCCCCCCTCTACCGCGCCGCCGTCGAGGCCCTGGCCGTCCTGCACGCCGCCCCGACGCCCGAGGTCCTGAGCGGCGCAGCCGGCGACTGGCCCCTGCTGACCTATGACCAGACGGCGCTGCAAGGCGGCGCCGACCTGTTTGTCGAATGGCTGCCGAAGCTGATCCCGACGCTGAGCTTCGACGACGCCGCCGTCGCCGAATGGCGCGATGCCTGGACCCCGATTACGGCGGCAGGCGAGGCGGGGGCCACCGTCATGGCCCACCGCGACTATCACGCCGAAAACCTGATCCGGCTGGACGGCCGGACCGGCGCCGCCTCGGTCGGCCTGATCGACTTCCAGGACGCGGTGAAGGCCCACCCGTCGTGGGACCTCCACTCCCTGTTGCAGGACGCCCGCCGCGACGTCTCGCCCGAACTGGAAGCCCTGGCGCTCGACCACTATTTCGCCCTGAGCCCCGAGACCGACCGGGAAGACTTCATGGCCGCCTACGCCGGTCTAGCGGCGCTGAACGAGGCCCGCATCCTCGGCATCTTCGCCCGCCTGATCGCCCGCGACGCCAAGCCCAAATACGCCGCCTTCATGCCCCGCATGTGGGCTCACCTGAACGCCAACCTGAAGGCGCCGGGCCTGGAGCCCGTCGCCGCCTGGATGGACCGCCACGTGCCGGAGGATGTGCGCCGATGACCGCCCCCAAGACCGCGATGGTCCTCGCCGCCGGGCTCGGCACACGGATGCGCCCCCTGACCGACGACCGGCCCAAGGCCCTGGTCGAGGTCGGCGGTAAAGCCCTGATCGACCACGTCCTCGACCGGCTGACTGAGGCGGGCGTGGAAAAGGCAGTGGTCAACGTCCACTGGTTCGCCGACCGCCTTGAAAGCCATCTGGCAGCCCGCACACAGCCCGCCATCGTCATCTCCGATGAACGCGCCGAACTGCTGGAGACCGGCGGAGGCCTGAAGAAGGCCCGTCCCCTGCTCGGCGACGATCCCGTCTTCGTGGCCAATATCGACAGCGTCTGGATCGACCGGGGCGACGCCCTGGCCGACCTCATCCGCCTGTGGGACCCCGAGCGCATGGACGCCGCCCTGCTGCTGGCCCGCCGCGAAGGCTCCATCGGCTTCGAAGGCGGCGGCGACTTCTTCCTCGGCGACGACGGGGCCCTGACCTTCCGGGGCGAGGCCGCCTCCGCCCCCTACGCCTATATGGGCGTCCACATCACCCGGCCCGGCTACGCCGACGCCGGTCCCGACGGCCCCTTCTCGCTCAGCCCCCTGTGGCGCGCCTCCGCCGCCGCTGGCCGCCTGTTCGGCTGCGTGCTGGACGGCGAGTGGATGCACGTCGGCGACCCTCAGGCCCGCGACGAAGCCGAAGCGCGACTGAAAGAAGAGAACTGACCATGTCGGGGGGCCGCTTCGATCCGTTTGCTGGAACCGGGCCGCGCTGGCGCGCCGTGCCCGCCTGGCGGCCCTTCCTCGAAGACCTCGCGGCGGGCGTGCTCGACTGGCTGGGCGATCAGACGCCCGAGACCCTGACCGACGCCACCATCCTGCTGCCCAACCGCCGCGCCGCCCGCGCCTTCTCCTCGGCCCTGGGCAAGCTGGCCGGCGATCGTCCCGTCCTGTTGCCTCAGGTCCGCCCGCTCGGCGATCTGGAAGAGGACGAACCGCCCTTCGCCCCCGGCGAACTGGGTCTGGACCTGCCCCCCGCCATCGCCCCCCTGACCCGCCGTTTCGAGATGGCGCGGATGATCGTCGAAGAGTTCGAGCCGGGCCTGAAACCCCTGCGCGCCCTCGAAATGGCCGATGCGCTCGGCGGCTTCCTCGATTCCTGCCAACTCGAAGAAGTCTCCGACCTGTCGCGCATCGCCGGACTGGCCGAACAGGACCTGGCCGCCCACTGGCAGGACAGCGCCCGCTTCCTCGGCCTCGCGGTCGAGGCCTGGCCCAGGCGACTGGCCGCGCTCGGCCAGGTCGATTCCGCCTGGCGACGCGCCGCCCTGCTGCGCCGCCTGGCCGAGGCCTGGGACGCACGGCCGCCGCAACAGCCGGTCGTCGCCGCCGGTTCGACCGGCACCGTCCCCGCCGCCGCCGACGTCCTGGCCGCCGTGGCGCGCGCGCCCCAGGGCGTCGTCGTCCTGCCCGGCCTCGACCTCGACCTGGCCGACGGCGTCTGGGACCGCATCGACGACCAGCATCCGCAGGCCGCGCTGAAGGCCCTGTTGCAACGCGCCGAGGTCTCGCGCGATCAGGTCCGCCCCTGGTTCAAGCCCGCCGTCGAGCCCCGCATCGAAGCGCGCGGTCTGGCCCGCCAACGCCTGATCAACGAGGCCCTGCGCCCCGCCGAGGCCACCGACGACTGGCGCGCAGAGATCGCCCGCCTGCGCGCCGACGCCGCCGAGGCGGGGCAAGCCGCCGATCCCATCAACGAGGGCCTGAAGGGCCTGTCCGCCCTCTCCGTCCGCGCCGAGGAAGAGGCCGCGACCGCCATCGCCCTGCTGATGCGCGAGACCCTGGAACGGCCCGGCCAGACCTGCGCCCTGGTCACACCCGATCTGGACCTGTCGCGCCGCGTCGAGGCCCGGCTGGCCCGCTGGAACATCATCCCCGACGCCTCGACCGGCGCCCCCCTGTCGCGGATGAGCGCAGGCGTCCTGGTCGACCTCTGCGCCCGCTTCATCGAGACGCCCCTCAAGCCGCAGACCCTGCTGGGCCTGATCAAGCATCCCCTGACCCGGCTCGACCTCGGCGAAACCGCCTTGCCCGACGCCGCCTCAGCGCTGGAGGAGCATGCCCTGCGCGGCCCGCGTCCGCGCGACTGGTCCGAGCTGCAAAAGCGTCTGCTCAAGGCCGCCGAGCCCGGTCGCGGCGGCCAGCCCCTGCCCGAATGGAAGGCCGCCCGCCTGTCCGGCGCCCGCGCCCTCGCCGCCCGGCTGGAAACCCTCGCCGCCGAGGCCCTGGCCGCGTTCACGCCGACCGCCGCCCCCGACGCCGCCGCCCGCGCCTTGACCACCCTGATCGAGGCCCTCGCCGGTCAGAACGCCTGGGCCGGTCCCGACGGCGAGGCCGCCGCCTCGCTGCTGTCGGCCCTGATCGACGGCGGCGGGTCGCTGGGTCAGGTCAGCCGCGCCGACTTCGCCGCCCTGATCGCCGGCCTGCTGGGCGAGGAGACGGTGCGCACCGGCGGCGCCACCCACCCGCGCCTGCGCATTCTGGGGGCCATCGAGGCCCGCCTGACCCGCGCCGACCGCATGATCCTGGCCGGGCTGGAGGAAGGCGTCTGGCCCCGCCCCGCCCCGGTCGATCCCTTCCTGTCGCGCCCGATGCGCAAGGCCCTCGGCCTGCCCACGCCCGAGCGGCGTCTGGGCCAGACGGCCCAGGACTTCGTCCAGGCCGCCTGCGCCGACGAAGCGATCCTGATCCACTGCGAGCGACGCGGCGGCCAGCCCGCCGTGCGCTCGCGCTGGCTGTGGCGCCTCGAAATGCTGACGCGCGGCGCTGACGCCCCCGCCACGCCGGTCGCCATCCCCGCGCCCGCCGGTCTGGCCGACTGGACCCGTGCGCTCGACGCCCCGCCGCCCGGCGCCGCCCGCTTCGCCCCGCGTCCCATGCCGCGTCCGCCGGTCGATCGCCGCCCGCGCAGCCTCTATGTCACCCGCATCGAGCGCTGGGTGCGCGACCCCTACGCCATCTACGCCCAATGGGTGCTGGGCCTGAACATCATGGACCGCCCCGGCGCCTCGGCCGAGGCGATGGCGCGCGGCAACGCCGTGCACAAGGCCATCGAGCGCATGACCCTGATGTGGCCCCACGTCCTGCCCGACGACTGCGAAGAACAGATCGAGGCGCTGCTGATCGAGGAGCTGACCGCCCACGGCTTCGAAGACGCCGCCATGGCGCGCGAGACGCCGCTGGCGCGCAACTGCGCCCGCTGGCTGGCCGGGTTCGAGGCCGAACGCCGGGCGCGCGGCGTCACCCTGCTGATCGAGCAGCAGGGGACCATGACCTTCGACGCCCCCGCCGGTCCCTTCACCATGAAGGCCTATGCCGACCGCATCGAGGTGGGCGCGACCGGCGCCGCCATCATGGACTTCAAGACCGGCGGCGTGCCGTCGGGCAAGCAGGTCAAGGCGGGCTTCGCGCCCCAGCTGACCCTGACCGCCGCCATCCTGGCCGACGGCGGTTTCAAGGACACCAACGGGCCGGTGCCTGCCGACGAACTGACCTATGTCCGCGTCGTCGGACGCAAGAAGGCGGGCGAGGTCGCGGTGCGCGCCTCCGGCCCCGAAGCCGCCGCCCTGGGCGACGCGGCGCTCGAAGGCCTCAAGAAGCGGGTGGCCCGCTTCGATGACCCGAACACCCCCTATGTCTCCTGGGCCGCGCCCCAGTTCATGGGCAACTACGGCGGCAACTACGACCACC